>Ga0214472_10003512_pt1 | contig 16563 bp, 17 predicted proteins | sample RVTome_6_FD_207662 | JGI IMG/M metagenome (GOLD analysis project Ga0214472, IMG submission 207662) | Soil microbial communities from uranium-contaminated site in the Upper Colorado River Basin, Wyoming, United States - RVT140D175 | ecosystem: Environmental > Terrestrial > Soil > Contaminated >... | reverse complement strand
GCTTGCCAAGTTCAAGCTGCCCGAGCGCATCGAGCCGGTGGCGGCTTTCCCGGTAACCCGGGTCGGCAAGCTCGACAAGGCGCAGCTCAGAAGAATAATCGCGGAGAAGCTGAACGATGAGAAGAACGAAAAAAAATGACCCCGTCGTGATCGTCGGCGCCGGCCCGGTCGGCCTCGCTGCCGCGCTCTCGCTCGCCAGCCAGGGCGTGCCGGTGCGCGTGATCGAAGCCCAGCCCGCGCTCACCGTCGATCACCGCGCGGGATCGTTCCACCCGCCGACGCTCGAGATGCTCGAGCCCTTCGGGGTCACCGAGGCGATGCACCGCATCGGCATCAAGGTGCCGCGCTGGCAGATCCGCGACCGGCGCGAAGGCGTGATCGTCGATTGGGATCTCGGCCTGATCTCCGATCTCACGCCTTACCCCTACCGCTTCCACCTCGAGCAGTTCCGGCTGACGCCGATCCTGCTCGAGAAGCTCTCCGCCTTCCCCCACGCCTCGGTTCAGTTTTCGAACGCCTTTGTTTCCGCGACGCAGGATCAGGACAGCGTTACCGTTACTACCGACCGGGAGACCATAAAAGCGCCCTGGCTGGTCGGCTGCGACGGCGGCCGCAGCGCGGTGCGCAGGCACATCGGCACCGAGTTCGACGGCTTCACCTGGCCCGAGCGCTTCATCGTCGTCGGCACGCACGCCGATTTCGCCGCCGAGGGCTTCACCTCGAACGCCTATGTCGCCGACCCGCGGGAATGGGCGGCGGTGTTCCACATGCCCGGCCTGTGGCGCCTCGCCTTCCCGGTGCATCCGGAAGAGCACGAGCAGGACGTGCTCGCCGAGGAGGCGGTGGAGGCGCGCATGCAGCGCTTCGTGGAGCGCGCGCAGCGCTATCCCGTGCCGCACAAGGCGATCTACCGGGTGCACCAGCGCGTGGCGCGGGAATGGCGCGCCGGGCGCATCCTGCTCGCCGGGGACGCCGCGCATCTCAACAACCCGCTGGGCGCTTTCGGGCTGAACGGCGGCCTGCACGACGCGATCCTGCTCGGCGAGTACCTCGGCCGCGTCTGGCGCGGCGACGCCGACGAGAGCCTGCTCGACCTCTACGTGCGCCAGCGCCGCGCCGCGAACGTCGAGTTCGTGCAGACCCAGTCGATCGGCAACAAGCGGCTGCTCGAGGAGGCCGACCCCGCCGCGCGCCGCAGGAACTTCGACGAGCTGCGCCGCATCGCCGCCGACCGCGCCAAAACGCGCGACTACCTTATCCGCTCCTCCATGATCTGGAGCGTGCGCCGCGCCGCCGAGGTCAACTAGAACCGGAATTCGGGGTCAGAGCCCGATCTCCTTTCGGCCCGCCGCTCGGTGCAGCTCCGGGAGATCGGGCTCTGACCCCGAATTCAAAGCATTGCCGAGCCGCCGTCGACCACCAGGGTCTGGCCGGTAACGAACGCCGCGTCCTCGCTTGCGAGGAAGCTGAGCGCGCCGACCAGGTCTTCGGGCGTCTCGTCGCGCGGGATGGCGCGCGTGGCGCGCGTGCGCTCGCCGGCCTGCACATGCGCCGGGATCTTCGCCACGTTCTCGGACAGCGTGAAGCCGGGGGCGAGCGAATTGACCGTGATGCCGTCCTTGCCGAGCTCGCGCGCCAGGCCGCGGGTCATGGCGATCACCGCGCCCTTGCTCGCGATGTAGTGCAGGAAGAAGGGCACGCCCTTGAGCGGCGCGCCCGAGGCGAGGTTGATGATGCGCCCGTAGCCGCCGGCGCGCATGTGCGGCGCGCAGGCACGGCAGCACAGGAACACGCCCAGCGTGTTGACGTCCATCACCTTGCGCCACTCGGCGGCGTCGATTTTCTCGAACGGGCGCAGCTCCAGGGCGCTGAACAGCGCGGCGTTGTTCACCAGGATGTCGATGCGGCCGAAGGCCTTGACGGTCTCGGCGGCCATGCGCGCGACGTCGGCTTCCGAGGACACGTCGACCTGCAGCCCGAGCGTTCTCGCGCCGGTCGCTTTCGCGATCTCGGCCGCGGCGAGGTCGTAGCCGCGCAGGTCGGCGATCGCCACCGAGGCGCCGTCGCGCGCCAGGCGCTCGGCGAGCGCTCTCCCGATGCCGCTCCCGGCGCCGGTGACGATCGCGACCCGGCTTGCGAGCCTGCGCGTCATCGCATCATGGTGTTGGGCAGGATCATCACGATCTGCGGAAAGGCGACCAGGATCGCGATGCACGCCACCATGGCGAACCAGAACGGCATGATGCCGGCGAAGATCCTGCCCATGGGCACGTCCTCGGCGACGCCCTTCACCACGAACACGTTGATCCCGACCGGCGGGCTGATCAGGCCCATCTCGAGCACGATCACCATGAAGATGCCGAACCAGACCGGGTCGATGCCGAGGGCGGCGATGATCGGAAACACGATCGGCACGGTGAGCACCATCATGGCGAAGCCCTCGAGGAACATGCCGAGGATCAGGTAGGCCGCCATCAGGATGGCGAGCACGGCGGCCGCCGGCAGGGCGTACTCGGTCAGCGTGGCCGCCAGGTTGATCGGGATGCGGCTCAGCGCGAGGAACGGCGAGAAGATGTGCGCGCCGATCAGGATCATGAACACCATCGCCGTGGTGCGCACCGTCTGCAGCAGCGCATCGATCAGCGCGGCGAGCGTGAGCTTGCGTTTCCAGAGGGCGTACGCCATGGTGAGGAATGCACCCACGGCGGCGGCCTCGTTGACCGTGAACACGCCGGCGTAGATGCCGCCGATGGTCGCGACGACGACCAGGAGAAACGGCGCCGCGCCGCCGAGCGCGGCGAAGCGGCTGCGCAGCGGCAGCTTCTCGCCGGGCGGGCCGAGCGCCGGACGCACCGCGCACAGCAGCGTCACGGTGAGGATGAAAAGCGCCGTCAGCAGCACCCCGGGAAGGAAGCCCGCCAGGAACAGCCGCCCGATCGACTCCTCGGTGAGCAGCGCGTAGACCACCAGGACGGTCGAGGGCGGGATCAGGATGCCGAGGGTGCCGCCGGCCGCCACCACGCCGGTGGCGAGGCGCGGGTCGTAGGCATAGCGCCGCATCTCCGGCAGGCAGACGCGGCCCATGGTCACCGCGGAAGCGACCGACGAGCCGGACAGCGCGGCGAAGCCGGCGCAGGCGAGGATGGTCGCCGAGGCGAGCCCGCCGCGCCAGTGGCCGAGCCAGGCGTACGCCGCGGTGTACAGGTCCCGGCCCATGCCGGAGACGGCGGCGAAGTTGCCCATCAGCACGAACAGCGGGATCACCGCGAAGGCCTGCACCGCCGCGTGCGAGTAGGCGAACGAGCCGAGGATGTGCAGCGCCGCGTCCGGCGAGTTGAGCACCGCGATGCCGATGGCCCCCACCAGCGCCATGGCGATGCCGATCGGCATGCGGGCGAAAAGCAGCACGAGCAGCGCCGCCATCCCCAGCACGCCGGCCGCGGTGGGGCTCATCGCCCGGCGTCAGCCCGGGGGCGGCGCAGCGATCTCCATGCCTGGACCAGCAGCACGGCGCCGAACAGCGCCAGGCTGGCGGCGCTCAGCAGCTCGAACGGCCAGAGGTCGATCCTCAGCATGTTGGTGGCCTCGCCGCGGCCGCGCGAGACGAGCGCGTACAGCACCGTCTGCCAGGCCATCACGCCGAGCAGCGCCGCGCCGCCGAGGTGGATCGCGGTGGTAAGCCAGCGCAGCCGGGGACGATCGAGGACCGGCGCGAGCACGTCCACCGCCACGTGGCCGCCGGTCGCCGCGCAGTAGGGCAGGCCGAGAAACACGATCAGCGCCATGAAGAGCTCGGTCATCTCGTAGGCGCCGAGGAACGGGAGCCGCAGCACGTAGCGCATCACCACGTCGAACGCGATGAGCGCCATCAGGCCGAGCAGCACCGCGCCCCCGCCGAGCGCGAGGACGCGCAGCGTCCGGTCGAGCATCGTCCGGGCTTAGACGCCGGGGTAGCCGGCGCGGCGCAGCATCTCGCGCCCGGGGATACCCTTGGCCTCGGACTCCTTGATCCACTCGTCGATGATCGGCCGCAGCACCTTGCTGATGCGATCCTGCTCGGCCTGCGACAGGGTGACGACGTCGGCCTTGCCGCGCACGCTCTGGACGGCCTGCTCTGCGCGCTTGATGTAGGTGTCGGTCGCCTTGAGGCTGAGGCTACGCCCCGAGAGCCGGTCGATCGCCTGGCGCGCCGAAGGCGACAGGCCGTCGAACTTCTTCTTGTTCATCGCGATCAGGAACACCGAGCGCCCGAAGATCGGCCCCGAGATGGTGAAGCCCTTGGCGACCTCGCCGAGGCGGAAATCGAGGATCGTGGTGAAAGGCACCATGGCGCCGTCCATCGTGCCGCGCTCGAGGCCGGGATAGACCTGGGTGATCGGCGCCGCGATCGGGACCGCTCCCATCACTTCGATCTGCTTCGCCTGCGCCGCCGAGGGCGCGCGGATGCGAAGGCCCTTGAGGTCGTCGAGCGAGCGGTACGCCTTGTTGGTGCGCGTCATCAGCCCGGCGTCTTCGGCGCCCCACAGGGCGATCACCTTGGTGCCCTGGAACTCGGGCAGCAGATAGGGATCGAGCAGGTCCCACATCATGTTGGTCGCGGCGAGGCCGTCGCCCTTGAGGCCGGGCAGCTCGATGATCCCCACGCGCGGGAAGGCGGGCGAGGTGTAGCCCGGCAGGGTGAACGTCATGTCCACCACGCCGTCCACCGTCTGCCGGAACAGCTCGGGCGGCTTGCCGCCGAGCTGCATCGACGGGTAGAGCGTGACCTTGACCTCGCCGTTGGTGGCCTTGGCGACGTCCGCGGCCCAGGGGATGATGATCTCGCGGTAGATGACGTGCACCGGCGGCACGAACGTGGACAGGCGCAGCTCCTCGGCCGCGGCGGTAGCGGCAACGCTCGAGAGCGCCGCGGCGAGGGTGATACGGGCGAATCGGTTCATCGAAACCTCCTCCGAGAGGGTAATGCGCCGCATTCTATAGCAGAGCCTCAGCGAAGGCGCGACTCGATCCAGGCCGCGCAGGCGAGGGTGTGGGCATCGTCCCCGGTGCGGCCGATCACCTGCAGCCCGAGCGGCATGCCGTTCGGCCCCCGGCCGGCGGGCAGCGAGACGCAGGGCGTGTGCAGCAGCGTCCACACCGCGTTCATCACCGGATCGCCGGTGGCTTCGCCCAGCGGCGCTTCGCCGCTCGCCGCGGGCGCGAGCAGCACGTCGAGCCCGCCGAACGCCTCGTCGAGCCGCGCGCGGCACTGTGCCGCGAGCTTGAGTGCCGCGACGTACTCGCCCGCATCCGCCGCGAAGCCGGCGGCGCAGCACTCGCGCAGCCTGGCATCCATCAGCTCGGGGAAACGTGAATATTCGTCAGCGAGGCTGCGCGCGAGCTCGTACCAGAGGATCGCGGTGTGCGCGGCGCGCAGGGGCCGCCAGCGCTCCGGGAGCACCGCCTCGCGCAGGGACAGCTTGCGCGCCGCGCCCTCGAGGCATTGCGCCATTTCCGGCTGCACCGCATCCCACTGGTGCGTGCGGCAGAAGCCGATGCGGGGGCCTTCGATCGAGGCTTCGAGATCGCGCCGCCCGGTGAGGCGGGCCATGAAGAAGCCCGCGTCCTCCACCGAGCGCGCGAATACGCCCACCGTGTCGAGCGAATCGGCCTGCGCCTTGACGCCGGCGCGGGGCAGCAAGTTGTAGGTCGGCTTGTACGCCACCACGCCGCAGTAGGCGCCGGGCCGGATCACGGAGCCCGCGGTCTGGGTGCCGAGCGCCAGCGGCACCATGAAGTCGGCCACGGCGGCGGCCGAGCCGCTCGAGGAGCCGCCGGGCGTGCGCGCGAGATCGTGCGGGTTGCGCGTCATCGCCGGCACGAAGGTGGCGAACTCGCAGGTCGCGGTCTTGCCGATGATCGTAGCGCCGGCGCGCCGGGCGCGCGCCACCGCGGCCGCGTCGGCGCGCGGCTGGTTGCCGGCATAGATGCGCGAGCCGTACTCGGTCGGCATGTCGTAGGTGTCGAAGATGTCCTTCACGCCGACCGGCAGGCCGTGAAGCGGCGCATCCGCGGCTTTCGCCTGCGCGAGCGCGATGCGCGGCACGAGGTAGGTCCAGGCGCGCACCTGGTTCTCGCGCGCCGCGACGCGCTCGAGGCAGGATCGCAGCAGCTCTTCGGCGGCGAGCTCGCCGCGCTCGATGCGCCGCGCCGCCTCCCTCGCACCGAGTCGATTGGGCTCGATCATGCGGCCAGTATAATCGGCGGCCTGATGCGCTTCGGCATCAACTTCTTCCCCTCGTTCCGGCCCGAGGACTCCACCACGGCGGACTACTACGCGCAGTGTCTGCGCCTCGCGGCGCGCGCGGACGAGCTCGGCTACAGCTCGATCAAGACGGTCGAGCACTCGTTCTACGACTACGGCGGGCATTCGCCCAATCCCTGCGTGTTCCTGTCCGCCGTCGCCGCGCGCACCCGGCGCATCCGCCTCATCACCGGGGCGGTGATCCCGGCATTCCACCACCCGGCGCATCTCGGCGGGGATCTCGCCATGCTCGACAATCTGAGCAACGGGCGCCTCGACGCCGGCTTCGGCCGCGCCTTCCTGCCCAAGGAATTCGAGACCTACGGCGTGCCGATGGCCGAGAGCCGCGGCCGCTTCGAGGAAGCGATCGGCATGATTCTTCGGATGTGGAAAGAAGAGCGCGTGACGATCAAGGGCAGATACTGGCACCTGGAAGACGTCCGGCTGATGCCGCGCGTGGTGCAGAAGCCGCATCCGCCGGTGTGGATCGCGGCGATTTCCACCGAGGAGTCTTTCCTCTACGCCGCGAAGAACGGCTTCAACCTGATGATCGTGCCCTACGCCGGCAAGCCGGGCCAGCTGCAGGAGCTCGTGAAGATGTATCGCCGCGTGTGGGCCGAGTCCGGGCACCGGCCGGGTGCCGAGCAGGTGCAGGTGGCGCAGTTCTGCTATGTCGCCGGGAAGCGCGACGAGGCGCGCGCCGGGTTCGAGCGCATCTGCCGCCGGTACCTGGAGGTCTTTGCCGACGCGGTCGTCTCGTGGAAAGGCCGCAGCGAGGCGGATTACCCCGGCTACGACAAGATGGTCGCCAGCATCCTCGCCACCACGCCCGACAAGATCGTGGCGCAGGGCGGCGCCTTCGTCGGCACGCCCGACGACGTCGCGCGGCAGCTCCAGGCCTGCACCGACGCCTTCGGCCCGATCGAGCCCTCGATGCAGATCAACTTCGGCGGCTCCAGCGACGCCGAAGCCTTCCGCACCCTCGAGCTTTTCGCCTCCAAGGTCATGCCGCGCTTCAACTGAGAATTCGGGGTCAGAGCCCGAATTTTCTCAGCCGATCAGCTTTTGGATCACCGGACGCGCGCCTTCGAGGGCGACGCGCTGCAGGTAGAAGGCGAGGCCGCGCGGACCGCCGAGCTCCTCGCCGCCGCCGGCGCGCCCGGGGCCGCCGTGCACCAGCTGCGGCAGCACCGTGCCAGGGCCGGGCGAGAGCTCGATCTTGGGATGGCCGAGGAACAGGCGACCGTGCAGCGCTGCCGCCTCCATCACCAGCGCCTCGATGAAGGCCTGGTCTTCGGCATAGATCGAGCACACCAGCCCGCCGTTGCCGCGCGCCACGATCCCGCCCGGATCCTTCTCGTAGGGGATCAGCGAGGTGACGGGGCCGAAGACTTCGTGCGCGTGCGCTGCCTCCCCGGGTTCCTCAACCAGGATTGGAGAAATGAAAAAGCCTTTGTCGAACTTCTTCTGCGAATCGCCGAAGGCGAGCTTCCCGCCCAGCCGCTCGACCCCCTCGCGCACTGCGGCGAGCTGGTCGGCCGTGGCGAGCGGGCCCATGCGCACGTCCTCTTCTGCCGGATTGCCGACCTTGACGGCGGAAAGCAGCTCGATCAGATCGTCCTTCACCGAAGAGCTCAATTCTCGAGGAACCAGAACGCGCCGGATCGCGGTGCATTTCTGGCCGGCCTTCTGCGTCATGTCGCGCACCACGTCCTTGAGGAACAGCTCGTACATGTCGCTGCGCGGCTCGACCTCGGGGCCGAGCACGGCGGCGTTGAGGCTGTCGGCTTCGATGTTCATTTTTATGGAGTGGCGAATCACATTAGGGGCTGCGCGAAGGCGCGCCCCGGTTTCGCCCGATCCGGTGAAGGCGAGGACATCCTGCGCGCCGAGCAGCGGCACCAGCTCGCCCGCCGGCCCGACAAGCAGCGACAGCGCCCCGTCCGGGAGGATCTTTGCCTCGTGGATCACCTCCACGATGCGCTGCGCGACCATGGCCGAGCTGGTCGCCGGCTTGCTGAGCACAGGCATGCCGGCGAGCAGCGCGACCGCGGCCTTCTCGGCGAAGCCCCACGCCGGGAAGTTGAAGGCGTTGATATGGACCGCCACTCCCCGGCGCGGAACCGCGATGTGCTGGCCGTGGAAGCGCGCCGAGCGGCCGAGCTGGATGCCTTCGCCGTCGACCAGGAACTTTCTCGATCCCAGGGCGTTTCCGATCTCGGAATACTCGAGAAGCGTGCCGATCGCCCCGTCGATGTCGAACTTCGCGTCCGAGCGCGTATTGCCGCCGTTTGCGATCGCGAGCTCGAGCAGCTGGTCGCGGCTCGCCTGCATCGCGCCGGCGATCGACTTCAGCAGCGCGCCGCGCTCGGCAAAACTCAGGGCCCGCAACGCGGGTCCGCCGACGTCGCGCGCGTACGCGAGCGCGGCGCCGAGGTCCGCCGCACCGCCTGCGGTGCGTGCGAGCGGTTCCTCGGTGGCGGGATTGAGCAGCGTGTGCGGCGTGCCGCCGCCGGCGACCCAGCGGCCGCCCAGGAAGCTCTTCAGCTCTTTCATTACTACGATTGTGCGACGAATTCGGGCTCTGACCCCGATTTCGGTCAGTTGACGCGATAGCCCGGCGGGGGAGGCGGCGGGTAGGCGGCGCGGCGCGAGGAGCGCGGCGCCTCGCGCGCCGCCATCGGGATCTTGTGGCCCTTGGCGTACATGCACTGCTGGTAGCCGAAATCGTAGCGCTGCTGCAGCGTGTGCCCGGAGGCGTGGGCCGCCTCGGTGCCGGCGAGCGCGCCGGCGGCGAGGCCGACGCCCGCGCCGACCCCGGCGCCGTGGTGCCCGCCGAGCGCGGCGCCGGCCACCGTGCCGACGGCGGCGCCGACCACTGCGCTCCTCACGCCCGCATCGTTCGCCGCCTGCCCGGGGGTCTGCCCGCCGACCTGCGAGGAGGCGTACTGGCGGCACTCGTGCTCGTCCACGCGGAACTGATCGAAGCTCTTGCCGCTTCCCGGAAGCACCAGCACGCCTGGGCCGCTGGGCGGCGCGGAGGCACAGCCGCCGAGCAGAACCAGGATCGCCAGCCGAAGGGTCTTCATTGTGCCGGCGGAGGTGCGGGCGGCACGCGCTCCCAGCCGCCCGGGCAGGTCTTCACGTACGGGTAGTAACCCCTTGACTGCGCGCAGTAATACCACCACTGGGCGGCCTCCGGGGACGCGAGGTCGTCGCGCTCGACATAGATAGGGGGCTCGGCGGGCACGACCCGTACCGGGTAAGCAGGGTAGTACACCGGCGGCGGGTAGTAGTAATAGGGGTAAAGGGGAAAGCCGAAGTGCAGCCCGAAGTGCACCCGGCCGCGGCCGTGCGCGAAGGCCGAGCTCGCGGCGAGCATGAGCAGCGCGAAAAGAACCGTCGCCTTCTTCACGCGCGGGAGGCTACCCCCGGGCGGGCATCCCGGGGGTAACCGTTTGTTACAAGCTATTTCGGCTGCTGCGTGATGCGCAGGTAGGGCCGGGGCGCCTTCCAGCCGCCGGGGAACAGCTTCTTCGCCTCCTCGTCGCTCACCGAGCCGGCGATGATGACGTCCTCGCCGTGCTTCCAGTTCGCCGGCGTGGCGACCTTGTGCTTCGCGGTAAGCTGCATCGAGTCGAGCGCGCGCAGAATCTCGTCGAAGTTGCGCCCGGTGGTCATCGGATAGAACAGCATCAGCTTGATTTTCCTGTCCGGACCGACGACGAACACGGTGCGCACGGTCTGGTTGTCGGCCGGGGTGCGGCTCCCGGGCGTGGCCTCGGCGGGAAGCATGTCGTAGAGCTTGGAGATCTTCAGGTCCGGGTCGCCGATCAGCGGGTAGTTCGGCGCGGCGCCCTGGGTCTCGGCGATGTCCTTCGCCCAGCGCTGGTGATCGTCCACCGGGTCCACCGACAGGCCGATGATCTTCGCGTTGCGCCGGTCGAACTCGGATTTCATCCTGGCCATGGTGCCCAGCTCGGTGGTGCACACCGGGGTGAAGTCCTTGGGGTGCGAGAACAGCACGGCCCACTTGTCGCCGATCCACTGGTGGAAGTCGATCGGTCCCTCGGTGGTCTGTGCCTGGAAGTTGGGGGCGGTATCGCCGATGCGCAGCGTCATATTGGTCTCCTTCGGTACGGGCAGCGGATGATAGCGCCAGTCTCACCCTGCGCGCGAGGGGGACTTTTCGGAATATCGATAGAAGCGTAGAGTAGCCGTAATTTGTTTGGGGACCAAACAATGCGCCGGAACCTGCAGATCCGCCTTACGGTGAACGGCGAAGCCGTCGAGGCGTCGTTCGCGCCGTACAAGACGCTGCTCGAAGTGCTGCGCGAGGACCTCGCGCTCACCGGCACCAAGCACGGCTGCGAGCTCGGCGAATGCGGCGCCTGCGCGGTGCTGGTCGACGGCGAGCCGCAGCTCTCCTGCCTGGTGCTCGCGCTCGAGTGCGATGGTGCGTCGGTGGAGACGGTCGAGGGCCTGGGAAGCGGCGCCGCGCTGCATCCGCTGCAGGCCGCGTTCGCCGACCTCGGCGCCGCGCAGTGCGGCTACTGCACGCCCGGGATTCTCATGACCGCGAAGGCGCTTCTGGCGCACGAGAAAAACCCGAGCCGGGAAAGAATCAAGGAAGCCATCTCCGGCAATCTCTGCCGCTGTACCGGCTACCAGCAGATCTTCGAGGCCATCGAGGAAGCCGCGAGGAGGATGGAACATGAAGGTACTCGGTAAGCCGCGGCGCCGCGTCGACGGCCGCGCCAAGGTCACCGGCCAGACGCGCTTCGCCGACGACATCGTGCTGCCGCGCATGCTGCACATGAAGCTGCTGCGCTCGCCGTATCCACACGCCAAGATCGATTCGATTGATTCTTCGAAAGCAACTTCCTACCCCGGGGTGCATCTGGTGCTGACGGGAAAGGACTTCCCGGTGAGCTTCGGCATCCTGCCGGTCACCCAGGACGAGTACCCGCTCGCGCCGGAGCACGTGCGCTACGTCGGCGACCCGGTCGCGGCGGTGGTAGCGAAGGACGAGCAGACCGCGGCCGAGGCGCTTGATCTGATCGAGGTCGAGTACAGGATTCTTGACACCATCGCCTCGCCCGAGGAGGCGCTGGCGAAGGCCGAGCCCCGCATCCACGCCTACAGCGAGCTCGGCAACATCCACCGCCTGCAGGCGTTCGAGTTCGCCGGGCACAGAGATGCGGTCTCCGAGGCGCTCGCCGGGTCCGATCACGTCTTCGAGGACATCTTCTTCTACGAAGGCAACACCCACCTGCCGATCGAGCAGCACGCCTCGGTCGCGGCGCTCGACGGCGAGGGCAAGCTCACGCTGTGGTCTTCCACGCAGGTGCCGCACTACGTGCACAAGGCGCTGGCACGGGTTCTCCAGATTCCAGCCTCGCAGATAAGAGTCATTGCAACGCCGAATGGCGGCGGCTTCGGCGGCAAGTGCGACGTCTGCAACCACGAGATGGCGGTGGCAAAAGCGGCGATGCTGCTCGGGCGCCCGGTGAAGATCTGCCTCAACCGCGAGGAAGTGTTCTACATGCACCGCGGACGGCACCCGGTGCTGATGAAATTCAGGACCGGGGTGACGAAGGACGGCAGACTCACCGGCATGCACCTGCAGACGCTGGTCGACGGCGGCGGCTACGGCTCCTACGGCGTCGCCAGCACGTTCTACACCGGCGCGCTGCAGACGGTGACCTACGAGCTGCCGCGCTACAAGTTCGAGGCGGCGCGCGTGTTCACCAACAAGCCGCCCTGCGGCCCCAAGCGCGGCCACGGCACGCCGCAGCCGCGCTTCGGACAGGAAGTGCAGCTCGACAAGATCGCCGAGAAGCTCGGCAAGGACCCGGCCGAGCTGCGCCTGGGCATGATCGCGAAGCCCGATTCGCTCACCGCCAACTGGCTGAAGATCGGCACCATCGGACTGGCGGAGTGCATCCGCCAGGTTGTCTCTCGTTCAAGTTGGAAGGACAGATACGGAAAACTTCCTTATGGAAAAGGAATCGGCCTGGCCTGCGGCTCCTACCTCTGCGGCGCCGGCCTGCCGATCTACTGGAACAGGATGCCGCAGTCGGGCGTGCAGCTGTTGCTCGACCGCAGCGGCCAGGTGACCGTGTTCTGCGGCGCGACCGAGATCGGGCAGGGCTCGGACGACGTGCTGGCGGCGATCGTCGCCGAGGTGCTCGGCATCGACCCGTTCGAGGTGCGCTGCGTCACCGGCGATACCGGCATCACGCCGGTCGACCTCGGCTCGTACTCCAGCCGCGTCACCGTGATGATGGGCAACGCCGCGATCCAGGCCGCCGAGAAGATCAAGTCGATGATCGCCGAGGCGGCCTCCGAGCAGCTCGGGGTCGCTTCCGACAGATTGCAGTTTGCCAACGGACGGGTCGCGTTCGGCGACAAGTCCCTGACTTTCGCAGAAGCGATCGGCTTCGCCGAGGAGAAGTTCGGCACGCTGGGCGCGGTGGGCTCCTACCGGCCGCCGCGCGCGCCCGGCCGCTTCAAGGGCGCGGGGGTCGGGCCTTCGCCCGCCTATTCGTACACCGCGTGCGTGGTCGAGGTCGAGGTCGACCCGGCCACCGGCTGGATCACGGTGCCCAAGGTATGGATCGCGCACGACATCGGCCGCACCATCAACCCGGTGCTCGCGCGCGGGCAGGTCGAAGGCAGCGTGTACATGGGGCTGTCGGAGGCGCTGATGGAGGAGCAGGTGTTCCGCCGGCTGCCGCCCAAGCTCTCGAGCGCGCTGGTGCACAAGATGCCCTCGCTGCTCGAGTACAAGAGCCTCACCTCGCTCGACATGCCGGAGGTGGACACGGTGCTGGTCGAGGACCCGGACCCCAACTGCCCGTTCGGCGCGAAGGAGGCGGGGCAGGGGCCGCTGCTGCCGGTGATGCCGGCGGTGGCGAACGCGATCTACGACGCCGTTGGCGTGCGCATCGACGAGCTTCCCATCACACCCGACAAGGTTCTGAAGGCCCTGGAACTTAAAAGGGCCGGGAAGGAAGGAAGAGTCGGGCCGGTGTCGTTCCCCAACGTACCCTATCCCGAGCCGGTCGTGGTGCCGCCCCCGTGGGAAGGCGGCGACGGCAATGCGCTGAAGGGCGCCGAGCGCCCGAAGGTGAAGCTCGCCTCATGATGCGCCTGCCGTGGTTCGAGTACCGCGCGCCGGGCACCGTGGCCGAGGCGGCGCGCATCCTGGCCGGCGAGGGGCCGGATGCGATGCTGATCGCCGGCGGCACCGACCTGCTGCCGAACATGAAGCGCCGCCAGATGGCCCCGAAGGTTCTCGTATCCCTCAAGGGGATTTCTGATCTCAAGAAAAACGCTGAAGCTCTCGGAGCCGCACTGACGCTTACGGAAATCGTGAACCAGCCGGAGCTGCCGCGCGGGCTGCGCCAGGCGGCGCAGCAGGTGGCGACCGTGCACTTGCGCAACATGGGCACGATCGGCGGCAACCTGTGCCTCGACACGCGCTGCACCTACTACAACCAGAACTACGAGTGGCGCAAGGCGATCGACTTCTGCCTCAAGAAGGACGGCGGCGTGTGCTGGGTCGCGACCGCGAGCAAGCGCTGCGTCGCCATGTCCTCGACCGACTGCGCGCCGGCGCTGATCGCGCTCGGCGCGAAAGTGAAGCTCGTCTGCGCCGCCGGCGAGCGGGAAATCGCGCTCGAGGAGCTGTATAACAACGACGGTATCGACTATCTCAAGCGCCGCCCGGACGAGATCCTCACGGAAATCTCGATACCTTCAGGCTGGAAAAGCACCTATTGGAAGCTGCGAAGGCGCGGCGCGTTCGACTTCCCGGTCCTGGGCGTCGCGGCGGCGGCCGAGATCGAGGGCGGCGTGGTGAGGAGCGCGCGCATCGCGCTGGGCGCCGTGGCCTCGCGCCCGTTCCTGGCCGACAAGGCCGGCGGGTTCCTCGCCGGCAAGAAGCTCACCGACGAGGTCATCGAGGAAGCCGGCCGCCTCGCCGGCTCGCGCGCCAAGCCGATGGACAACGCGGACCTCGACCTGTACTGGAGAAAGGGCGTGGCCGCCGATTTCGTCGGCTATGCGCTGCGCGAGCTGCGCGGCGACGACATGCGCGAGGTCCGTCGCAGGATCGCGAGACATGAAGTTGCCTGACATCCGCCGCGTCGTCACCGCCGACGACGCCCAGGGCCGCTCGCGCATGCACCGCACCGGCACCGTCGACTACGCCATCGTGCTGGAGGGCGAGGTCTGGGCGGTGATGGACCAGGGCGAGACCCTGCTGCGCGCCGGCGACGTGCTGATCCAGCGCGGCACCAACCACGCCTGGGCGAATCGCAGCGAGCGCACCGCGCGCATCGCCTTCGTGCTGATCGACGGCGAGCGTCCGGTGTAGACTGACGTCCCAAAGGAGGAGGGACACCATGAAGACCACCCGTTGTGTGGCGGCCGCCGCGCTGGCCGTCGCGTTCGCCGCGCCTGCCTGGGCCGAAGACATCAAGCTGCGCATCGCCTCGGGGCACCCGACGGCGAACACCTACGTCAACCTGATGAACAGCTTCTTCGTGCCCGAGGTGGTGAAGCGCGTCGCCGCGCGCACCAAGCACAAGGTCGAGTTCATCGAGGGCTACGGCGGCTCGATCGTGAAGGTCGCCGACACGCTGGAAGGCGTGCAGTCCGGGATCATCGACGTCGGCGGCTACTGCTACTGCTTCGAGCCGTCCAACCTGCCGCTGCACGCGTTCCAGATCATGCTGCCCTTCGGCACCATGAGCCCGGTCAAGAGCGTCACCCTGGCGCGCCGGGTCTACGACCAGGTGCCGTTCATGTCCAAGGTATTCGAGGACAAGTACAACCAGGTGCTGCTCGGCCTCATCGCCGACAACGGCTACAACCTGGGCACCAACTTCGAGTGGAAGAGCGTCGCCGACCTGAAGGGCCGCAAGCTCGCCGGCGCCGGGCTCAACCTCAAGTGGCTGGAGTACGCCGGCGCGGTGCCGGTGCAATCGTCGCTGCCGGATTCCTATACCTCGATGAAGACCGGCGTCTACGACGGCTGGATCATGTTCCCGTCCGGCTACGTCAACTTCAAGCTCTACGAGGTCGGCAAGTACTACACGGAGATCGGCTTCGGTGCGATCACCTGGCACGGCCTGACGATCAACAAGAACCGCTGGAACCGCCTGCCGAAGGAAGTGCAGCAGATCATGCGCGAGGTCGGGCGCGAGTACGAGGCGCGCACCGGCACCGTCAACGAAGAGAACTACCCGAAGCAGCTCGAGCAGCTGAAGAGCGTCGGGGCGAGCGTGCGCCAGCTGCCCGACTCGGTGCGCCAGGACTGGGCCAACTCGCTCAGGGGCTGGCCGCAGGAAAAGGCCACCGAGCTCGACAAGGCCGGGCTGCCGGCGAGCCGCGTGCTCAAGCTCGCCCTCGAGGAGGCGGAGAAGCTCGGCCACAAGTGGCCGGTGCGCTACCAAGTAAAGTAAGTTGCTCAACCGCTGGAGTGACTGGATGGCGAAGGCGCTGCTCGCCTTCGCTGCCACTCTCGCCTTTCTCCTCAGCTTCCTGGTCGTCGCCGACGTCGTCGGCCGCACGGTGTTCAGCGCCCCGGTCAAGGGGACGCCGGAGATCGTGTCGATGTCGATCGTCATCATCTGCTTCCTGCAGGCGAGCTACGCCATCCGCTCGGGCGGCATGCTGCAGGTGGACGTCGTCCCGGGGATGCTGCCGCCGCGCCTGCGCGCCGCCCTCGCCGCGGCCGGCAGCCTGCTCGGCGTCGCGTTCTTCGCGGTGGTGGTGTACGGCGGCATCGAGCCGCTCGCGCACGCCTGGAGCTCAGGCGAGTACGAGGGCGAAGGCGCGTTGCGCGTGCCGGTCTGGCCGGCGCGGCTCGCGGTCATCGCCGGCGCGGGGCTCGCGGCGCTCGATTACGCGCTGCTCGCGCTTTCCCATCTGACTTCAGCCCTGAAGAAGAAGCGCTGATGTTCGGCACCGGCGAGATGCTTCTCCTGGTCGCCGTGCTGCTCGCGCTGGTGTTCAGCGGCGTGCACATCGCGGTGGCGCTGGGCTGCGCCGCGATGCTCGGCATCTACCTGATGGTCGGGGACTTCCAGGTGGTGGCGAGCTTCGTCGGCAGCACCGCCTACGAGGCGGTGCGCGACTACGTGTTCGCGGTGATCCCGCTCTTCATGCTGATGGGGGAGTTCCTCGCCAAGTGCGGCGCGGCGGGCGACCTGTTCTCGCTCTTCAACCGGCTCACGCGCGTGGTGCCGGGGCGGCTCGCGGTCGCCACG
>Ga0214472_10003511_pt1 | contig 16563 bp, 14 predicted proteins | sample RVTome_6_FD_207662 | JGI IMG/M metagenome (GOLD analysis project Ga0214472, IMG submission 207662) | Soil microbial communities from uranium-contaminated site in the Upper Colorado River Basin, Wyoming, United States - RVT140D175 | ecosystem: Environmental > Terrestrial > Soil > Contaminated >... | reverse complement strand
GCCAGGTCCGTGATAGGTGATATCTCCGCCGCGGTTAATCTTGTAATACTGAGCATTTTTCTCTTTGAGTTGTGATTCATTTAGCAAAAGATTCTTTTCATCACCACTTTTGCCCATGGTATATACGTGTGGGTGCTCCACAAAAATTAAGAAATTAGGGACCAGCACCTGTGAATTTACAGGCAGACTGCGATTCTTTGTTTTTTTATCTATCACATCTTTAAAGACCGACTCCTGGTATTGCCAGGATTCTCTATAATCCATTAGTCCCAGATCAATGATCTTAACCTTCTTGTTTTTCGTTGTGTACACAGCTATGAAATGTAAACTTCCAAACCACAAAAATTCATTCCTGTTCTTAGCTCATATTCCCGGATACTTGCGGGCATCAGAATAACTTCTCCAAGAGAAATTGTCATCTTATTACCAGCCCAATTAATTTGGCCTTCTCCATTAATAACAATGTAAATCCGGAAAGAATTCTCATTGTTCAGATTTACTTTTAGTGATTTCTCTCCCGTAAGCCGAATTGTAGTGAAGTAAGGGGATTTCACCAAAACAGCATAAGGTTCGGTAGCATTATATTTTGTTTTGAAAGTGGTTCCGACATCGTTAAAGTTTAAGGCGTCCGCTGCATTGGAAATATGCAGGTCCCGTGGTTTGCCATCATCACCCATTCGGTTAAAATCAAAAATCCGGTAAGTAATGTCAGAGGTTTGTTGAATTTCAGCCAGTAAAATTCCCTTTCCAATGGAATGAATTCTTCCTGCCGGAATATAAAAAGTATCACCGGGCATAACCTCCTCAGTGCAAACCCAATCCGTAACTTCACCAGCCTCTGCTTTTTGAATGAATTCTTCTCTGGTTAAATTTTTGTTGAAACCTACATACATGCGGGCGCCATGATCAGCATCAATAATATACCACATTTCCGTCTTGCCATATCCATTATGCTTCTTCCTGGCAAGTTTGTCATTGGGATGTACCTGGATGGAAAGATCATCATTGGCATCAAGGAACTTTATTAGCAAAGGAAAATTTTCGAACTTAATACGGGAGCCCATTATCTCGTTTGGGTATAGCTGAATGAGAGAATCAAGCGCTCTGCCCGCAAAAATTCCATTTGCGATAATACTTATATTTCCTTCCACACAAGATAATTCCCACGACTCTCCGCAGTTTTTGAGCTGACCAAAATCTTTACCTAATATGGTTTTAATCTTTTGTCCACCCCAAATTTTTGATTTGAAAATCGGATGAAACTTCAACGGATAAAATTCTGCCATCTATTGTTTGGCTATATTCTTAAAATGTGAAATTAATGATTGAGTACTGCCGTCGGAGCTTATCTCATTATCATTTTCCAGGGCAGGTAATATTAATTTGGCAATTTGCTTTCCCAATTCAACACCCCATTGGTCAAAACTGAAAATATTCCATACAATACCCTGCACAAATACTTTATGCTCATACATGGCCAGCAGCATTCCAAGTGAATATGGATTTAGTTCTTCAATGATAATACTGTTGCTTGGCCGATTTCCCTCAAATACCTTATGTGGACCAATTCTCTCTATTTCTGAATCAGTAAATCCCATCCTTTGCATCTCTTCACTTACTTCCTCCCGCGACTTGCCAACCATTAAAGCCCGTGTTTGTCCAAAAAAATTGGCTAATAGTTTCCTCTTATGATCGCCCAAAGGATTCTGAGATTTCATAGTGGTAATAAAATCGCATGGTATGACTTGACTACCCTGGTGAAGCAGCTGAAAAAATGAATGTTGGCTATTTGTACCCGGAGCTCCCCAAATAACCGGACAAGTATTATAGCTTACTCTTTCGCCATTACGATCAACAGATTTACCATTACTTTCCATGATTACTTGTTGCAAATAATCAACCAGCTTATCAAAATACTGATCATAGGGCAGGATTGCTTCACTAGTGCAATTAAAAAAATTCACATACCAGATGCTAATCAATGCAAGAATAACAGGAATATTTTCACGGAAGGGTTTATCCAAAAAATGTTTATCCATGGAAGCGGCACCATCAAGAAACTTTTTGAAATTCTCAAAGCCTAACCCGCAGGCAACGGTTAATCCAATCGCTGACCAAACCGAATACCTGCCACCTACCCAATCCCAAAATTCAAAAACATTAGACTCTTCGATGCCAAATTGCGAAGTTGCCGCTTTATTGGTAGAAACTGCAACAAAGTGTTTGGCTATGTCTGCTTCGGTTGCTGATTCCAGAAACCATTTTCTCGCTGACCAGGCGTTGGTCATAGTTTCCTGAGTTGTAAAAGTTTTTGAAGAAATTACAAACAACGTGGTTTCCGCATTAACTTTTTTAATTGTTTCCGTAAGATGCGAACTATCAATATTGGAGACAAAATGGGTATTAATATTTTTGATTTTGTAAGGTGTTAATGCTTCACAAACCATTGCGGGACCCAAATCAGAACCTCCGATGCCAATGTTAACAATATCGCTAATTCGTTTTCCTGAAAATCCTTTCCAGTTTCCGGTTGTTATTTTGTTCGAAAATTTTTCGACCTTTTGTAATACATTTTCTACGGCCTCGGAAATGTGTAATCCGTCAATTTCAAGATTATTATCCGTACTTTTTCTCAAAGCAGTATGCAGGACTGACCTATTTTCAGTTTCATTAATCTTTGCTCCTGTGAACATAGCTTGAATAGCTTGCTTCAGTTGAACTTCGTTAGCCAGGTCAATTAAGAGATCCATTGTTTCTTCAGTAATTCTGTTTTTTGAAAAATCCAGAAGCAAGCCATCGTGTTGCAGCGTGAATCTTTTCGCTCGATTTGGATTTTCTTTAAACATATTCACCATCCTCAGTGGCGCCACCTTTTGAAAGTGGGATTTCAATTCTTTCCATGCCTTAGTTTGAGTTGGATTTTTCTTTGGAAGCATCGATATTTTACTGGATTTCATTTCAACTGTAAATATAGCCGGGAACATCGTGAAGGGCTTAGTATGAAGCTGAAATTGAAAATTACATTGATACTGACCGGAAACGTATCATCTTTTTGCTTTAAATTGCATAAAAACAACAATAAATGTGATTTAATGTCGAAGACCTCTGCTGGGAAAGAGGGAGAATTACTTGCGATAAATTACTTAAAATCAAAAGGTTATGATATACTGAGGACAAACTATCGGGCTGGGAGAAATGAAATTGATATCATCGCGAGAATGGATAGTTTTGTTGTTTTTGTGGAAGTAAAATACCGATCAACAATAAAATACGGATATCCGGAGGAGATGGTTAGCGGGGATCAGGAAGAGAGAATCAGGGAAGCCGCGGAGTTGTATTTGGAAACTGAGAATTGGAAAGGTAATATCCGGTTTGATATTATAGCCATTCACAAAAAGAAGGAGTGCGCCATCTTTCATATCCGGGATGCATTCTAGTTCGTATCCGGCAAGCCAAAACCATAAGTTTCACGATCATAAATAAGCTGACCTCGATCGTTCCATTCTTTTAGAGTAACAGGATGGAATTTCTTGTTGTAGTAGTCTTCAGTATATTGAATCATCTTTTTCCTTCTTCCTCTTATTTCATAAAATTCTGTCCATACTCCAATCTTGACGTCGTTCTCATATTTTCCGGACACAGCAATATTGCCATTAGGATGAAAGTAAAAATATTCTCCTTGTCGTTTACCATACTGAACTGGTATTACTTCTCGCAATTGAGTATGCTCCAGATCATAAAAGGAAACCAGGGACTCCTTGTACCAGCCTTTATGATATTTGGTCTTGGTAATTAATATATTATCGTTGTTATAAGTAGTCCACCTTCCATGCTTAGCCCCTTCATAATAATATCCTTCCTCAAGAACTTGCTTTCCCTTCATTTTCTTATAAGGGCCATGTAGCACCACTCCATATTTAGGATCCACATTCTTACCGGCTCGAATTGCTTTCCTTCTGAAATCAAACCAATATATTTCATTTACATAAGGATCAATTTTTATTGGGTCTTTCAGGTAATAGAATAGTTCCAGTACCACGTTATCACCAAAGCCATTTTTAGTAAATCCTTTTTTTGTTTTGATGCCAAAAAATGTATTCCTTTTTTGCTTTTTCTTTTTAGGTTCAACACGCTCAAATTCATCTTCCTCCAATTCAATAGTTATTGGCGTGTCTATACGAAAAAGTTCTTCAACATCCACCTTTTTGTCTTCCTGGCCGAAAGCCAGGTAACTTAAGGCAGTTAAAGGGATACCGACTAAATATTTGAAATTCAGTTTCACAACACCAAAATTACTAATTATTTAACGCCTTGTAAAACCAATTATTACTTCAATTAAGTAAACAGTTAGTCGGATGCCAGTTGCACGCTTCTTTGAATGAAATTGGTCAGATCGGCACCATCCAGCATATTCTGAGAAAGCAGAGCCAAATCATAAGCCTGTTTTGCTAATTCCGTTTTCTTTTCCTCTTTTCTTGATTTCAGAATTTTACTGATGATGCTATGATTTGCATTAACTACGATGTTGAGTTCCTTTGGCATGTTGCCCATAAAACCCATTCCCCCCGAGGCTGCCATATCACTCATTCTCCGCATGAATTCAGATTGAGTTATAATAACAGGCATTTCATCGGGCGCATGCGATTCAACCGAAAGAATCATGGATGGATTGTTTATGGCCTTTTCAAATATTTCTTTCACTTTTTTAGTATCCTCTTCAGAAAGCACGCTTTCCACCTTTTCATCTTTATCAACCAATTTATCTGTTGTGGATGAATCCACCCTTCGGAGATGGGTCTTTTCTAATTTCTGTTCAAGATTATTGATGAAATGTGAGTCGATAGCTCCGTTCATCATCAGTATATCATAGGACCGCTTTCGCGCAGCTGATATATAAGTGTCTTGTTTTTCAGGATTTGTTGTATACAAAAAGATTAATTCTTTGTTTTTATCCGTCTGATTATCTTTTACTTTTTTCTTATACTCTTCAATGGTGAAGTATTTTGATTCGGTATTCTTTAATAAGCAAAAGTCTTTAGCCTTATCGTAGAACTTCTCCTCGCTAATCATCCCATATTTCACAAAGATGGCGATGTCATCCCATTTCTTTTCAAAACTTTCCCTGTCTTTCTTAAAAAGTTCGGAAAGCTTATCGGCAACTTTTTTGGTAATGTGGGCATTGATCTTTTTTACATTGCTGTCCGATTGCAGGAAACTACGGGAAACATTCAACGGAATATCGGGAGAATCAATAACTCCGTGCAACAACATTAGGAATTCCGGGACAACATCCTTCACTTCATCAGTAATAAATACCTGGCGTGAATAAAGTTGAATTTTATTCTTGTGACCCTCAAAATCGTTTTTGATTTTCGGAAAATATAAAATTCCCGTCAGGTTAAAAGGATAATCAACATTTAGATGAATCCAGAATAATGGTTCCTCCTGAAAGGGGTACAAGTCCTTATAAAATTTCAGATAATCTTCGTCCTTCAGATCTGCAGGGGTTCTGGTCCAAAGAGGTACAGGATTATTTATAATGGTATCAACAGTAACATTTTTAAATTTTTCTTTACCGTCTTTGTCTTTACCATCAGGTACTTTCTCTTCTTTTGTACCGAATTTTATTTTAACCGGCAGGAACCTGCAATATTTTTCCAGGATTCCTTTCAATCTGAACTCATCTAAAAACTCTTCCGAATCTTTCGCGATGTGGAGGACGATGTCAGTTCCTCTATCTTTTTTTTCTGAATCAGAAATTGAAAATTCAGTTGTTCCATCACATTCCCAGTAAGCAGGTTTTGCACCAGGCTGATAACTTCTGGTAAAAATTTCAACCTTCTTAGAGACCATAAAGGAAGAATAAAAACCAAGCCCAAAATGTCCGATGAATTGCTGTGCGGCTTCTTTGTCTTTATATTTTTCCAGGAAATCTGTAGCACCGGAAAACGCAATGTCATTAATGTATTTCTTAATCTCATCCAACGTCATTCCAATTCCCATGTCACTCACCGTGATAGTCTTTTTCTTCTTATCGAACTTCACTTCAATAGTCAGATCCTGGTCCCCAATGTCTTCTTTAAGTTCGCCCAGGGCCGACAAACGTTTAAGCTTTTGAGTTGCATCTACAGCATTTGAAACCAATTCTCTCAGGAAGATTTCATGATCGGAATAAAGAAACTTCTTTATTATCGGAAAAATATTTTCCGTATTTATTGATATTGTGCCTTTTTCAGCCATTGCTTATATAGTTCGTGATTAACTAGTGTCGCTTTTTCAAAATCCATTCCATTCTATCAATTCACCCTCATAAGTGACACTATGACAGTCTTAGCGGATTCTATCCACCGATCTGACCAGTTTTTCATCTTTTCTGATGAATCTGTTGGCAATTATATTCAGAATCATGGCGACAGCTGGTAGAAATAATCCATAGCCATAGCTGCCGGTGTTTCTTGGCATCCAGGTCTGTTGGCCGTCTGTAGCAAACCAAACTGAACAGCCCAGGCAAACTGTCATAATTATAGAGTTAAGAGCTCCCAGCTTCATTTGGGTTAGTCGGTCCTTGTACTGGAAAATCTCGTAGAATGCAATTCCGGCAGCTATCAGGGCAGTGAGGCTAACAATTGTATAAGGGAAAAAAGTATTTTGTGCGGGCTCACCTGTTGCAGGAATGAATTCATAAAATGCGCTATAGAGAATGTGGCTTTCCCCGGTTTCAATATTAATATTTATCCAAATGGGTGAAAAAACATCAACTACCATAAGCAGAGATACCAGGAATAGAAATACAGTTTGTATCCTTTGTAACATGTATGCGTTGGGTTAAATTGCGATACAAAATAAAGGTATTACCTTTTGGTTTCCAATCCTGCGCATAACTCAATGAAATCAGCATATATAGTAGATATTATCAGAACTCCAATCGGGAAATTTGCAGGATCGCTTGCGTCAGTGAGACCTGATGACCTGGCCGCTCATGTTATTATTAAGCTGTTAGAAAGAAATCAAAACGTTGATCCATCTTTGATCGAAGATGTAATTTTTGGAGCGGCGAACCAAGCCGGCGAAGACAACCGGAATGTTGCCCGGATGGCATTGCTTTTGGCAGGGTTGAAAATTGAAACCGGTGGAGTCACTGTTAATCGTCTGTGCGCATCAGGGCTGCAAGCCATTATGGATGCTTCGAGGGCTGTTCAGCTTGGAGAAGGTAAAATTTATATTGCCGGAGGTTCGGAAAGCATGTCGCGAGCCCCCTTTGTAATGAGCAAAGCGGAATCAGCGTATTCAAGGAATGTTGAAATTTTTGACACCAGCATCGGCTGGCGATTCGCTAATCCGAAACTGGTTGATCTGTTTTATCCTTTTAGTATGGGTGAAACTGCCGAGAATGTCGCGAGCCAATGGAAGATTTCCCGTACTGAGCAAGATGAGTTTGCACATAGCTCTCAACTCAAGTATAGCCTTGCTCATCAAGGTTCAAAATTTGATGCCGAAATTGTTAGCGTAGAAATACTAAGAAAGAAAGAGGAGGTCGTAATTTTCGCAAAAGACGAGCAGCCGCGGCTCTCCTCTATGCAGGTTCTGGCAGGATTAAGACCTGTTTTCAAAAAAGATGGAACTGTTACGGCAGGGAATTCTTCAGGAATAAACGACGGAGCAGCGGCATGCCTGGTTGTAAGTGAAGAAACTCTGAAAGAATTGGACCTTAAGCCGATGGCCCGGATTGTATCAGTGGCTATCGCCGGGGTAAATCCGGATACCATGGGAATTGGTCCGGTACCGGCGACGAGGAAAGCTTTGAAAAGAGCGGGATTGAAAATAAATGATTTGGATTTGATTGAATTAAATGAAGCATTTGCCAGCCAGTCGCTTGCCTGCATCCGGGATTTAGAATTGAATCCCGAAATTGTAAATGTTAATGGTGGTGCTATCGCAATCGGACACCCCCTTGGATGCAGTGGTGCCAGAATAAGCGGAACCCTTATTCACGAAATGCAAAAAAGAACCAAAGCAAAATATGGATTGGCAACCATGTGTGTCGGCGTTGGCCAGGGAGCTGCGGTAATTTATGAAAAATGCTGACGAAGCATGCGGTACTTTTTTGAAATCTCCTATAAGGGAACTAACTACCATGGATGGCAAATTCAGAAAAATGCGCTTGCTGTTCAGCAGGTTTTCAATGAATCTCTGAGTATTCTTTTGCGTGAACCGGTTGAAACACTTGGAAGCAGCAGAACGGACACGGGAGTGCATGCTTCACAACAATTCTTTCATCTGGATACCACCAAAATTATAGAACCGGAAATACTAATTTCTAAAATGAATTCTTTACTGCCCGGGGACATCTCAGTTAAAAGTATTCGACCAGTTAAACCAAATGCTAGCTGCCGGTTTGATGCTACTTCAAGAAGTTATGAATATCACATAATAAAAAGAAAAGATCCATTTCTTTCCTGGACAGCAGTAGAGATCAGGAAGCCCCTGGATGTTGACGCAATGAATCTGGCAGCAACTTACTTGATAGGCAAAAAGAGTTTTAAAAGCTTTTGCCGTAATAGCATGGCTGTTCCCGGACACGATTGTGATGTCAGCCGGGCTATTTGGAAAGAAAATGGCGATAGCCTTATTTTCTTAATTACAGCAAACAGGTTTCTACGGGGAATGGTACGATCAATAGTGGGAACTTTGATAATGGTTGGTGATGGGTCTATAACCAGCAGGGAATTTGCTAAAATCCTAAATAGCAAGGATCGGAAATTAGCAGGGCCGGCCGCACCGGCAAAAGGTTTATGCCTGACAAAGGTTAAATATCCTCCAGGTATATTTAAAGTGAAAAGTTCTTAACTTTGGGTGTTTAAACATTCATTTTTTTGGAACAGGAAAATATTAGCGGCCGAGTTATTGATTTCCAGGTGCTGAAAAGGCTCCTCAAATTCGTCGGGCCATATCGTTTTAAGTTTTACCTACTCATTTTCCTGACCTTAACCCTGGCAATACTTGCCCCTTTGCGGCCTTACATCGTTCAGTTGACTCTGGATAACGATGTTATGAAAGGAGACTATGCCGGGCTCAGGTTTATGATGCTTATATTAGTAGGACTCCTCGTCGTCAATGCCATAGTTCAGTATATCCACACTTACTTGTCCGGCTGGTTAGGACAATTCATAATCAGGGATATCCGCATTCAGTTATATAAACACTTGCTTTCCCTTAAGCTTAAATTCTTTGATAACACCCCAATTGGCAGGCTGGTAACCAGGACTATATCTGATGTTGAAACTTTGCTGGATGTATTTAGTGAAGGATTGGCAGCCATGATTGGAGATTTATTGCAACTTGTTTTCATCTTGGGATTAATGTTTTATACTGACTGGAGACTGGCTCTTGTCAGTCTGGCAAGCTTTCCTATCCTCATTATTAGTACTTACATCTTTAAGGAAAAAATTAAAGTTGCTTTCAACCAGGTAAGAAATGCGGTTGCAAATCTTAACTCTTTTGTTCAAGAACACGTCACCGGAATGAGTATTGTTCAGATATTTAACAGTGAGGAGCGGGAATTGCAAAAGTTTAAAAATATTAATCGGGATCATAAGCGAGCCAATATCCGTTCAGTAATGTATTACTCCATTTATTTTCCTGTGGCAGAAGTAATCGGTGCGGCGGGAATAGGTTTATTAGTTTGGTATGGAGCTAAAGGTGTAATCAATTTTGAGCAAACAGGAATCACTCTCGGAATGCTTGTAGCTTTTATAATGTATATTAATATGTTCTTCAGGCCAATCCGAATGATAGCCGACCGGTTCAATACTTTACAGCTCGGGATAGTAAGCACATCCAGAATCATGAAACTATTGGATAGTAAAGATTATATTCCCGATGAAGGGACTACCCAGGTTGATAAAATTCATGGGGCGGTAAATTTCAAAAATGTTTGGTTTGCCTACAACACCACTGATTATGTATTGAAAGATATTTCCTTCAAAGTGAACAGAGGTGAAACAATTGCCCTGGTTGGCGCGACAGGAGCCGGCAAAACTTCTGTTATCAATCTCCTAAACAGGTTTTATGAAATCAACAGGGGTACTATTACCGTGGATGACATCAATATCAGAGATTTCCCTTTGGATAATTTAAGGAAGAATATTGGAGTTGTCCTTCAGGATGTTTTTCTTTTCTCTGATACAATTCGTCAAAACATAACCCTGGGAAACAGTGAAATTACTGATGAAGATATTTGGAAAGCGGCCGACTCCGTGGGTGCTAAAAAATTTATTGAACGCTTGCCTGGACAATTGGATTACAATGTGATGGAGCGAGGCTCAACCCTTTCGGTAGGTCAACGTCAGCTAATTTCATTTATAAGGGCAATGGTTTATGATCCAAAAATTCTTGTTCTTGATGAAGCAACCTCTTCAGTGGATACCGAAACCGAAGAGATGATTCAGGAGGCCATTTCAAAAATGATGGAGGGCAGAACTTCTATTGTTATTGCACATAGACTTTCAACAATTCAAAATGCAACCAGGATTTTAGTTTTTGAAAAGGGTGAAATTAAAGAAGAAGGCTCGCATGAAGAATTGTTGACCAAAAGTGGTTTGTATTCACAGTTACACAAGATGCAATATAAAGAGGCAGGTTAATAGGTTACTAATTAAAGCTTCTTTATATTCATGTAGAAATAAATTTTGTCAATTTTGCGCAAAAGAGGGTACAAAATAATTCTATTTTTTATCTTTCCTTTTTTCCTGATTTTGCTTGGCAACGAAGCAGACGCACAGAGGTCTGTTCGCAAAAGGAGTGCGGTAAAAATGCCTCATAACAGGAAAATGAAAATTATATGTCCGGTATTTATACCTAATGAATACCCATACCAGGGAATAGGAATAAAAGTTGGCGATCCATTCGCAGTTACATACAAACTTTATGTCAGCAAATTCCTGGCAATGGAAATAGCTGTTGGGCATGGAGCAAGTTTTGTTTATAAAAAATTCTACCAGGATAACTTCTCAAACTTCGAATTTCTGGATACCCTGAATTACTTATCTCACTCGGTGAAGAATGATTTAGTTGGACAATTCAGAATTATGATCCATAGTGAAATCAAATCTCTTGAAGGTCTGGACTGGTATGTTGGAGGAGGCTATCAATTCAAAAACACCAAGATTCTCTATCGCTATAATGACCCCGATACAAATGGGTTTACCATGGAGCAGGAGACCAGAAGGGAACAATTCTTTTACGGCCCTGATATTTTCCTGGGATTGGAATTTGCGAATTTCGCCATACCCGTTTCCATATTTTTTGAGGGGAATATGTTCCTGATACTGGAGGCAAATGGCCTTGGACCCCGATTTCAGGCCGTAGCTGGAATCAGGTACATCTTCTGAACCACTTATCATTTTCTTTACGTACATAATTATCCTCCTGATTTTGTATGATTTTCGGCGAATCGTCCTTATTGGGTTATTTTTTTCCACTCCATTTGCTTTATTTGTAATGGATGCATGGCTTGAAAATTTTACATACCGTGTTGAAATCAATTATTTAAATTTTATTATGGCAACAGTTATTGCAATGATTGTTGTAGCAATTAGCGTAATTCACCGTTCATGGAGTGCCGCATCCATAAACCCGGTAAACACGATAAAGAATGAATAAGATAGAAAAATCAAAACCCAACCTTTAATTATATGAGAATTGTAATAATGTTCATCTTAATTGGAGTTTTTTCATTGCACGCGTTTACCCAAAAGGCGGGATACGTTTGTCCTCCATGCGGATGTTCAAATGATGGAAAGGTATTCAAGGAGCCAGGCAAGTGTCCGGCCTGCTCAATGACATTACTGAACAAGGACAATAAAAGCGAAGGTCTTAATTACACAAATCTTGATCCTGAAGAAGTGTGCGAATTGCAGTCGAGAGTAACTAATGTCCTGTTCCTGGACGTTCGTACGGAGGGTGAATTTAATCGATCTCCTTTGGGCAGGATAAAAGATGCAAAACACATTCATGTAGAAGAATTGGGTTCTCGAATCAAAGAACTGGCAGAATATAAGAATAAGGAAATAATAGTCTACTGCCTGGTGGGAATTCGCAGTGCAAGAGCTTCCGAATATTTGGCAGAAAACGGCTTTACAAAAGTAAATAATATGCTTGGCGGAATGGAGCTGTGGAATCAATCCCGGGATGAAACTGTAAAGTGTAAAAATACGCTACTGGATAGATAGCTAGTCTTCAAGCAGCTCTTCCGCAAGCAACTGCTTCTCGTAAAGACTCCTGTACACACCGTCACTCTTCAAAAGCGATTCATTGGTGCCTTGCTCAACAATTACCCCATCATCCAGTACAATTATTTTATCCGCCAGTTTAGCACTTGATACCCGGTGAGAAATAATAATGGTGGTGCGATCCTTCATGAGAAGTTTCATGCTTTTCAGAATAGTATTTTCCGTCTTAGTATCAACTGCACTCAAACTGTCATCCAAAATAAGAATTTTTGGATCTCTAACGATGGCACGGGCAATACTAACTCGTTGCTTTTGTCCGCCGGAGAGTGTGATTCCGCGCTCACCCACGCGGGTATTGAACTGGTCGGGGAAATCCATCACATTACCATAAAGATCAGCATCCCTGGCAGCCTGCATTACTTTCTCAGGAGGAATCTCCATAGAGCCGAATGCAATATTATTAAAGATGGTGTCACTAAAGAGGAACACATCCTGCGGAACATAACCAATTTGGCTCCTGATGGACCCGAGATGATAATCTTTTAGATTAATTTCATCAATAGTGATTTTACCCTCAGTGGGATCATATAAACGGCATAACAAATTAGCAACCGTACTCTTACCCGATCCGGTAGTTCCAATAATGGCCAGAGATTCCCCGCTGTTGAGTTTGAAGTCAAGACTACTGAGCGCAACAATACCGGAATCCGGATAGGTGAATGATACTCCGTTGAACTCAATATCTCCCCTTATTTCCTGCTGAATATTCTTTTCACTTGTAATATCATTTTTGACTAGCATAAATTCATTGATTCTTCTTTGAGAAGCAGCAGCTCGCTGGGTAATACTGGAAATCCAACCCAGGGCAGTTACAGGCCAGGTAAGGTAATTAACATACAAAATGAATTCCGCAATATTTCCAAAAGTCAATGCCCCGCTTATGACCTCATTTCCGCCAACAAATACTGTGAGGATTACACTCAAGCCAATTAGCGCCATTACAATCGGGAAAAACAATGAGTTAACCATTGTGAGTCTCAGGGATTTGTTCTTGTACTTTGTATTCTCTTCCTCAAATTTTCTGGATGAATCTTCTTCTCTGACAAAAGATTTCAAAACACGAATTCCTGAAAAGGCTTCCTGCACAAACGTTGATAATTTGGATTGCTGCTTTTGTATTGCCTCTGACCTTCTGTTTATAATGTTGTTTACAAAATAAATGCTGAAAGAAAGAATAGGTAACGGCAGCAAAGCAAACAGAGTTAGTTTTACACTGATTGTTAACATGTATGGAATAAGAATGGCGAAGAGCGTAATCAGGTTAATACCATACATGATTGATGGTCCCAGGTACATTCTCACTTTGCTTACATCTTCAGATATTCTGTTCATCAAATCTCCGGTGCTGTTTCTCCTGTAAAAGGAGGTTGGAAGTTCCTGATAATGCCGGTAAATTTCATTTTTCAGGTCGTACTCAATTAGTCTGGACATCACAATCAGAGTTTGCCTGACCAGGAAAAGGAAGAAACCCCGCAAAAGTGCCATGAGTAAAATAATCCCGCCATAAATCAAAATGTACCTGGCAAAAATATCATAGTATGAATTCTGCAGATTCAATCCGGCATAATTCCGGTATAAATCAATATTGGCAATTATCAGGTCAAGAGAATGTCTCACCATCTGGGCTGGTATTATCTGAAAAATATTGGTGATAATGGTGAAGATTATCCCGAGTATGAAATGATACTTATATTTTAGAAGATATTTATTGAGGTATGATAATTCCTTCATTTCTTATAAATACCCGCTTCCCACGTACTTTTCAAACTCAAATCGGTATTTTTTAACTTAACAAAAAAGACTACTTTTGCGTTACCTTTTTTAGACCTGAGACACGGCATAGGAACAAAAATACAATAAAAAATTAAAGCACGGACGATGGAAATAAAGGAAGCGGTTGAAAAGTCAAATTCCTCCTTGTTTGAAGAAGTGACCCGGCTGGGTCACGAGCAGGTTGTCTTCTGCAACGACCCGGGAACAGGTCTTAAAGCAATCATAGCCATTCACAATACTGTGCTTGGTCCATCCTTAGGCGGAACCAGGATGTGGGCCTACAACTCTGAGTCAGAAGCGTTGAATGATGTACTTAGACTTTCCCGCGCCATGACGTTCAAAGCCGCAATCAGCGGACTTAACCTGGGTGGTGGAAAAGCTGTCATCATTGGTGATGCAAGAACGATGAAAACCGAAGCTTTGATGCGAAGATTTGGCAAGTTTATCAACAGCCTTGGAGGTAAATACTACACTGCGGAAGACGTAAATATGAAAACCCGTGACATGGAATATATCCATATGGAAACAAAATATGTTACCGGGCTGCCAAAATCAATGGGTGGAGCAGGTGATCCATCACCGGTAACTGCCTACGGCACTTATGTGGGTATGAAGGCAATGGCAAAGAAAGTATTTGGATCTGACAGCCTTGAAGGAAAGAAAGTGATGGTACAGGGTGCCGGACAGGTTGGGGGATATTTAGTGGAACACTTACTGAAAGAAAATGCAATTGTTTATCTGTCGGATATCTTTGAGGAAAAAGCAAAAGCTATTGCGACAAAAGGAAAGGTGAAGGTTATTGAACATGATTTAGTGTACGAAACTGATGCAGATATCTATTCTCCCTGCGCATTAGGAGCCACTCTCAATGATGAAACAATACCTAAACTAAAATGCGCCATAATAGCAGGATCAGCTAATAACCAGCTGGCTGATGAGATCAAACATGGATACATGCTGATGGATCAAAAAATAGCGTATACACCCGATTTTCTGATTAACTCAGGTGGCTTGATTAATGTTTATTTGGAATACCTGGGCAATCATAATTACGAAAGAGCTTACCAGATGGCCGATTATATCTATGACACTTGCATCAACATTGCGGTATTCTCAGATGATAATAATGTTTCTCCACAAGAAGCAGCCATGGAAATGGCCAATAAACGCATTAAGTCAATAGGAAATATTAAACTCACTTTTTAAGAAAAAAACTGTAACTAAATAAAACTTCGTTCTTTAACATTATTTGAAATGCTCAACAGGAGAATCCTGCGTATAGAGGTCTTGCAAACCACCTTTGCTTACTTACAGGGAAAGAATTCCCTTAAGCAAATGGCTCGCGAATCATTGGCTGCAAACCTTGGACCGGACATGGACACCATGAACAATGAGGACATTCGAATGCTGGCTGTCAGACAAAGGGAGGCACTAAAAATCTTTGATGATAAAATTGAAGAAGTAAATCCAAAATGCAGCCACAAAGTCAAGGAAATTGAGAAACTTGTTAATGAAGCGTTCATCAAGTATGAAAATGACCTGAAAAAGGATTTCAAATTCCTCAAAAAAAGAATGCTTCTGGATATCGAAGGAACCCGCACAACCTACCTTCGGATACTTCAACTCCTGGTTGAATTCAAAAACGTTGCCTCCACTATTAAGTCAAATTTTGGAACTCCACCGGAGAATTTTGTTAAGAATTTGTTAATCAGGAAGATTGAATATGATAATTCAGTCCAGAGTGCCATATTAGCATCAGGAATATCATGGACTTCCCATAAAGAAAAAGTTAGGGAATGGTATCGGGATATTATAAGAAAAGACAGTCAGTTTGACGAGTATCTAAAACTTGATAAAACCGATTTTATTGCAGATAAAAAACTGATTGATCATTTGCTTCGTGATGTTATCTTAAGAAACCAGGTAATTGGTGCATTTTTTGAAGAAGAAGATCTAAGATGGTCAGAACATGAGGCAGTAGTTAAAGGGATGGTAAAGAAATCCCTAAAGGAAATCGAGGAAGAAAAGGAGTTCCCCCGATTTTCAATATCAATGGATTGGGAAGATGATAAAGAGTTCTTTGAAGTTTTGTTTGATCGGGTAGTAGAAGAAGAAAGAAATATCGAAGCGTTGATAGGACGAAAGGTTAAAAATTGGGAACTGGAAAGACTTGCATTAATAGACAAAATCATACTTAGTTTAGCGGTGGCAGAATTAAAAAATTTCCCAAACATCCCCGTCAAAGTGACGATAAATGAATATATTGAAGTTTCGAAGAGATATAGCACCCCTAAAAGCAAGGAGTTTATCAATGGGGTTTTGGATGGAATAACTCAGGAATTGAAATCTCAGGGACTAATCAAAAAAAGCGGCAGGGGTTTGTTGGACAATAAGTAAAAGAAACATGAGCAATAAATCGAATGCATTTCTGGCCTTTTTACTGGGTGCTGCAACCGGTGCAATATTAGGAATACTTTATGCACCGGATAAAGGATCAAAT
>Ga0214472_10003510_pt1 | contig 16566 bp, 13 predicted proteins | sample RVTome_6_FD_207662 | JGI IMG/M metagenome (GOLD analysis project Ga0214472, IMG submission 207662) | Soil microbial communities from uranium-contaminated site in the Upper Colorado River Basin, Wyoming, United States - RVT140D175 | ecosystem: Environmental > Terrestrial > Soil > Contaminated >... | reverse complement strand
GGCGCGGGGGGCGCCGCCGGCTCGGGCGACGCGGCCAACCTGCTCAAACCCGCCCTGGCCCGGGGGGAACTGCGTACCATTGCCGCCACCACCTGGTCGGAATACAAGAAATATTTCGAAAAGGACGCCGCCCTGGCCCGCAGGTTCCAGGTGATCAAGGTCGAGGAGCCGGACGAGGAAAAGGCGATCCTGATGATGCGGGCCATCGCCCCCTTTCTGGAAAAACATCATCAGGTCATGATCACCGATGAAGCCATGATCGACGCGGTGCGTCTGTCCCACCGCTACATTCCCGCCCGGCAACTGCCCGACAAGGCCGTGAGCATCCTGGATACCGCCTGTGCCAGGGTGGCGATCGGTCTTACCACCATGCCGCCGGCCCTGGAGGACGCCAGGAGAAATATCGCCCGGATCGACCGGGAGATAAAGATCCTGGAAAGGGAAACCCTGGTCGGAAGCGATCATCGAAAACGCCTCAAGGACCTCGCTGCAGAGAGGAAGGGTGGCGAGGAACGGGTCGCGGAACTGGATGCCCGCTGGCGCAAGGAGCTGGAGATAGCCTCACGGATCGTGGAGGTCCGCAAGGAGATCCATGGACTTTCCGAGGCTCCGGCCGATAAAGCCCTGGCGCAGAAGCAGAAGGAACTCAAAACCCTCGAAAAGGATTTCCGCAAGGCCTGCCTTGACGACCCGCTGGTCCGGATAGCGGTGGATACCCAGGTGATATCCGACGTCATTTCGGCCTGGACCGGCATCCCCACCGGCCGCATGCTCATGGATGAGATCGAAACCGTGCTCAACATGGACAAGCTGCTGGGGGAGAGGATCATCGGCCAGGACCATGCCCTGAACGCCGTCGCCCAGATGATCCAGACCGCCCATGCCGGCATCGAGGACCCGACCAAGCCGACGGCGGTCTTCCTCTTCGCCGGTCCGAGCGGGGTCGGCAAAACCGAAACCGCCCTGGCCCTGTCCGAGCTTCTCTACGGCGGGGAGGAAAACGTCATCACCATCAACATGTCCGAGTACCAGGAGGCGCACACCGTGTCCGGGCTGAAAGGCTCGCCCCCCGGCTACGTCGGCTACGGCGAGGGGGGCGTGCTGACCGAGGCGGTGCGCAAGCGGCCCTACAGCGTGGTGCTGCTCGATGAAGTGGAAAAGGCCCACCCCGACGTCATGGAACTCTTCTTCCAGGTTTTCGACAAGGGCACCCTGGAAGACGGCGAAGGGCGAAAGATCGATTTCAAGAACACCCTCATCATCCTGACCTCCAACCTCGGCACCGATGTGATCACCAAGCTCTGCGCCGACGAGGAAACCATGCCGGACTGGCCGTCCCTCACCGGAATGCTCCGGCCCGCGCTGCTCGAACACTTCAAGCCCGCCTTCCTCGGACGCCTGAAGATCGTGCCCTATTATCCCATTTCCGACCGGAACATGCGTCTCATCGTCAAGCTCAAGCTGGATCGCATCGCCAGGCGGATGCGGGAAAACCGGAATGTCGCCTTCCTGTACGGCGACGACCTGATCGAAAGTATCGCCGCCCGCTGCAAGGAAGTCGAAAGTGGCGCCAGGAATGTCGATCATATCCTGACCAATACCCTGCTGCCCGAGATGTCGCGGGAACTTCTGGCCCGAATGGCCAAAGGGGAGCCCTTCAAGGAAGTGAAGGTAACTCTGACGGACGAAAGATTGTCTTTCGATATCGGGTAGTTTTCAACTTGGCAGCCCGTGGTCCGATTCAAACGCAGGGGGGAACAGAGTGGCCTATACGCAGGAAAACAGACTGATTGCGATCGCTACCCCGTTGGGGAATGATGTCCTGCTACTTGGGGGGTTTCACGGCAAGGAGGGCCTGTCCAACCTGTTCAGTTTCGAACTGGACATGGTCTCCGAGAACCATAATATCCCCTTCGAAGAGATCATCGGCCAGAACGTTACCCTGTCGGTGGTTCTGGCTTCCGGCGCCAGCCGTGTCTTCAATGGCATCATATCGAGTTTCGCCCAGGGCCGGGGCGGCGGGGAAATGGAGGGGGAAAACCTGCGTTTTTCCACCTATCGGGCGGTCATGGTGCCCTGGCTCTGGCTGTTGACCCGCACCGCCGATTCGCGGATCTTCCAGAAATTGTCCGTCCCTGAAATCGTCGAAAAGGTTTTCGGCGAGAAGGGTTTTGCCGATTTCAAGATGCAACTCCAGGGCAGCTACGAAAAACGGGACTATTGCGTCCAGTATCGCGAGACCGATTTCAATTTCATCTCGCGCCTTTTGGAAGAAGAGGGGATTCATTACTTCTTCGAGCACGAGGAGGGGAAACACACCCTGGTGTTGGCCGACTCGCCCCAGGCGAACGCCCCCTGTCCCGGGCAGGAGATCGCCAGGTATCAGATGAGCGCCGGCGGCTGGCTGGAAGAAGACGTCATCGCCGGTCTGGAACGGTCGCAGGAGATCCGGCCGGCGAAACACACCCTGAACGATTTCAATTTCGAGGCGCCGAATACCGATTTGACCGTAAATGTGCCGACCAGACTGACCCTGGGTCCCGGCGAGCGGGAAATCTACGATTATCCCGGCCTGTTCACCAAGAAGGAAGCCGGGGACCGGCTGGCCCGGATACGGATGGAAGAGGACGAGGCCCGGGTCACCACCGTGGTTGGGCAGAGCAACTGCCGCGCTTTTACCAGCGGTTACCGCTTCCGGTTGGCCTTCTTCTACCGCGGCGACATGAACAACAAGGAGTATGTCCTGACCTCCCTGGAGCACCAGGCGGAACAGGCGTGGGAGGATAACGCCGAACTGGCCTACCACAACCGGTTCACCTGCATCCCCTACGAAGTTCCCTACCGTCCCCTCCGGACGACCTCGCGGCCGGTGGTGCACGGCACCCAGACGGCCATCGTGGTCGGGCCCGCCGGCGAGGAGATCCATACCGATGAGCACGGCCGGGTAAAAGTCCAGTTTCACTGGGACCGGGAAGGGAAGAAGGACGAAAACAGCTCCTGCTGGATCCGGGTCAGCCAGGTCTGGGCCGGAGCCGGCTGGGGCGGGATCTGCATCCCGCGCATCGGCCAGGAGGTCATCGTCGACTTCCTCGAAGGGGACCCGGACCGCCCGATCATCACCGGCCGCGTCTACCACGGCGTCAACAAGCCGCCTTACGAACTGCCGCAAGGCAAGGTGATCAGCGGCCTGAAATCGGACAGCACCCCCGGCGGCGGGGGATACAACGAGATGTCGATGGACGACACCAAGGGCACGGAGAAGATCACCATCCATGCCCAGTACGATATGAATACGACGGTTGAGCATGATCAGACGAATACCGTCCATCACGATTTCACCGAGACCATCAAGAACAACGCCACGATCAGCATCACCGAAGGCGTGTACAGCCACGACGTCCAGACCGGGACGGCGACCTATCATGTGAAGGACGATATAAGCGAAGACTACGACGCCAATCAGACCACCACCGTCAACAAGACCATTGCCATCACCTCGGAGGCATCCAACATCGTGGTGACGGCCGCGACGACCATCGAACTGCGGGTCGGCGCCAGCCGGATTTATATGGACGCCGCCGGAAACATCTCGATCACCGGGATCAATATAGCTGTCAACGGTGCGGAATCGGTCAGCACTGCCGGTCACGCGATCCGCTCCACTGCGGGCAACGAGCATGAAATCAAGGGCGCCATCGTCAAGTCGGAAGGTTCGGCCACCAATACCGTCAAGGGCGGCATGGTCATGCTCAATCCCTGAGACCGATGGAGATGAAAATGACCTCCGACAAAGCGGAAACCCACGTGGTGCTGCCGAGCATCAACGAACATCAGGCCACGATTTTTTCCGTTCTGGTGAAACGCACCTATGACATCCGGCCTGATGGAGCCCTGGTGCGATCGGACATCACCAGGCCTTTTTGGGAGGTGGACGAGTTTTACGAAAAGGGCGACCCCGAATGGGCGACGGTCAAATACGAGAACGAGCTTGTTCCCTATAAGACCGCTACCGATCTGGTCGTCGTCGGCAAGGCCCATGCGCCGGACGGATTGCCGGTGCGGGAAATGGATGTTGCCGTTGAAATAGGGGATTTCCGCAAGGTGATCCGAGTCATCGGCGATCGCCATTGTTGCCATCGGGACAACCTTCCGCCCCTGTTTACCGAACCGATGTCCTTTACGGAGATGGAAATCCGCTACGAAAGGGCCTACGGGGGAAAGGACTTCAAAAGTGTCGAGGGGCTTGAGTTTCACTACCCACGCAATCCCATGGGTACTGGCATCGCTCTCGGCAATACGCGCGAAGTGATCGAGGGCCTGCCGCTACCCAACCTGGAAGATCCGGAGGATCTACTCACCCCGGAGCGCATCGTCCTCGACGATCTCTGGCACTGGAACCGGCAGCCTCTCCCTCAGGGGTTTTGCTGGTTCCAAAAAATATGGTATCCGCGTTGCTCCTTCGTGGGCTCCATTCCAGGTTTCGTCGAGGTGGATGAAGTCATGCGCGAAGAGCTTTTCGGCTGGGTGCCGACAAAGCAGATCGCCCTGGCCCGGCAGTTCAAGCTGCCTGCTTTCGACGTGCGTTTCAACAATGGCGCTTCGCCGGGGCTTGTTCTGCCGGCCCTGACCGGTGACGAACGGATTTTGCTGAAGGGCCTGACGCCCGAAGGGGAACTGGCCATTACTTTACCAGGAGAGGCGCCGGGCATGACGCTGGATATCGGCCTCGGAGAAAATTCCCTGCCGGCGCGGCTGCAGACGGTTCTGGTGCGAATGGAGGACATGCAGGTCGATCTCATCTGGCAGGGAGTCCACGAATATCCGGGCATCGACTGGCTGCCGGAGATGAAACGCATGGATGTGACTTTTTACTGATCAAGGGCATCGCGAGGTTGTTTGCGAGTTCCCCCACCCCTTGCGGGAGGGGGCTAGGGGGCGGGGGAAATAGGTTCTCTCCAGCACCTCACGGAACTGGAATTCGACGGGAATAACGTGAATCAAGCGCAAATCAATCCGGGAAACACCATCGTCCTGCCGGGACAGACCCCTGAAGGCGAGTACATCCTCGGCGTATTGCTGAAGCGCACTTATCGCATCGTGCCAAACGGGCCATGCGTTCGGGCGGAAAAAGATTTCAAGATCGTTTCGGGGGATATGCACTACGACGGGCCGATGAATTCCTCTGTCCGCTTCGAGAGCGATTTCGTACCGTTCAAGCTGGGTACGGACGTAGTGCTCAATGCCAGCGCTTATGCTCCCAAGGGTGAGGCGGTGCGGGAAGTGACCGCCACCGTGACGGTCGGTTCCCGGCGAAAGGATATCCTGATCATCGGCGACCGGGTCAGTAAATACCGGGACGGAGGCGACCCCGAGTTTACCGAACCGGAACCCTTTACCGTCATGCCGATTCGTTACGAAAGGGCTTACGGCGGGGTCGACATCTATTCCGATACCCGAATGTCCTGCGCCTATGCGCGCAACCATCTTGGCCGGGGGTTCGTCATCGCAAACAGCAAGAGGACGGTGGACGATCTGCCCTTGCCGAACATCGAGGACCCCGAGGACCGGTTGACGCCGGACCGGCTCTGCGTCGGCCATTTCATGCACTGGGAGCGCCAGCCCATGCCCCAGGGGTTCGGCTGGTATGCCAAGTACTGGCAGCCGCGCGCCTCCCTTGCGGGAGTGATGCCGGCCGATCGGAAATACGAGGAGCAACTCCGCGCCGCTTTCACGGAGCTGGTTCCCCCGGATCAGCGGGAAATGTACGATCATACCGGTCTGCCCGATCTGGATTTTAACTTTTTCTACGGTGCATCTCCCGGGTTGGCCATGCCCTTTATGAAGGGGGATGAAAGCATCGCCACCATCAACCTGAATCAGGAAGGTTCTTTCGAATTCCGGCTTCCGGGAGAAACGCCGGAGATCGGTCTGGACATCGGTTTCGGGCCGCAGGAGCCGCCAGTGGTCCTGCAGACCGTCATGGTCCGGATGGATGAGGAATTGGTCGACCTGGTCTGGCGGGGGGCCGTTCCCTACGAAGGTCCCGACTGGTTGCCGGAAATGCGTAAAATGGAGGTGCTGATAGGATGAGCTTCGAGGCACGAAATATCATGGTGCTGCTGGGTGGATTGATTCTGGCCGGGGTTGTTCTCTATTTCATGTTTAACGCCCTGAACCGGTACGGCCTGGCAGGGCAGAAGGGCACCGCGATTGTCGTAGGGAAAACCTTCCAACCGATGAGACGGATCGATATCCCCCAGAATATCAATGGCAGAACGGTGTGGGTCAAACAGTTTGAGCCGGATACTTACCTGTTGAAGTTGCGTGTCGAGGATGGTGAAACCGAGTTCAAGGTCGGTAAGGATCTCTTTGATGCCGTCAATTCCCGGGACGAGGTTCGTGTCACCTATACACGCCTGCGCCTGACCGGCGGCCTCTCGGTAACCGGGGTCATGCGCTGAATTTGTAAATTCCAGGAGGCACCATGCCAAATTTTCCGGCCGCAAAACTGATGGACAACGTGATCGGTGTTGACGTACATGCCGTCGCGCCCGTTCCCGGGATTCCCATCCATCCCTATTTCGGCCCGATCTATTTGTGGCACGACCCGACCTTTCCCAAGGCAAACGTGTTCATCAACGGCATGCCGGCCTGTTCGGTGGGAGCCATGGGCTACTGGTTTCATATTCCACAAGGGATACCGGTTCCACCCACGCCCACCAATGCACCCTATTGGAAACGCTACCTCAGCAACATCCCCATGGCCTTGACTCTGACCACTCTGACGATTCTGGCCAATATCGCTATTGCCGGGATCGCTTCCATGGTTCCCAAGCCCAAGAGCGCCGAGGGTTTTATCAAGGATGTCACTGGCATCGATACCTCGACATCGACCAGCACCTGGGATTCCATCAAGGCGAGTTTTTCGTCCTTCACCCAGTGGCAGACCTGGGTCAAGCTCCTCATGCCGCCGATACCCTATTGCGGAGCAAACGGATCAACTGCGGTCGGCAGCCCCAATGTCACGGTGAATGGCGGTCCGCTGGCCTTTATTGCTCCGCTCATGGGGACTTCATGCAGCGATATCCCGATCGTTCCCAATGCGGTGACATTCGGTTTCAGCAACGTGCTGGTCGGGGTAAGCATCGCCGATATGATCAAGGGGCTTGCGGTAAATGCGGTGAAAGACTCGCTCAATCATGGAATCAATAAAGGCGTGAAAAAGGCCGGGCAAAATCGAAAAGGAAAGCAGAGTTGTGGTTGCGGGTAATGTCGATGGCCAATTATTTACTTTCTAGGGAGGGAAAATGGACTTGCCAAAATGGGATGTACTGAAATTGCATTATCCGGCGTTGGATGCCGGTGCGGTGTTCAAGAGCATTGGCGGCAAAGTCGAGCAGAACTATAACTCGGGAGTATTCACCAATGCCTGTGCGACCCGGGTGTCCAAGGCACTGAACGGTGCAGGCGGGGTTCATTCGATACCCTATTTCAAGGATATCGGTCCCACTAATCAAATGGAACCTCAGGTGTCATCCGGGAAAAACAAGAACTGGTACATTTTCCGCGTCAGGATGCTGGTCAAATACCTCAAATCGAAATATGGCAAACCTCAGGAGCTCGCTCCTTCCGAATACAAAAAAGTCATGAAGGACAAGAAAGGCATCATTGTATTTGAAGTATCCGGCTGGGCGGATGCAACCGGACACGCCGATCTGTGGGACGGTAGCCAATGCCTGTGGCATGGGTATGGCGGTATGGCCAACAAAATTCTGTTCTGGGAGGCTTCCTGATGAAAATTTTAAACTGTCTGGCATTGGTTTTAATCGGGATCCTTCTCGCGTCCTGTTCGTGCCAGGACCAACCCGAAACAGTGAATAAGCCGGTTGCGGAAGATGAACTATTGAGGTTCGCCGAGGCGAACTGTTTTTACCGGTATTTCAAAAATAACAATTATGACCTGAAGGATATCGGAGCGATTTCCGGCGGAATTGTCGAGACCGGCTCCTATTCAGCCGAAAAATATCAAAAAGTATCTGAATTGGTGAAAGATTATGCCCCCGAAATTCGCACCAAACAGGAAATCGATGTCGAACTCCTGAAATGTTTTGAGTTGGAAAAAGACGAAACTTTTTTAAGTTCTTTGGAAGAAATCAGACAAGCTCCGGCCGGTGAAGAGGATTGAACATCCAAGGTCCCCTCCCCCTTGGCGGGGGATGGCTAGGGTGGGGGAGTTCCAACTTGCAATTTAATGCTGTCAGCGAGGGTTTTGTTTAATGCCGATCGACATTGCCACCGGCGCCGTCTACCTTGAATACGAAGATGTTAACATCCCCGGCAAGGTTGATCTGGTATGGGACCGCCATTACAACACCGCTCTGTTGGAACGGCAGACCGGACCCCTCGGCCGGGGCTGGACTTCCCGATATTTCGCCACCCTGACCCGGAAGCCGGGGGAGTACGAGTTTTTTACTCCCGAGGGCGCGGTCGAATCCTTCCTCGATCCCGACGCGGTTGTGGAAGGTGGCGGGATTGTCCGGAATTTCGGCGCCTTTCTCGAAATTTTCAAATCCCGGGACCGGTATGTCGTCCGGAGCTGGGACATCGAGTCCGGTGAAATATGGCAATACGGTTTCAATCCCGGACCCGCCGAAAAACCCTGGCAACTTTCGACCATCGAAGATGTTACGGGGCAGGCGCTCGATCTGGCATACGATCGCACCGGTCGTCTCGTATCGGTACGGCAGCACCTAGAAAATCGCGCTCTGGTCCTGACCTGGAATTCCGCCGACCGAATCGACAACCTTCAACTCCAGGATCCCGACGGCAGGCGTCATCCCGTTGCCCGATACGAATACGATGACACTGGTGCCCTGAGCGCCGCCTTTGATGCCCTCGGCAACGCGGATCGTTTCGAATACGACCGCCAGGGGCGATTGTCCCGTGAGATCGCCAAGCACGGCGGCGTCTTTTCCCACCGCTATGACGACAAGGACCGGTGCGTTCTGCGCACGGGGCTTGATCGCTACGACGAGAAACGACTTCGGTACCTGGACGCGGCCCGCACCACGGAGGTGACGGACAGCACCGGCGCGGTTTTCATGTATCGATGGCTGCCCGATGGGCAGATCGAGAGCGAATGGGACCCTCTCGGCGCCGAAACCAAAACGGGATATGACGATTATGCCCGGATCGTCTCCAAAGCCACCCCCGGCGGGGCGACTACTCTGTACGAATACGACGAACAGGGGAATCGGAACAAGATCGTCGATCCTGTGGGCAATACCTACCTGCTCGAGTTCAACGACAGCCACCAGCCGACCACCCTCACCGATCCCAACGGCAACCTCTGGCAGCGCCACTTCGATCGATCCAACCGGCTGGTGGCTAGCACCGATCCTTTCGGTGCGCGATGGACTGTGCAATACGATGAACAGGGCAACCTGATCACCCTGACCAATCCGAGGGGGCATTCCCGCTCGTTCCGCTACCGCGATGGGGTGTTGACGGAAGATACCGACTGGATCGGAAACCCGACCCGCCTGGCATTCGATCCCTTCGGCCGCGTTGCCACAGAAACCGACCCGCTGGGTGCCACCATCCGCTACGGCTACGATGCCGTCGGCAATCTGATCCGCGCCTTTTTGCCGGACGATGCGCAAATTCAGGCCTTTTACAACGCCGGTGGCGACCTCGTCCGACTGGTCGATCCGGAAGGGCGGGTGACAGTCCGTCGCTTCGGCCCCTGCGGGCGCCTGTTGGAGCGCGTCGATCCCAACGGCAACAAGGTCGCCTACGGCTGGGGCACCGAACCGGACCGCCTGGAGAAGGTCATCAATGAGCGCGGCGAAGTCTACCGACTTTTCTACAACGAGGCCGGTTATTGCACCCGGGAAGTTTCCTTCGACGGCCGGGAATATCAGTTTGGCTACGACCTGGCTGGCTGGTGCGTCAAGACCACCAACGGCGCCGGTGAAACGATCGAGATCGGGCGCGATCCCCTGGGGCGCATCGTCAGCCAGGCCCTGCCGGACGGCAGTGTGGCCCGCTACGCCTACGACAAACTCGGGAACCTGGTGGAGGCGATCAATCCCGAATGCGCCGTCCGCCTGGAGCGGGACGGAGTCGGCCGTCTAGTACGCGAAGTGCAGGGTGACCACTGGGTGGGTTATGCCCACGATGCCCTCGGCGAAATTACCCGGATGGAAACGGACCTGGGGCTCCGGGTCGATTACGACTTGGACCCGAACGGCTTCTGGAAGAGCCTTCGCACCGGTGAAGGCCATGCGATGCAATTCAGCCGCGATGCCGCCGGACGGGAGGTGGAGCGCCGTCTTCCCGGAGGGCTCAGCCTCGCGCAACGCTACGACCCCCTCGGCCGCCTGATCGAACAGCGCCTGGCGCGACGCGGACATGGCGGGTACGACACTTCCGGCTGGGGGGAGCCTAATGCCAATGCCCTGGTTCAGCGCGGCTATAGCCGCGATGCCTCGGGCCTCGTGCAAACCATCGACGACCGGAATTCTGGCAAAACGAGCTATGCCTACGATCCCGGAGAGCGACTGTTGCAGGTTCTGCGGGATCGCGGACCGTCGGAAAGGTTCGAGTATGACGCCACCGGCAATATTACCCGTGCTGTAACCGAAGGGCGGGACGGAGTCGAGGATGCGGCATTTGAATACGGACTTGGCAACCGCCTGCTGAGGAAAGGGACCACCCGCTACGAATACGATGCCCAGGGGCGGTTGGTCTGCAAAGCCGGGGATACCGATAGCCCGACCCTCGGAATCTGGCAATACGAGTGGGATGCGCTGGATCAGTTGCGTTCGGTTATCCGTCCCGATGGCGAGGTGTGGCGCTATGGTTACGACGCTTTGGGACGTCGGGTGCGCAAGACCGGCCCCGGTGAGGAAGTGCGCTTTGTGTGGAAGGGCAATGTCCCTGTTCATGAATTGTCGGGGGAGGGCGAGCATTGTACCTGTTGGCTTTTTGAACAGGACAGCTTTATCCCCCTTGCTCAGATAAAGAAAGGCGACATCCATTCCGTTATCACGGATCATCTGGGTACGCCGCAGGAGATGGTGGACCGTTTCGGGCGGATAGTGTGGCGCCTGAGAAGCAAGGCCTTTGGAGAAACGCTATTTGAGGGAGCCGAAGAGGTTTCCTGCCCGTTTCGCTTTCAGGGGCAGTATTTGGATAGCGAGTCGGGGCTGCATTGCAATAGATTTAGGTACTATGATCCGGATGCTGGACGATTTGTTTCGCAGGATCCGATTGGGTTGTTAGGAGGAAAGAATCTTTATCAATACGTGACGAACCCAACGGGATGGATAGATCCGTGGGGACTTGAAGAGTGTGGTGGGGGGACAAGAGTACGTCATTATACAAACCGTAAAGGTTCGAATGCAATTGAACAAGACGGCATTATTCGTGCGCGAGACAACAACAGGGTTTATCTTGAACTCGCCTCAAAAAAGCCACTTAATCAGATCGATGCTGAAACAAAGTTTCAGATTAATCCAGGAAGGGGGCGGGATTATATTGAAACAGATGTAGATAATTCCCGCTTAGAGATGATAAAAAATCCTCGCTACGGCACCGAAGAATTAACGGTTAAGGGTGATCTTCCTTTGGAAAACGCTACTATTACTCGAAGGAGATAAGTTTATGTATAAAATTGTGGTGAAAGCCAATGAACAAATTATGTATTCTGGCCAGGAAGTAATAGAAGCTTTGAACGAAATTAATGTTATTTTAATTTCATTACATAGAATGGGTTCGTACTACTTTGCGAATGCGAAAGAACTTAACAATATAGAGCGTGCTGAATATGAGAAGGAAACTACCCGTTTTATCGATGAATGTCATATTACAAAAAGGCTTTCCAAAATTAGATCAATCCTGTCTAAAAAATTTGATCTCTCTTTGGGGGACGACGATATGGATGACTTAGAGCGAGCGGAGACTGATCTTGAATATTGGACAGCGCCTGGGGATAGACTCAAATAGGGGGGATGCCAGTTCTTCGCCTTGGCCTCTTAGTTTCATGCAGCCCATATACATAGACTATAACTCAACAACCCCGACTGATCCTATTATATGTGGGGGCATACAGCCATGGTTGGAGCATAAGTTCGGCAATCCTTCCAGTTGTGATCATGCCTGGGGTTGGGATGCATCGGAAGCCGTCGAGGAGGGTCGGCAAGCTCTGGCCGGATTTGTCGACTGTGCTGTCGCTGAAATCAGCTTTACCAGCTGCGCCACCGAGAGCATCAATACCGTTATCAAGGGTTTTGTTTCTCGCACTAATTTTGAACGCAAGAAGGTCATAACCTGTGCGACTGAGCACGAAGCGGTACTTGCGCCAATCAGGCAGCTTCAAAAACTGACAGGAATCGAGGTCGATATTCTGCCCGTGGATCACATGGGGCACGTGGATTTGAGCCGCCTTGAAACCGTCTTGTCCTCCGATAAGCAAATGTTGGTGGCCCTCATGGCAGCCAATAACGAGATTGGTACCATCCATCCTGTCCGGGCAATAAGCCGCATCACCCATGCGGCAGGCGCTCTGTTTTTGTGCGATATTACCCAGGCTGCCGGTAAATTTCCGATTGATGTACGCGCAGATGGCATTGACTTCGCTGCCTTTTCGGCCCACAAGATGTACGGACCGAAAGGCGTCGGGGCGCTGTATGTGCGGGGTGGCGATCCGCCTATCGAACTGGAGCCGCTGATTGCCGGTGGCGGGCAGGAGCGCGGCCTGCGGGGCGGTACGCTGAATGTTCCGGGGATTGTCGGGTTCGGCGAGGCTTGTCGGATCGCTTCTGCGGTCATGGCGGAAGAGAGCGGGCGAGTACGAAAGTTGCGGGACCGGTTGGAGGAGGCGATCCTGTCGGAGGTTCCCGATACATGGGTCAACGGCGATCGGGTCAACCGGATCTGCAATACCAGCAATATTGGTTTTCGGGGAGTCGATGCGTGCGCGCTGATCCGCGACATGCACGACATCGCCTGCTCCACCCGGGCCGCCTGCTCCAGTGGAGCGCCCGGCCCCAGCCATGTGCTGAAGGCGATCGGTCTCACCGACGAGGATGCTTATTCGTGTATCCGGTTCAGCCTTGGGCGGTTCAACACCGAGGAAGAGATCGATTACGTGATTCATAAAGTTATTCGGTCGGTCCACAAGCTGCGGGGGCAGGGGGGCGTTTGAAAGTGCTCGGGGAATTGTTGTTTATGGCCGGCATCCCCACTCCCCGGCCCCCTCCCGCAAGGGGTGGGGGAGTTTAAGGGCCAAATCGTCGTTGCTACGTGGATTTTGAGTTCCCCCTCCCCTTGCGGGAGGGGGTTAGGGGGTGGGGGAAGTTGACATTGGTGATCCATGTCCGCATATAAAAACGCCATCGATCTGACCATGGACACCATCGCCCGGCGCGCGAAATCCTACCGCAATCTGGTGGTCGCGGTGGTGTTTACCGGGTTCTGTTCGATTGTCTGGGCTGTTGCGACATGGTCGTTTGCCCCTTTGGCCGGATTCGTTTTGCTGTTCCCGGGCTGCTGCCTGTTTTTCTGCCTGGACGACAGGCTGTTGACGCGTTGGCGCTCTCGACTCTTAGGCGATTGGGTTAAAGGCCAAATCGAATTCAGATATCTGCGAGAGGCTGTCGGGGCAAATCCCAATTTGCCGAAGGGGACGCTGCAGGGGATGCTGGCAACCCTTCCCGAAACAGAGGATGATGCCGAAGGAGGGTTGTCGGCCGCAACCAGGGAGGCCATGGCCGTCCTTGTGAGCGTCGTTTACCGGTCCCGGGCCGACGTCATTGCCCTCCGGACCGTGGCTTGCGCCATTGCGGCAGGTTCCCTGCTGGTTGCCGCCATCCTGGCGGACTGGCGTGCCCTTGCGGGGCTGGTCGTTTTTGCGCTGATCCTTCCGGTGCAAAAATACCAGAAAAGGTGGCGGCTCAGGGGGACGGGGGAAATCTTTCGCGCTGCGCAGGAGAAATCGGATTTCCACGAAGAGTGCTATCAGGGGTTCGCGGCCCGATGGCTCGGAGAGCCCAAGCCGTCTCTTGGGGGGTGTGGCACAGTGAACGGGTTGGACATATGAATTACGGCAGATACGAAATCATCAAGGAGTTGGGGCGCGGGTCGATGGGAGTGGTCTACCAGGCGCGCGATCCCCATATCGATCGGCTGATCGCCGTTAAGGTGATGCGTCGGGACCGGATGGAGAACGAGTCCTTCGTCAAGCGGTTCATGAAAGAGGCGAAGGTCATCGGCCGGCTGTCCCATCCCCGGGTGGTAACGATTTTCGACGTGGGTGAAGAGGGCGGTGAAATCTACATCGCCATGGAGTTTCTGGAAGGGATTCCCTTCTCCGATGTGATCAAGCAAGGGCGTCTGGAGCCGGCGAAAATCGCGGAGTTCGGCATTCAGGTTGCCGAAACCCTTGAATACGCCCACCGCAAGGGGGTCGTGCATCGGGACATCAAGCCGAGCAACATCATCGTCGAACCGGACGGGCAGATCCGGATCACCGATTTCGGCATCGCCCGCATCGAAGATTCTTCAGCGACGTTGCAAACCCAGGCTGGCGAGATCATGGGGACCCCGGCCTACATGTCCCCGGAGCAGGTGCTGGGGAATCAGGTCGACGGCCGTTCCGATCTCTTTTCCCTCGGGGTCATTCTTTACGAATTGACCGCCGGCAGGCGGCCTTTCGGCGGCGAGGGCAAGACCCTGGCGACGGTCTTCAACGATATTATCCAGGGGAGTCCCCGGGACCCTCACGTCGCCACGGCATCCATCCCGCCGACCCTCTCCGGGGTCATCATGAAGGCGCTGGAAAAAGACCCCGCGCACCGCTACCAGAACGGCAGGGAGATGGCCGAGGCGCTCAGGGCCTGCCTGGCCAAATCCGAGCCGGCCCCGATTGCCCCCTTGCCGGTGCCGAAAAAGAAGCCGAACTACCTTGTCCCTCTTGGCGTGGCGGTCTTGCTGGCGGTGGTTCTCGGCGGCGGTTTTTTCGCTTATCGCAATTGGCTGGCGTCTCCCCCGGCGGTGGAAGTTCCCCTTGCCGATCCGGGTACCCTTCCCGACGGGATCGTGGTTTCCGATGGGGAGAAATCTTCTCCGGAGGGGGAGGGTCCGCCGGGAAACCAAATCCCGGAAACTTCTCCGCCGAATTCCGTGCAGCAGGCGGAAGTAAAGCCCGGGGAAGGGGACGCGGCAATTCAGCCCCAGGCCCCACCGGAACCAACCGAACCTTCGCCGCAGCCGGCAAAACTCACCGTTCGGACCACTCCGGCTGGCGCGAGCATCCATATCGACGGCAAGCTCAAGGGCGCCTCGCCCTTGACCCGCACTTTGCCCAAGGGAACATACCGCATTCGGGCGACCCTGGCGGGATACGAAAGGGTGGAGCAGCGGGTGGTCCTTGCGGAGGGCAACAAGAAAACCATCACTTTGAATCTGAAGACGATGGCGCAATCCGATGAATGGGTGGTGGCGCCGCTGGTGGACAGGCCGCAGGAGGGTTCCGGTTCCGGAGGGAAATGAGAATGCAAGACAAGCTGCCATGCAATGAAACCCGTATTCCATATCAGGCGGAACGCACAATGAATATTATCGCATTTGGCAAAACCGACACCGGCTTGCGGCGCTCGAACAACGAAGATGCCTTTCTGACCAGGCCCGATCTCGGGTTTTCCACGGTGGTCGACGGCGTGGGCGGCGCGGCGGCTGGAGAAATTGCCAGCCGTATTTTTGTGGAAACGGCCGGTGAGATCTTCGACGGTAAGGCCGGGTTCCCCGATGCCGCTCTCCCCGAATTGATTCAGGAATCCTTCCGGTTGGGCAACGATCGCATCCTGGCCCACGCCGAGGCCCATCCCGACTGCCGGGGCATGGCCTGTACGGCGGAGTTGATCGCCTTCGCCGGCGATGGCTACATCATCGGCCACGTGGGCGACAGCCGCACCTACCTCTATAGAGAGGGAGGCCTCAGGCAGGTCACCAAAGACCATTCCTTGGTGCAGAGTCAGGTGGATCAGGGACTGATAACCCGTGAAGCCGCAAAAACCCATGCTCTCAGAAACGTCGTGCTCAGGGCGGTGGGGACCCAGCCGTCCATCGAGCTCGACATCGTTCGGGGCAAGATTCTTCCCGACGATATCTTTTTGCTTTGTTCCGACGGTCTTACAGACATGGTCGAGGACGAAGATATACGGCAGATCCTCACCTCCGCCAGCGGACTGGACGACAAGGTCGACCGGCTGATCGAGGCCGCCAAGTCGGCCGGCGGGCATGACAACATAACCGTGGTGCTCTGCCGGGTCTTGTCCGAATAAGCGGATAAACGTGGCTGGGGATGTGCCCCCGCCATTGCTGGCATTTTTCCAAACAGGAGGAAGACATGAAGAAGCTCGCTATGGTTGCATTGACGCTGCTGTTCTGCCTGGCCCTGGCCCAAGGGGCCTTGGCCGAAGATTTCGCCATCAAATCCGGGGATACCATTCGAAAAGTCCTGGAAAGTCGGGTCGGGACCCGGGTAACCCTGCGCCTGGCAGA
>Ga0214472_10003509_pt1 | contig 16569 bp, 17 predicted proteins | sample RVTome_6_FD_207662 | JGI IMG/M metagenome (GOLD analysis project Ga0214472, IMG submission 207662) | Soil microbial communities from uranium-contaminated site in the Upper Colorado River Basin, Wyoming, United States - RVT140D175 | ecosystem: Environmental > Terrestrial > Soil > Contaminated >... | reverse complement strand
TCCAGCCCGTGGAAGCGCACCTGCGATTCAGCGGCGTAGCGGTCGGAGGGGAAGGCGGGTTGCTCGATCAGCAGCTTCCGGCGTCGGCCCTCAGGGCGGTAGAAGCTGACCATCAGCAGGTGCAGGTTCACGGTGAGGGTGTTCATCGCCACCACCTCACCGGGCTCCGCACCCACGAGCTCCGCCAGCAGCGGCGCCAGTTGCTCGTGGTAGGGCAGCCAGGGGCGGCGACCGTGCAGGTGGCCCTCGACGCCGAGGCGTCGCCAGTCAGCTAGTTCCTCCAGCAGCATGGCCTCGGTGCGCGCGGGCTGCAGGCCCAGCGAGTTGCCGCAGAGGTAGATGGTGGGCTCGCCGTCCGCTGTGGGCGGGATGTGGAAGTCGTCGCGGAAACGCGCCAGCGGATCCTCGGCATCCAGGCGGCGGACAGCCTCCAGGTTCAGCGCATCAGTCATCGTCACTCCCGACGGCGGTCAGGGGATGCAGGATCGGTCGGCTGGGTGCGGCGTCGGTCAGGTAGCGCGGCACGCCGAGGTCCAGCCAGTACAGGCCATCGTTCGCGATGTCGGGCACGAAGGCGAGCTCGGTGATGGTGGCCAGGGGGCGCTCGGCGACGCCGGCATCGGCGATCACGCCGTCGGCCGGCAGGCCCCAGAACACCCGGTGGCTTGCGAGCAGGGCATCGTCATAGGCGTCCACCGAGGGCAGGTCGCAGATCAGGTGCTGGATGCCTGCGTCCACGATGGCGCGCATGGCCTCCACGCTGAACCAGGTGTGCGGCTCACTGGTGTCGTACACGCGTTCGAGTTTAGAGAGCGGGTTCGGCAGGGTGCGCACGACCAGCGCATCCACGCCGTCGGGCAGGCGTTCCAGCACCTCGGTGAGCGCGGCGCCGCCGATGGCCTCCCCATCCGGGGCGGTGATGCTGATCAGCATCACCGGTCGCCCCACGATCAGCAGGTCTCCCACCGCGGCGAGGCCGGCGGTGAGATGCCCCACGCATTCGGTGTGGGTACCGTTGCAGTGCACGTTGTTGTGGACGACCGCTGCGTTGCAGGAGCCACCGCGCGCGACCTCGCCGATGAAACCCTCGCTGCGCATCGGTTCGGCCTGCGCGGGCTCGGCGCCGAAGTGGTTGGGCTGCGGGCCGCCGAAGGCCAGCGGCATCGCGAGGTCGTAGTGCGTATCCCGATCCACCTGCCAGCGCTTGCCGCCGAAGCGCACCTCCATGGTGATCATGCGAAGCGCTCCCGTTCCATGTTCAGCCACTCCAGCGCGGTACCGGCCAGCAGGCGATCCTGCAGCACGGCATCCAGACCCATGCCCTCGATCATCAGCCCCGGGTGATGCTCACCCAAGGGGAAGGGGTAGTCGGAGCCCAGCGCGATGCTGCGCGCGCCCATCAGCTCGATCATGTAGCGCAGCACCGCCGGGTCGTGCACCAGCGAGTCCACGTAGAAATGTCCCAGGTACTCGCGCGGGTTGATGGTGCTGTTCACCGCGACCAGGTCCGGGCGCACGTTGAAGCCGTGCTCGATGCGGCCGATGGTGGCGGGGAAGGCACCGCCGCCGTGCGCGAAGGCGACGCGCAGCTTGGGGAAGCGTTCGAACACGCCCCCGAATATCATGGAGCAGATGCTGAGCGAGGTCTCGGCCGGCATCCCGACCAGCCAGGGCAGCCAGTACCGCGGCATGCGCTCCTGACCCATCATCTCCCAGGGGTGTACGAAGATCGCTGCCCCCAGCTCCTCGGCTGCCGCCCACACCGGATCCAGTGCAGCATCGTCGAGGTTCCAGGAGTTCACGTGCGAGCCGATCTCCACACCCGCGAGCCCAAGCTCGCGCACGCAGCGCTCCATCTCGATCACCGCGAGGTCCGGCGACTGCATCGGCAGCGTGCCCAGACCGACGAAACGCTTGGGCGCAGTAGCCACCACGCTCGCCACGTGGTCGTTGAGCAGGCGCGAGAGGTCCAGCGCATGGCGCGGCTTGGCCCAGTAGCTGAACATCACCGGCACGGTGGACAGCACCTGAACATCCACGCCGTGGCCGTCGCACTCGCTCAGTCGCGTGGGCCCATCCCAGCTGTTGGCCTGGATCTCGCGGAAGGCGCGCCCGTCGATGACCATGCGCGCGCAGCCCGGACCGTGATGCTCCAGCTGCACGAAGCCGCCGTAGCCGTAGCGCTCCTTCAGGTCGGGCCAGTCCTCGGGGAGGATGTGGGTGTGGATGTCGATCTTCATGCTGGGGGCGCCGACCTCAGTCGCGGTACTTCTCCGGTACCGCCTTGACCTCGCCGCAGGCGGGGCAGGTGCGCGCGGCCTCGGAGCTGTAGAAGCGCTTGAACACCGGCGGCAGGTCCTTCTCGATGTCCTGCAGCACGAAGTACTCCTCGTGGACCAGCCCGTCGCAGCCATCGCAGTACCACTGGAAACCGTCCAGCTCACCCTCGCGGCGTTGGCGCTCCACCACCAGACCCACCGAGCCCTCCATGCGCTGCGGTGAGTGCGGCACCCGCGCCGGCAGCAGGAAGATCTCGCCGGCCCTGATCGGGATGTCCACGCGCGCGCCACCTTGGATGGTCCGCAGCAGCATCTCGCCCTCGAGCTGGTAGAAGAACTCCTCGCCCTCGTCGTAGTGGTAATCGTCGCGACTGTTCGGGCCGCCGACCACCATCACGATGAACTCAGCGTCCGGGAACACCTGCTTGTTGCAGACCGGTGGCTTGAGCACGTCGCGGTGCTCGTCGATCCAGCGCTGGAAGTTGAATGCCTTGTCGGTGTACATGCGGCCCCCTCAGTCGTCCACGGTCGCGATGCACTTGAGCTCGATCGCGATCGGGGTCGGCAGCTTGCTGATCTCCACCGTGGTGCGGCAGGGCATGGCGTCCGCGAAGTACTCCGCGTAGATGCGGTTGTAGGTCGCGAAGTCACGGTCCATGTCGGTCAGGAACACCAGCACGTCCACCAGGTTCTCCCAGCGGCTGCCGGCGGCCTCCAGCACGATGCGCACGTTCTCGAACACCGAGCGGCACTGCGCTTCGATGTCGTGCGGATCCACGCCAGGGATCACATCGGTACCCGGCTTGCGCGGCCCGATCCCGGACAGGAACAGCAGGTCACCCACGCGCCGGGCGTGCGGGTAGGCACCCACCGGTGCGGGTGCGGCGTCGGTGCGGGTGATCTCGCTCATCGGCGCAGCTTGCTCAGCAGCCGCAGGATCTCGATGTACAGCCACACTAGCGTGACCAGCAGCCCGAAGGCCGCGTACCACTCCATGTACTTCGGCGCGCCCTGGATCGCACCCTCCTCGATGAAGTCGAAGTCGAGCACCAGGTTCATCGAGGCGATGATCACCACGAACACGCTGAAGCCGATACCGATCGGACCGGAGTCATGGATGAAGCCCATGCCGCCGAAGCCGAACATCCGCATGCCGACGTTCACCAGGTAGAGCAGGGCGATGCCGCCGGTGGCGGCGAACACACCGAGCTTGAAGTTCTCGGTGGGCTTGATCAGCCCCGAGGTGTAGGCCATCAGCAGGGCGATGAACACGCCGACCGTCAGGCCGACCGCCTGCATCACGATGCCCGGGAAGCGCGCTTCGAAGATCGCCGAGATGCCGCCTAGGGCGAGGCCCTCGAGGGCCGCGTACACCGGCGCCAGCACTGGCGCCCAGGTGTGCTTGAACGCGGTGACGATGGCGACGATGAAGCCGCCGATCAGGCCACCGATCATCCACGGCATCACCAGGTCCGGCTGGTCCGGGTTCTGGAAGAACAGGTTCCAGACGTAACCACCGGTGAGCACCACCAGCAGGATCAGGAACAGGCTCTTGTTCACCGTGCCCTGCAGGGTCATGCGCTGGCTGCCGGCAGCGGTGGCCGGATCGCCGGTGGCGCCGGTGCCCGCATCCATCACCGCTGGGCCTGCACCTGCAGCGGCGCGGTACTTCTCGAAGGTCTTGGCGCCGAGCGCCGGGTTCCCTGTCCTCATCTGATCCCTCCAGTCATTGCTCGATCACGCCGCGATGCGGCTCAACGGTGATCCACCGTCACGGTCTTGGCTTCGGTGAAGAAGCGCATGGCCTCGAAACCGCCCTCGCGGCCGACGCCGGAATCCTTCATGCCGCCCATGGGCACGCGCAGGTCGCGCAGCATCCAGCAGTTGATCCAGACCAGGCCAGCCTCGACCGCCGCTGCCACCCGGTGTGCGCGCGCGCCGTCGCGGGTCCAGATGCTGGCCGCCAGGCCGTAGCGCACGCTGTTGGCGAGCGCGATCGCCTCGGCCTCATCCTCGAAGGGCAGCAGCGTGACCACCGGCCCGAAGATCTCCTCCTGGTTGGTGGCGCAGTCCGCGGGCAGACCCTCGATCACGGTAGGCGCGATGAACCAGCCCTGGGCGCAGCGGCCCGGCACCATCACCGGCTCGCCGCCGGTGAGCACGGTGCCGCCCAGCGCGCGCGCCTCGGTGATCGCCGCCAGCACCTTGTCGCGCTGCGCGAGGTTCACGATCGCGCCGACGCGGGTGGCATCGTCCGCAGGGTCACCCGGGGTGAGCTCGGCCACCGCAGCGACCAGCGCGTCGCGGAAGCGCTCGTAGATCCCGCGCTGCACCAGCACCCGCGAACCGCACAGGCAGATCTGGCCGGTGTTGGAGAAGCCCGCGCGCACGGTCTCGGCCACGGTGCGCTCGAAGTCGCAGTCGTCGAACACGATGGTCGGGTTCTTGCCGCCCATCTCCAGCGAGAGCTTGCGGAAGCGCGGTGCGGCGCTGGCTGCGATGCGCGCTCCGGTCGCGGTGCCGCCGGTGAAGGAGATCGCCTTCACGTCGGGGTGGTCCACCAGGGTCTGCCCCGCGCCGGGGCCGGTGCCGTGCACGATGTTCAGCACGCCGGCCGGCAGCCCCACGGCCTCGGCCAGCCGCGAGAACAGGAAGGCGGTCATCGGCGTGACCTCGGAGGGCTTGGCGACCACCGCGTTCCCTGCGGCCAGCGCGGGCGCGATCTTCCAGGTCAGCAGGTACAGCGGCAGGTTCCAGGGCGAGATGCAGGCGACCACACCCAGCGGCTGGCGCAGGGTGTAGTTGATCGCACCGATCTCCATCGCGTGCGACTCGCTGGCGAACTGCGTCGCGGCAGCCGCGTAGAAGCGCAGGTTGGCGATGGCGCGCGGGATGTCCATGGACCTCGCGCTAGCGATCGGTTTGCCGGTGTCGCGCGACTCGGCCTGCGCCAGCTCCTCGCTGTGGCGCTCGACGGCATCCGCCAGCCGGTGCAGCAGCGCAGCGCGCTGATCCGCCGGCGTGCGGCCCCAGTCCTTGGCCGCGCAGTGCGCCGCGGCGACCGCAGCCTCCACGTCGCTGGCATCGGAGTCGGGTGCCTGGGCGTACACCGAGCCCGTGGCTGGATCGTACACCGGCAGCGTCGATCCGCTGGCCGCAGGGCGATGCTCGCCACCGATGAAGTTCAGGATCTGTTCCATCAGATGCTCGCCAGCCGGCCGCCGTCCACCGCCAGGCTGACCCCGGAGATGTAGCCGCCCGCGTCGGAGGCGAGGAAGCAGACCGCCATCGCCGTCTCGCGCGCCTCGGCGAAGCGGCCCAGCGGCACCTGCGCCAGCGCAGCATCGCGCACGGCCTCGAAGCTCACGCCGCTGCGCTCGGCCTTGCCGCGGAACAGTTGTTCCAGGCGATCGGTGTCGGTGAAGCCGGGCAGCACGTTGTTCACGGTGATGCCATCCGGCCCCAGCTCCTTGGACAGGGTCTTGGCCCAGGACGCCACCGCACCGCGGATGGTGTTGGACACCCCCAGGCCGGGGATCGGCTCGTACACCGAGGTCGAGATGATGTTGATGATGCGGCTGCCGCCCCGCTCCTGACTGTTCCTGCGCATGCCGGGCAGCACCGCCTGCACCAGCCTGTGGTTCGCCAATAGATGTTGCCGGAAGGCGGCCTCGAAGGCTTCGGGTTCCGCCAGGTGCGCTGGTCCCGCGGCCGGACCACCGGAGTTGTTCACCAGTACGTCCACCGGCCCCTGCGTCTCCAGCATCTGGGTGAGCGCGGCATCCAGTGCCGCCGCATCACTGACGTCCACCGCGATCGTGTGGTGCCGCTGCCCTGCACCCGCTGCCAGGCCGCTGCGGACCGCCGCCAGACGCGCCGCATCGCGCGCCAGCAGGGTCACGCTGGCGCCGGCCTCGGCCAGCACCTCGGCGATGGCCTGGCCGATGCCACGGGAGGCCCCGCAGACCAGGGCGTGCTTGCCATCCAGACGGATCTCCATTCGCTCTCCAGGCTGGGGCGGGGCGGGGTGCCGAGGGCGGCCCGCGCGAGCGCTCTAGGATACCGGAACACCCCAACCGGACGGGGCCGGACGGGCCCGGACGGGCTAGTTGGGGCAAGTGCGGCCTCAGCCCGGCTCTTGGGCCGCAGTGCAGCCCAGGCACTCGCGGTGGCCGTCCTCCAGGCGCACCGCGACCAGCTCACCACCCCAGACGCAGCCGCCGTCCAGGTGCAGGTACTGGTCCTGGCTCACCACCCCCAGCGTGGACCAATGGCCGGAGACCACCCGGGTCTGCCCGCGCCAGCGAGCGTCCGGATGATCGAACCAGGGGATCAGCTCAGGTGTGTCGGACGGCGGGCCCTTGGGCTCCAGCATCAGCTCGCCGGACGGGGTCAGCATGCGCATCCGGGTCATGGCGTTGATGCTGTAGCGGATCCGATCGTCACCGGCGAGCGTAGGGTCCCAGCGCGAGGGCTGGTCGCCGTACATCACCGTCAGGAAGCGCTGGTAGTCGGGACCGCGCAGCATGGCCTCGACCTCGCGGGCGCAGCCTTGCGCCGTCGCCAGATCCCAGGCGGGTGGGAGGCCAGCGTGCACCAGGGTGTGGCCGAGCGCGGCGTCGTGATGCAGCAGCGGTCGCTGGCGCAGCCACTCTAGTAATGGCTCCCGGTCCGGCGCGCCCAACACGCCCTCCAGGGTGTCCTTGCGCTTGGACTGCTGCGCTCCCATGGCGACCGCGAGCAGGTGCAAGTCGTGGTTGCCGAGCACCACCACCGCCAACTCGCCCAACTCGCGCACACGGCGTAGCACTCGCAGCGAATCGGGACCGCGGTTGACCAGATCACCGACGAGCCACAGCCGGTCCGTCGCCGGATCGGGCGCGATGCGGTCCAGCAGCGCGTCCAATTCGTCTGCGCAACCCTGGATATCACCTATCGCCCATGTGCTCATGCCTGGGATTCTAGCGCTGCCCCGGGCTCGCGAGCGCGTGGTTGCGCGCGGGCCCGTGCCTGCTCACCTACTCGCATGTAGGCTGCGCGGCCCGGACCCACGCGCGCCTAGCGCTAGCTTCGCCGGAACAGCGCACTGATCAATCTTCGTTTCGATACGCTCAGATCGGCCAGAACCATGGAGCGCTGTCCTGGCGAAGGCGTATCGAGGCGCAGGTGCGCCCGAGGAGCGGAGCCTATGAGCGGATAGGTAAGCATCCGAGGGCGCGCCTGCAACGACGAGACGCCGAGCCCAGGGCAGTGTTAGTGCAGAGTGCCAGGGACTGCCAGCGTAAAGGGAGCTATCTGCGCATCAAACGCCACGCCTTCGTCATCCACCAGACTGTAATGCCCCTCCATGGTGCCGAAGGGCGTGCCGAGGATGGCGCCTGAGGTGTACTCGAACGCATCGCCCGGTTGCAGCAGCGGGGTCTGGCCGACCACGCCTTCGCCGTGCACTTCCTGCACGTCGCCGTCGGCATCGGTGATCAGCCAGTAGCGGGTGAGCAGACGCGCGGGGCGTTCGCCGTGGTTGGCGATGGTCACGGTGTAGGCGAACACGAAGCGCTGCTCAGCGGGGTCCGACTGCCCTGGCTGGTAGTCGGTAAGCACCCTGATATCGATGTCCTTGTCCTGCCGTATGCCCATCTCGTCCTCTGGTTTCCGCTGGCTACCAGTGTGGGGCCAGAGCTGTGAGTTGCAAGCCTTTCCGGCGTCGCTCAAGCGAGGCTGGCGACCGCCAGTCGCCCGAAGGCCTCCGGGGGCAGGGTCTCGGCGCGCAGGCTGGGATCCACGCCGGCGGCTTCGAAGCCGGCTTCGTCCAGCAGGCCCTTGAGGCCGTTGCGCAGGGTCTTGCGGCGCTGGCCGAAGGCGCGCAGCACCACTTCGGCGAAACGGGTGGGGTCGGGGATGGCGAACGGCGGTTCCTCATGCGGGACCAGGCGCACGATGGCGCTCATCACTCGCGGTGGCGGGCGGAACGCGCCGGGGCGCACGTCGAACAAGTGGCGCATGCGGCAGTGAGCCTGGAGCATCACCGACAGGCGCCCGTACTCCTTGCCGCCGGGCGTCGCGACCATACGGTCCACGACCTCCTTCTGCAGCATGAAGTGCATGTCGGCGATGGCATCGCGCGCTGCCAGCAGGTGGAACAGCAGCGGGGTGGAGACGTTGTAGGGCAGGTTGCCGATGGCGCGCAGCTTGCCGTCGCCAGCCAGCGCCGCGAAATCGAAGCGCAGCGCGTCTGCCTCGTGCACCACGAGCTCACCAGCGTGTGCGCAACGCGCGATGAGTTCAGGGATCACCTCGCGGTCCAGCTCCACCACATCCAGCCGTCCGGCTGCTGCCAGCACCGGCTCGGTGATCGCGCCGAGCCCGGGGCCGATCTCGACCAGGCGTTGCCCGGGCTGCGGATCGATCGCAGCGACGATGCGCGCAATCGCGGACGGCTCATGCAGGAAGTGCTGCCCGAAGCGCTTGCGCGGACGGTGGCTCATGCTGCGTCCATGGCGACTGCAATCCGAACCGCTTCGGTCAGCGCAGCGCGCAGGCTGCCGGCGTCGGCACGACCGCTGCCGGCCAGGTCCAGCGCGGTGCCGTGATCCACGGAGGTGCGGATGATCGGCAGCCCCAGCGTCACGTTGACTGCGGAACCGAAGCCCGCGTGCTTGAGCACCGGCAGGCCCTGGTCGTGGTACATCGCCAGCACCACGTCGTGCTCAGCCAGCATGCCGGGCGTGAATGCGGTGTCCGCCGGTACCGGCCCGGTGAGCGTAAGTCCCTCAGCGCGCATGCGCTCCAGGCAGGGCGTGATCACCTCGATCTCCTCGCGGCCGAGATGCCCACCTTCGCCTGCGTGCGGGTTCAGGCCCAGCACCAGGATGCGCGGCTGCGCGATGCCGTAGCGCGAGACGAGGTCATGGTTCAGTACGCGGATCACGCGGACCAGTAGCGCATCGTCGATCGCAGCTGGGACCGCAGCCAGCGGCAGGTGGGTCGTGGCCAGCGCGACGCGCAGCGCGCCGGCGGTGAGCATCATCACCGGGTCGCCACCGGTGCGTGCAGCCAGGTACTCGGTATGCCCGCTGAACGCGATGCCGGCGTCGTTGATCACAGCCTTGTGTACGGGTGCGGTGACCATCACTGCGTAGCGGCCCGCGGTGCAGCCGTCGATGGCGGCGTCGAGCATGCGCAGCACGCTGGCGGCGTTCGCGGGATCCAGTTGCCCGGGCGTCACCGGTGCATCGATCGCTACATGCAGCAGGGAGACCGGCTGCGATGCATCAGGGTCGTAGTCGGGCAGGGTGATGCTCAGGCCAAGGTCGCGTGCGCGCGCTGCCAGCACCTCGCGGTCGCCGATCAGGACCAGGGGTCGGCTCGGGAGATCAGTCGGCTCGGGCGCATCGCAGAGCGCCAGGCAGAGGTCGGGTCCGATGCCTGCAGGTTCGCCCGTGGTGAGGGCGATCGGTCTCAGATCCGCGGCTCCACGTAAGCCTCGTCACGCAGCGCCCGCATCCACAGTTGGGTCGCTTCTTCGACCTTCTGCTGATACAGGGCCTGACGGGCCTCGTTGCGACGGTACTCATCGGTGCCGTCGTACTGCCGGCGCTCGAGCACCTCGAGGATGTGCCAGCCGTACTGGGTCTGGAACACCTGCGAGACCGTGGCTTCCTGGGCACTCGCGACCATGGTCTCGAACTCGGGCAGGAAGGTGCCGGGCGAGTTCCAGCCCAGGTCACCACCGCGGCTGGCGGAGACCGGATCGTCCGAGTACTGGCGTGCGACGTCGGAGAAGGAGACGGAACCGTCCACGATCCGCTGGCGCAGGGTCTGTAGCTGCGCCTGCGCGTCGCTGCTGGTCTTGACCTCGTTCGGCTGGATCAGGATGTGGCGTATGTGTGCCTGGGTCACGACGATGGCGTCGCCCTGACGACGCTCCTCCATCTTCAGGATGTGGAAGCCGGATGCGCTGCGCATCGGCTCGGTCACATCCCCGGGGTTCAGGCCGTTGAGCGCCTGCGCGAAGACGGCCGGGATCTGGTTGCGGCGGCGCCAACCGAGGTCGCCGCCCTGCAGTGCGCGTTGACCCTGACTGCTGCTGATCGCGAGCTGCTGGAAGTCGGCGCCATCGCGCGCTTGCTGCGCGAGGTCCCGCGCCCGCGCGGCGGCCTCCTCGATCTCCGCGTCGGTCGCGGTCGGCGCGACCGCGATCAGGATGTGCGAGAGCCGGAACTCGAGTTCGTTGTCCGCGCCACCCTGCTGCGCGAGGAAGCTGTCCACCTCCTCCGGCGACACGTACACCGTCGCATCCACCGCGGAGCGCCGCACGCGATCGATCATCATCTCGATGCGCAGCTGCTCACGGTAGTAGCGGTAGTCGATCCCTTCGCTGGCCAGCGTCGCAGGTAGCTGGTTCAGCGTGATGCCGTTCGCCTCGGCGATCCGACCCAGGGTCTCGTTGAGCAGGTCGTCGGGGATCTGCACACCGTTGTTCTCGGCCAGCTGCACCTGCAGCTTCTGCATGACCAGGCGCTCCAGCACCTGGGTGCGCAGGATGTTGTCCGGCGGAACCTGGCTGCCAGCTGCGAGGATCTGGCCACGGATGTCCTCGACGCTGCGGTCGAGCTCCGAGAGCAGCACGATCTGGTCGTTGACCACGGCGGCGATGCCGTCCAGGCGGGTGCCATCCGCAGCCTGTGCGATGGGACTCAGCGCCAGGGCCAGCAGGGTACCGGTCAGCGCCCGGCTCAGGTGGGAGAGGTTCAGCATCTGGGGGTCATCCGTAGTGGTCCCGGGGCGGATCTGCGCGCCGTGAGGCAGCTGCGATCAGTCACCGGTGGAGTAGCCAAGGATACCACGCGACAGGAGTTCGTCCGTGCCGCCTCCGAGGCTGGCGAGGCCGTCCAGCACCAGCTGGAGGAAGATCGAGTCGTCGGTCTGGTTGGTCCCGGGGACCAGGTAGCTGCGGGCGACCACGCGCACGGCCCAGCAGCAATCCCGGTACTCGAGGCCCGCGAACCTCTCCAGCGTGCGGTTGCGTTCATGGTCGTAGTTCAGGCGCCCCACCGCGTTGATCCGTCGGGTCAATGGCCATGAGAACGATGCATCGCTCTGCTCGGTGGTCGCACCCAGGACCCGGTGCCTGAGGTTCACGATCCTTCCCTCGTGGTTGTAGCGCAGCCCGACCGCGGCCCGCGCCAGCTCGCCGCGGCGGTCATCCCACTCGGCGCTGACGGAGAAGCGCCAGTCCGTCGTCGGCTGGGTGGTGAACTCGGCCACCATGCTCGAGCTGGCCTCGGTCTCCGGGATGCCGGTCTCGGTGACCTGGCGGTCGCTGAGGTAGAAGACCTGCCCCAGGGTGACCGCGTAGCGTTCGCGGCCGCTGCGGTCGTCGAAGCTGCGGTGGCTGAGAGCGATGGTCACCTGGTCGGTGTCGCCCACCAGGTCGCGACCGACGAAGCGATCGCGACGGAAGATGGTGTAGGGGTCCAGCGTGTACGCCGCGGTATCGAAGATCGGATGATCGGTCTGATCCACGTAGGGCACGTGCAGGAACATGATCCGCGGCTCCAGCGTCTGGTGCACGCCGTCCCCCGCATCGCGCTCGTAGATCAGCCGACCGTCCAGCGAGAACCGTGGCACCGCGCGCGAGGGGCTGCGGTCCACCGGGTTGGCGTCCGCGGTCAGCTGGTAGGCGGTGTAGCGCAGGTCGAGGATGCTGGTGACCGATACGCCCGGTCGCTGGTAGCGCCAGCGCAAGCCCGGCGTGAGGTCGAGGCGCGCGCCGATCGGTCCCGTGCTGCGGTCGAACCAGGCGGCGTCAGCGGACAGCAGCAGGGCGAAGTCATCCCCGTGCAGCGGATGGCTACCGACCAGCGTGAGCTCAGGCACGCGCCGGTAGGGCAGGTCATCGGTCGCGATGGTCGCATCCAGGGTCTGCCAGCTCTCGATCACGCCGGTGAAACGCCAATCGTCCCAATGGCGACTCAAGGTGGCGTTGCGCCGCAGGTGCGCCGGCGTCACGCCGTCCAGCGAATCACTGAGATCCACCAGGTAGTCGCGATCACTCACATGGCGCGCGGCCACATCCAGGCGCCAGTCGCCGGCGCGCAGGTGGTGGTTCCAGAGGTAGGCCGCGCGATCGATGCCGAGCTGCGCATCGTTGCGCAGGTAGGCGAACTCGATGCGGCCGCGATCGCGACGACCGAGGTAGCGGAACTCACCCTCGAGCGCGGTACCGCGCGCGGTCATGTTGTGTGGGGTGAAGGTCGCATCCATGTTCGGCGCGATGTTCCAATAGACCGGCTGGCTGAACTCGGTGCCGCGCCGACTGGAGCTGCCGAAGCTCGGCGCCAGCAGCCCGGACCGGCGGCGCCCGTCCAGCGGGAAGGTGAGGTAGGGCGAGTAGAAGATCGGCACGCCACCGAGTTCGACCCGCACGTTGTGGCCGCGACCGACGCCCGCCTCGTGGTCCAACTCCAGATCCGAGCTGATCAGCGCCCAGGCTTCGTGACCTTCGGCGCAGCTGGTGATCAGCACGCCTTCCAGCCGGCTGTCGCCGTTCGCCTGCAAGTTCATGCTGTCCGCGACGCCGCGCAGCGCGCGCGACGGGACGACGAACTCCGTGCCTTCGAAGCTGCCGGTGCCAGCGTCCAGGTCGTAGTCGGCGCGATCTGCGCGGATGCGCATGCTGTCCTGGATGAGGGTGATGCCTTCCTCGGCGCGCACCTCGGCGGCGGGTTCGTCCCAGCTCAGACGCTCCGCTTCGATGCGGCGACCGGCCTGCTCGATCAGGACGCTGCCGCTGAGTTCCGAGACGCCATCGCGTACCGCAGTGATCTGGCCGGCGTCCACGACGGTGCGTCCGCGCTCCTCGACCGGACCCAGGACCTCCGAGGTATCGGTCCAGTCCACCAGCGCCGGGCAGGCGAGCACAGGCCCCTCATCGGCGGCGGCAGCGCCGGCCAGGATGAGGATCCATAGCGAGGTCAGGAGGCGTGGCAAGTCGCGGTCCCTTCGGGTGCAGCGGGCGGGCCGGTGAAGGTTACCGGATGCGCGCTCGCCCCGGGGAACCGCGCGGGACCCGGACGAGGCTGGAAAGGGGCTCCGGTATGATGCCGGGCGACGGTTCGGCACACGGGGTGGTGGGTGGACATCAGGCTGGAAGCGCTGGATGCATGGCTGCGCGGGCCCCTCGGCCTGACCGTGGACAGCCTGCGACCGGCCTCCGCCGACGCCAGCTTCCGCCGCTACTTCCGGGTCGGTACCCCCGAGGGCGATCGCATCGTGATGGATGCGCCGCCTGACCATGAGGACTGCCGCCCCTTCGTCGCGATCGCCGCCATGCTGCGCGGCGCCGGTGTGCATGCCCCGGCGGTCCTGGCCCAGGACCTAGACCAGGGCTTCCTGCTGCTGGAGGACTTGGGGACCTCGCTGTACCTGGATGCGCTGGACGCTGAGCCCGAGCGTGCGGACGCGCTCTACGGTTCGGCGATCGCTGCGCTGGTCCGGATGCAGGGTGAGTTGGCCGCCGATGCCGAGCGTCTGCCGCCGTACGACCGTGACTTGATGGCGCGCGAGATGGCCTTGTTCCCCGAATGGCTGGTCGGTCGCCACCTCGCTGAGCTCGCCCCGATCCCGCTGGCTGACGCCTACCACGCGGCGCACGACGCACTGCTGGATGCCCTGGTCGAGCTGCCGCGTACCTTCGTGCATCGCGACTACCACTCGCGCAACCTGATGGTGCTGGATACCGATGGCCCAGGGGTGATGGACTTCCAGGATGCGGTCGCGGGTCCCGCTGCCTACGACCTGGTCTCGCTGCTGAAGGACTGCTACATCGAGTGGCCGCGCGCGCGCGTCGAGGCCTGGGTCGCTGGTTTCCATGCCGAGGCGCTGGCCGCCGGCATGGCACTACCGACGCTGCCCGCGTTCCTGCGCGAGGTGGACCTGATGGGCGTGCAGCGGCAGCTGAAAGCGGCGGGCATCTTCTGTCGCCTGTTCCATCGCGATGGCAAGCCGGGTTACCTGCCGGACATCCCGCGCACCTTGGGCTACATCGTGGATGCCGGCACGCGCCATCCCGAGGTCGCCGCGCTGGGTGGATGGATCGCAGCCGAGGTGCTGCCTGCGCTGGCGCATGCGGCGCGCGCCAGGGAGGGGCAACGCTGATGCGCGCCATGATCCTGGCCGCCGGTCGTGGCGAGCGCATGCGCCCGCTCACCGACGAGCTGCCGAAGCCCTTGCTCGAGGTCGCAGGGCGCGCGCTAATCGAGCATCAGATCGAACGGCTGAGCGCCGCTGGTGTGACCGACATCGTGATCAACCTGTCCTGGATGGGCGGCAAGATCCGCGCGCTGCTGGGCGACGGTTCGCGCTACGGCGTGACCATCAAGTACTCGGATGAACCTGACGGTGCGCTGGAGTCCGGCGGCGGCATCCGCGAAGCGCTACCGATGCTCGGTGACGGCCCGTTCATGGTCATCAACGCCGATCTCTGGTGCGACTTCGACTTGCGCACGCTGGTGCTGGCGAAGGGCGACCTCGCGTCGTTGGTGCTGGTGGACAACCCCGCGCACAACCCCGATGGCGACTTCGACCTCGAGGATGGGCGGGTGCGTGATCGCAAGCGCCTGACCTTCGCCGGCATCGGCATGTACCGACCCTCGCTGCTGGCATCACTGCCGCGCGGTCGCTACGGCATCGCGTCGGTGCTGCGTCAGGCGATGCGTGCCGACCGGGTGTCCGGCGTGCACCACACCGGCGTCTGGCAGGATGTCGGTACCCCCGAACGCCTCGCGGCGCTGCGCGAACGCCTAGCCGGTTCGAACTAGCGGCTGATCGCCGGCAGTAGCGCTGCGAGCAGGTCGTCGGTGACCTGTGCGATGTCGCTGGGCGCACTGAGCTCGGAGAGCTGGGTGACCTCCAGGCCGCTGTAACCGCAGGGGTTGATGCCGTGGAACGGCGCCAGGTCCATGGCCACGTTGAAGGCCAGGCCGTGGTAGCTACAGCCGCGACGGATGCGCAGCCCCAGCGCAGCGAGCTTGCGCCCATCCACGTACACCCCAGGCGCATCGGCGCGCGCTTCAGCTCGGATCCCGTAGCCTGCGACGCAGTCGATCACCGCCTGCTCCAGCAAGCTGACCAGGTCGCGCACGCCCAGCTTCAGTCGGCGCAGATCCAGCAACGGATAGACCACCAGCTGCCCGGGGCCGTGGTAGGTGACCTGACCACCGCGGTCGATCTTCACCACCGGGATGTCGCCGGCGGCGAGCACATGCGAGGGGTCGCCGGCCATGCCCAGGGTGTAGACGGGCGGGTGTTCCAAGCACCAGACCTCGTCTTGGGTGTCATCGTCGCGGGTATCAGTGAAGGCCTGCATGCGCCGCCAGGTCGGTTCGTAATCCACGCGACCGAGGCGTTGCACGATGGGGCCGGTCGCGCTCACAGGACCATCATGACCTGATCGTGCGAAGTGAGCGCCGAGTACATGGCATCCAGTTCGGCGCGATCCTCGACCCGCACGGTGACCGTCACGGAGACGAAGCGACCCGCGCTGCTGGGCGTGCTGCGGCTGTGCACCAGGCGCGCCGGATCCAGCGTGGTCTCGACCAGTGTGCGAACCACGCTCTCGAGGTCGAACTCGGTGCGCCCCATGACCTTGATCGGGAAGTCGCAGGGGAACTCGATCAGGGTCCCGCCGCTGTCCTCGTTCACGACAGCTGGCCGTCCCGGTGCTCGCGCATCAGGTCGAGGACGCGGCGCCAGTGCGGACCGGGGCGGCCGTCGGCGATCCTGTGGCCATCCACCTCGGTCACCGGCATCAGTTCGCGCAGCGAGCTGCAGATCCAGACCTCGTCCGCCGCGAGCAGGGAGGGCAGGTCGCTGCCGCGCCACTCGAAGCGCAGCCCGGCGCGTTCGATCATCGCGACCACGAAGCCGCGGGTCACGCCGGCGAGGATGGCGGCACCGTCGGGCATCGAGTACACGACGCCATCGCGGACTACGAACAGGCTGGTGCTGGAACCCTCGATGACCAGGCCATCATGGATCAGCAGGCACTCGGCAGCGCCAGCGCGGTCGGCGGCGGTGCGGTGGAGCACGTTGGCGAGCAGGGCCACGGCCTTGATGTCGCAGCGACCCCAGCGCAGGTCCTGCTGGGTGATGGTGCTGACTCCGTCACGGTCCACGCCATCCGGCAGACCGACACCGGCCGCGGAGAACGCGAACACCATCGGATGTTGCTCGGCGGGGATGCGGTGATCGCGACCGGCGTAGGCACCGCGCGAGACCTGCAGGTAGA
>Ga0214472_10003508_pt1 | contig 16573 bp, 11 predicted proteins | sample RVTome_6_FD_207662 | JGI IMG/M metagenome (GOLD analysis project Ga0214472, IMG submission 207662) | Soil microbial communities from uranium-contaminated site in the Upper Colorado River Basin, Wyoming, United States - RVT140D175 | ecosystem: Environmental > Terrestrial > Soil > Contaminated >... | reverse complement strand
ACACGCACCTGATGGCCGACATCAATCAGGCTGACATCATCGCCACGCATCGCTGCCGCGATCATCTGATAACGACTGGTCGTGGAGTATTTTTCGGCTTCGACGCTGGGCTGCAAACGGCGTATTTCATCACCACTCAGCTCACCATCGAGCAAGGCCGATAACTGTTGTTTATATTCGTTCATAATTAACTCTTGAGGCTTTATAGCCTAATTAAAACTGAAAATCCCTAACTGGCAGCTCCTTCAACGTTATGACTACTGGCATCAAGTAATGGTTCCAGCTTGCCATCGATGGCTTCGCGCGCCCGGAAGATACGTGAACGCACTGTGCCTATTGGACAATCCATGACCTGAGCTATTTCCTCGTAACTCAGGCCTTCCATTTCGCGCAAAGTAATCGCCTCACGCAAATCCGGTGGCAAATCGTCGACCGCTCGGCTGACGGTGAGCCTGATTTCATTCGCCAGCAATTCACGTTCTGGTGTGGCGTATTCTTTCAGCCACTCGCTGGCGCCGTAATCTTCGGCGTCCTGAACTTCGATACTGTTGGCCGGGTTCTTGCGGCCCATCGCGACCAGATGGTTTTTTGCAGTATTGATTGCAATTCGGTAAATCCAGGTATAAAACGCGCTATCACCTCTGAAATTACCCAGTGCCCGGTAGGCCTTGATAAAGGTTTCCTGCGCCACATCAGGCACGTCCGCAGGGTTGCGCACGAATCTGGAGATCAGCTTGGCGAGGCGCGACTGATACTTGAGCACCAGCAGGTCGAACGCTTTTTTATCGCCTTGTTGTACGCGCTCTACCAGCGCCTGATCGTTTTCACGGTCGCCCATCCAGGCTTTTCCTCCCAAGACGATCCTTCGCCTGCTTGTTGTGACACGGGGTCATAATATAAGTTCTTGAACCTGGGCATGCATTCGGGCGCCAGTCGACGTAGAATTCAGGTTTTCGAGGCGCGACAAACTTACCTGATTCAGACCAATAATGACAGTTTCTCATCACCATGATGTCCTGATTATAGGCGGCGGTGCCGCCGGGCTGAGCCTCGCCCTGCGCCTGGCCGAGCATGCTTCAGTCGCTATTATAACCAAGGGCCCGCTGAATGACGGCAGCACTTATTACGCACAGGGCGGTATTTCCGCCGTACTCAGCAACGAAGATTCATTTGAAGCTCATATTGAGGACACACTAAAGGCCGGCGCCGGCCTGTGCGATCCTGAAACTGTCGATTTCACCGTGCGCCAGGCGCCAGGCATCATACGATGGCTGCGGGAGCTGGGAGTTCCCTTCACCAGCGAAACTTTACCCGGCGGCGAGCGCGAACTGCACCTCACCCGCGAAGGCGGCCACAGCCATCGTCGCGTGATCCACGCGGCCGATGCCACCGGGCGGGCGCTCTCGGATACCCTGCTGAACCATGCGCGGCACCAGAAATCGATCCAGTTTTTCGAACAGCACATCGTCGTTGACCTGGTCAGCGGTGAAAAACAGGGGCTCGACCACAACCGCTGTATTGGTGCCTACATTCTCAACAAAAAAACCGGTCATGTAGAAAGCTTCAATGCCAAAACCGTGATACTCGCCACCGGCGGGGCCAGCAAGGTCTATCTCTACACCAGTAACCCTGACGGCGCGACCGGGGATGGCATCGCCATGGCCTGGCGCGCGTGCTGTCGGGTCAGCAATCTGGAATTCAACCAGTTCCACCCCACCTGCCTGTACCATCCCGAAGCCAAATCATTTTTGATCTCGGAAGCAGTACGCGGTGAAGGCGGCCGATTGTTATTGCCCGATGGTGAACGTTTTATGCCACGTTTCGACAAGCGCGGTGAACTGGCACCGCGCGACATCGTCGCGCGCGCCATCGACCATGAGATGAAACGCCTCGGTGCGCCCTGCGTTTATCTCGATATCAGCCATCGTCCGGCAGCCTTTATTGCTTCGCATTTTCCGACCATCCACGCACGCTGCCTCAAGCTCGGTCTCGACATGACCAAACAGCCGATCCCGGTAGTGCCCGCCGCGCACTACACCTGTGGTGGCGTGCTCACCAATCTGGATGGCCAGACCGATATCGAAGCTCTGTATGCCATTGGTGAAACTGCGCAGACCGGCCTGCACGGCGCCAACCGCATGGCGAGCAATTCGCTGCTGGAGTGCCTGGTGTTTGCTGAAGCTGCCAGCAAAAAAATTATTCCACAGCTAAAAACCCTGAACGAAAAACATCGCATCAAGCCCTGGGACGAAAGCCGGGTCACCGATTCCGATGAAGAAGTCGTGGTGTCGCATAACTGGGATGAACTACGGCGTTTCATGTGGGACTATGTTGGCATCGTACGCAGCAACAAACGCCTGGAACGCGCGATGCGCCGCATTCAGTTATTGCAGCATGAAATTCACGAATACTATAGTAACTTTCGTATCACCAATGACCTTCTGGAACTGCGTAATCTGCTGCAGGTAGCTGAGCTGATCGTGCGCTGCGCCATGGAGCGCAAGGAAAGTCGTGGCCTGCATTTTTCGCTGGATTATCCGCAGGCCGGCAAAAACAGCCCCGGCAAAAACACTGTGTTAACGCCAGAAAAAACCGCCGGCAAAGATAAAATCAAAGCGATTAAATAAACCGCCTATGTCTGATCACAAGTTTATTATCGAACCCGCCGAACTTGAATTGCTACGCAAACAGGATGACGTTGTCATCATCGACCTGTGCGCGGCTGCGCAATACATCACAGCACACATCCCCGAAGCACATTACCTGCCTTATCCGCATATCGTGCGTTCAGAAAAACCAGTGATGGGACTGTTGCCTGACGAGGCGGTTTTTTCGCGCCTGCTATCCAACCTGGGCATCAATAAAAATACTCACATCATTGCCTATGATGATGAAGGCGGTGGTTGCGCTTCACGCCTGGTCTGGACACTTTATGTTTTCGGCCACACCAGAGCTTCGCTGCTCGATGGTGGCATCGTCAGCTGGCTGAACGAGGACCACGAAGTCAGCGCGCTGCCCCCGGTCAATAACAGGCCGAGCCAGTACACACTGACGAACACGGGCAATGAAACGGCAGACGCCCAATACATCAGGCAAAAACTTGGCAGCGCGAGCACCGCATTACTGGATGCGCGTTCTGAAGCCGAATATTCCGGCGCAAAAAAGTTTGCTGCGAAAGGTGGCCACATCCCAGGCGCAATACATTATGAATGGACCGAGGCAATAAACAGGAACAACAGTATGCGGCTCCTGCCTGCTGTGCAAATCCAGAATCAGCTCAATGCCCTCGGCCTGAGCAAAGACAAAGAAATCATCTGTTACTGCCAGTCACACCATCGCTCGGCTTATTCCTGGTTGATGTTACGCTCGCTGGGATATGACAAGGTCAAAGGTTACCCGGGTTCGTGGTCAGACTGGGGCAATCGCGCCGACACGCCCGTCGAGTAAGTTGAATGATCCCCTGCAGGAATGCAGCTAGCACTTATATCGAGTGCTAGCTGCTTAAATAATCCGCTATAAGCATCACCCCTCATCCTCCAGCCGCTATCTCAATAGGGCGCGGCGCCCGGGCCGGACTCGCCACCCCATTGCATCATAGTTATTAGCTATTACTATTGTTGAATTAAACGATTTTTAATATCGCGCCGGCAACACCATACTCTTCCCTGTAGACAACAAACCCCGGGCTCGGCCCGGATCGTAAACAACCAGGAGATCAATATGTTTGAAAATCGTGAAGGCCAGAGCGTCCCCTCAGTCGTATTGCGTACGCGTCGCGCCCATGAATGGGTCGATGTCAACAGCGATGCTGTGTTCAAAAACAGAACCGTAGTGGTATTCGCCCTGCCCGGCGCGTTCACCCCGACCTGTTCATCGACCCATGTGCCCCGTTATAACCAGCTGGCACCGGTGCTGAAGCAGCACGGCGTCGACGAAGTGGTCTGTATATCGGTCAATGATGCCTTTGTCATGAACCAGTGGCGCAAGGAACAGAAGGCCCACAACCTCACCTTCTTACCCGACGGCAACGGTGACTTCAGCCGCGGTATGGGCATGCTGGTGGCGAAAAATGATATCGGCTTTGGCGACCGTTCCTGGCGCTATTCCATGCTGGTCAAAAACGGCGTGATCGAAAAAATGTTTATCGAAGCCAATGTGCCCGGTGACCCGTTTGAAGTCTCCGATGCGGATACCATGCTGGGCTATATTGCACCCAGGGCCAGCAAGCCACTGGATGTCACCGTGTTCACTCGCGAAGGCTGCGAATACTGCGCACGCGCCAAAGGTCTGTTGAACGATGTCGGCATCGCCTATGAAGAACTGGTACTGAATCGCGACTACAGCGAAGCCACACTGCGTGCTATTTCGCACACCGCGACCGTGCCACAGGTGTTCATCAATGGTGAGCGCATCGGTGGCTCTGAAGAGCTGAAAAACTATTTGGCAACACAGGCTGCAAAAGCCGCCTGAGCAATAGCTCTCCCTCATCGAGGGAGAGCATACAGGTCATGACAAACCAAACACAGGATACAAGCCATGCAAAAACATTTTGATTTAATCTCGATTGGCGGCGGCAGTGGCGGTCTGGCCGTCGCCGAAACAGCCGCTCAGTACGGAAAAAAAGTAGCCGTGATCGAACCCGCACGTCTCGGCGGCACCTGTGTCAATAACGGCTGCGTACCGAAAAAAGTCATGTGGTACGCTGCGCAGCTTGCCCACGCGGTCGATGACGCCAGCGCCTTTGGCATTCCGAGCCAGCGCCAGAGCACTGACTGGAAAACCCTGGTAGCAAAACGCGAACAATACATTGGCAACATCAATCAATACTGGGACCGGTATGTCAGCGACAGCCAGATCGAACGTATCGATGGCATCGCTGTGTTCGTCGATGATCACACTGTCGCGGTGAATGGAACACACTACAGCGCTGATCACATTGTCATTGCTACCGGCAGCCAGGCGATCGTACCGCCTGTACCTGGCGCAGAGCTGGGCATGACATCAGATGGTTTTTTTCAACTCGATGAACAGCCGAAAAAAGTCGCTGTCGTCGGCGGCGGTTATATCGCAGTGGAACTCAGTGGTGTCTTACAGGCGCTCGGCTCAAAAGTGAGTCTGTTTGCGCTCGAAGAGCGCATCCTGGAACGCTTCGATACCATGATTAGTACTGTGTTGACCAGGGAAATGCGTGCCCATGGCATAGACATCGAAACCGGCTTTCAGGTGTGTGCCCTGGAAAAAACACGCGACGGTATCGTTGTGAGAGCCAGAAATGGTAACAGCATCTCAGGTTTCGATGCTGTCATCTGGGCGGTTGGCCGCGCTGCCAATACTCGCAGTCTGCGTCTGGAAAACGCCGGTATCGAAGTCCTCGGCAACGGCGTTGTTCCAGTGGACGATTACCAGAACACCAGTGTCAGGAATATCTATGCCATCGGTGACATTACCGGCAGAGCGGCGCTGACACCGGTCGCGATTGCTGCCGGCAGAAAACTGGCCGGGCGCTTATTCAGGCATCAACAAAACAGCAAGGTGGATTACGACAATATACCCAGCGTGGTGTTTTCGCATCCGCCCATCGCCACTATCGGTTTGAACGAAGCCCAGGCACGGCAACGCTATGGCGATGTTCGTGTCTATCAAACCGAGTTCACACCAATGCGCTATGCACTGGCAGCGCAGCAAAGTACGACCGCGATGAAAATGGTGTGTGTCGGTGCGGATGAAAAAGTCATTGGCCTGCATATCATTGGCGACAATGCAGATGAAATGTTACAGGGATTTGCGGTAGCAGTGAAAATGGGCGCGCGAAAACGCGATTTCGACAGCACCATGGCGATCCATCCTACCAGCGCAGAAGAACTGGTGACCCTGAAAGCTTCGAACCTTGTCGACTATGCTGTTGACGAAGACTGGCAGGAAGCCTGCTAAAGCTGCGCTGCCTGCAAGGCAAAAATCAGGCCCGCCGGATACTCGTACCTGGCGGGCCTGTGTACAGGAAACAGGGCCGGGCGCGATTATTTAGCTTTCTCGTTATGGCCGCCAAACTCAAAGCGCATCGCGGACAACAGTTTGTTGGCATAATCATCTTCATTGCGCGAACTGAAGCGGCTAAACAATGCAGCGGTTAACACCGGCGCCGGTGTACCCGATTCGATCGCAGCGATGCTGGTCCAGCGGCCTTCGCCGGAATCCGATACCTGGCCGCTGAAATTATCCAGTTCGGTATTGTCGAGCAGGGCATGTGCGCTCAGGTCGAGCAACCAGGAAGAGACCACGCTGCCTCGGCGCCAGAGTTCGGCCACTTCAGCGACATCAATGTCATATTTAAATTCTTCTGGATTGCGCAGCGGCGTGGTTTCAGCATCGGTGGCGTGTGAATCAAGACCGACATTGGCGTGACGCAACAGATTAAAACCTTCGGCATAGGCAGCCATCAATCCGTATTCGATACCATTGTGTACCATTTTGACGTAGTGACCCGCACCCGCAGGGCCGCAATGCAGATAGCCCTGCTCTGCGGTACCCGAATCGGCTTTGCGACCTTCAGTGCGCTCAACATCACCGATGCCGGGGGCCAGCGTGGTAAACACCGGCTGCATTCTTGCCACGGCCTGTTTATCGCCGCCGATCATCATGCAGTAACCGCGTTCCAGCCCCCAGACACCGCCACTGGTGCCAACGTCGAGATAATGTAAGCCATTTATTGCCAGCTGCTTCGCGCGTATGATGTCATCCTTATAATAGGAGTTGCCGCCGTCGATGATGATGTCATCGGCGGACAGCATGGGCGCGAGTTCAGCGATCACTTTATCGACCAGCGCACTGGGTATCATCAACCAGATCGCACGCGGGCTCTGCATGGTGTCGACCAGCTGTTGCAGACTGGAACTGCCTTTCGCGCCCTCCGCGACCAGGCGCTTGACCACTTTTGCATCCGGATCAAAAACCACGCAGTCATGTTTGTCACGCATTAGTCGGCGTACCATATTGGCACCCATACGACCCAGACCTACCATGCCCATTTGCATAAGCTTTACTCCGATAATATTGTGATGCTGATTAATACGCGCGCCAGAGAGCAGAACACGTCAGGCATTTGCGGCTTCGTCGAGAAACCAGGATATATTGCCCAGCTGTGCAATCGGCAAAGTCGCTCCCGCCCTCAGCTGCGCCATGGCCTCGCGTTTGCCAGCGCCAGTCACCAGTGCAACACGCAAGGTCGCTTCGCGTAAGGTACTCAGGCCCAGGGATACCCGCTCAGCAGGTGGCCTGGGTGCATGATACACAGGAACCACCGGGCGCGGATCATCGAGCGCCGGGTTATTGGGAAACAGACTGGCAGTATGGCCATCCTCGCCCATGCCCAGCAGCACAATATCCAGGTGGGCGATGTCGCGCAAAATCTCTGCGTATAAACTCGCAGCCTCTTCAGGCCCGCGCTCAGCCTCGATCACATGCTGGTTCTGCAATGGAATCGCCACGCGCGACCAGAGCCTGTCGCGTATCATGCTGTCATTACGTTCAGGATCCGCCACCGGCAGGCAACGCTCATCACCTACGTAGCAGTGAATCTTTTCCCAGAGCAGCTGTTTTTCTGCGAGCAATTCAAGGCATCGTGCCGGTGTCGTGCCGCCGGGCAGCGCAATATGGCATACACCTTTATCGATCAGAAACGTATTTATTTCTTTATAGATATAATCCGCAACGGCCTGGGCAACCGATTCAGCATCTTTATAAATCTTGAAGCAATGCATATTCAGTTCGGCAGATGCCAGCCACCGACACAATCATCGCACAGCGTGTCCATATCCGGCACTTCCCAGGTGCCCGAACGATAACGGTCAACAGAAACCCGTTTTTTCCAGACCTGCAGTATCGGTTCGACCAGGGCCCAGGATTCTTCAACTTCGTCTGACCGTGAGAACAGGGTTTCATCACCGATGAGCACATCGTGCATCAGGACTTCATAAGCATCTGCTACCCCTTCCTCATCATTGGCATAGGGGGCACGCATCACCAGAGGTTCGTTATCTGTGGTCAGGCCGGGTTTTTTTGCGTTCAGTTTCAGAGCAACGCCGCCATCGGGCTGCAGGCGAAACACCAGGGAATTCGCGTGCGGGACTGAGGCATGGCTATCGAACAGATTGAACGGCGGCTTGCGGAAACGGATAATGACTTCGGAGACTTTCTTCTGCATGCGTTTACCGGACCACAATATAAATGGCACGCCTTCCCAGCGCCAGTTATCGATCTCGAAACGCACAGCCGCGAAGGTTTCTGTCGAAGAATCTGGTGACACACCTTCCTCCCGCACATAGGCAGGCACAGCTTCTTCACCAATAGCGCCTGCTGCATACTGCGCAGCAACGGTCAATTTGTCTACATCGTCTGCTTCGAAGCGGTGTATTGCGCGCAACACTTTCATTTTCTCATCGCGCACGGCATCAGCCGTAAATTCAACCGGTGGCTCCATGGCGACCAGGGTCATGACCTGCATCAGATGGCTTTGTATCATGTCACGCAATGCGCCTGATTTTTCATAATAACCTGCGCGATATTCAATACCGATGGTCTCGGCAGCCGATATCTGTACGCTATCGATATAATTTCTGTTCCACAAAGGCTCCATAATGCTGTTGGCAAAACGGTAGACCAGCAGGTTCTGCACGCTTTCCTTACCCAGATAATGATCGATGCGGTAAATCTGCTTCTCATTACAGACCGATAACAGTTCAAGATTGAGCGCGTGCGCCGACGCCAGATCCATACCAAAAGGTTTTTCGATAACAAGGCGACGATACCCTTCCTGTTCACTGATTAGCCCGGAATTACTCAGGCCAGTGGCAACACGTCCGTACCAGGCCGGGGGTATGGCGCAATAGAACATGGCATTTTTTTTCTCACCCAGGACCTCGAGCGCCGCGCCAATATCATCATATGTTTTTTGCTCCGAAAGGTCACCACGTACTGATTTCATACGCGAAGCAAACACCTGCCATTTATCGTTGTCGAGGGCGACACGTGGCGAGTATTCGTTCAGGCCATCACGAATCAACTGCAGCCACTCATCGTGCGATTGAGAACGTATAATACCTATGATGCGACTGTCTTCATGCACCAGCCCACAGTCAATCATGCGCACCAGCGCAGGTATCAGCTTGCGTTTGGTTAAATCGCCGGTAGCACCAAAGATAATAATATTGGTAGGCTCGGCTGTTTCAATAGACTGGTTCGCAGTTACCAAAATATTCCCCTGAATATATGTTCAGTTTATAATTTCCAGATATCGTCGTTGTATTGCTGCATGGTTCGGTCTGTCGAAAAGAAACCACTATTACTGCTATTGAGTATGCTCGCGCGTGTCCATGCATTACGATCACGGAAAAACTCGGAAACTTCATTCTGACAATCAATATAGCTGCGAAAATCTGCCAGGGTCAACCATGGATCATGCGGGTTCCTGAGCGTGGCAATGATGTCATCGAAAATGTGTGGCTCCGCCAGATTGAAATGGCCCGATTCGAGCAGACGCATGACAGCGGCAAGATCCGCATCATCATCGATAAACTGCTGAGGCTGATACTGGTTTCGCATAGACTCGACCTCATTGGCCTTGAGTCCGAATAAAAAGAAATTACCCTCCCCTACCGCCTCGAGTATTTCGATATTAGCACCATCATATGTGCCAATGGTGATGGCACCATTCATCATGAATTTCATATTGCCTGTTCCAGACGCTTCCTTTCCAGCGGTGGATATCTGCTCTGACAGATCCGCGCCCGAACAAATGACCTCCATACGAGATACATTATAATTGGGCAAAAACGCCACCTTGAGCAAGTCAGCCACATCCGGGTCTTCATTCACGATATCAGCCACATTATTGATTAGCTTGATGATCAGCTTGGCCATGAAATAACCTGGCGCAGCCTTGCCACCAAACAGCACGCAGCGAGACGTCCAGTTAGGGGCATCACCTTTCTTTATCTTATTGTAGAGATGGATCACGTGAAGAACATTCAATAACTGGCGCTTATATTCGTGAATGCGCTTGACCTGAACATCAAACAAAGATTCGATATTAAATTGCACGCCGCACTCAGCCAGCACCATTTTCGCCAGTCGTTGTTTGTTCTGCTGTTTGATACCGTTCCAACGATGCATAAAGGCAGTCGGATTCTGCTCCATGGCCTTTTCAATTTTTTTAATATGGGTCAGATCATAAACCCAGTCATCGCCAATCATCTCCGTGAGAAATTCACGTAATAGCGGATTGGCGTGTGCCAGCCAGCGACGCGGTGTTACGCCATTGGTTTTATTATTAAATTTCTCCGGCCACAGCTCATAGAAGTCTCTAAACAGGCCCGTACACAACAGTTTTGAGTGCAGGTCGGCTACACCATTAACAGAAAAACTGCCGACGATAGCCAGATAGGCCATGCGTACCCGTTTACCATTGCCTTCTTCGATAATAGACATACGTGCCAGACGACCATGATCACCCGGCCACCTGAGCGCAATTTCGTGCATCAGCTTCTGGTTAATCAAAAAAATAATTTCCATCGGTCGTGGCAACATTTTTTTCATCATGGCGACAGACCAGGATTCCAGCGCTTCCGGCAGCAGGGTATGGTTGGTATAAGCCATGGTTTTTGAAGTGATGGTCCAGGCACTGTTCCAGTCCAGCTTTTTAACATCAACCAGGATACGCATGAGTTCCGCTACCGCAATGGTAGGATGCGTGTCATTTAGCTGAAAAACGTTGTACTCTGCGAAGTCGTCATACTGACAGCCATTGCTACGTTCCCATATCCGAATAGCATCCTGGATACTGGCTGAGGCCAGGAAGTACTGTTGCCTGAGGCGCAACTCCTTGCCACTTTCACTGGCATCATTGGGATACAGCACCATGCTGATATGCTCGGCATCGTTCTTTGCTTCAACAGCATCGGCATAACTGCCAGCATTAAAATCTTCCAGGCAGAATATTTCGCTGGCAGTAGCTTTCCATAACCTCAGGGTATTGACTGTATCATTGCGATAGCCCGATATCGGCATATCGTGTGGTATCGCAACTATATCGTTTGTATCTGTCCAGCGCACGCGTTCGACACCATCACCATCATGATAGGTCTCCGTATGCCCACCAAACTGGATGCTCTGTTCAAATTCAGGGCGAGCAATTTCCCAGGGATTGCCATCACGCAGCCAGTGATCGGGTTCTTCAATCTGGCGCCCTTTAACGATGTCCTGCTTGAACATGCCATATTCATAACGAATACCGTAACCCAGCACGGGTAGATCGAGAGTGGCACAACTGTCCATGAAACACGCAGCCAGCCTGCCCAGGCCGCCATTGCCCAGCCCCGCATCCGGTTCTTCACTAATAACATCTTCCAGATTGGCGGAAAAGGCCAGCAATGCATCGCGTGTCGGCTGCTCGATATCCAGATTGAGCAGATGATTGCCCAACGCACGTCCGATCAGAAACTCCAGCGACAGATAGTAGGCCTTGCGGACCCGTGGCTGGTTGCGCCGTTTCCAGGTGGCGTGCCAGTGGCTCATGATGCGATCACGCACTGCCAGTGCCATGGCCTCATAAAAATAGTACGGCACAAAGCCGGCAAAATGGCCGAGATGGTTCCTCAGGTAAAGATTGAAACTCTCTGACAGAGAATAGGTATCATCCGGCAATGGCTCGATCACAGTCGCGTTAGCTGTATTCGTTTGCTCACATTTTTTCATACCGTTACCCCGGCTTTAGCTTTGTATAGTTCCTGGTATTCTTTGGCGCTTGCATCCCAGCCCAGGTCCATTTGCATAGCAGTGCGGCATATCTGTTGCCAGATTCGAGGCCGATCATAATATTGCAGCGCTGTTAATATTGTGCTTAATAAATTTACTGAATCACAGGCGCCAAGCACAAAGCCATTAGCTGTTTTGTCTTTCAATGTTTCCGCGGTGGTGCCAACCACAGTATCGGCAAGGCCGCCTGTATCATTGACCACGGGTGGCGTCCCATAACGCAGGCTGTACATTTGATTGAGACCACACGGCTCGAAACGCGAAGGCATTAAAAACATATCACTGCCTGCCTCGATTTTATGCGCCAGCGATTCAGAATAACCAAGATGAACATGAAGACGGTCCGGAAATTGTTTTACCAGTCTGGTCAGCATATCTTCATACAACCTGTCGCCGGTACCGAGCACCACCAGACGGGCATCGCTACGCTCGAACAGCTGCGGCAATATAGCTGCAATCAGGTCTATGCCTTTTTGTGGCACCAGCCGGCCGACAAAGCCCAGCAACGGCGCATCACTCCCGGTCAGGCCCGCCAGTTTCAGCAACTCGGCCTTGTTCGCGGCTTTCGCGGGGATCCGCTTGCGGCTCACGCTGTATCTGGCTGCAATATAAGGGTCCGATTCCGGGTTCCAGGTATCCAGATCGATGCCGTTGAGAATACCACTGAGTTTGCTACCCAGATGACTCAATATTCCATCATAACGATAACCAAACGCCGGGGTACAAATTTCCTCGGCATAGGTCGGGCTCACAGTAGTCACATGGCCGGCAAATACCATACCTGCTTTTAGCATTGAGAAGCCACCGTAAAATTCCACATACTCTGGCGTCCACCAGGCTGCGGGCAAATGCAACTGGTTAAAATCGTGGTACGAAAAATACCCATCGTATGACAGATTGTGGATGGTAAACACGGTTGCTGGCGGCATCGGCAACATACTGATAAAAGCAGGTACCAGCCCGGTTTGCCAGTCGTTGCAGTGCACGACATCAGGCACCCAGTCGCTACCCGGAATTTTTGCAGCCAGCAACGCCACCGCACGACTGAACACAGTAAAGCGTTCAGCATTGTCCGGCCAAGCATGGCCGTCACTATGTACATAGGGATTTCCGGGCCTGTCGAACAGGGCCGGAACATCAACCAGATAAAGAGTACTGCCGCCATCCTGCGCGGCCTGCAAAATATTCACCCGGTGGTTGACACCTACTCCGGGAATATCATAGCTGCCCAGCAAACTGTGTTTGCCAATCGATGCCAGTACATCACGGTAGGCGGGTAGTACCAGCCGCACATCCTCACCCAGCGCAGACAATGCAATCGGCAAACTATGCATGACGTCACCCAGACCGCCGGTTTTGATCAATGGGTAGGCTTCACTGGCAGCAAACAAAATCTTCACCCTCAGGCCTTCCGCAAAATCAGGGCCGCCAGCGGTGGCAGTGTCAGCCGCACTGAAAAATCAAAACCGTGCTGGTGGTATTCGAGTGCTTCAACCTGGCCCTGGTTGCCGAGACCGGCACCCCCATAATAAACCGCATCTGTATTGAGCAATTCAATATAGCTTCCAGGCTCGGGAACGCCAATGACATAATTTTCTCGTGGCACCGGGGTAAAGTTAAAAACACAGACCACATTCTCGTGCAGGGATCTACGTAAAAAAGCCAGCACAGAGTTGGCCTCATCGTCACAGCTGATCCACTGAAACCCTTCCGCATTGAAATCAAAAGCGTGCAGCGCTTTTTCATCACGATAAAGATGATTTAGATCGCGTAGCAGATTTGTCAGGCCGACATGTTTATCAATGCCCGCGACCATCCAGTCGATGGCCTTGCTTTCATCCCACTCGTTCCACTGGCCAAACTCACTACCCATGAACAACAGTTTTTTGCCGGGATGCGCGTACTGATACGCGTACAGTGTGCGTAAATTTGCAAACTTTTGCCAGACATCGCCCGGCATCTTGTCCAGCATGCTGCGCTTCATGTGTACGACTTCGTCGTGCGACAGCGGCAGAACAAAATTCTCGCTGTAAGCATACAGCTGACTAAAGGTTAGCTGGTCCTGCTGAAAGCGCCGGTAGACAGGATCGGACTGCATATAATTTAATGTATCGTGCATCCAGCCCATGTTCCATTTCATGGAGAAGCCCAGACCACCCATGTCGATCGGACGTGACACCATCGGCCAGTCGGTGCTTTCTTCAGCAAGCGTGAGTACACCAGGATAATCCGAATGCACAATTTCGTTCAGATTTCGCAAAAAATCCATCGCTTCAAGGTGTTCGCGGCCGCCAAACATATTCGGCGTCCACTGGCCATGCTTGCGTGAGTAATCCAGATATAACATCGAAGCCACTGCATCAACACGCAAACCATCGATGTGAAATTCTTCTATCCAGTACACTGCATTGGAAATCAGAAAATTGCGTACTTCATTGCGGCCGTAGTTAAATATCAGGGTGCCCCAGTCATGGTGTTCACCTTTATTAGGATCGCCATATTCGTAGCAGGGACCGCCATTGAATCTTGCGAGTGCAAATTCATCGCGTGGAAAATGCGCTGGCACCCAGTCGAGCAGGACACCGATGTTATTTGCATGACAGGCATCGATAAAATAGCGTAGCTGTTCTGCATTGCCGTGGCGCGAAGTCGGCGCATAATAACCACATACCTGATAACCCCAGGACTCATCCAGCGGATGTTCGGTAACAGGTAGCAGTTCAATATGGGTATACCCCAGATCTCGCACATAGGGCACGAGTTGTTCAGCCAGCTCGACATAGCTTAAAAAACTGCCGTCATCGTGTCTGCGCCAGGAGCCAACATGTACTTCATAAACCGACATCGGTTCGTGCAGCCACTTTCTGCCAGCACGCTGCTCCAGCCATTCCTGATCCTGCCATTCATGCACAGTTAGTGCCGGGACCAGGCTGGTGGTGTCCGGACGCATGCCCATGGCGCGTGCATACGGATCACTTTTGTATAGAATTTCATCCTGGCTGGTGCGTATTTCATATTTGTATTTATCGCCTGCACAGAGTCCTGGGATAAATAATTCCCAGACACCGGAAGCGCCGCGATTGCGCATTGGATGACGCAGGCCGTTCCAGCCGTTAAAATCACCAATCACGCTAACGCGTTTCACATTTGGCACCCAGACTGCAAATAAACAGCCCTCGATACCATCAATTGTTTTCAGGCTGGCACCGAGTATTTTATAAATATGCAAATGCCGGCCAGCAGAAAACAGATCGAGGTCAAAACTGCTGAGTATCGGCTCGAAGCTGTAGGGTGAAACCGTACTATAGCGTCCGCCATTGTTTTTTTCCTGCCAGCTGAGGCTGTAATGTGTGGGCAGCTTCGCATATTGCTCAGCAGTCAATTCAGCAACGAAGGTATCCGTGCCCTCGATAGGCTTCATGTTGCCGACGCCTACGAGTTCAACACTGCTGGCGCTGGGCATAAAATCCCGGACAACATAACCATCAGCCAATGGATGCACACCCAGCCATTCAAACGGGTCATGATATTCTCCGTACTGTACTTTTTTTACGATTTCAGACATCATGTTTTACCAGTCGCTCAGACATTACTATCATCCTCCGCAACATTTTGACAGAATCAGACTCCAGTTGCTGCCACTCAAATGCCCATTCCCAGTTTCCATTGATCGTACCCGGCACGTTCATCCTTGCCGATGAATCCAGGTGCAGAATATCCTGCATCGGGACTATGCACATACTGGCCTTTGTTTGCATCGCCATTTCGACCATTTTATCAACAACTGTATCGATGCAATCAGCACTTTCATCTGGATTGATTATGACACGCAGCCGTTCTCGCACCTGGCCCTGCACATCAGGGGGAAGGCTTTCATACCAGCCTCGTGTGGTGTCGTTATCGTGTGTGCCGGTATACACCACCCGGTCTTCGCTAATGTTTTGCGGTTTGTGTGGATTATCTTCGTAAATATCAAACCCGAACTGCAATATCGACATTCCAGGCAGATGAAATTTCTTGCGTAGCGCAGTCACTTCTGGCGTGATTATGCCCAGGTCTTCTGCGATGATCGGCAAGGCACCGATGTGCTTTTGCAGCGCTGTCAACAACTCATCACCGGGCATTTCTTCCCAGTGGCCGTCCACAGCGGTGTCACAATCGGCCTCGATCACCCATGACGCCTGTAAACCGCGGAAGTGATCGATACGCACAGTATCGAACATTTCCAGATGATACTCCATACGTTGGAACCACCAGGCATAGTGCTCACTACGCATGTAGTCCCAGTTATAGTGCGGATTTCCCCAGCGTTGGCCGGTATCCGAAAAATAATCAGGCGGCACGCCTGCAACCACACTGGGAATACCATGCTCATCGAGCAGAAAACGCTTCGGCTGCACCCAGACATCGACACTGTCGTGCGCTACGAACAGGGGCATATCGCCAAACAACAGGATATTTCTGCTGTTCGCCAGCTGTTTCAGACCGCACCAGCGCTGATGCAACTCGTACTGCTGCCACTGCAGGAGGAGAAACTCCTGCGCCTTTTCTTCACGTAATTTCGTAAGCGCAGCTTCATCTCGATATTTGAATTCATCAGGCCAGTCATACCAGGCATCGTCAGCAAAACGGTCGTGCAATAATTTAAACAGGGCATAATCATCGACCCAGGGGTGTGCCGCGCAAAATATTCTGAAATCACCGGAATCAGATCGCGGTTCGGTATAGTCTGTGTAGAGCGCAGGGTTCATGGCAAACGCCGATA
>Ga0214472_10003507_pt1 | contig 16575 bp, 12 predicted proteins | sample RVTome_6_FD_207662 | JGI IMG/M metagenome (GOLD analysis project Ga0214472, IMG submission 207662) | Soil microbial communities from uranium-contaminated site in the Upper Colorado River Basin, Wyoming, United States - RVT140D175 | ecosystem: Environmental > Terrestrial > Soil > Contaminated >... | reverse complement strand
ACCGTCGAGGGGCGCGCCACGCTGTTCTCCAGGGTCTCGCGCATATGGGCGAAGAAGGGGTTTGCCGCCAGGATATCGGCATCGTCGTAGAGGGAGACGATGGTCGGCAGATAACCGTTTTCCAGCGCGTTGCGCTTCTGCGTCGCCGCACCGGTGACATAGATCACATAGGACGCCGCCGCCTCGACATTTTCGGAGTATTTGGATACCGCATACTGCCAGCCGCCCAGCGTGGCGCTGTGCTTGCCGTTCGGTCCCATCGGCAGTTGCGTGACACCAACCTTATTCTTGATGACACTCTCATCGCCGTTGGCCAGCGCCCAGGCGTAGGGCCAGTTGCGCATGAACACCGCATTGCCGCTCTGGAATACGGTACGGGCCCCCTCCTCGTCGTAGTTGAGCACGCCCTGAGGGGTGATATCGCCGACCCAAGTCGCGGCCAGATCCAGCGCCGCCGCACTCTCGGGATTGTTGACGCTGATGGTGCCGTCGCTATCGACAATCGAGCCGCCGCCGAAGGAGTCGATCCACTCCAGCGCGTCGCAGGTCAGCCCCTCGTACGCCTTGCCCTGGAACACGTAGCCCCACATTCTGTCGTTGCCGGCATCGCGCTCCTGCTGCTGAATCCGCTTTGCCGTATCGGTCATCTCCCGCCAGGTAGAGGGCACCGGTTCGCCGTGCTTTTCAAGCAGATCCTTGCGGTAGTAAAGCACCGGCGCATCGGTATACGCCGGCATGGCCACCAGTTTGCCGTCGTAGTGGTTGTTGGCGATGATCGGCTGAAAGTGCTCCTTTTCCAGGCCGTCGGTATAGGGCGAGAGGTCGGCGAAATGGGCACCGAGGATACCGGGCCAGACCACATCCACATCGAACACATCGAGATCGGCGGACCGACTGCCGAGGATCTGCTGATAGAGCGCCAGCTTGTCGCTGGAGGAGAAGGGTACGGTGACGATATTGACCGCGTTGCCGGTGGACTGCGCCCATGCCTGCGCGGTTTTCTCGCACTGCTCGAAACCCGTGCCGGTGGTACAGGGCACGTTAAGGGTAACCGCCTGGGCACAGGCAGCACTCAGACCCGCCCCGAGCAGGGAGGCGGACAACAGTTTTTTCAGGGTATGGTTCATTATCTGCTTCTCTTATTGTTGTTGGCGTCGCGACATCCGCTGTCGTGGGTTGAATCCCTTATGCTCTTGTGACCGACTCGTCGAGTCTGGCCGACGCCGCAACGGGCGCCAAATCGTGCAACACCGGCAGCGTCCGGTCCTGGCTGTCGGAATCGAAACAGCGATCCAGTACCCTCTGCAGGTAGGCGCCGCGCTCGAAGTCGGGCTGGTCGTTGATGCCGCCGACAATGCCGGCGATGAAGCGCTGGTAGATGCCGGGCGTCGGTTCGAGCTTCAGGCGCTCCCACTGCACCAGATCGACGTTGTCTCCGGTACACAGGGCGATCGTCTCCCAGCCGTGCTCCATATCGATCTCAATCTTTACTGCGCCACGTTCGCCGTAGATCCGCAGGTTCAGCGTGTTGCTGTGCCCGGTGGCCCAGCGCGTGGCCTGCACGGTGCCCAGAGCACCGTTGTCGAATTCGACCCGGATCAGCGCGCTGTCGTTCGCGTCCAACGGGTACTCGCCGATGCGATTGCCCGCGGCCTTGTCGAAGCAGCGCAACTTGCAGTTCACGCTGCGGATATCGCCGACCGGAAAGCCGGCGAAATCGAGAATATGGATACCGACATCGCCCAGCACGCCCTTGCTGCCGTGCTCGCTGGAGAGACGCCACAGCCATTGCGGATCGCTGCGCCAGTCGCCCCACACCTTGCTGCTGAGCCAGCTCTGCAGATAACCGGCATCGACATGCATGACGCGGCCAAGCACGCCATCGGCGATCAGCTCCCGGGCGCGCTGCAGTGCGGCCGAGTCGCGGTAGCTGAGGTTGATCATGTTGATGACGCCGGCCGCACGGGCGGCCCGCGCCATCTCCCGCGCGTCCGCCTCGTTGGTCGCCAGCGGCTTTTCGCACAGGATATGCTTGCCGGCGGCGATCACCTTCAAAGCGGCATCCTTGTGGAACCTGTCCGGCGTGACCACGGAAACCGCATCCAGCTCCGCCTGGTCCAGCATCGTCTGCAGATCGGCATACACCTGCGGCACCCCGTGATCGAGGGCGAAGGCATGTGCACGAGCGAGGTCGACATCGCAGACCGCGACCAGCTCGCAACCTGCAATCTCCTTGAACTTGCGCGCCTGGTGCCCACCCATGGCGCCGGCACCGACTATTGCCAGCCTGACCATCACTTGAACCCCTCTTCGCCGGGTTTGTGCAGGCTCTCGCCCTTGATCTCCACCGGGTTCGGCGCCTGGTCGGCCGGTACGTTCGGGCAGCTGTCGATCCAGCGAGAACCCTCCGGACGCGCCCATTTCACGGCGTTTTTCAGCACCCGGCGCACCTTGTCATCATAGTAGATGGGATAGGTCTCATGACCGGGACGGAAGTAGAAGATCTTGCCGTTGCCGCGGCGATAGACCAGCCCGGAGCGGAACACCTCGCCGCCCTCGAAGGCGCTGATGAAGATCACCTCGTCGGGGTTGGGTACCGCGAACGGCTCGCCGTACATCTCGGTGTGCGGCAGTTCGATATAGTCGCCCACCCCCTGCACGATCGGATGGCCCGGGTTGACCACCCAGAGCCGCTCGCGCTCGCCCGCTTCGCGCCACTTCAGCGAGCAGGTGGTACCGAGCAGGCGTTTGAAGATCTTGGCGTAGTGGCCGGAGTGCAGCACCAGCAGCCCCATCCCCTCCAGTACCCGCTTCTGCACCCGGTCGACGATCTCGTCGCTGACCTCGCCATGGGCGGCATGGCCCCACCAGAGCAGCACGTCGGTGTTCTCCAGTACCGCTTCGGTCAGACCGTGTTCGGGGTCCTGCAGGGTGACGGCGATCGCCTCGATCTCCGGATCCTCGTTCAATGCCCCGGCGATGCAGTTGTGCATCCCGTCCGGATAGATTCGGGCAACGATTTCATTGGTCTGTTCGTGAACGTTCTCACCCCAGACCGTGGCACGCACTGTCATGGCTCGCTCCTCTCTAGTGCTCTTATTGTTATCAAGCAGCGGTTCACTGCTTGGAATAGCGATAAGGTAAACGTTTACGTAAAGAGAGTAAACGTTTACGTTTAGACATATTGCGAATTAAAAGAGCGCTTTTTAGTGCGAATATCTATTTAGAGGGGGAGAAGAAGCCGCTCAGGCGCTGTTACGCTTGATCAGCCGGACCGGCAGCACCACGTGACGCGGCTTGCCACCGGCAATGGCATCGTTGAGCAGCCTGACCGCTTCGGCCGCCAGTTGAGGAATATCCTGATGCACGGTGGTCAGTTCCCGTGCGAGCAGCGGCAGATCGTCGAAACCGGTCACCGACACCTGCTCGGGCACCTTGATCCCTTCGTCTTCGAGTGCCGTGATACAGCCGATCGCCTGCTCGTCCGTCTCGCAGACGACCGCATCGAAATCGAGCGGTTGCTCCTTCAGGCAGGCACGCAGGTGACGATAGGCGGTCAGCGTGGCGTTGTAGGCGAAGGGAATGCTTAGGATACGGGCAGGCTGCATCCCCGCCTCCGCCATCGCCCTGAGATAACCGCTCATACGGTGCTCGGGTACCGGCAGAGAGACAGTCGGAGCGTTGGCGTTCTTCTCGATCTCCTCGCCGATGAAGGCGATACGGGTGCACCCCTTGTCGATCAGATAGCGTGTGGCCTGATAAAGCCCGTCGACGCCGTCGGTAGAGATCGAGAAGTCGGCATCCCACTGATCGATACGGATATAGGGAACCCCCTGCCGGCTCAGCATCTCCGGTCGATACTCGTCGATCTCCTGTCCCAGCAGTATTGCCGAGCCGGCCTGTTGGCTGATCCGCTCGCTGTCGGAGTAACTGAAATAGACCGGGGTCTTGCCCTGCTTGCTCAGTTCCACCACCAGGCTCATGTAGAGCAGGGTGAAATAGGGGCGCAGTTCGAAGCCGTGTTCACGCATCGAGATCGCGACCACGGCGTTCTTGCCGCCGATCAGTTGCCGCGCCGCCGTGCTGGGTCGGTAGTTGATCTCTTCGCTGATCTTCAGGATATGCTGCCGGAGCTTTTCGCTGATGCCCGGCTTGCCGTTCAGGGCGCGGCTGACCGAGGCGATCGACACGCCGGCCGCCTCGGCAATTTCATGAATGGTTGCGCTTTTGGCCGAGTCCGCCGTGGCAGATTGCGACGCTGCGGAGTCCGCACGCGGTAGACGGGAAGACATTGCTCTCGATCCTTAATGCTCGAAACGACCCTATATCGATCCGGTTATCATACCCGCTGAGACCGGAACGGGACAGGAATGCCCCTGTGCCGACGCCGGCGTCACTACCACTGACCGAACTCGTCGACGTTTTCGGCGGTGATCAGCTCCGGCGGGATCAGCCAGAGCTGTTTCTCCAACTGCTCGCCGCGGACCAGACGCAAGCCCAGTTCGATCGCCTTCTGCGAGATCCGGCTGGGAAACTGTGACGCGGTGGCATGCAGCAGCGTGCCCGGCTGAGGCAGGCGCCGCAGCGCACGGGGCGCGCCGTCGATGCTGGCGATGATGAACTCCTTGCGCTGCGCCTCGTTCGCCGCCTGCTCGGCACCGAGCGCCGTCGGGTCGTTGATGGTAAACACCGCATCGATACGCGGGTAGGCGGTCAACAGGTGGGTCATCTTCTCGAACCCGCCCTCGAAGCTGCCGCCGCCGTTTTGATCCATCGACAACAGCTCGATGCCCGGCTCCTCCGCCAGCCGCTTGCGGCAGCCATCCACACGCTCCAGCACCGAGGAGACCGGAGGTCCGTTGATGATCACCACCCGCCCCTGGCCGCCCAGCTTGCGCACCAGGTAGTCGCAGGCAAGCCGCCCCGCGGTCTGGTTGTCGGTGGTGACCGTGACATCCGCGCCCTCGGCACGGACATCGACGGCGATGACGTAGATACCGGCCTCGTGTGCACGAGCAATCGCGTCGCTCAGGCCATCCAGGCTCGCCGCCGAGAGCAGGATCAGGTCGACCTCGTCGGCGATGAAACGGTCGATCTGCTCCGCCTGCCGCTGCAGGTCATAGGCGCTGGAGACCACCTGCACCTGAACATCCTCACCGGCCTGAAGCCGCGCCTCCCGTTCGGCGGCCCGGGCGATCACCTGAAAATAGGGGTTGCCCAGATCCGATACCGTAACGCCGATCGATAACGGCCGGGCATCGGCGGGTTCGGTGACGAGCAGAGCGGAACAGAGACAGACTAATGCAGCAACCGCTTTCATCGGGTTTCCTTGTCGGGGTTGTTATCGTTATTGTCCGGCGTGTAAGCGGCGCGCAGCGCATCGGCGATGGCCATCGCCAGCGTCTCCTGGTGATAGGGTTTGGCCAGCACGAAGCGACCGCCGGCCAGGCCGTAGCGGCTGGTCAGCAGATCGGCGGGCAGGCCCGAGGTCAACAGTACCGGCAGTCCCGGCAGCATCGCCTCCACCTCCCGTGCCAGATGGAGACCGTTGATCGCCGTGCCCAGATTGATATCGGTAAACACCAGTGCAAAGTCGGCACGCTCGGTCAGTTCTGCGAACGCGGCATCGGCGCTGTCCACCGCCACGACCCGGTAACCCAGCGATTCCAGCATATCCTGGGCCATCTCGCGTACCGGCCGGTCATCCTCCACCAGCAGCACCCATTCGCCGCCTCCGTGAGGCATCGCGCGATCGTCATCGTGACTGCCGCTCACCCTGGCCGGCACCGCCGCCCGCGGCAGCAGAATGTCGATGGTGGTGCCCTCGCCGACCCGGCTCTGAATCCGTATGTCGCCCTGGGACTGTTTGACGAAACCGTACACCATACTCAGCCCGAGCCCGCTGCCCTGCCCCACCTCCTTGGTGGTGAAGAAGGGTTCGAACACGCGCGCGAGATGGGTTTCGCTGATACCGGCGCCGGTATCCCGGACCCGGATCAACACCGCCTCGCCGCCCGTTTCGCCGTCCGTCTCGCCGCCCGTCTCAAATCGGGCATTATCCAGATGACCGGTCTCGAAACGCAAGGCGCCCCCCTCCGGCATCGCCGAGGCGCTGTTGATCGCCAGGTTAAGCAGAGCGTTCTCCAACTGGCCGGGATCGACATTGATCAGCCAGGGCGAGGCGTTGAGTTCAAGCTCGATCTGAATCGCCGGGCCTACGCTGTACTCGATCAGATCGAGCATCTCGTCGATCAGCCGATCTACATCGATGGTTTCCGGCTGCAGCCGCTGCTTGCGCGCAAACGCCAGCAGCCGCTGGGTCAGCCCGCCGCCGCGCTCGGCGGCCGCCAGCGCCCGTCGTGCGTTATTGGCCGCCTTGCTGTCGCTGTCGAGCCGGCTTTCCAGCAGTTGCAGGTTGCCGATGATCGCCGCCAGCAGATTGTTGAAGTCATGCGCCACACCGCCGGTAAGCTGGCCGAGCACCTCCATCTTCTGCGACTGACGCAGCTGCTCCTCGATCGCCTTGCGTTCGGTCAGATCGCTGTACAGGGTCACGAACCCGCCACCGGGCAGGGGCGAACTGCGAAACTCCACGACCCTGCCGTCGGCGAAGTGGCGCTCGAACCGCTGCACCCGCTCGCGACGCAGGGAGTTGAGTTCGTCTCGATCGAGCGCGACGCCGTCGAGTGCCCAACTGTCGCGCGCCTCTTCCGCCAGCAGTTCCTGCACCTGCTCCAGCGTGGCGCCGGGCTTCAGTCTTTCGGCCGGCAGGCTCAGGATCTCCGCATAGCGGGGGTTCCAGGCCAGCAGCCGCCCCTCGCCATCGAATACGCTGAGTCCGTCGTTGATATTGTTGAACACGGTTTCCAGCAGCCGACTCTGCTCACGCAGGGACTGACTGATACGTGTGATCTCCACCGCATTCTCGCGGAACACCTGGAATGCCCGCGCCAGCTCGCCGATCTCGTCGATACGCTCCACCGCCGGGGTCTGCTGGTCGGTATCGCCGGCCGCAAGCCGCGTCATCAGCCCGGTGACGGCACCGAGATCCCGTGCCAACAGCCGCACCACCCAGATACCGGCCAGCGCCACCGCAATGCCGAGCAGGGTGATCAACAGGATGCCGCTCTTGCCCGAGGCAATGGCATTGCCCACCCGACGGCTCTGCCGCTCGATCCGGCTCTCGACATGGCCGACGAACTGCCCCACCTCGGCACTGAGCTGTTCGCTGACCGCACGCGTGGAGGCCAGCAGGTAGGCACTGCGTTGCTCCAGCTCGAGCTGGTTCAGCCGCAGCGAGAACAGGTTGCTGCCGCCCGACCCGATCTGCGTCAGTTCATCGATCCCGAACGGGTCCCCGCCCTCCTGCTTCAGGGCGTTCAGCCCATTCTCGAATCGCTGCTGGAGCAGATCCAGCTCGGCCGGGTTGCCGATCTGAGCCGCCAGCAGCAATCGTTCCGCCAGTTGTACCAGCCGGGCCTGATCCTCCTCCTGCCCATAGCGCGAGGCCAGGGTACCAAGCCGGTATTCGAGCTGGCGCACATCCTCGCGCAGAAACAGCCGTTCACGCGTCATCTCGATAAGATCGTTTACCGTGCGCTCGAGCTGGCGCAGCAGCGTCTGCAGCTTGGGGGCGGCGGCATCGAGTTGAGGGATCGCGTCGGCCAACGCCAGCACGCGAGCAATGCGGTCACGCAGATTCTGGCTTTCGCCCTGCAACAGAAAGGGGCTGCTGGCATTGGCCACATAGGGGGCGACCGCGGCCAGGTTGGCGGTACGTTCGGCCAGTTCCAGCGAGCGCGAGATATCCGGCAACGCCTGCTCCTCGAACTGACTCAGTGCGGTACCGGTATTGCTGAGCCCTCCCCAGCCGACCAGGGCGATCGCCAGGGTGGCGCCGAGCAGGATGCTGAACGCGATCAGCAGCCGGGTGCGCACCCTGAGCCCGCGCCAGAACAGGCCGGCCCGGCGGTGTGTGGTCGCAGCTGTCGCCCTGTTCAATCCGACCACCTCAGCACTGCACCACCGCTTCGCTGAACTGATAGCCGATACCGCGTTCGGTACGTATATAGCGCGGTTGTCGGGGGTTGGGTTCGATCTTGCGCCGCAGGCGCAGAATCAGCACATCGATGGTGCGGTCGAACACGTCGCTGTCCAGTCCCCGTGTCGCTTCGAGAAGTCGCTCTCGACTGAGCACCCGTCCATGCGCCTTGACCAGCGCTTCCAGCAGGGTGAACTCGGCGCTGGTCAGCGGCTCCGGCTTGCCGTCGGGCCGTGTCAGCACACGGGCGGAGAGATCCAGAATCCAGCCGTCAAAGCTCAGACGCTCATGACGGTACTGATCGTCGCGGGAGGCGGGGCCGCTCAACTCCGTGGTACGACGCAGCATGGCGCGCACCCGCGCCACCAGTTCACGGTTGTTGAACGGTTTCATCAGGAAGTCGTCGGCGGCGATCTCGAGTCCGAGAATGCGATCGGTTTCGTCCCCCTTGCCGGTCAGCATCATGATCGGAATGCTCGAGCGTTGGCGCAACTCCTTCGCCAGTTGCATGCCGTCCTCCCCCTTCAGACGCAGGTCCAGAATCACCAGCGAGAACACCGACTCGTTCAGTGCGGCCCGCATCTCGTCTCCGCCTGATGCGGTGTGCACCTCATAACCGCTCTCCTCCAGCAGGTCCTGCAGCAGCTCCCGCATGTCGACTTCATCGTCGACCACCAGGATCCGAAAGCGGATACGGTCTGTAGAGATGCGGTCTATCGGGGCGGGCTCGGACATCTCCTCTCCTCTTTTATAGTTATGTACAGGATGTACGGTATGCCGCGGGCGCATGGATGCGCAGGAGCGGCACTGTACAGGCACTCTACATAGCACAGCTCAGCGCGCAAAAAATTTCAATTGTTACAATTCCCGTAATTTTATAACGTCATTTACTACGACTTCGGTTACACGTTACTGTAGTATGGTTTCAGACGCGGTCCAGCATGCACGGCACTTGTCGGCGCCATGCGACGAAGCCGCTGTCCATCGTGACCGGATAGCCAGGAAGACGGGATCACTGCTTGGTTGTTCAGGGCATCGATGTAGTAATATTACAAAACATAACAATAAGTAGAGTTTGTCATGTCCGGTGATTCTTCTTTCAAGATCCAGCCTTGCACCAAAGAGTCGCGTCTCCTCGACGTCAGTCCAGTACGGGTCTCGCCTGACCGGGTCTCGCCTGACCGGAGGAGATCATCATGACCGCCAAGGAAACCGAATTTCGGCGCATGACGATCAAGGATGTCGCCCGCCACATCGGCGTTTCGGCCGCAACGATCTCCAATGCCTTCAACCGCCCGGACCAGTTGTCGGTCCAGTTGCGGGAGCGAATTCTGCATGAATGCAAGAGTCTGGGCTACCGCAGTCCCGGCCTTCCCGCTCGCACGCCGCGCCCGGGACGCGTCGGCATCGTCGGCGTGGTGCTGTCCGACTGCCTCTCCTACAACCTGAAGGATACGGTCGCCAATCAGTTCCTGACCGGGCTGACGGAGGAGCTCGACAAGGCACAGCTAAGCCTGCTGATGCTCTCCGCCAAGGAGATAGACAGCGGCTGCCAGTTCAGGCAACACGAAGCGATGGTGGACGGATTCATCATCTACGGCCAGATGAACAACCGGCAGGCGTATGAACAGATGATCAGACAGCGTAAAAGCCTGATCAGCGTGGACTGTACCATCGAAGAGAACAGCAGCATTCAGAGCGACGATTTCGGCGGCGCCCTGGCCTGCGCCCGCCACGCCCTGACACACGGCCCCCGACGAGTCGGGGTTCTGGGGCTCAGGTTGATCGACGCCAGGCATGTCTGCCGCGTCTATGATCCGAGCGAGCTCTTCGACGAAAGCGAATCGATCGCGTGCCGGCGCCTGAACGGCTACCGCGCGGCGTTTGCCGAGTGCAATCGCCAACTCCTGCACGATAGCATCTGGAATATCCCCATCAACACCCATGCCTGCGCCCAGCAAGCCGCACGCGAAGCCCTGCTGTGCAACCCCAGGCCGGAACTGCTGCTGTGCATGAGCGATACCATTGCGATCGCCGCACTGCAGGAAGCACAGAAGCTCGGCATAAGGGTACCGGAAGATCTGCAGATCGTCGGCTTCGACGGCATTCCGGAAGCGCTGAGCTGCTATCCCTCCCTGACCACGGTTTATCAGAACAGCATGGAAAAGGGTCGCCAGGCGGGCAGGCTGTTTCTCGATACCGCGGACAGCACGCATATCGTCCTGGACACCGAGCTGCTGATCGGCGGCAGTTGCCCCCGTCCGTCGATCTAAGAACCGTACATCCTGTACATAAAAAACGGAGGGCCGTTGGGTGGGCTCTCCGTACATGAAAGGGTCGGTAAAACGTCTTAGGCAAACGATAGAACCGGAGCAGGAAGGGGGTCTGCTCCGGTTCTGTCGCGCCTGAGTAAAGCTTAGAACGTGTAGTTGAAACGCACACGCAGGGCGTTGGTCTGATCGCTTACCGCGTCGCTTACGCCGTCCGCTGAGGATGTGGAGCCGGCAAAGGTGACCGATGCGTTGTCGATATCGAACAGCGGCACGGTGTAGGCCACGTAAGCGGTGGTCACGTCCGTGTCGGCCTGGTCGAGCTGAGAGTAGATCAAGCCCGCACCGAAGTTGCCGTACACCATGTTGGCGGCGTAGGAATCCACCTCTTCGTCGGTGTTGTCGTCCTCGCCATGCGAAGCGGACAGGTTGATGGCGGCCGCACCTACGTTGAAGCTGGTGGTGATGGCGAAACCGTCCTGATCGACATCGCCGCCGGCGTCCAGATCATAGCTGATACGCTCGTAACCGGCGCTCAGGCTGAAGCCCTCGCCCATGAAGGTCACGACCGGGCGCACACCGGAGAACGCCGTGGTGTTGTCGCCGTCCACTTCGGGATCGCCGAACACGGTACCCAGTTCGAACTTGAGGCTTTCACTCGCGTTCAGGTGCAACGCCAACTGACCGCCGCCATCGCCGACACGACCGCGCGCCTTGTTGGCTGCATAGACGGACACGTCATCGCCACCGGCATGCACGACCAAGGTATCCTTGCCCAGCGGGAACAGGTTGGCCGCCTCAAAGCGTCCGCCCTGCAGGTCCCAGGTCGAGTTGCCGAACTGAATCCAGGCATCGTCGACATCGGCTTCGCCATCGGTGTTCAGCAGAGCCGTACCGCGCCCCTGAACGAAGTAGCCGTCCTTTTCGTGACGACCGAAGGCATTGACCTCGACACGACCGTTCTGGTCATAGGTGGTATCGGCGTTTTCGGCATCGACCGCATCGGTGTTCAACTCGATGTTGGCATCGAAGCTGACTTCGGCCATCGCCTGACCTGCCATTGCGGCCAGTACGGCAACGCCCAAAACCTGCTTCACATAACGGATTTTATTTTTATTCACGACTCTCTCGCTCCATAAACTACGGGATTCGTGCCGGCAGGAGAACATCTCCAACGGCGGGCAGGTTGCCGATCGCAATCGGCTGATGCCAAACCGGCCAGCGTCGAGAATCGATGTTAAAAGCCCTTGGATAGAGGACTCAACAAAAAGTTGCTAAACTTACATACTTAATTTACTGAAATGATCTTAAACAAACTTAATCACAGGAAAAATTAAGTATTTTTACATCAAATCCAGGATGAGACACAAATCCCCGACCACAAGCTCCCTACTTACAGGGAATGAAAGATAAACAGATCATCAAGGATCGAGCATGAAGCGGATCCACTTCAGAGGGAGAGTATCGCCGCCGAGTATTGGCGACGCCTCCTATACGAAAGCAGATCCAAACCGATACAATTTTGCTTTTATTACATACTTAAAGCCTGAAATTCGATCGACTACCATTCAAAATATGTACTTTTACTACATACGTGTTAGTCTAGGCCTCAGCTACTCTGTAACCGATGGTGCCGTGCACAGCCGGCCGAGTCATGGCTCCGGCCCACCATCCGTTACAACTGTTACAACGAGTGGGTCAGCCCGTCATCTACCGTTTATGTATTGACGATATAACCCTGAGAACCGAAGCCCTCGCCTCCAACAGCAGAATAAGAGACCGCGCCATGTATCAGCTAACCTCCTCTGTCACCTGGAAGAAGCTCCAGGCCCTGGCGGAAAAGACCAAAGACGACCGTATCGCCGACTACTTCAGCACCGACCCGGGCCGCTTCGACAAGATGAGCCTGCGTCTGGGCGAGCTGTTTCTCGATTACTCCAAGAACAAGATCAACGACGAGGTCCTGAAGACCCTGTTCGCACTGGCGGAACACTCGCCGCTGCGCCAGCGTCGGGCGCAGATGTTCTCCGGCGACATCATCAACGTCACCGAGAACCGTCCGGTGCTGCACACCGCGTTGCGCAACTGCGGCGACGAGCCGGTGGTGGTCAACGGCAGGGACGTGATGCCGGATATCCGCTCGGGCCTGAAGAAGCTGGAAGCGTTCAGCCAGAAGGTACGCAGCGGCGAGTGGAAGGGGTTCAGCGGCAAGCGGATCCGCAGCGTGGTCAACATCGGTATCGGCGGCTCAGACCTGGGGCCGAACATGGTCTGCCGCGCCCTGCTCCACTACAAGCACCCGGAGATGAACTTCCACTTCATCTCCAACGTGGACGGTCAGCACATCAAGAAGGTACTGAGCGGTCTCGACCCGGAAACCACCCTGTTCATCGTCTCCACCAAGACCTTCTCCACCCAGGAGACGCTGCTCAACGCCAAGACGGCACGGCGCTGGTTCCTGGATAACACCAGCGCACAGACCGACATGAGCCAGCACTTCGTCGCCGTGTCGACCAACCAGGCGGCGGCGATGGAGTTCGGCATCAAGCGCGAGAACATCTTCGAGTTCTGGGCATGGGTCGGCGGGCGCTATTCGCTCTGGTCCAGCATCGGCCTGCCGATCGCGCTGAGCATCGGCTACGACCGCTTTATCGAGCTGCTCGAAGGCGCCTACGAGATGGACCGTCACTTCCTGGAAGCGCCGCTGGAGCAGAACATGCCGGTGCTGCTGGCGTTGATCGGCATCTGGTATATCAACTTCCTCGGCGCCGAGACCCAGGCGGTAATCCCCTACGATCAGGCGCTGCACCAGTTGCCGTCCTTCCTGCAGCAGTTGGATATGGAGAGCAACGGCAAGTCGGTGGATATGGATGGCCACCCGGTCGATTACGCCACCGGCCCGATCGTCTGGGGTCAGACAGGCTCCAACGGCCAGCATGCCTTCTTCCAGTTGCTGCACCAGGGTACCCGTTTTGTGCCGATCGACTTCATCGCCTCGCTGCAACCGGACGAACAGACCGAAGAGCACCACTTCGCGCTGCTCACCAATATGCTGGCCCAGGCCAACGCGTTCATGAACGGCGACCAGAAAAACGGTATGCTGGACTACGCCACCTGTCCGGGCAGCCGCCCCAGCAACATCCTGCTGCTGGAGAGGTTGAGCCCGCGCAACCTGGGTGCGTTGATCGCACTCTATGAGCACAAGGTGTTCGTGCAGGGCGCGATCTGGAACATCAACTCCTTCGACCAGTGGGGCGTGCAGCTCGGCAAGCGACTGGCCACCGAGATCAGCCGCAACATCGAACTGAAGAGTTCGGAGTACGACCCGTCCACTCAGGGGCTGATGGAGATCGTGCGCCAACATATGCACGGCAAGAAAAGCAGTACCGATGCCGCACCCACGGCGTCGGTGAAGAAAACCGCCAAGAGCGAGGCCGCCAAGCCGGCCGTGAGCGAAAAACCATGAACAAAGTGATCAGTTTCGGAGAAGCGTTGATCGACATGCTCTCCAACCGGGTCGGCGGCGCCGACCTGGACGGCCCGGAAACCTTTACCCGCTTCCCCGGCGGCGCCCCCGCCAACGTCGCGGTGGCCGTGGCCAAGCTGGGCGGCCGCTCCCACTTCGCCGGCAAGGTGGGCCAGGATATGTTCGGCGACTGCCTGCGCGACGCGATGGCGGATGCAGGCGTCGACACCGGCTATCTGCTGCAGACCAAGGAAGCAAAAACCGCACTGGCCTTCGTCTCGCTGGACGAACATGGCGAGCGCTCGTTCGAGTTCTATCGCTCGCCCTCGGCGGACCTGCTGTTCCGCCCCGAGGAGTTCGGCAGCGACTGGTTCGACGAGCCGGGCATCTTCCACTTCTGCTCCAACACGCTGACCGAAGCCGGCATCCGCGACACCACCCTGGCCGGTATCGCCAAGGCCCATGATGCCGGCTATCTGGTCAGCTTCGATATCAACCTGCGCCACAACCTCTGGCCTGCCGACCTGGATCCGACCCCGTTTATCTGGCAGGCGATCGAACAGACCGACCTGCTCAAGCTCTGCACCGAGGAGCTGGCGTTCCTGTGCCGCAACCTGAGCGAAGACGAGGTGATCCAGCGCATCCGCGACGCCGGCGTCAGCCTGATTCTGGTCACCGACGGCGGCAACCCGCTGCGCTACTATTGTCGCGGGATGAGCGGCCACGAACTGAACGGCGAACTACAGCCGCCCAAGACCAAGGTGGTCGACAGCACCGCCGCCGGCGATGCCTTCACCGGCGGCGTGCTCTACGCCCTGTCAACACGGGATATCAGCCGCAGCCGGCTACAGGATCTGAGCGACCGCGAGTTGCTCGAAACGGTACTGAGCACCGGCATGCAGTGCGGCGCCTTCGCCGTCACCCGCAAGGGCGCGTTCGATGCGCTGCCGACGCAGGCGGATCTGAGCCTGTAATCCACAACTCCCTCTCTATCGTCCGTTAGAGAGGGAGTCTTCTTTTCCTGCGCACTCCCAAGGCAATCGTACTACCTGATCACGATGAGTGCCGCTCCGGGCCGGCGCCCATCGTTGCTACATGGTGCGATCGCCCTGCCATGACCCGGAAATCGCGATCAGGCATTAAGCAAACGGATAGAACCGGAACTCGCCGTCGATAAAGAGAAAGCAATCCATGCCCGCGGCGGCAGCGGCCTGGCGACCGATCTCGGTATCTTCGAACACCACGCAGTCGCTCGGATTCACGCCCATCAACTCCGCCACCTTGAGAAAGGTATCGGGATGGGGCTTGCCCTGTTCGACATCGCTAGAGGTCACCAGGGCATCGAGCTGGTCGATCAGACCGACGGCGTTCAATATGATTTCGGCGCTCTCCCGCTTGGCGCCGGTGCCGACGCCTATCTTCTTCGACGTCCGATAGTGCCGAAAAACACCCACCGTTTCGGGAATCAGCTGCGGATCCGGTTTCATGTCGCGCCAGGTGCGGTACTTGTGATCGGCGACCTCTTCGGCATCGTGACTGAGGCCGTGCAGCTCGTTCAGCATCTCCACGGTGCGGACCGACGGCACCCCGCCCAGGCCGTGCAGGTACGCCTTGTCGAACGGGAAGCCGTAGGCCTCGCAGGTCAGGCGCCAGGACTCCAGATGCCCCTCCATGGTGTCCACCAGCGTGCCGTCCATATCGAAGACGATGCCTTGGTATTTTTCGAGATCAAGCATGTCAGGGCGCCCAATAGATCGTGACCGGAGTAGCCTTCTGCCGCAGCACCGAGCGGATCGGCATCGCTTCGACGGCACCTTCCGCCAGCGCCTGCTGCAGTACCGGCAGCTTGGCATCGCCACAGAGGTGGACGATGATCTGGTGGGCGGCAAGCAGCCGCGGCAGGGTCAGCGTGATCCGCTTCCAGGGCGCTACCGGCGGTGTCACGGCGGCGCAGTCGCAGGCGGGTTGCGGATCCAGCGCCTGGGCCAGCTCCGGTGCATCGGGAAAGAAGGAGGCGGTATGGCCATCCTCGCCCATGCCGAGGATCACCACGTCGACCGTTTCCGGCAGCAGATCCAGCAGCAGCTCGGTCTCGGCCTGCCCCTCGTGCGGTGTCGCCTCCGAGTTGACCAGCGGCAGGAAACGCGCCTCGGCGGCCAGGTTCTGCAGCAGGTGGGTGCGCACCGAGCGCTCGTTGGAGTCGTCGTGTTGATTGTCGACCCAGCGCTCGTCCGCCAGCGTCACCAGCACCTTCGACCACTCCAGCGGTTGCTCGGACAGGCGCCGGAACAGGCCCGCAGGCGTACGGCCGCCGGAGACCACCAGCGCCGCTTCGCCGCGACTCTCGATGCTCGCCCGCAGACGGTTGCAGATACGCTCGCACAGGTCGCGCTCGAGTCGCTCGCGATCCTCGAACCGCTTCAGTTCGAGCGCCTGGTTCAGTTCGGGGTGCAGATTCAGTTCACTCATGCCAGGATTTCCCGTCTCGTTCGATCAGTGCGATGGAGCCGATCGGCCCCCAGCTTCCGGCCGGATAGGGTTTGACCTGATCGCCGCTCTCCCCCCAGGCGTCGATCAGCGCGTCGCACCAGCGCCAAGACGCTTCGATCTCGTCTCTGCGCACAAACAGCGACTGGTTGCCGCGCATCGCCTCCAGGATCAGGCGCTCGTAGGCATCCGGCGTGCGTACCCCCTCCTGCCCTTCGGAGAAGTTCAGGTTCAGGCCGCGGCTCTGCAGCGCCATCCCCTTGTCCAGGCTCTGCTCCTTGGTCACCACCTGCAGGCGGATCCCCTCGTCC
>Ga0214472_10003504_pt1 | contig 16584 bp, 16 predicted proteins | sample RVTome_6_FD_207662 | JGI IMG/M metagenome (GOLD analysis project Ga0214472, IMG submission 207662) | Soil microbial communities from uranium-contaminated site in the Upper Colorado River Basin, Wyoming, United States - RVT140D175 | ecosystem: Environmental > Terrestrial > Soil > Contaminated >... | reverse complement strand
GGACTTCGGAGGCACGCGCCTCTTCGGGTGTCTCGACGCTTCCCGTCTCGGACAGGGAGGCGAAGTCTTTCTCGGGCCTTCTCACCATAGATGCCTCCACTTCAATGAAGCACCCCGGCCAGTCCGAAGAGCGGCAGATAGAGGGCCAGAAGAATCAGGCCCACGAACCCGCCCATCACGATCAGCAGTACCGGCGTCAACATGGCCATCATGATGTTCAGTTTGTTCTCGATCTCCTCGTCGGAGAAATCAGCGACACTCGCCAGCATTTCCGCAAGGCTTCCCGTCGTCTCTCCGACTTTCACCATTTCGATCATCATGTGGGGGAACTGGCCCGTTGCCTCGAGACTGGCCGCAAAGGACTTTCCCTCCCGGACCCGGTCCGCGACTGGGTGGACCTTGTCCCCCACGAAGCGGTTGGCGATGGACTCGGCCGCGATCTCGATCGATTGCACGAGTGGAATCCCGCCCGCGAGCAGTGTCGAGAGTGAGCGGGTAAGCTGGGATGTCGAAAAAAGACGCAAGAGACGTCCGAAGTAAGGTGACTCGAGCTTCAAGTGATCGAGCTTCGCGCGCGAGCTCTCCCGACGGGACCACATGTAGAAGCCCAGCCCACCGAGTACGAGTGCCAAAAGGATGAAGAGGTAGTTTCCGCGGACCGCGCTGGCGAAAATCAACAGCGCCGAGGTCAAAGGAGGCAGCTCGGCATCGAAGTTCTCGAAGAACCCGCCGAAGGTCGGTACGACGTGGAAGAGTAGGATCGATGCCGCGATGAGAAGGACCGCGAACAGGAAGATCGGGTAAATGAGGGCGCCGGTCACCTTGTTCCGGGTCGCCTCGGTGAGCTTCAGATATTGCACGTAGCGGCGGATGACTTCTTCCAGGCTGCCGCTCTTTTCTCCCGCGAGCAGCGAAGCCGAGTAGATGCGCGGGAAGAGCTCTCCGTGCGCGCGGAACGCTTCGGAAAGCGACGTCCCGCCCTTGACCTTGTCCCTCACGTCGGCGAGCACGTGCCTCAGCTTCTCGTTGCTCATCCGCTCCAGCATCACGTCAAGAGATTGCAGCAAAGGGAGCCCGGCTCTCAAAAGGGAGGCGAGCTCCTGATTGAAGATGATGAAATCCGTGGTCTTGATGCGCCCCGGACCGCGTTGGAAGGCGGAGGCAAGCGAGCCGAGCTGAAACGATCGCCGAACGGAAAAGATGTGATAGCCGCTCTCGGCCAGCTCGCGCCGCGCCGAGACTTCGGTATCCGCTTGGAGCGCGAACTCGCGGATGTCCCCGGCGCTCGTGCCGACCTTGCAGATGAACTGGCTCATGGAAACTCGTATGCGGGTCCGGCGACATCTGTTGCATCAGTGCCGTGGGGACCCCACCGCCGCCTGACTAGCTCGCGATCAAGGCAACAACCTAGTTTGGCGGCCGACATGGCGCAACAGGCTCCGTCTTTCATTATCGCCGCGGAGCCCCACCTCAGCGGCTCGGTCGCTCCGTGCTCCGCACTGCGCGACGGCTGATGGCTCCTCGCACAGGCTGCCCCGACCACCATCAGCCTGTTAGTCCTGTTCCTTCCGAAGTTTACGAGGATACACTCGCCGTCATTATAACACAGACCCGGGCTCGCCAACCGCAACGCCCCGTTGCATTTTGGGCGATAAACGGCCACAATCGAATGCTTTACGGAAGTCTTCAACCCGCCCGCAGGCGCGGAGTCGCCGGAGGGCGAGCCGCGGGGGTGGGGCCCCGCGGCACTAAGAGATGCCCCCCGACTCTATGAGCGCCGAGAAATCCGAGGAAGGTGTCAAGCTCGTGGCCGTCAACCGCAAGGCACGGCACGACTATCACCTGTCGGACCACTTCGAGGCCGGCCTGGTGCTTCTCGGTACCGAGGTGAAGTCTGCGCGCGAGGGCCGGGTGAACCTCAAGGACAGCTACGCCGCCGAGCGGGGAGGCGAGCTCTATCTCGTGCAGTGCCACATCAGCCCGTATTCTCACGCCTCTTACGAGAATCACGACCCGCTTCGGCCGCGCAAGCTCCTCGTCCATCGGCGAGAGCTCCGTAAGCTCATCGGCAAGATCTCCCAGCGTGGTCTGACGTTGATCCCGACGCGGATGTACTTCCGCCGGGGTCGGCTGAAAGTGGAACTGGCCGTCGCCAAGGGCAAGAAGCTCCACGACCGGCGGGCCGCGGAGCGGGAGCGGGAGCTGGATCGGGACGTGAAGGCGGAGCTGAAGGAGAGAAATCGCTAGGACTTGCGGGTCGTCAGTCGTTCTCGCCCTTGATCTCGTTCTCTTTGTACATGTACTTGATGTTGTGCTTGAGGATGAGGATGTTAGGCTTGTCGGGCCGATTGACCTTGAGGCAATTCTTGTCGTACCACTCGATGACTCCCCGGAGCTCCTCCCCATCCTGCAGGACAAGCACCATCGGGGTCTTGCTGTTCATCTGTTTGATGTAGTAGAAGCTCTCCGCGTTGGTCTGCTCCGGTGGAACCGGCTTGCGGCGAATCGGCTTGGAAGACGAGGATTCCTTGAGGTCCGCTAAATTCGGGCGAATCAGCTTTCGGTTCACGGCGCAGTCTCCTATCACTGCCGCGGGGCCCCACCCCATCCCACTCCTCAGTGCTCCCTCGCTCCTCGCTCGGGAGCTTCCGAGGGCTGACGGCTCCGGCACGCCCCCCGGCGACTCCGCGCCTGCGGGCGGGTTGAGGACTCCTCGGTTTGCTGGCGTGTTGATCTCCGACCGCAGGCGCTCGGAAGCTGGCAAAGTCACGAAAGTCACGACACCACATGAGGGCGCGGCCGATCCAATTTTCTGAAAGGGTCAGCCCCCGGGCATCTACGAACCACCGGTTCTTTTCCGGACTGGATCCTGCCGAGGCGTTGTCTGAGATCGACGACAGATTTGCGCAGGAGTCTAGCACCAAGCCCAGGGGCTTGCAAGTGGATTTGCGCGGGATTGGCAGGCTGCAAGGTGAATACTTCGGCAGCCTGCGCCAGCGGAGCGTCCGACTTCGCCAAGGCTTCGTCGGGAGCCCGGCCCGGATGGGCCGACGAAAGCGCCGGCCGCGGGGGTGGGGCCCGCGGCCATTAAAGAACGAGATGTCGGCCCGGAGCCCGAATCTCTTCAAACCCGAGGAGCAAGTTTTCGAGCGTGATCCGTTTGTTCGCATAGCGCACGTCTAGATCACGCAGGGTTTCCTCCGCCAAACCGTAGGCCTGCAGCCACGCGTCGAGGGGAGCGCGCGAGGCGAGGCGGGCGAGCTCGCGATGGAGATCGAAGTGCACGATCGCGGTCGATTCGCCACCCGCGAGGCATGAAACGTCTCGCAGCAGGCCGACCAGCAGGCGGACGATGGCGCTCAGCTCGCTGTGTTTCGACAAGCGGTCCGCCCTTGCGAAGAGATCGGCCCGGCTTCGGGGCTCGGCCAGCGCTTCGGCGATCTCGAGTGCCTCGCGGCGCAGCTCCACAAGCTCGTCAGTTTTCGCGCCGAGCGCTCGGGTCAAGCTGCCCCCGGATACCGAAGCCGCCAGGCGCGCCTCATCGGGCTCGAAGCCATGTCGGCTTACCAGCAGGTCGGTCACTTCTTCCGGAAGGAGCGGAAGGAATCGAACTCTCTGGCACCGGGATAGCAGGGTCGGGAGGATCGCCGCCTCGAGAGACGTGATCAAGATGAGCACGTTCCAGGAGAACGCCTCCTCGAGCGTCTTCAGGAGCGTGTTGGCGGCGGTGGGATTCATGCGGTCGGCCGCTTCGAAAATGTAGACTCGTTTGCGCCCCTCGAAGGGGCGGGATGAGCTCTCGGTGACGACCTGCCGGACGAACTCCGCTCTGATCTGCCGGCCCGCCCCTTCGGGACGAATGACACGTACGTCGGGGAAGTTGCCGGTGCCGATGCGTCGGCAAACCGGGCATTCGCCACACCCGTCGTCCCTGCCGTCGACGGCACGCGCGCAATTGAGTGCGCGGGCCAGATTCATGGCGGCGTCGAGCTTGCCGACTCCTTCCGGCCCGGCAAAGAGCAAGCTGGTGGGGACCTGGCCGCGCGACAGCATTCTCTTGAGACGGTCGACCGCGGCGCGGTTGCCTACGGATTGCAAGAAAGACATCGGATCCCCTTCAGCCCCTCACTTTGAGCCGCGGGGAGAGTCGCTTCCAGATCTCTTCGTGAACCTGGAGACGCTCCCCCATGGCCGGTACCACGATGTAACGGCGGTTTTCCTGACGCGCCATCCGCAGATATCCCTTCCGGACGCGACGATGGAACTCGAGCCGCTCGAGCTCGAAGCGGCCCTGAGTGTGACTCCGGCGCGTGCGCTCGTTGCGAGAACGGGCGCGCCGCAGCCCGTCCTCGGGCTTCAAATCGAGCAGCACCGTGTATCGGGGCCGCGCGCGTCCGGTCATGAGTTGATCGAAGGATCGAATCATACGGCGGGACAACCCTCGTCCAAAACCCTGGTAAGCGATGCTGGAATCCGTGAAGCGATCGGTGATCACGATGCGGCCTTCGTCGAGCGCCGGCCGGATGACCTCATGAAGGTGCTGGGCGCGGTCGGCGAAGTAAAGAGCGAGCTCGACTTCCGGTACCATTCGGGAGTGAGCCGGATGCAGCAGCACGCGGCGTACCTCGCGACCGATCTGCGTGCCTCCCGGCTCGCGGGTCAGGAGGCAGGAACGGCCGACTTTCTCCAGCCGCTTGGCCAGGAGCTTCGCCTGTGTGGACTTGCCACAACCTTCGATGCCCTCGAAGCTGATCAAGAAACCCGAGCGTCTCGCCAAACCGTCACAAGCTACCATAGGCGGACCCGCCTTCGCTAAAGCTTCGGCGCACGAACCCGCCTTCGTTCGCAGCCGCTCACCCCGTCACGAACTTCCCGCCGTCGCCGTGACAGCAAGTGACCACGCACGGCTTTGGCGAGGCCACGCCGAAGCGTCGCGAAGGCGGGCGGCGAGGTAGGCTCGCCTTCGCCAAGGCTTCGGCGAGCCTACACGAGGACGCCGCTCACCATCGCGGCGTAGCGATGAGCGGAGTTCAAAAGGAGGGCGCTCGCGAGGGCGACCGGTTGGCTCTTGTCGGTGACGAGGGCGATGCCCTCGCCGGTTTCCGGGATACACTTCACGATCAAGTAGAAGTTCTCGGTGCTCAGCTGAAACATCTCGACGTGGTCGTCGTCCTTCATGGACGCGAGGTTCTCCAAGTACTTCACGAAGGCGGGGAGCTTCTCGATGATGAGCCGCTCCTCGGTCTCTTTGGGGAACTCGACCTGCTCGAGCTCGAACTCCTCGGTCTCCAGGTCGAAGAAAAACGCCGCCAGCATGGAAGGCGTCTGCTCGCGGATGGCGGCCAGAATCTTTTTCTGGAGGGGTTTTCGGTCCGTCGGTTTCTTCTTGGGCTTGGTCTTCTCCTTCGGTGTCGCCGCCCCCGCGGCCGGAGCATTCTGCGCGCCCTCTTCCAGCGGGTGCTGCTGCTCGAGAATCTCGTGGAGCCGGCTGGCCCGAGCCCTCTGGGTCTCGTGACGGGACTTCCAGATGTTCGATGAGAACTCCGATTGGAAGACACGGGCCGATGTGTCGGGCGTGTCCAGTGCCTCGTAGACCTTCTTCAAGGCTTCGCCCTTCTCGAAGGTCACGCCCCCGGTGGTCTCGAAGTAGCCGTTCGAAAAGCGGCCGCGCACCAGCAGAAGCATTCCCGTTCCCTTGTCGGTGATGACCTCGAGCGATCCGGTGTGACCGTCTTTCTCCAATTTCGTCAACAGATTGCGAAGGGGATCGGATGCGAAGATTTGCCCGAAGATCTCCTGGCGGTTGGAAAGCCCGCGCAGCATGTGTGCCATGTCCAGCGGCAGCTCGTACACCGAGACCTTACCTTCTTTGAGGCTCGCCGTGTTTCTGAGCTTGAGCATCGCTTCGTTCGAGAGCGAGATCTCGTTTCCGGCTCTATAAATAATGTTGATTTGCTCGCCGAGGTAAAAGAGGATCAATCCTTCGGTATCGCCGAAGGAAATCTGCATATAGCCGGACAGATTGACGTCCTCACACTGGCGGGTGACGCTTTCCAGTGGGGTGGTCTTCGTCGAGAGATCTTGGGAGAGCAGTTTGCTACCTGGGAAGCGCATTCGCGTAAAAGTGTAGCAGAGCCTCCAGATGTCCAGCAACAGGAAGGGGATGGGCCGACCGCGTGTTCTGGTCACCGGCGGTGCGGGGTTCCTGGGGGGTTACCTGCTGGAACGACTGGCGAGGAGCTACGAGGTGCACGCCGGGTCGCGGAGCGGGGCCCTTCCGGGCCCCGGTCCGACTCTCCCCTTGGAGCTAACCGACAAGGCCTCGATCGCAGCTGTACGCCGGCTCGCTCCTCGCTACGTCGTGCACAACGCGGCGCTCACGTTGCCGGACGTTTGTGAGGACGAGCCGCATGCGGCCGATGCCGTGAACGTCGAAGGCACGCGGTTGCTGGCCGAGGCGGTGCGGGGCTCTTGCATCCGCTTCGTTTATTGCTCCACCGATCTCGTCTTCGACGGCAGCCGCTCCGAGTGGGCCGAGACCGATGCCCCTGCTCCGCTCATGGTCTACGGGCGGACGAAGCTCGCTGGTGAGGAGGCGGCGCGATCCGTTCTGGGAGAGCGAGCGGTCGTCGCTCGACTGGCTCTTCTCTATGGAAAGGGACGGGGCCGCTCGGCGGGGCGTACCTTCACCGAGAGAATGCTATCGGAGGCGCGAGAGGGTCGAGCCGTGCGGCTTTTCCGGGATCAGTACCGGAGCCCGCTCTACGTCGAAGATGCGGCTACCGGCGTGGAGGCGGCACTCAGCTGGCCGGAGCTGCTCGCCGTCGTCCACTTGGGTGGGCCGGAACGGATTTCCCGCTTCGACATGGGAGTCGAAACGCTCGACGTCTTTGGTCTCGATCGGTCGCTCGCCCTGCCGGCGCGGATGGAGGACGTTCCCGCGCGGGTGCCGCGTCCCGGCGACGTCTCGCTCGACATTCGGCATGCTCGCTCCAAAGGCTTCAACCCGCTATCGGTACGGGACGGCCTCCGCGCCATGCGGGATGCCTCTCCCTGAGGCGGTTCGCTTTCAGAAAACGAGTTGCCTCTTGGCAGGGGCCCGGGCGTCGAGCCGGGAGATGCCTTCCTCACGTGCGATCGCGTGCGCCTCGTCGTACTCGGCTTCGTACATCCGCCGATGGATCTCGGGGTACCGCTCGGTCTTGCCGGCGGGGCGATACTGATCCATGAGATTCACGTACGTGTTGGGTGACAGCTCGCGCGCTAGGAAACGCATGATCTCACGCGTGCCCGCGATGCCGCCGGGCATCACGAGGTGCCTCACTAAGAGGCCACGACGAGCCAGTCCGTTCTCGTCGAGCACCAGATCTCCGACCTGTCGGTGCATCTCGCGGAGTCCTTCGCGCACCGCTTGCGGGTAGTTCTCCGCCTTGAGGTAGCGGCGCGCGACCTCCGGGTCCCAGCACTTGAAGTCGGGCATATAGACGTCCACCACGCCGTCCAAGAGACGAAGGCTTTCGAGCGAGTCGTACCCACTCGTGTTGTAAACGAGCGGTATCCGCAACCCGCCATCGATGGCCAAGGGCAGGGCCTCGATAACTTGAGGCACCACGTGCTCGGGGGTCACGAAGTTGATGTTGTGACACCCTTGTCCCTGGAGCTCCAGCATCATCTCCGCCAGCTTCGCCGCCGGCGCCGCCGTTCCGGCCGGACGTTGACTGATGTCGAAGTTCTGGCAAAAAACGCATTTGAGATTGCAGTTCGCGAAGAAGATGGTGCCCGAGCCCCGCCATCCCCGCAGACAATCCTCTTCGCCGAAATGGGCGAAGTGGCTGGCCACCACGGCGTGGCGCCCGGTGACGCATACCGCTCTTTGATCCGCGAGGCGGTCGACGTCGCAGTTACGAGGGCAGACTCGGCACGAGCGGAGCATTTCCAGGCCACGCTCGACGCGACGCGTGAGCTCGCCGCTGCGGTGGGTCTCGAGGTAGGCGGGAAGAACCATGCCTCACTCCAGAATGCTTGCCAAGAGCTTCTGGGCGTCATCGACGCGCCGGGCCAGATCGTGAATCGATGCGGAAACGATCGCGACGTAGGGCTGGATCCGATCGGTCGCGCCTTGCTCGACGCTCTCCCGAATTCCAGGCAATGTCTTGACGCCGTAGCCGGTGTAGTAGCCGGGGGCGTAGATCTGGTGTCGGTACCACTCGCGGTCCGGTAGCCCGCGCTCATGACCCAAGAGGCGCTCGGTGGTGTAGAGTAGTCGATTGAGCTCGGCTATTTCGTCCCATCGTGCCTCGATCGAGCTCGGCTCCGCGCCCGCGAATCGACCGAGCTTCTCTTCGTAGCTCTCGCTTGCCTCGTGAAACGCCGTGATGGCAGCGCGCACCGGAGACAGATCCGGTGGCGAGGCGTGTCCCATCTCCTTGCTCGTTTCTTCGATCTCGTCGACGTAGCGGGCGAGCACCGAGGCGTAATCCGTGAAGTCGAACGGGAGGAGCGTCGCGTCCGCGAGCCTGAGTAAGGTGGTGCCCGTGACTCGGGATAGTGTCGCTCCGTATTCGAACGTCGAGTCGGAGAAATGCGTGTACCAATGGAAGGAATCGTAGGTCGAATGGTACACGCCAGCGCTGCTTTCATCGGTGAAGGCGAAGTGGAGCGAGGCGATGGCGAGGTGATTGAGGAACGGGGTGTAGTCGGAGCCCGAGCCCAGGGCCCCGATGGAAAGAGTCTCCTGGAGCTCGATCTTTTCTCTTTCGTCGCTGTTTCTTGCTTGCTCGATACGCCGCTCGCGAGCTTCTTCTCGGAGACTCTTGCCGCTTCGAGGATCCAGGATGTCCTTGGTGACTTCGTTCGCCAGTGCCTGTAGAGAATGAGTTCCGGACATCGAAATCCAACCCTTGCCGGAAGTATCCGTGTTGATGTAAGCGACGGCTTTCTCGGTCAACTCGGCGGCATGCTTTTCGGCCCACTCGGTCGAGCCCATGAGCCCCCACTCTTCGCCATCCCAAGAGGCGAGCACGATCGTGCGCTTGGGCCGCCAGCCCTCGTCGACGAGCTTCGCCAGACTGCGGGCGGTCTCCAACAGCGCGGCGGTGCCGCTCGTGGGATCGGCGGCTCCATTTACCCAGGAATCGTGGTGGTTTCCGTAAAGGATCCATTGGTTGGGAAAGACGCGGCCCTCGATCCGCGCGAGCACGTTGTAGATGGGGCGCGTCTTCCAGTCGAATGCGAGCTTGACGCGCACTCTTGCGGGGCCGGGACCCACGTGATACGTCATGGGGAGCGCCCCCTGCCACTCGCGCGGCGCCACTGTGCCGCGAAGGTTCTCGAGCAAGGGCATGGCGTCGGCGTAGGAAAGCGGCTGCACCGGGATCGAGACCAGCGTCTTCGCCTCGGTTCGATCGAGTCGCGGTGCGCCTCTTTCCGCCGCCCAACCCGGCGTGAGCGGATCTCCGGGATGAACCGGCATGTCGATCACGCTGCCGCGTTGCACTCCGTGCCAAGGACGGAAGGGGCCGTCCGGATAGACGTCGCCCTGGCGGTAGCCATCGTCCTCCGGGTCGGAGTAGAGCAGGCAGGCCACCGCTCCGTGCTCCGCGGCGAGCTTCGCCTTGATGCCGCGCCAGGTCTGACCGTAACGGGCAATCACAATCTTTCCGCGAACGTCGACGCCCATCTCCCTCAGTTTCTGATAATCCCGCGGCCCGCCGTAGTTGACGTAAACGAGCGGAGCCGTCACGTCACCGTCGGCGGCGTACGCGCTGAAGGTCGGAAGCTGATTCTCATCCGAAGAATCCTTGTCCTCGACGAGGGGAGGCTCTTCGAGCCGAGCGGTATAGGTTTCGGGCTCGACGAGCTCGACGGCACGTTCGACAGGGACCGGCATGAGAGCCTCGAACTCCTCGATCCAGGCCGTCAGCCCCCACGCGGTGAGCTGCGACAAGACGTACTCTGCCACGCGCCGGCTACCCGGACCTCCGGCGTGGTGAGGCTCCTCCGAAATGACACGCATGTACTCACGGATGTTCTCGGCGAGGGGGAGGGAGCGGTAGCGATTCTCCCAATCAAGCCCGGTCGGCCATTCGCCGCTCAAGAACCCGCGGGGGGGCGCCGACTCGGATCGCGCCATGTGGGTCGTCGATAAGATCCCGACCACCATGCCGATCGCGAGTCCACCGAGCCAACGGGACGCGCGTCGCGCCACCATCGAATGCTTCACCACCGATCCGATCACGTGCGTTCAAGTATAGCCGACGGGGTGGGAGGGAATAAAAAGGATGTGGTACCATGTTGAAGCTACCAATCCCGGGAGGAAACGTCAGAACGCGCGGAGGCGGCGCCCCCGAAGCCACCCACTTCGTTGAGAGCTCGATGACCGCAAAGACAAAGGGCAAGGACCCCTATCGCGAGATCCAGAACTGCCTGCAGAAGCGCGACTACAAGGGTGCCCTGGGTTGGTTTCAAGCGCTCCTCGAGAAGGAGAAGGCGAACACCCAGATCCGGCTCCGCTACGCGGACACGCTGGTGCTGGCGGGAAGCAAGAACGAGGCGATCAAACAGTATCGGATCGTCGCCGATGAGTTGGCCGAGTCCGGATTCATGATCCGGGCCATCGCGATCAACAAGAAGATCGTACAGCTCGATCCTAGCCAAACGGACGTCCACCAGAAGCTCGGCGCCATGAACGACGCGCGGGTCAAGGGTCGGAGTGCCGCCATGGCCAAGCTTGCCTCGGTGATCACGAGCGATCCCGCGGCCCCCGCAAGGCCCGCGCCGCCACCGGCGCCAAACGTCAAAGACGAGACACCGCGGGCTCCGGCGCCGCCGCGAGCCTCCCCCACCATGAGCTTGGAAGACAGCCTGGCCATGGAGTTCGGAGAGTCGGGCGCCCCGGCATTGGAGGAGGCTCCCGCCGACGTGGAAGTGAGCGAGACGAGGCAAGACGAGGATGTCCTGGAGCTCGTGGAAGAGGAGCCGGAAAAAGAGATCGATATCGTTCTGGATGGGAGTCCGCCTCCGGGAGTCGACGCGCCAAGCTTGCTCGGCGAGCAGGGCTTCGAGATCGTATCGGAAGAAGAAGAGGAAGAGGCCGGGGGCGTCGAGTTGGAGTTCGAGCCCGCCGATGACTCTCTTAGTTTTTCGGAGGACGTGCCAACTTTGGAGAGTGAAGCGGCTTCGACCGAAGATGTGCTGCGGAACGTGTCGTCCAGCGTGGACCCGGTGAGTGAGGATGAGGAGGAAGGCCCTGGTGTCGAGTTCGAGATCGAGTTCGAGTCCGATGCCGCGGCCGACGGCAAGGCGCCTCTCGTCGGCGTCATCGGCGAGGATATCGACGCGCTCATCGATTCGATCATCGACGATGTGGGAAGCTCGGCCGGCACCGCCTCCCCACCGCCGGTCCAGTCCACCGAGTCGCCTGGCGGTATCCCACTGTTCTCACAGCTCAGCATGCAGGAGTTCATCGACGTGGCGGTGGTGCTGGAGCGTCGCTCCGTGAAGGCTGGCACGGTGATCGTGCGCGAAGGCGAGCCGGGAGACTCGATGTTCATCGTCAGCACCGGCCAGGCGGATGCGACCCGCAAGAAGAATGGCGAGTCGGCCACGGTCGCGACCTTCTCGGACGGTGACTTCTTCGGCGAGATGGCGGTTCTGAGTGGAGAGCCGCGGACGGCGACGGTGACGGCGGTCAAGAACACCGAGCTTCTGGAGCTCAGTCGCGAGAACCTGCGCAAGATTTTCTCGAAGCACCCCGACGTGGAAGCGAAGATACGACTCGCCTACGATGAGAGGGCGATGGGCAATTAGCGGGGCCTAGGCGGAGGAACCAGCGGGGTGCTAAGCGAAGAGCATCGGCACCCCGCGCGAGCGGAGCGAGCCCGGCGCGAATGCGCCGACGAAGGCGCAGGCCGTGGGGGTGGGGCCCCACGGCACTGAGGCTAATTAATGACGCTCCGGTAACTTCATATACCGGGCCAGCACCCAGTCAGCGGCGGCCGGGAAAAACCGATTCAATCCCACGATGAACTTCCCCGCTCGACTCAAAACCACCTCTCGCGGCGGGTTCTTTGCGCATCTCCAGATGACGTCGGCGACCTCCGCCGCGCCCATGGCGTTCCGTCGGGGCTTTCTCCGCTCGAAGCCATAGTTCAGCGCCGACTCGGGAAACTCGGTCTCGGTAAAGCCCGGACAAACGACCGAGACGTGGACCCCCGTTCCCCGAAGCTCGAGACGTAGCGCTTCCGAAAGACCTTGCAACGCGAACTTCGCGGCCGCATAGGCACCGGTCATCGGCAGGGCTCTTTTCCCCACGATGGAGGAAACGTTCACGATCACGCCGCTCCGTCGTCGTTTCATTCCCGGGAGCACGGCCTGGATCGCGTAGAGCGCTCCGAACGTGTTCACGGCGAAAATGTGCTCGAGATCGTCCTCGCGCACGGTCTCCAAGTAGGCGTAGATCCCTTGGCCCGCGTTGTTGACCAGGACATCCAGCCCTTCGAACGCGTCCTCGGCACGCGCGACCGCGGTTGCGACGGCGTCCCGGGAAGTGACATCGGCGACGAGAACCAGCGGCTCTCCACCGAGCTCGCGAGCCCGGTTGGCCACCTGCTGTAGGCGATCCTCGCGTCGTGCCAGCAGGCCGAGCCGTGCTCCTTCGCTCGCGAACCGATAGGCCGTGGCCTCGCCGATACCGCTCGAAGCGCCGGTTATCAGAGCCCGTACCGGCACGCCATTCCTTCGACTAGTGAGGAGCTGCTAACCTTTGTAGAGAGGAAACTGCGTGGCTTTCGCCTTCTGGTAGGTCTCCGGCGCCACGGAGGGTCCTTGCCGTTCGCAGCTCTGCTCGAAGGCGAGGCTAAGGTTTTGCGCCACCTCTTGGTCGGTCATGCGCTCGATGTGTCGTCGCTCCAACGTGTGCACGAGCGCTCCATCCTTGAAGAGCGCGATGGATGGGGAGGAGGGTGCGATGCCGACCATGCGTTCACGGGCCCGCTCGGTGGCTTCTCGATCGACGCCCGCGAACACCATGGTCGACTGATCGGGGATGATCTTGTGCTGGAGGGCCAGCATCACACCCGGCCGCGCGATGCCACCGGCGCATCCGCAAACCGAGTTGACCATCACCAGGGTCGTTCCTTTCTGAGCGAGCGCTTCGTCGACTTCCTGCGCGCTCCTGAGGGGCGTGACGCCGCACGCCGCCAGTCCCTCCCACATGGGGCGGACCGCATCGGGATCATAGAGAGGTTGCATCGTGTGATTCCTTTCTCCTTAAGAAGCACAAACTAGCACCAGGCTTTCCTGCAATCAAACTGCCTTTACCGCTCCCCGATGCAGTAGCTGTAGTATAGCCCGAGGGAGCGTAACGAGATGCGGACAGCGACATCGACCGTGGCGAGGCTGGGGGCCGCGCTCGGGGTCATCGTATTCGTTTCCACCGCCCCCGCGAGGGTCGTCGGAGCATCACAGGAGAGCCTTGCCGGAAGCTGGGTCGTGAACCCGGACGAAAGCGACGATATCCGAGAGAAGATCGAAGCGGCTCTCCAGAGCGAGCGGCGGGAGCGCCGTGGCGGATCGGAAGAGCCCGAGCCGGATCCGAACCTCTTGCTGTCACGGATACGAGCCATGGAGAGCCTACTCGATAGCTTGTCGGCGGCGCCGGACGAGCTCACGATCGAGGTTACCTCAGGCGAGGTGCAAGTCGCTGACGCCGATGCGGGACGGGTACGGATCTTCTATCTCGACGGGCAAATCCATATGCGACAAACACCCAGTGGATCCGAGCTCGAGACGCGGGCCCAGTGGAACGGTCGCGAGCTTCTGGTTGAACAAGATGCCGGTGACGGCGACACGGTCAACGAAGTCTACGCCCTCGGCCCGGATCCCAGCGTGCTGGCGGTCGTCTTTCGTTTGAAGCTCGATCGACTCGAAGAGCCAATCGTGATTCGAACGGTGTATGACAGATCGGACTGAGCGCTCGGAAACGAATCGGGCGGCCACGTTCGCGAGCTACTTCGATGAATCGGGGCCCGCAGGGCTGTCTTGGGCAGGAGTCGCGATTGCGGGAGGGATCGAGACGAGGTCCAGGGGATCGACGCGGGTGTCGTTGAGACGGACCGCCCAGTGAAGATGGGGACCCGTCACGCGGCCGGTGGATCCGACTCGACCGATAAGGTCACCCGCCGCGACCATCGCCCCGGTCTCGACGGCCATGCTCTGCAGGTGAGCGTAGAACGTGTAGAGTCCCAGACCGTGGTCGAGGACGACGGTGTTTCCGGTGAAGAACAGATCGCTGGCGAGGACGACCCGCCCTCGTTGCGGCGAGCGCACCGACGTGCCAGCAGGAACGGAAAAATCCTCGCCGCTGTGCGGTGAGCGCGGCTGATCGTTGAGAATCCGCCGCTTTCCGAAGCTCCCCGATGCCTTGGCACTCTCCAGCGGGAGCTCAAAGGCGCCCTCCCAAAGAGGTACCGACGTCGTGGCGCGGAAGATGCTCAAGAGCCGATTGGTCTCCCGTCGTGACCGTTCGAGATCTTCCGGGCTCAGCTCGACGTACCGGTCGTCGACCGTCAACCGTTGAGTCGGAAAGCCTCCGTCTCGGACGGTGAGGTTCGTGCTGCAGCCCACGGCCTCACCGGAGGAAAGCCGCGCGTCGAAGGTCAGGGCGTGCGAGCCGGGCTGGCTCTGCAGGTCCACGCCGATCAAAGTGAATTCCGGGCCGTCGACCGTGCCGTCTCCCCAGAAGTGCAGTTGCCGGTCAGACCAGCTCGCTCGAAGGTCGGTCCGGGGCTCGCCTCGTACGGTCACCACGACGATCGCTCCCTGTGCCGGCTCTCGGGTGGAGAACTCCACCTCGAGCCCTCTGGAACAGGCGATCGTCTCCGCCGACCACGAAGGAGTCGGACAAAGGACCGCCGACATCACTAATAGAGCCGGGGCGCTCCTCATGACCCCACCATACACCAATGGTGTGGGTCATGTTGAGTCGGTCCGATGAGAGAGGGGTTCTTCGCCCCGACCGGGCGACGTGTTTTCTAACGGAGGGCTAGAATTCGCTCGCCCGCGGCTCGGTATCCGTTTCGCCGCGCGAGCCGTCGGACCTTCAGCGAAGGATACTTCCGGATGCGCAACAGGAGATCGGAGACCGGGAGCGGATCGGTGTGCACTTCCACGCGTCCTTGCCGCAAGGCGTCCAGGACCGCGGGAAGGGACTTCTCACTTGCCTCGATGTAGGAGAGAGTCGCGCCCATTTGCCACAGGAAGTGCGAATCGGAGGTCCCAACCAGAAGACGTCCCGATCGGCGAGCCAGGTTCACGGCCTTCTTGTTGAAGTTCATGGTCTTCGTGTAGAAGTGGGAGTACTCGATGCCGTCGAACAGCTCCAGGTGATCGAGGAGCTTCGTCTGTAGACAAAACTGAGAGGGGAAAAACGGATGGGGCGCGATAGCCAGCAACTGCGGGTTGTCGCGACGCAGTTTGTAGAGGTCATCGAACGTGTGCGGCGGCGAGTCCCAGTAGTTGAAGTCGTAAAGGAGCACGTGCCGTCCCTCGATCGTGGCTTCGACGCCCGGAATCAGCACAATCCCGCGCGAGGCGGCGTAGTCGGCGAGCTCGTTCGAATGGCTCATGAAGTCGTGGTTCGTGATCGCCATCACATCGAAACCCAACTGAGCCGCGTGGTCGATCATCTCCTCGCTGGAATGAGCGACGTAGTCGAGAGGGTCATCTCCGGTGTGCAAGTGAAGATCGGCTTTTAAGCGCAAGCTAACTGCTCCTTCGTACGACGGGTTGGGGGCTCAACTTCTGCAGAAAATTAATGATACGACGATTTTAGCGCCACGTCAAACGTCGGACCGTTCCGGACTACGAAAGCAACCGACTTCGATGGCATGCTTGTGGATGGGCTACAATGAGCTCGCGGGCGGTTAGCTCAGCGGGAGAGCGCTTGCCTTACAAGCAAGGGGTCACAGGTTCAAATCCTGTACCGCCCACCATTTCCTCGTTGGCCATCGATCACCTCAAGATGTCGCACACTCTTCGATGCTTTTGATGCTGAGGAGTTGCTCCAGGAATTGGGTCACGTCCTCCTGTGCTTGCTCGGTACTGACTTCGAACTCTTCCTCGATCGCCGCAATGATGTCCCGCACCGCGCGTTTGCCGTCGACGAGATCGTAGATCCGCGCCCCGACTTCGTTGAGCGAGTAGAGATTTTCCGTTTCCGCAACGCTGCTCCGAAGCGGGACGAGGATGACTTCGTCGACGATCTTGCGAGAAGCCACTCGGTCGCTGACGCGGTAGACTTTATCCAATTCGATCATGGATGGCAGAGCCGTCGCTCCTTAGCCGGTTAGGGTATCGCGATCGATGGTCGAGTTCAATCGGCCAGTCTCAAGGCGGGGTCTCCGAGGAGATGGTAGATCTCGAGAAGCTCGAGATGTCCCCCGGCATCGACGTATTTGCCCTGGGCGGCCAAGATGGCGTCACCGAGAGTCGCGTGTCCTCCGTGGAGTAGCTCGGTGAGGAGGAGGCGATGGTAGAGATGAGCGGGCCCGTCGAGACTGAGGCCGCTGGGAGAGAACGCGGCGA
>Ga0214472_10003503_pt1 | contig 16587 bp, 13 predicted proteins | sample RVTome_6_FD_207662 | JGI IMG/M metagenome (GOLD analysis project Ga0214472, IMG submission 207662) | Soil microbial communities from uranium-contaminated site in the Upper Colorado River Basin, Wyoming, United States - RVT140D175 | ecosystem: Environmental > Terrestrial > Soil > Contaminated >... | reverse complement strand
AGCCAGCTCTCGGGTGGTCAGCAGCAGCGGGTGGCGGTGGCGCGTGCGATCGTGGGCAAGCCGCTGATCCTGCTGGCGGACGAGCCGACGGGTAACCTGGACTCGAAGAACGGCGGCGCGGTGATGGACCTGCTGAAGGAGCTGCACGCCGAGGGCGCGACGATCTGCATGGTGACGCACGATCCGCGCTACGCGCACGTCGCCGACCGCGCGGTCCACCTCTTCGACGGTCAGATCGTCAGCGAGGACGAAGCCCAGAAGAACGCGCTCGAGAGCGCTGGCTTCGACATGGCCTGAGGGGCCGCCCCAAGACGTGAGCCGGAGCTAGTCCAAGCGCCGCCAATCCTCCGGGAGGTTGTACGCCCGCACGATCATGTCGGGGTCGTCCTGATCGCGGCGCTCCGACATGAGGAAGTTGTAGTAGGCGCAGGTAGGGCTCGCCGGGTGCTTGCGGCAGACCTCGGGGCGAGCCCCGTGGATGGTGCAGAGCCTCGTCTCGAGATCGAGGAAGCGGCACGCGCTGCCGAAAACTTCGTCTTCCTGGTGGCGCAGGACACGCTCCCGCTTTGTGGCACCCTGCTTGGTGAAGCGTTCGCGGGCCTTCTCGTAGCTGATGTCGAAGTGCTTCGCCAACCGTTCGACATCGCGCCTGGTGACCGCGATGCGCGGGTACGTGCAGCAGTACGACGGGCAGTTCTTACAGTCGTAGAAGATGGGTTGGGACATGCACCCACGATGATCTGAGAGGGTCGGCGCGGGAGGGTCGGACGACGCAAACTAAGGTCGCGCGCCCTCGCGTGGCAGGGCCCGACGCCCCGACCCGGTGGTTAGTGTCGCGAGATTTGTGCCTCGCGTTCCGCTCGGAGGCGCTTCCGGTACGACCTGACCGTGCCTTCCCGGTCGGCGCTCATCCCCTCGGCGCGCTCCAACGGTACCGAGGGGTCGGGATGGCGCCTGCTCCCCCAGATCGTCATCTCGATGAGGACCGGGATCAGGTCGAGCCCGTCGTCCGTGAGGAAGTAGCGGATCCGCCTTCCGTCGACGGGATCGGCATGGGCCTCGATGAGCTTCCAACGCTCGAGGCGACGTAGGCGGTTGGTGAGGATGTTGGACGAGATCCGCTCGGACGCTCCCAGGAAATCCTGGAAGTAGCGCCGGCCCTTGAAGGCGAGGTCCCGGAGAATGAGGAGCGTCCACCGGTCGCCGAGCACGTCCAGGCTGAACGCGATGGGACAGCGGGATCGTTCCTTGTGAGCACCCATGCCCCAAGGTAACTTGCAAAACGCAAGTGACAAGCCTAGCTTCGGTCCGCCACCGATCCGACCCCCCGAGGGCGGAGTCGGTGGCGTCCCTCACTTCCGCGGCGAAGCCCCTCCCGTGCGAACCCGCCCTCTCATCCTTGCCGCGCTCGCGCTGCTCGTGCAGGGCACCGCGCCGGTCTGGGCGCAGACGCCGACGGGTAGCGAGCCGCCCGTGACCAATGCCGTTGCCGTCGTCGCGCCCGCCGGACAGGTCGCCGACGGCGTGGCGATCATTCGCGACGCGGGCGGTCGAGCGACGGTCCGCGCCTTCCGGGTCGAGGGCGGCATCGACGTGGACGGTCGCCTGGAGGAGAGCCACTACGCAGCGACCCGTTCGTTCGACGATCTCATCCAGGCCGTGCCCGAGTCCGGGGGCACGCCCTCGGAGCGCACGGAAGTGTGGCTCGGCTTCGACGACGCGAACCTGTACGTCGCGGCCCGCGTCTGGCAGGCGCGAGGCGACGCCGGTTGGATCGCCAACGAGATGCGCCGCGATTCACAGCAGCTCCGCGCCAACGACTCCTTCGGAATCTACTTCGACACGTATTACGACAGGCGGAACGCGCTCGGCTTCTTCGTGAACCCGATCGGCGGCTTCGCGGACATCCAACTCACCAACGAGGGGAGCCCCAACTTCGACTGGAACCCGGTTTGGGAAGTACGCACGGGGCGCTTCGAGGGTGGCTGGACGGTCGAGATGGCGATCCCGTTCAAGTCGCTCCGCTACCGGCCAGGCGTCGAGCAGGTGTGGGGGGTCCAGATCCGCCGCTCCGTGTTGAGCGACAATGAGTGGAGCTACCTCACGCCGATCCCCATCCAGTTCGCGGGTGGAGGCCCGAACGGCGTCTTCCGCGTGTCGCTCTACGCCGATCTCGTCGGGATCGAGGCGCCCCCGGTCGGGCGGAACCTCGAGGTGAAGCCGTTCGCGACCTCGGGCCTCCGCTCGGACCACACGGTGACGCCGACGGTGGACAACGACGGAAGCGCGGAGGTGGGCCTCGACGTGAAGTACGCGATCACGCAGAACCTGACCGCGGACTTCACCGTGAACACCGACTTCGCACAGGTGGAGGTGGACGAGCAGCAGGTCAACCTGACGCGCTTCGGCCTCTCCTTCCCCGAGAAGCGGGACTTCTTCCTGGAAAGCCGCGGCATCTTCAACTTCGCCACGGGCGGCGTCGGATTCGGAGGCCCGGGGGGCGGGGGGGGCGGGCCGACGCCGACCCTGTTCTACTCTCGGCGCATGGGGCTCCAGGGGTCGGCGCCCGTGCCCATCCTCGGGGGCGCGCGCCTCACCGGGAAGGTCGGCGCGTTCGACGTGGGCGCTCTGAGCATCCAGACGGCCGACGACGACGTGGTGGGAGCGGTCTCGACGAACTTCTCGGTGCTGCGTCTGCGGCGCGACATTCTCGCCCGGAGCAGCGTCGGTCTGCTCTTCCAGAACCGGTCGCGGTCCGCCGTCGCGGCGAACGGGTCGAATCAGGCGTGGGGCTTCGACGGAACGTTCGGCCTCACCTCGGACCTGAGCTTCATCACCTACTACGCCCGCTCGCACACGCAGGGGCTCACCGGCAAGCAGGACAGCTATCGAGCCCAGCTGAGCCACGGCGCGGACCTCTGGGGCGGGAGCGTGGACTACCTCGCCGTCGGTGACGACTTCAACCCGGAGATCGGGTTCGTGCGCCGCAGTGGCTTCGAGGTCACGTCGGGTGATCTGCGCTTGTCGCCTCGCCCCGCCGCACTCCCCTGGATCCGGCAGCTCGTCTTCCAGGTCGACGGCAGCTACCTCACCGAGCAGGAGACCGGGCTCGTCGAGAGCCGGAGCTACGGCGGGCGCTTCGAGGTCGACCTCGACCGCGGAGACACGTTCAGCGCACAGTACTCGAACAACTACGAGAACCTGGTCCGCCCCGCGCACATCTCCGGCGCGCAGTTCGCCGCCGGACGCTACGACTGGGACGAGTACCAGGTGAGCTACCGCTTCGGCCCGCAGCGCCCGTACCAGGGCAACCTGAGCGTGCGGTGGGGCGGGTTCTACACCGGGACGCGACGCGCCATCGGGGTGAGCCAGGGGCGGATCGAGGTGACGCCCCAGCTCTCCATGGAGCCGAGCGTCGAGTTCAATTGGCTCGACCTTCCGCAGCAGACGAGCTCCGGAGAGTTCAACCAACACGTCGCGCGCCTCCGCACCACGTACACGCTCACCCCTCGCGCGTACGTGAGCGGGCTCGTGCAGTACGCGTCCGGATCGAACACCGTGAGCGGGAACTTCCGCCTCCGCTGGGAGTGGGCCCCGGGAAGCGAGCTCTTCCTCGTCTACACGGAAGATCGCAACACTGATGTGCTCGACGACCGCTGGTCTGAGCTCGGGACCCGCGGGCTCGTCATCAAAGTCACGCGACTCTTCCGGCCCTGACGGCCCGACAGCATCGCTCGATTCTGCCAGCGGACTTCCGGCTCAGGACGCTAGATCTCTTCGACCTTCTCGAAGAGATGCACCTCGCGGTCCTCGAGGTGCCGCACCACGGCGCGGAAGCACTCCTCGTTTCGGCCGACGATCTCCGGGGGCACGAGCCCGGGCTCCGTCCAGAGCCCCCTCGCGATGAGACTCACCATGCCCGTGCAGGTGTATCCCGTCGTCCTCGCCATGGACGATGTCTCGGTGTCGGTGTTGTAGTAGTCGAGGAGGTTGTACGTGTGCCGGACCCGCTTCCCGTCGCGGACACCCTCGACGACGATCCTCATCACGGTGAGGTCGGGCTCGCCGTCCTCGTAGTGCCACGCGCTGAACAGCAGCGCCTCGGTCACGTCGCGGGGCCGCACGGTGCCGGACGCGGCCTGGATCTCCTTCGTCGAGAAGAAGCCGGCGTCGCGTAGCGTCCGCATCCGCACGGCGTGGCCCGGATAGCGGAGCGTCTTCTCGACCATGTTCGGCGTCTTCGACGTGCGTAGGAGCGACCGCAGGCCGTCGGTGTTGAACGCCTCCAGCGAGCCGAGGCCGTGAAAGTGCACGAGCTCGACGTCGGTGAGCGCCGGCTTCGTGATCTCGACGCCGCCCCGCCGCATCCGGGCCGGGCGCATGTACTCCTCGATCACGTCCCCCGGCGAGAAGAGGGCCTTGTACTCCCACGGCCAGGTCCGCTCCACCGGGAGGCCGCCCACGAAGCAGTGGAAGGAGGTGCACTCGTCGAGATCCTCCTCCAGGCGCCCGAGCACGAGGTTGCCGAGCCCTGGGGCGATCCCGCAGTCGAAAAAGCAGGGGACCCCCGCGTCCTGGGCGAGCTGCCGGAGGCCGAACGCGTCCTGGGGAAAGAACGAGATGTCGACGATCGGCCGGCCCTCCTCGAGGACCTGGTGGACCGTCTGGTAGCCGAGGAATCCCGGGACGGCGCCGACCACGAGGTCCGCGTCGGCGACGGCCTTGGCGACGTTCTTGGGCGTGCTCAGATCCGCGATTACGCCGTCGGCGCCGCAGTCCGTGAGACGCTCCACGCGCACGGGGTCGACGTCCACCACCAGCACCGAGTAGTCCTCCTCGGCGGCGAGGTCGCGGACGATCGCACCTCCGACCCGACCGCCACCCAACACTACGATTCTCAGGGGTTCCTCCGCACCTGGGGGGTCACGGGCTGGACCGAGAATCAGTCCAGAATCACGAGGGTGTGCAAGGGGGCTCCGCTCGGCCGTCATATGGGTCGAATCCAACGGCGAAGACGGAGGGGAACGGTGAGCACGACGTCCGGCACGAGACGACTGCTGTGGGTACTGGCGGTCCTGGTGGGTGGCGCGCTGCCCGGCGTGGCGCCGGTGGCGGCGCAGGGGTGGATCGAGCCCGGCGTGATCCGGGGCGGTTTCGCGGTCGACAGGACCAGGAGCGAGGTGCGAGTGCGGGTCGAGGGGCGGATCGCACAGATCGAGGTGTCGGAATGGTTCGTCAACCGTGGGCAGCGGCTCGCGGAAGGCGACTACCTCTATCCGCTCCCGGGTGAGGCCGTCTTCCAGGGCTTCTCGCTCTTCCAGGGCGACGCCGAGCTACGCGGCGAGATCATGGACGCCGAGCGCGCGCGAGCCATCTACGAGGAGATCGTGCGCCGCAAGGCCGACCCCGCGCTGATCGAGCTCGCGGGCCATGGGCTCCTCAGGGCCCGGATCTTCCCGATCCAGCCCGGCGAGGAGCGCAGGGTGACGCTCCGCTACACGCAGGTGCTCGAGCGCGCCGGCACGGCGCTACAGCTCCAGTACGCAGGCAGCGTGCGGGGGCGCGGCGACGGGCCCCCGCGAGACGTCATTCCGATGGGCCGGCCGCAGCCGCGAGGGCAGGAGCGGCCCGAGCAGCGTGTGCGCTCGAGCTTCAGGGTCGACGTCGCCGACGGCTCCCGATTCCTCGACCCCTTCTCGCCGACGCACGCGCTCGACGTGGATCGCGACGAGGAGCGGCTGACGATCTCCGTCGACGGCGAGATCGAGGGCCGACTCTCCATGTTCCTCCCGCTCGCCGGCGAGCCGGTGGGACTCTCGGTCGCGACGCACCGGCCCGTGGGCGAGCTCGGTTACTTCATGCTCACGCTGTCGCCGGACCGGAACGCCGAAGCCAGCGAGCCTCGCGACGTCACGGTCGTGCTCGACGTATCGGGGTCGATGTCGGGGGAGAAGATCGAGCAGGCCAGGCAGGCCCTCCATCATCTCCTGGGCACGCTGGGGCGCGACGACCGCTTCCGGCTGATCGCGTTCTCGAGCGCGGTGCGCGTCCAGAGCGAGGGGTGGAGCCCCGCGCGGCGCGAGACGCTCGAGCGGGCGCGCGCTTGGATAGACGACCTCGTGGCCGACGGCGGCACGAACATCGGCGGCGCGCTCGATGAGGCCTTCCGTCTGGAGAGCCCGAGGGGCCGGCTCCCCGTGGTGCTCTTCCTCACGGACGGGCTGCCGTCGGTGGGCGAGGACTCGCCCGCGCGGCTCGCCGACATGGCGGAGCAGCGGGCAGGCCGCGCGCGCGTCTTCGCATTCGGCGTGGGACACGACGTGAACACGCACTTGCTCGACCGTCTGGGCGAGGCGGGCAGGGGCGACACGGACTACGTTCAGCCGGGTGAGAGCGTCGAGCGCGTGATCTCGCTCCTGGCCACGAAGATCCGTCACCCGGTGCTAACTGGCCTCGACCTCTCGAGCCGGGGAGTCCGCGTCTCGGCGATGTACCCGGGGCGCATCCCCGACGTCTTCGCAGGTGAGGAGCTCGTGCTCTTCGGCCGCTACGAGGGAGACGGTGGGGGGAGCTTCACGGTGCGCGGTGAGCGCGCCGGTCGGCGTGTCGACTTCGTGACCGAGCTCGACTTCCCGGAGTCGTCGGACACGAACGCGTATATCCCGCGCCTCTGGGCGTCCAGAAAGCTCGGTCACCTCGAGCGGCAGATCTGGACCGAGGGGGAGACCGCGGGGCTCGTGGAGGAGATCCGCCGGCTCGCGCTCCGCTACGGGCTGCCGAGCCGCTACACGGCCTACCTCGTGGAGGAGCCGGACATGGTGGCGCAGGGGCCGTTTGGTGGCGGTGGTGGCAGACCGATGCCGATCGGCCGCGCGGTGAGCGCTTCCGCCCCTACGAGCGGCGCGGGGGCGGTTCACGCCGCCGAGGCCGCGCGCGAGCGCCGAGCCGCGAGCACGGCGGCCGATCTGAGGGCGGCGGACGACGAGATCGTCTCGCAGATGCTCGACCGGGACGGCGGGGCCACCAGGGCGCTCGGCGGACGGCTCTTCAGGCAGCGCGACGGGGTATGGACGGACGTCGCGCACGATACACGGAAGCGTGTGGTGCGCGTCGAGGCATTCAGCGGTGCGTACTTCGAGTTGCTGAGGGTGCTTCCCGAGATCGAGCCCGTGCTCCGCGAGCTCGGCACCGTGGTAATCGCGGGAGCGGAGTTGAGCGTGCACGTGGGAGACGAGGGCGTCGAGGACATCACCAACCCTGAGTTGCGGGAGCTGGTGGCGGGCTTCCGGGAAGGGGCGGCACGGAATTGAGCATCGACTGGAACGACGTGTACCGGAGCACCTTTCCGGACCTAGTCCGCTTCCTGCATCGCAAAGTTTGGGATGCGGAGCGGGCGAGGGACCTCGCCCAGGAGGCCTTCGTGCGTGCGCTCCGGCACGAGCCGAAGCGCCCCCGAGCTTGGCTCTTTCAGGTCGCGGCCAACCTGGCCCGGGACGAGGCGCGCATGGCCATCCGGCGCAAGAAGCACCTCGTGCTTCTCAAGGCGGAGGCCGAGTCGCGGGAAGATGGGGTGCAGGACCCCGCGGCGGAGATGGCGGAGCGCGAGCAGTGGGGTCGCGTTCGGGAGGCGCTCGACGCGCTGTCGGAGAAGGACCGTGAAGCGCTCCTCCTCTGGGACGCGGGGCAGAGCTACACGGAGATCGCGAAGCACACGGGGCTGGCCGTGGGCGCGGTGGGCACGACGCTCGCTCGCGCCCGCCGGCGCCTGGCCGAGGCCTACGGACAACGGGAGCAGGCAGATGTGGCACGTTGATGAGGGTGCGCTGCACGCGTACTTGGACGGGGCGCTCGACGAGTACCCCGCGGCCGAGGCACGCCGGGTGCGAGAGCACCTGGAGACGTGCGCCGAGTGCGCCGACAGGCTCGCGGAGGAGCGCCGCGTGCGTGATGACGCACAGGAGATCCTCGGGCTCGCCGCGCCGCAGGTCGAGGTGCCGACGTTCGAGGAGCTGCGTGCCTACGTGCGGGCGCAGCAGCCGGCTCGGACCATGGCTTCGGTTCACCTCTACAGGTTGAGCTGGGCCGCTTCGGTCGTGCTCGCCCTGGGCACGGGATGGCTGCTCCGTGGTGGCGTGCCTCCCACGACGCTGTCGTCCGGTGGGGCCGGCTTCGAGGCCGATCGGACCGTCGCGGGCGAAGTCGCACCCGCCGAGGCGCCGGCGGCACCGACGGTCGAGCCCGAGCGGTCGAACGACGCGCTCGGGGCCTCCAGGCCGGCCGCCGCGTCGTCCACGCCCGATGCGCCCGTTGTCGAGACGGCGGCTGCGCCGGCCGAGTTGCGTGCCGAGGTCGCGGAGATGCTCGACGAGATCGCGGTGACCGGCGGACGTGCAGCGCTCGCCGACGCTTCCGACGGAGACCGAGCAGGGTCCGGAGTCAGCGACGACACCGCGGCCGAGCTGCTCGCGGCCGACACGCGGGACGCCACTCCCGAGCCGGCACCCATTGCGTCGTCCGTCATGGATCGGGGTCAGGCGAGCGCGGACGTAGCGCGGCAGGACACCGCGACCCGCGAGTTCGAGGCCGCCCGGAACGCTGCCCCCGCGCAGCGGCTGAGGTCCGCGATCACGGCACCGGCGCCCGCCGCCGGGCTGGGGGGCGACCTGAGCGCGCTGGGTCGGGCCACCGCGTCGGATGTGCCGCCAGCCATGTTCACCGACGAGGACACGGCTTCGCTGGTCGTGCCGGGCCTCGAAGTCCTGGACGTCCTGCCCGTCGGTCAGGGCACGACGTTCGCCGGAATGCGCGCACTCCAGAGGCTCCAGACAGGCGACACGCTCGAGCTGGTCCACCTGCCGGAGGCCATCGACCCCGCCTCGCTGCCGCCGCTCCGGCCGGGGTGGAGCGAGCTCGTACGATCTCGAGGCTCCGGCTGGCTCGTGATGCGGGCCCCGGTGCCGGAGGCGTCGCTGATCGAGCTTCTACAAAGACTCGAAAGCGGCCGCTAGGTTAGCGGGTCGCCGGAGCTCGGGGGGCGACCTGCCCGGCTCTCGTCTCACCCAGGGAGGTCTGCCCATGTCCAAGATCCGCGTCGGGACGCTCGCCCTGCTCGCGCTCCTCACCGAGACCACGGCGCCCGGGAGGGCCACGGCGCAGTCCGTGCTCGACCGCGCGGCGGCCACGATCACGGAAGCGGAGTACCTCGAGCGCGTGGGCGTCATCGCACACGACTCGATGTATGGGCGCGACACGCCGAGCCCGGGCCTCGACAAGACCGCGGCATGGATCGCCTCGGAGCTCGAGAGCTTCGGCGTGCGCGGCGGGGCGGAGGGCGGCGGTTTCCTTCAGCGCTACCCGCTGCGCTCCCTCGTCGTGGACCTGGAGGCCTCGGGGCTGACCGGCGGCGCGCGACGACTCGCGTACGGAGCGGACATCGTGCCCCTCTTCGGCGCGGATGGCGGTGGCGGGGCCACGGCTGGCCTCCTGCTCGTCTCGGGCACGCGTGACCTCGGCCGCGCCATCGCAGACAACGCGGTGCGCGCGCAGCACGCCGTTCTGGTGCTTCCAGCGAATGCGCCGGGCGTCGACCAGGAGGCCCTGAGGTACGCGATGACCCTGCGGAACGCCGGCGCCGCCTCGGTCCTGGTGACGAGCAACGCGGATGACGCGAGCTGGTCCGCCGACGCGGTGCGCGCGCTCGAGCCGAGTGTGGTGAGGGGATGGGAGGCCCGGAGCGTCGGACCTGCTCCCTTCCGCCCCGTTCTGGTGGTTCGGACGAGCGCCCTCGCGGACCTCCTGCGCGGCACAGGTGTGGATCTCGCCGCGCTCCAGGCCCGCGGCGCCGAGCCCGTGCGCGTCGACCGCGTGCGGGAGCTCACCCTCACGCTCACGCAACGCAGCCGCGAGGAGGAGATCACCGCGCCGAACGTCGTGGGGATCCTCGAAGGGAGCGACCCCGCCCTCAGAAACGAGTACGTGGTCTTCTCCGCACACATGGACCATGTGGGCATCGGCGCGCCCGACCATCGGGGCGACTCGATCTTCAACGGCGCCGACGACGACGCGTCCGGGACCATTGCCGTCGTCGAGATCGCCGAAGCGATGGCGTCTCTGCCTACGCCGCCGAGGCGATCGATGCTCTTCCTGCTCGTCAGCGGCGAGGAGAAGGGGTTGTGGGGGAGCGAGTACTTCGCGGATAACCCGTCTGTGTCGGCCGAGCAGATGGTCGCGAACCTCAACATCGACATGGTCGGCCGCAACTGGCCCGACACGATCGTCGCGATCGGGAAGGAGCACTCGGACCTGGGCGCGACGCTCGAGCGCGTGAACGCCGCGCACCCCGAGCTCGGCATGACCGCGATCGACGACCTCTGGCCCGAGCAGAGCTTCTACACGCGCTCGGACCACTACAACTTCGCGGTGAAGGGCGTGCCGGTCCTGTTCTTCTTCAACGGGACCCACGCGGATTACCACGGCCGCGACGACGAGGTCGACCGCATCGACGGAGAGAAGGCCGCCCGCATCGCGAGGCTGGTCTTCCACCTCGGCGCGGCGATTGGAAACGCGGACGCGCGACCGGCCTGGAACCCGGAGAGCTACGCCAGGATCGTCACGGATCGCCCCTGAGCCGAGCGACCTCCGGGGCGGTCGGATGTCCTCTCTTCAGGACATCTCGGGCCGCCACGGGTGTCGCGGCCTCAGTGCAGCTCTTCCGAGCCCTTCGGGTACAGCCTGAAGAGGTGGTCGAGCCGCAAAACCCGTAGGATCCTGGCGGTTTGCGCGGGTAGCGAACGCACCCAGACGTGGTCGGCCGGCCCGGATTGAAGGCGCGCCGTCAGGATGAGCGACAGGTCGCCGACATCGAGCTGATCGAGACCCGTGAAGTCGAAGACTACGTGCTCCGCGGAGCGTAGGTCCTTTGCCGAGGATCCGTCCTTGCCATTGTGTCTCATCGCCGCCTCCCGTGGCTCGTTCGTCCGCCTGCACCCCCCCAAGAGACAATCCATTAGTAGATCAAGAGTCGTGCCAGAAAGGCATCTGGCCCTGGGCTCTCGATCGGGCCACTATTCGAGAGGGAACCCATTCGAGGGGGGCGAGTGGCTTCGTTGTCTCGTACCGCGGTCGTCCTGGCGACGCTCATGTGCTCCGCGAGCGGCGTGGGTGCCGTCCAAGTGGACGGCGCCGAGAGTGCCTATCTGCGCGCCGTGTCACGCTACTTCCAGGTGCCCGAGGGAGAGGTATCGATTCTCGCGCATTGGGACCTGCCGACGGACGAGATCCCCGTGGTGCTCTTCGTCGCGCGCCGAGCCGGCGTCTCGGCGGAGGCGCTGGTGGCGCTGCGGGAGTCCGGCCGCAGTTGGACCGCCCTGGCCGCGAGCTACAACATCGGCTCGAACATGCTCCACGTGCCGCTGCGTGATCCCGCGACCGCGGGCGTGCTCTCGGGAGCCTACCAGCGCTTCGGTGACACGCCCGTCGCCGAGTGGGCCGATGTCCCGCTCGGCGAGCAGGACATCATCGCGCTCGTGAACGTGCGCGTGCTCTCGCAGGTGCTCGGCGTGCCGCCGGACGACATCGCGCGGCGTACGGGGAGCTCGGCGAGCTTCGTCGAGCTGTACGCGCAGCTTCTGCGCTGAAGGGCCGGCGAGTCCCTGCCGAGGGCATCGCCGTCTTCGTCGAGTAGGCCGTCCGTTCATGGGTGAGGTCGTCTCCGGTTCCAGCGGTGGTCCGCAGGCCATGCGCGCCTTCACCAAGGCGATGCTCCGGGATCTGCGCGCGCTCGAAGTGATGCTGGCTGACGGTCTCTTCGAGTCCGACGTGCGGCGCATCGGCGCCGAGCAGGAGATGTTCCTGGTCAACGAGGGGTGGCGCCCGGCGCCCGTGGCGCTCGAGGTGCTCGCGCGCCTCGAGGGGCCGTTCACGACGGAGCTGGCGCTCTACAACCTCGAAGCCAACATCGAGCCCCGTGAGCTCACCGGCTCGTGCTTCTCGGCGCTCCAGGCACGCGTGTGGGATCTCGTGGAGGCGGCGCGGGTCGCCGCGCACGAGGTCGGGGCCGACGTGATCTTGACGGGCATCCTTCCCACGCTGCTGCGCTCCGACGTGACACTCGACAACATCACGCCGCACGAGCGCTACTACGCCCTGAACGCAGCGCTCGCGCAGCTCCGCGGCGGCGAGCCCCACCGCCTCCAGATAGAGGGGATCGACGACCTCTACATCGAGGACGACTCGGTCATCCTGGAGTCGTGCAACACGAGCTTCCAGGTGCACCTCCAGGTGGGTGGGGCCGAGTTCGCCGAGGTATACAACGTGGCGCAGGTCGTGACCGCGCCGGTGATGGCGGCCGCCGTGAACTCACCCATCCTGTTCGGGAAGCACCTCTGGGACGAGACGCGCATCGCGCTCTTCCAGCAGTCGGTCGACGCGCGCAGCGGCACGCTGCACGTGCGCGAGCTCTCCCCGCGTGTACGCTTCGGCGAGGGTTGGCTCGAGGATTCAGTCACCGAGCTCTTCCAGGAGGATGTGGCGCGTTTCAGGGTCCTCCTCACCAGCGAGATGGAAGAGGACCCCATGGAGGTTCTGCGCCGAGGGGGGGCGCCCCAGCTCCATGCGCTGCGCCTCCACAACGGCACGGTCTACCGATGGAACCGCGCGTGCTACGGCGTCACGAATGGCGCGCCTCACCTGCGTATCGAGTGTCGCGTGCTCCCTGCTGGGCCCACCGTGGTGGACGAGGTGGCGAACGCGGCCTTCTGGTCCGGTTTCGTGCTCGGGGCGCGGGAGGCCTACGGCGACATCCGCGCGCGAATTGACTTCGCCGACGCCAAGGCGAATTTCCTGGCGGCGTCGCGACACGGGCTCGAGGCGGGGTTCCGCTGGCTCGACGGCAGGGCAGTCGGTGCGCGCCGCCTCATTCTCGACGAGGCGCTCCCGTTGGCGCGATCGGGCCTCGCGGGCGCGGGCGTGAGCAGCGAGGACATCGACAAGTACCTCGGCATTCTCCGCGACCGTGTGGAGACCGGCTTGACGGGCTCTCGGTGGATCCTGCGCTCGCTCACTGGAATGAAGGGTCACGGAACGCGCGCGGAGCGCCTGTCGGCGGTGACGGCTGGGGCGATCGCGCGTCAGAAGGAAGGGCGCCCCTGCCACGAGTGGGGCGACGCGAACATACGCGAAGCGGGAGGCTGGCGTCTGAACTACCTCAAGGTCGAGCAGTTCATGACGACGTCGCTGTTCACGGTCCACGAGGACGAGCTCGTGGACTTGGTGGCGTTCCTGATGGACAAGAAGCGGATCCACCACGTGCTCGTGGAGGACGACGCACACTCGCTCGTGGGCCTCGTCTCCTACAGGTCGGTGGTGCGCCTCATGGCCGAGGGCTTCGACCGCTCGACCGACGACGCACCCGCGGTGAAGACGATCATGGCGCGCGATCCCGTCTCGGTCGCTCCCGACACGCCGACGCTCGAGGCGATCGACCTCATGCGTCAGCACGGCGTCACGTGCCTCCCGGTCGTTTCGGAGGGGAAGTTGGTGGGGATCGTGAGCGAGAGCGACTTCATGTCGATCGCGTACGAGCTGCTCGAGAGCCGCCTCCGGGCGGGAGATGGGGGCGGCGACCGCCCGGCTGTGAGGGGCCAGCCGGAGTAGCCTCGTGTGCGGGCGATACACTCTGGCCACGACCGCCGACGAGCTCGTCGAAGCGTTCGACGTCCCCCCGCCGACCTTCGACCTCGTGCCGCGCTACAACATCGCGCCGAGCCAGGACGTGCCCGTTGTGGCCGAGGACAGGCACGGCCGGCGCGTGGGACACCTCACTTGGGGGCTCGTTCCCGGGTGGGTCGAAGAACCGGGGTCGGGGATCATCAACGCGCGGTCGGAGTCGGTGGCGGACAGGCCGTCGTTTCGGGAGGCCTTCGAGCGGAGGCGCTGCCTCGTGCCCGCCACCGGCTTCTACGAGTGGAAGCAGGAAGGGGGCGGGAAGGTCCCCTACTGGATCCACCCGCGGGCTGGCGGGCTCATGGCGTTCGCGGGCATCTGGGAGCGGTGGAGCCGGCCGGGAGCTGAGTCTCGCCACACCTTCGCCATCCTCACCACCGACGCGAGCGAGGACGTGGCGCCCATCCATGACAGGATGCCCGTGGTAGTCGCGACGGCGGACCGTGACCGATGGCTCGACGGGAGCGCGGACCCGCGCATGCTGCTCGACATCCTACGCGCGCCGCCGGCGGGGAGCCTCGTGAGTCACGCCGTCGCGACCAGGGTCAACCGCCCTGCGGAGGACGACGCGGAGCTGATCGAGCCCGCGGGCTGAGACCACGCCGGCCGGGCGCAGCGGGGTCGCGGTCCGTTTTAGTGCATATGCCCCGGCATCGACACCGTCATGAGCCCGCTCATGGGCTCGGCGAGCACGACGTCCCAGGCGAGCTGCTGGAGGAGCCTCTCACGCGCGAGGGACGTCGGGTCCGTCGGGTCGACGAGCGCCGTGAGGCCCATCGCGGGCTGCCGGTACATCGTCGTGAACCACACGTAGGTGACGAGGTTCACGATCGGCGTCGCGGGGTGGCCCATCCCGTCGACGAAGAGCTTGGACTGGCGCTCGATGCCCGGCACGTGCCCGCGAACGACCTCCTGCCTGAGCCGATAGACGGCCGTCGACGAGGGGACGACGTAGGCCATCTGATGGCCGGCGCGCCGGTTGATGCCGTCGAGCTGGTCGCGCAGTCGCTCGACGTATCCTCCGGGGGCGTGACCGCGATCGATCCACTCCTGGAGGGTGGCGACGTCCGCCCTGTCGTGATCCTCGTTCGCGAAGCTCGGCTGGCCCGTGCCGCCAACGCTCGCCGTGAGGCCGTTTCCGTCCCACGCCGACCATGAGTGCTGCACGAGGATCCGCCCGTTCGGGTTCGTCTCGATCATGAGGTCGCCGAAGAGGTCGATCCCCTCCTCGGGCATGATCGCGTTGGGCGACATCGTGAAGACGTCGATACCGCCGGCACGCAGCGCGACCTTCGCGACGTTCCGACTGTCGTCGTCGTCGCCTTGGTTCCAGTGCTGCATAGGCGTCGATCCGCCGATCATCTGTACGCCCAGGTTCTCATGACCGACGAGCTCCGCCTCGGCCGCCAACGCGGCGAGCGGGCCGGGCTCGCCGGTGCGGCGGTTCGGCCCGATGAAGACATTGAAGCTATGCGTGGCCATGAAGTAGCTCTGGCCCTGGACGATGGGCCGGGCCATGCGCTCGTGCTGCGCGCTGGCCGCGGTCGGCGCGACCGCGGTGAGCGCGGTGGTCGCGAGAACGGCGGCCAGGGTACGAAAACGGGGCGCGCGCGTCACGCGGGAGCTTGGAACGGTCATCGGGGCGAGCCTCCTTGGGTGAGCTTCAGGCTAGGCTGCCGAGCGGCGGCGAACAAGATCCGGAGCGAGCCTCCGGAGAGAGCCTCGGTTGCGTCGTCGTGGCGGAGATGAGCGGGCGCTCGGTGGCCCGCGCCCGAAGCAACGTCCTTGCCGTCGTGGCACTTCTGGCGTAAGACCAATCATTAAATTAGTTGATGCGTCCGGCACTTCTCGGGCCAGGCAGGCGGCGTGGCGGTGACCCGCTCGACGGACTCCCCCAGCGTCCTGATCGTCGAGGACGATGCTGCGGACCTCGCGCTCATTACGGCGGAGCTCGAGCGTGCCGGCGTGGATGGGCGGGTGGATGCGACCGCGGAGCTCGCGGAGGTGCGGCGGCTCCTCGACACGATCGCGTACGACGTGGTGCTCGCGGACTACGACCTGCGGGGATGGCGGGGCCTGGACATCCTGCGCGAGCTCCGTGAGCGCGGCCTCGACGTGCCGGTGATCCTGGTCACGGGGAGCCTCGGGGAAGAGTTCGCCGACGAGTGCATGCGCGAGGGCGCGACGGACTTCGTGCTCAAGCGTCACCTCACGCGACTTCCTGCCGCCCTTCGGCGCGCGCTCGAAGAGAAGCGCCAGCGCGACGGGCACGCGCGGGTTGGCGAGCATGCGCGCAAGCTCTCCATCGCGGTCGACCAGGGGCCGGCCGCGGTGTTCATCACCGACACCATGGGAAGGATCGAGTACGTCAACCGGCGCTTCACGGAGATCACTGGCTACGCCGCCGACGAGGTGCTCGGGCAGAACCCGCGGATACTCCAGTCGGGGCGCACGCCTCTCCAGGCCTACGAGGAGCTCTGGGGCACCATCGTTCAGGGCGGGGTCTGGCGGAGCGAGATTCTCAACCGCCGCAAGAACGCCGAGCTGTACTGGTGCCAGGTGAGCATCTCGCCGATGACGGGCCCGGACGGTGTGGTGACCCATTTCGTCGCGGTGCATGAGGACATCAGCGAGCGACGCCGAGCCGAAGAACAGCGGCAGGCGAGCGACGAGCGTTATCGCGCGCTGACCGAGGCGTCGTTCGACGTGATCGCGCTGTCCGTGGATGGTGTCCTCCGGGAGGTGAACGCGGGTTGGGAACAGGTTCTGGGTCACCCCGCGGCGGAGGTCATCGGGCGCCGCCCCGTCGACTTCGCCCACGAGGAGTCTCGTGAGGAGGTGCTACGTCGAGTCGAGGGTGGAATC
>Ga0214472_10003502_pt1 | contig 16587 bp, 15 predicted proteins | sample RVTome_6_FD_207662 | JGI IMG/M metagenome (GOLD analysis project Ga0214472, IMG submission 207662) | Soil microbial communities from uranium-contaminated site in the Upper Colorado River Basin, Wyoming, United States - RVT140D175 | ecosystem: Environmental > Terrestrial > Soil > Contaminated >... | reverse complement strand
CACCGCCACGCGGTCCTTCAAGGCCTGACGATCAGGTGTAGATCTTGCGCAGCTCGCCCGCGGCCCACTTGACCGACTCCTCGGGCTTCATCTTGCCGCTCGCCGCCTGCGCATACATGTCGACGATAATGTACTTGTTCCATGCCTCGGCGGCCTTCTTGCCCGGCGCGCCGGCGAAGCCCATGTGGCGGCCCATGCGCGACGCGGTCTTGAACGGCAGCATCACCGGGTCCTGGTCCCACATCGGGTGCTTCTCCCAATCGCGCGTCGGCCCCACAGCGAAGCCCTTCTGCACCACCACCCACTTCTCGTAATTGGCCTTGGTGTGCGCCCAGCGCAGGAACTCCTTTGCGGCCTTGGCGTTCTTCGAGTACTTCATCACCATGTGAGTGAACGCCGTGTGGTAGGCGTACTGCCCCTTGGGCCCGGCGGGCAGCGGTGCATGCAGGATGTCGGTATGCAGCGGCGCGCCTTTCTCGGTCTTGAATTTGTCCGCGCCATTCAGCGCGGCGACGTAGATCGAGGCACCGTTCAGCGACGCACAGATGTCGCCGGAGAGGAAAGAGCGGTTGTTGTTGCTGTCGTCCCAGGCAAGCCCGCCCTCGTCGTGCGCGTCCTTCCAGAACTGGGTCATGAAACGCACCGATTCGACGGTTTCCTTGGAGTCGAGCACCACTTTGCCCTTGGCATCGACTTCCTGGCCGCCGTAGGACCACATTATCGGATAGGCGAATGTGGGCGCATCGCCGAAGGTGTGCCCGAGCGTCTGGCCGATCGGGCGTTTCGCCGCTTTCAGCTTCTTGCCGGCTTCGTGGTACTTCGCCCAGGTCTTGGGGAATTCCTTGACGCCGATTTCGTCGAACCAGGACTTGCGGTACGCGAGCAGCGCCGGCACCGTCGCCCAGGGCATGGCCACCCACTTTCCCCCGACCGTGCACATCGACTTCGGCAGGTCGTAGATTCCGCCCTGCGCCTTGCCGACTTCCCCGGCGATGTCGCTCACATCCACCGACCCCGCGGCATAGAGTTGCGGATAATTGTTCAGCAGCATGATGATGTCGGGCCCGCTGCCCGACTGGATCCCCGCGGTGGCCCGCGCCGGGATGTCATTGGCGTTGACCGTCTCCACGTTGAGCTTGATGCCGAGCGCCTTCTGCACCTCCGGCACGTAGACTTCGCGCAGCACCTTGTCGGCCGCCGGGACGAAATCGTTCCAGCGCAGGATGTGGACCGTGCTGGCCTGCGCAAACACAGGCGCGCGGTGCGCGGCGAGAATTCCCCCGAGGCCGGTTGCCGCGACACCCGCGCCTACGGACTTCAGAAACTTTCTGCGTTTCATTTGCTCTTCCTCCCGGATGAACCTCGCGGCCGTTGCAGCCGCACCAGCGCAATCTGCCTTCACGCACACGCAAAGTCAATATGCTGCACAGTTGGCGCTGACGGTCGGAAGGTACACCGTGCTGACGCTGCTCGGGCGCAGGTAGAATTCGCTCAACCAGCAAGGGGGTCTGCAACGCCATGAACCAGCTCGATTTCAGGGGCCGCACCGCGGTGGTCACCGGGGGCCTGATCGGCATCGGCGCGGCGATCGTGAAGCGCCTCGAGGCCTCGGGCGCCCGGGTGCGCGTCTGGGACGTGGCATCGAAGGACGATCCGGTGGACGTGACCGAACTCAAGGCGCTCGAGCGGGCCACGGCGAAGGCCCTGGCCGACTTCGGCCGCATCGACATCCTGGTCAACAACGCCGGCATCGCCGGCATGACCAAGCCGGTGGTGGACTACCCGGTGGAGGAGTGGAAGCGGGTCATCGACGTCGATCTAAACGGGCCTTTCCTCTGCTGCCGCGCCGTGGTGCCGCACATGGTGAAGGCGAAGTACGGCCGCATCGTCAACATCGCCTCGATCGCCGGCAAGGAAGGCAACCCCAACGCCGCCGCCTACGCCGCCGCCAAGGGCGGCGTGATCGCCTTCACCAAGGCGCTCGGCAAGGAGCTCGCGCAGACCGGGGTGCTGGTCAACTGCGTGACCCCGGCCGCGGCGCAGACGGCGATTCTCGACCAGGTGACACCCGAGTTCGCGAAGTTCATGCTGTCCAAGATCCCGATGGGGCGTTTCGTCAAGGTGGAGGAGATCGCGGCGCTCGCCTGCTGGCTCGCGTCCGAGGATTGCTCGTTCTCCACGGGTGCCGTATTCGACATTTCCGGAGGCAGAGCGACTTACTGATATGGCCAAAAAAACGATCCCGTTGCGCAGCGTGCAGTGGTTCGGCCGCCAGGACATCTACGGCTTCATCTACCGCAGCTGGACCAAGAACCGCGGCATTCCGCAGGACCAGTTCGACGGCCGCCCCGTGATCGGCATCTGCAACACCTGGTCGGAGCTCACCCCCTGCAACACGCACTTCCGCGTGCTCGCCGAGCACGTGCGCAACGGCGTGCTCGAGGCGGGCGGCTTCCCGCTCGAATTCCCGGTGATGTCGCTGGGCGAGACGCTGCTGCGGCCCACCGCGATGCTCTACCGCAACCTCGCCAGCATGGACGTCGAGGAGTCGATCCGCGCCAACCCGCTCGACGGCGTGGTGCTGCTCGCCGGCTGTGACAAGACCACGCCAGCGACGCTGATGGGCGCGGCGAGCGTCGACCTGCCGACGCTGCTCGTCTCGGGCGGGCCGATGCTCTCGGGCAAGTACCGCGGCACCGACATCGGCTCGGGCACCAATACCTGGTCGATGTCGGAAGAGCTGCGCGCCGGCAAGATCACGCTCGAGGAGTTCCACGAGGCCGAGTCCTGCATGCACCGCTCGCACGGGCACTGCATGACGATGGGCACCGCTTCCACCATGGCCTCGATGGTGGAGGCGCTCGGCGTCGGCATGCCGGGCAACGCCGCGATTCCCGCGGTGGACGCGCGGCGCAACGTCCTCGCGCGCATGGCGGGCCGGCGCGCCGTAGAGATGGTGAAGGAGAAGCTGCAGCTCTCGAAGATCCTCACCCGGCAGGCGTTCGAGAACGCGATCCGCGTCAACGCCGCGATCGGCGGCTCGACCAACGCCGTGATCCACCTCATCGCCATCGCGCGGCGCATCGGCGTCGATCTCGAGCTCGCCGACTGGGACCGGCTCGGGCGCGGCGTGCATACGCTGGTCGACCTCATGCCCTCGGGCAAGTACCTGATGGAGGATTTCTACTACGCCGGCGGGCTGCCGGCGGTGATCCGGGAGCTCGGCGAGAACGGCAAGCTGCACAACAACGCGCTGACGGTGAACGGGCGCTCGCTCTGGGAGAACAACAAGGACGCGCCGTGCTGGAACCGCGACGTGATCCATACGTTCAAGAAACCTTTCAAGAAGGACACCGGGATCGCCGTGCTGCGCGGCAACCTCTGCCCCGACGGCGCCATCGTCAAGCCCTCGGCGGCGACGCCGAAGCTGCTCAAGCACCGCGGCCGCGCCGTGGTGTTCGAGAACATCGAGGACTTTCACACGCGCATCGACGATCCCGGCCTCGACATCGACGCCAAGTGCATCATGGTGCTGAAGAATTGCGGGCCGAAGGGCTACCCGGGCATGGCCGAGGTCGGCAACATGCCGCTGCCGCCGAAACTCCTGAAGAAGGGCATCACCGACATGGTGCGCATTTCGGATGCGAGGATGAGCGGCACCGCCTACGGCACGGTGGTCCTGCACGTGTCGCCCGAGGCCGCGGCGGGCGGGGCGCTCGCGCTGGTGGAAAATGGCGACATCATCGAGCTCGACGTGGCCAAGCGCAGGCTGCAGCTCCTGGTGACGCCGAAGGAACTCGCAAAGCGGCGGGCCAAATGGAACAAGCCCAAGGCACCGCTTGCCCGCGGCTACTGGAAGTTGTACTTCGACCACGTGCTGCAGGCGCACGAGGGGGCAGACCTGGATTTCCTCGCCGGCAAGAGCGGCGCTTTCGTGCCGCGCGACAACCACTGAGGAGGCTCGCATGCTGCAAGCCGCCGATCTCACCATCCGCCTGCACCCCGAGGACGACGTGGTCATCGCCCGGGTCGAGATTCCCGCCGGGACCCTCGTGCAGCGCGAGGGCGTACGCACCGAGGCGATGATCCCGGCGGGCCACAAGCTCGCCACGCGCGCCGTGGAACCCGGCAAACCCGTGCGCCGCTACAACCAGGTTATCGGCTTCGCCACCAAGGCGATCCGGCCTGGCGAGCACGTGCACGTGCACAACCTGGCGATGGGCGAGTTCGAGCGCGACTACGCGTTCTGCGCCGGCGTGAAGCCGGTCGAGTATGCGCAGCCTCCCGCGACCTTCCAGGGCATCGTGCGCGCCGACGGCCGCGTCGCCACGCGCAACTACATCGGGATACTCACGAGCGTGAACTGCTCCGCCACCGTCGCGCGGATGGTGGCCGACCATTTCCGCAACAACCTCGCCGACTACCCCAATGTCGACGGCGTGGTAGCGCTCACGCACAAGACCGGCTGCGGCATGGCCTCCGAAGGGGAGGGCATGGAGTTGCTCCGGCGCACGCTCACCGGCTACGCGCAGCATCCGAACTTCTACGCCACCGTGAGTATCGGCCTGGGGTGCGAAGCGAACCAACTCAACACCTGGATGGGCAGTGCCAAGCTGAAGGTTTCGGAGAAGCTGCAGGCCTTCACCATCCAGGAAAAAGGCGGCACCACCAAGGCGGTGAAGGACGGTATCGCGCGCGTGAAGGCGCTGCTGCCCGAGGCGAACAAGGTGAAGCGCGAGACGGTGCCCGCAAGCCACCTGATCCTGGGCCTCGAATGCGGCGGCTCGGACGGCTACTCCGGGATCAGCGCCAACCCGGCGCTCGGCGCGGCGGCGGACCTGCTCGTGCGCCACGGCGGCACGCCGATTCTCTCCGAGACGCCCGAGATCTACGGCGCCGAGCACCTGCTCACGCGTCGCGCGGTGTCGCGCGAAGTGGGCGAGAAGCTGCTCGCGCGCATCCGCTGGTGGGAGGACTACACCGCGCGCAACCACATGGAGATGAACAACAACCCCTCGCCCGGCAACAAGGCGGGCGGCCTCACCACCATCCTCGAGAAATCGCTCGGCGCCGCGGCCAAGGGCGGCACCATGAACCTGGTCGACGTCTACCAGTTCGCCGAGAAGGTGACCGCGAAGGGCTTCGTCTTCATGGATACGCCCGGCTACGACCCGGTGTCGGTCACCGGCCACGTCGCGGGCGGCGCCAACGTGGTGTGCTTCACCACCGGCCGCGGCTCGGTGTACGGCTGCAAGCCCTCGCCGTCGCTCAAGCTCGCGACCAACACCCGCCTCTTCCAGCACATGGAAGAGGACATGGACGTCAACTGCGGCACCATCGTGGACGGCACCGAGACCGTGGAGCAGGTCGGCGAGCGCATCTTCCGGATGATCCTGGACACCGCGTCGGGCAAGCGGACCAAGTCGGAACTGCTCGGCTTCGGCGAGGACGAGTTCGCGCCCTGGGTGGTGGGCGCGACGATGTGACGCGACGCTCGCGCGCCGTTGTCTACGCCATTGCGGCGCTAGGGCTGCTCGTGCTGACAGTGCTGGCCTTCGGCGCCGGGCGTTTCGCGCTGTCGCTCGCCGAGCTCGGCGCGCTCGCCGCCAACCAGCTCTTCGGCGCGGGCTACGAGGTCGCGCCTACCGCCGAGACCGTGGTGCTGCAGGTGCGCGGCCCTCGGATCCTGGCGGCACTGCTCGTCGGCGCGGCGCTCGCCGCCGCGGGCACCGCCTACCAGGGCATGTTCCGCAATCCGCTCGTCTCGCCCGACATCCTCGGCGTATCCGCGGGCGCCGCGCTCGGTGCGGTGCTCGGCATTTTTTTCTCGCAGAGCGCGCTCGTCATCCAGCTCGGCGCGTTCGCGGGCGGCCTCGCCGCCGTGGGCCTGGTATACGCGGTCGGCGCGAACGTCCGGCGCCACGACCCGATCCTGTCGCTGATCCTCGCCGGCATCGTGCTAGGGACGCTCCTTGGCGCGTTCATCGCGCTCATCAAGTACCTCGCCGATCCGTACAACCAGCTGCCGGCGATCACTTACTGGCTGCTGGGCAGCCTCGCCGCCGTGGCGCCGTCCGACCTGGCGCTCGCCGCGCCGTTCGCGCTCGCGGGGCTCGTGCCCTTGTATCTCCTGCGCTGGCGCATGAACTTGCTTTCGCTCTCGGACGACGAAGCGCGCGCGCTCGGCGTCCCGGTGGGCCGGCTGCGCTTCGCGGTGGTGTGCGCCGCGACACTCATGACCGCCGCGGCCGTCGCCATCTCGGGCATCATCGGCTGGGTCGGGCTGCTCATCCCGCACGCCGCGCGCATGCTGGTCGGGCCCGAGTTCTCGCGCCTGCTGCCGCTCGCCATGGTGCTCGGCGCCGCGTTCCTGCTGGCGGTCGACACGCTCGCGCGCACCGTCGCGCCGATCGAGGTGCCCCCGGGTGTGCTGACCGCGCTCATCGGCACGCCGTTCTTCCTGTGGCTGTTCGTCTCGGCGAGGCGCGCATGGCAGTGATGCTCGAAGCGCAGGGCCTCGGCTACGGCTACCCGGGGCGCGCGGTGGGGCGGGGGCTCGACCTCGCACTCGGCGCGGGCGAAGTGCTCTGCGTGCTGGGGCCTAACGGCGGCGGCAAGACGACCCTGTTCCGCACGCTACTTGGGCTCCTCGAGGCCCAGGCCGGGGAAGTGCGCCTGCAGGGCGAGTCGCTCGGTGCGCTGCCGCGCAGCGAGGTGGCGCGCCGCATGGGCTACGTGCCGCAGGGGCACGTCGCTCAGTTCGCGTTCACGGTGCGCGACGTCGTGCTGATGGGGCGCACGGCGCATGTAGGCCTGTTTGCCGCGCCCGGTGCGGCCGACCGCGCGGCGGCCGAGCGCGCGATCGAGGCGCTCGGCATCGGCGCGCTCGCCGAGCGCGTGCTCACCGAGCTCTCGGGCGGCGAGCGCCAGCTCGCCATGATCGCGCGCGCGCTCGCGCAGGGCGCCCGGCTGCTGGTGCTCGACGAGCCCACCGCAAGTCTCGATTTCGGCAACCAGGTGCGCGTGCTGCGCGAGCTCCGGCGCCTCGCCGCCGAGGGCTACGCAGTGGTGTTCTCCTCGCACGATCCGGGCCAGGCGTTCCTCGCAGCGAGCCGCGTGCTGCTGCTCGCGCGCGGCGGCGCGCTACGCCAGGGCGCGCCAGCGGAGGTGATCACGGCGGAGAACCTGCGCCAGGTCTACGGCGTCGAGGTGCGCATCGCGCCGCTCGACGGCACCAGCGTGTGCCTGCCGGTACTCTGACCACGCGCGCAGCCGTTTCAGATTCCGGCCGCCAGCTCCCGCGTGAGCTGCGCCGCCGGCATCTCCCTGCAGCCGGTCGCGTTCTGCCCGGACCATAGCGGCGTGAAATCGCCGGAGCCCTTGGCCTCCGCTTTGGCGCGCAGCGGCGCAATGGCCGAGGTCGCGAGCGGAAATGCCGGGGGCGTGTCGCTGAGCGGCCCGAGCTCGCGCATCACGCGATTCATGATGCTGCGCGCCGGGCGGCCTGTGAACAGGTTAGTGAGCGCGGTGTGGCGTGCCGCTTCGCCTTTCAGCGCCGCGCGATGCACCGCTCTGATGGTGGCTTCCGGACACAGCAGATACGCGGTGCCGACCTGCACGCCGGCGGCGCCCAGCGCCATCGCGGCGGCGACGCCTTGCGCATCGGCAATGCCGCCGGCGGCGATCACCGGCAGCTTCACCGCGCGCACGATCTGCGGCAGCAGCGCGAAGGTGCCGACTTGCGTCGTCAGATCGGCGCTCAGGAAGATGCCGCGGTGCCCGCCCGCCTCCACGCCCTGCGCGATGATTGCATCCACGCCCTGCGCTTCCAGCCAGCGCGCTTCGTCGACCGTCGTCGCGGAACTCAGAATCTTCGAGCCCCAGCGCTTCACCCGGCCCAGCAGCTCCCGCGGCGGCAAGCCGAAATGGAAGCTCACCACCGGCGGCCGGAATACTTCCAGCGCGTCGGCGAACTCCGCGTCGAAGGGCGCGAGACCCGGCCCGGCCGGACGTTGCGCCGCATCGATGCCGAATTCCCTGTAGTACGGCGCAAGCGCTGCGCGCCAGGCCGCCTCCCGCTCGGCGCTCGGTACCGGCGGCGCGTGGCAGAAGAAGTTGACGTTGTACGGCTTGGCCGTGTGCGCCCTGATGGCCTCGAGCTCCTTGCGCATCGCGTCGGCCGTGAGCAAGGCGCAGGGCAGCGAGCCCAGCGCTCCGGCATTGGACACGGCAATCGCCATCGCGCCGGACTGGGCGCCGGCCATCGGCGCCTGGATAATCGGCAGCTCGGTGCCGAAAAATTCTGAAATCTTCATTGCGTGACTTCAGCCGCCGCGAGAAAAAGGATTGTCGCGCTCGCCGCCCGCCGGGCCGTAGAACATCACCCAGGTCGCGAAATCTTCGCTCATCGCCTCGAAGCGGTGCTCCATGCCCGCGGGCACGAAAAGCGCGTCGCCCTGCGCCACCGCCACGCGTTCGCCGCCGCGCACCAACTCCGCGCGGCCGCCCGCCACGACATAGATCTCGTCGCGCTCGTGCGGCGTCTGCGGGTCGGTGCCGCGCGGCGCGTACCAGCGCACTTCGAGGCTGCCGTGGCGCAGGATCTCGGCCGAGCGCCGCCCCTCCGGGACCGGTGCGGCCCGCGCGTCCCGCGCCGTCGCGTGCCAGGGATGCTTCATGCAGAATCCGAGTATGCATGAAAAGCCCGCGCGCGTAGCGCGCTTCCATACGGACTCGACGCTGCGCGCCGGGGGCGTTTCGCTGCTGCCCGAGGATACGGCGCATCACGCGGTGCACGTGCTGCGCCTGCGTGCCGGCGACGAGGTGACGCTGTTCAACGGCCGCGGCGGCGAGTATGCGGGACGGATCGCCGCGGTCGATCGCCTGCGCGTGTCGGTGGACGTGCTCGAACATCGGCGGCTCGAGCGCGAGTCGCCGCTCGCCGTGACGCTGGTACAGGGGGTGTCCGCGGGCGAGAAGATGGATTTCACCGTGCAGAAGGCGACCGAGCTCGGCGTCGCCGCGCTGCAGCCGGTGCTCGCCGCGCGCTCGGTCGGGCGGCTCGCCGGCGAGCGCGCCGAGCTGAAGCGCGCGCACTGGCGGCGCGTGGCGGTCGCCGCCTGCGAGCAGTGCGGCCGCAACCGCATTCCCGAGGTGCTGCCGGTGCTGCCGCTCGCCGAGTACTGCCGCGCGCCGGCCGCAGGCGGCGTGCGCCTGCTGCTCTCGCCGCAGGCGCAACTCGGGCTGCGCGCCGCCGCCGCGCGCGTGGACGGCGCCGCCGCGCTCGCTTCGGGACCCGAGGCGGGCTTCGTCGCCGACGAGGAAGCCATGCTGGTCGCGGCCGGGTTCGTGCCCGTGCGGCTGGGACCGCGGGTGCTGCGCACCGAGACCGCCGCGCTCGCCGCGCTCGCCGCGCTCAACGTGCTGGCGGGCGATTTCTGAGCCTTGCCTTAGAATCGCGCGCGAGCCCATGAGCGCGCCCGTCAAGCCCGAAGAGTTCGTCCGCTGGTTACGCCAGACCGCGCCCTACCTGCACGCCTTCGGCGGGCGCACCTTCGTCATCGGCTTCGGCGGCGAGCTGATCACCGAGCGCTCGCGCTTCGCGCAGTTCATCCAGGACGTGAACCTGCTCGCCGCGCTCGACATTCGCCTCGTGCTGGTGCACGGTGCGCGCCCGCAGATCGAGGCGGAGCTCAAGGCGAAGGGCCTGCGCTCGCGCTACGCCAAGGGCTTGCGCGTCACCGACGCGGCCGCGCTGGTCGCGGTGAAGCACGCGGCGGGCGCGCTGCGCGTGGAGATCGAGGCGCTGCTCTCCCAGGGCCTGCCGAGCTCGCCGATGGCGGGCGCCGAGATCCGCGTCGCCTCCGGCAACTACATCGCCGCGCAGCCGATCGGCGTGGTTGAAGGCGTCGATTACCAGTTCACCGGGCTGGTGCGCAAGGTCGACGCGCCGGCCATCGCGCGGCGCCTGGAGGCGGGCGAAGTGGTGCTGGTGCCGCACATCGGCTACTCCCCCACGGGCGAGGTGTTCAATCTGTCATGGGAGGACGTGGCGCAGAGCGTCGCCGGCGCGCTGCGCGCCGACAAGCTGCTGCTGTTCGTCGACCGCCCGCCCGCGGACCGCAAAGGCGCAGCGATCGGCGAGCTCACCGCGCGCGAGGCCGAGGCGCTGCTGAAGAAGGCCGACCTCGGCGCGCACGCGGCGCGCGCGCTGCGCCACGCGCTCGCCGCGCTCGCCGCCGGCGTGGGCCGCGCGCACCTGATTTCGCGACGCACCCCCGGGGCCGCGCTGCTCGAGCTCTTCACGCACTCGGGCGTCGGCACCATGATCACCGCCGAGCCCATGCAGCGGCTGCGCGAGGCGCGTATCGAGGACGTCGGCGGCATCCTCGCGCTGATCGAGCCGCTCGAGGCGGACGGCACGCTGGTGAAGCGCGGCCGCGAGCGCCTGGAGCGCGAGATCGCCAACTTCGTCGTGCTCGAGCACGACGGCGCGCTGCTGGGCTGCGCCGCGCTCTATCCGCTGCCCGAGAAGAGTGGCGAGCTCGCGTGCCTCGTGGTGGCGCCCGATGCGCGCGACGCCGGCTACGGCGAGCAGCTGCTGCGCGCCTGCGAATGGCGCGCCCGGCAGCAGAAGATCCGGCGCCTGTTCGCGCTCACCACGCGCGCCGCGCACTGGTTTCTCGAACAGGGTTTCAAGGCCGCCGACCCCTCGGCGCTGCCCGGCGAGCGCCAGGCGCTCTATAATTGGAAGCGCGGCTCCAAAGTGTTCCTCAAGCGGATCTAGACCGGAACTTCCACCCCATGGCGCGAATGGTGAAATGCATCAAGCTCGGCCGCGAGGCCGAGGGGCTCGACTTCCCGCCCTATCCGGGCGGGCTCGGCAAGCGCATCTTCGAGAACGTGTCGAAGGAAGCCTGGGCGCAGTGGCTCAAGCACCAGACCATGCTGGTGAACGAAAACCGCCTGAACCTCGCCGACCCGAAGGCGCGCAAGTACCTTGCCGAGCAGATGGAAAAGCACTTCTTCGGCGAAGGCGCCGACGTCGCCTCGGGCTACGTCCCGCCGGCCAAGTAAATACTACTGCAGGATTTCCTTCTCCACCTCTTCGATCGAGGTGTGGCGCACGTCGCGGCCCTTGACCATGTAGATCACATACTCGGCCATGTTCTTGGCGTGATCGCCGATGCGCTCGATGGCCTTGGCGACGAACAGGATCTCCAGCGAGCGCGTGATGGTGCGCGGATCCTCCATCATGAAGGTGATGAGCTGGCGCATGATGGCGCGGAAGGCGTCGTCCACCTCGCTGTCCTGCTTCACCACGCGCATCGCTTCCGAGACGTCGAGGCGCGCGAACGCGTCCAGCGACTGGCGCAGCATCGCCAGCGCGCGCTCGGCCACCGGCGACAGGTCCATGCGCGGCATGTGCTGGCGCTCGGCGGTATGGATGAGCTTCGCCATGCGCCCGATCTTCTCGGCCTCGTCGCCGATGCGCTCGAGGTCGGTAATGGTCTTGATGACGGTAATGAGCAGCCGCAGGTCGACCGCCGCCGGCTGGCGCCGCGCGATGATGTGGCTGCACAGCTCGTCGAGCTCGACTTCCATGGCGTTGACGCGGTGATCGTCGGCGATCACCTTGTCGATCTGCTGCATGTCGCCCGCCACCAGCGCGTCCATCGCGCGGATGATCTGCTCCTCCACCAGGCCGCCCATCTGCAGCACGCGCGAGCGCACGGCTTCCAGCTCGGCGTCGAATTGCTTGGAGGTATGCTCGGCCATCGTCGCTCAACCTATCATGTTGATATGACGTGGATGTTACGCTTTTCCGGCGGTGAGCGCGCGCACCCCGCCGGGCTCAGCCAGTAGCAGAAGGTCGGCCGGTCGGCGCGCAAACAGGCCGTTGGTGACCACGCCGGCGATGTTGTTGAGGTCCGCTTCCAGGCGCGGCGGATCGAGGATGGCGAGGCCGCGGCAGTCGATGATCAGGTTGCCGTTGTCGGTCTTGAAACCCTCGCGCAACTCGGGGTGCCCGCCGAGCTTGCGCAATTCGCGCCCGAGGTGGCCGCGCGCCATCGGGATCACCTCCACCGGCAGCGGAAACTTGCCCAGCACGCCGACGAGCTTGGAAGCGTCGCAGATGCATACGAACTTGTTCGCCACCGCGGCGATGATCTTCTCGCGCGTAAGCGCGCCGCCGCCGCCCTTGATCATGTACAGGTGCTCGTTGACCTCGTCGGCGCCGTCGACGTAGACGGGCAGCTCGTCGACGGCGTTCAAGTCGAACACGCGGATGCCGTGCTTCTTCAGCCGTTCGGCGCTCGCCTCGGAGGCCGCCACCGCGCCTTCGATGCGGCCTTTCATGCCGGCGAGCGCGTCGATGAAGAAATTGACGGTGGAGCCCGAGCCCACGCCCACGATCGCGTCCTCGACGACGTGCTTCAGCGCCTCGCGCGCGACGAGCTGCTTCAACGCGTCCTGGGTCACTTCTTCCTCTGCGGCGGCAGGTCGGTGCAAACGCCCTCGAACGCCTCCGCCGCCATGCCGATCGATTCGGACACCGTGGGGTGGGGATGGATGGTCTTGCCGATGTCGGTGGCGTCGGCTCCCATCTCCACGGCGAGCGCGAGCTCGCTGACGAGATCGCCCGCGCCCGTGCCGACGATGCCGCCGCCGAGCAGGCGATGCGAGTCCGCGTCGAAAATGAGCTTGGTGAAACCCTCGTCGCGCGCGTTCGCAATGGCGCGTCCCGAAGCCGACCAGGGAAACTTCGCCACGCCGACCTTCGTTCCGGCCTTCTTCGCCTCGTCTTCGGTCAGGCCCACCCAGGCGATCTCGGGATCGGTGTAGGCGACCGCCGGTACCACGCGCGCATCGAAGTGCGACTTCTGCCCCGCCGCGGCCTCCGCCGCCACGTGCCCTTCGTGCACCGCCTTATGCGCGAGCATCGGATTGCCGGCGATATCGCCGATAGCGAAGATATGCGGCACGTTGGTGCGCCTCTGCGAGTCCACGGGGATGAAACCGCGCTCGTCGACCTTGACGCCGGCTTTCTCGGCGCCGATCTTCCTGCCGTTCGGCACGCGGCCCACGCAGACCAGGACCAGTTCGTAGGTCTGCGCGTCCTGCCCGTCGAACGAGACGCGGATGCCCGCCTTCGTCGCCTCGGCCTTGGTGGTCTTCGACTTCAACATCACCCGGTCGAAGCGCGCGGCATTGAACTTCTGCCATACCGCGACCAGGTCGCGATCCGCTCCCAGCATCAGCCCGTCCATCATCTCGACAACGTCGAGGCGCGCGCCGAGCGTCGAATACACCGTGCCCATCTCCAGGCCGATGATGCCGCCGCCGATGACGAGTAGCTTCTTCGGCACGCTCTTCAGCTCCAGCGCGCCAGTGGAGTCGACGATGCGCGGATCATCGGACAGGAAGGGGAGCTTGGCCGACTGCGACCCCGCGGCGATGATCGCGCTCTTGAAGCGTACGTTCGTGTTGTCCTTTGCCGCGACGGCGAGCTGGTTCGGGCCCGCGAACGTCCCCACGCCCTGCACCACCGCGACCTTCCTCATCTTCGCCATCGAGGCGAGCCCGCCCGTGAGCTTGCCGACCACCTTGTCCTTGAAGCCGCGCAGCTCGCCGAGGTCGACCTTCGGCTCGCCGAAAACGACGCCGTGATCGCCGAGCGCCCGGGCCGCGTCCATCACCGCCGCGGTATGCAGCAGGGCCTTCGACGGGATGCAGCCGACGTTCAGGCACACGCCGCCCAGCGCCGGGTAGCGCTCCACCAGCACCGTCTTCAGGCCGAGATCGGCGGCGCGGAAGGCGGCGGAGTAGCCGCCGGGTCCCGCGCCGAGCACCACGACGTCGCAGTCGAGATCGGCCATCTACAGGAGCGAGCGCCGGATGTCGGCGAGCACGCTCGCGAGGTAGGACGTGAAGCGCGCCGCCGCCGCGCCGTCGATCACGCGATGGTCGTATGCGAGCGACAGCGGCAGCATCAGGCGCGGCGCGAATTCCTTGCCGTTCCACACCGGGCGCAGGACCGCCTTCGAGACGCCGAGGATCGCGACCTCGGGGGCGTTGATGATCGGGGTGAAGGCCGTGCCGCCGATGCCGCCGAGGCTCGAGATGGAGAAGGTGCCGCCCTGCATGTCGCCGGGCTTGAGTTTCTTGTCGCGCGCGAGCTTGGAGATGTCGCCGAGCTCGCGCGCCACGTCGAACACGCCCTTGCGGTCGGCGTCGCGGACCACCGGCACCACGAGCCCGTCCGGGGTGTCCACCGCCACGCCGATGTTGTAGTACTTCTTCACCATCAGGTTCTCGCCGCCGCGATCGAGGCTGGCGTTGAAATTCGGGTGCTGCCGCAGCGCGGTGACGCAAGCCTTGATGAGAAAGGCGAGCATGGTGAGCTTGAAGCCCTGCTTCTCGGTTTCGGCGGTGTTCGCCTTGCGGAACGCTTCGAGATCCGTGATATCCGCTTCGTCGAACTGCGTAACGTGCGGGATCGAGACCCAGTTGCGGTGCAGGTTCGGCCCGGAGAGCTTCTGCAGACGCGTCAGCGGCTTCGCCTCCACGGGGCCGAACTTGGAGAAATCGACGTCCGGCCACGCGGGCAGGTTGAACGGCAGCGCCCCGCCCTTCGCCGCGGACGCCGCGGGCACCGCGGCGAGCGCGCCCTTCACGAACCCCTGGACGTCCGCATGCAGGATGCGGCCCTTGGGGCCGGTGCCTCGCACGCGGCCGAGGTCGACGCCCAGCTCGCGCGCGAATTTGCGCACCGACGGGCTGGCGTGCGGCTTGGCCTGCGTCGCTTCCTGCGGCTCCTTCGGCACCGGCGGGCGCTGCGGTACTGCGGCCTCAGGCACCGCCGCGGGCTTGGGCTCCGCCTTCGGCGACTTCGCCTCCGCCGCCGGGGCCGCACCCTCGGCCTCGAGCTCGAGAATCGTCGAGCCTTCCGACACCTTGTCGCCGACCTTGACCTTCATCGCCGTGATCTTGCCGGCGGCGGGCGACGGGATCTCCATCGTCGCCTTGTCCGACTCGACCGTGATGAGCGATTGCTCGGGCGCCACCGTGTCGCCCGGCTTCACCAGCACCTCGATGACCTCGACCTCCTTGAAGTCGCCGATATCGGGCACCTTCACCGTCATCGGGCCCGCGGGGGCGGATGCCGGCTCGGGCTTCGGCTTCTCCGGCGCTCGCGCTAGTGGCGCTGCCTTCGTTTTCTCCGCGGCGGGCGCCGCCTTGTCGCCGCCGTCGGCTTTGGCTTCATCCAGCATCAGGATCGGCGTGCCCTGCGACACCTTGTCGCCGACCTTGACGCGCATTTCCTTCACCGTGCCGGCGCCGGGGGCGGGGATTTCCATCGTCGCCTTGTCCGACTCCACGGTGATGAGTGATTGCTCGGCCGTGATCGAGTCGCCGGCCTTCACCAGGACCTCGATCACCTCCACCTCTTTGAAATCCCCGATGTCCGGGACGTTGACTTCCCTCATACCGTCGTCGGATCCGGCTTGTCGGCGTCGATGCGGTACTTCTTGATGGCCTCGGCCACCGCCTTCGCCTTGCCCTCGCCCTGTTCGGCGAGCGCTTTGAGCGCCGCGATGGCGACGAAGCTGCGGTCGACTTCGAAGAAGTGCCTGAGCTTCGCGCGCGAATCCGAGCGCCCGAAGCCATCGGTGCCGAGGACGCGGCAGACGCGCTCTTTCGGCACGAACGGCCGGATCTGGTCGGCGAAGGTCTTGATGTAGTCGCTCGCCGCCACCACCGGTCCCGCCGGGCGCTTGGCGAGCGCCTGCGCCACGTAGGGCGCGCGCGGCTTGTCCTCGGGATGCAGCAGGTTCCAGCGTTCCGCGGCGAGCCCGTCGCGCCTGAGCTCGGTAAAGCTGGTGGCGCTCCAGACGTCCGCGGCAACGCCCCAGTCCTTTTCCAGCAGCTCGGCGGCCGCCTCGACTTCGCGCAGGATGGTGCCCGAGCCCATCAGCTGCACGCGCGCCTTCGCCTTGGACTTCGACTCGCGCAGCAGGTACATGCCCTTGAGGATCCCTGCCTCGACGCCCTCGGGCATCGCCGGGTGCTCGTAGTTCTCGTTCATCACCGTCAGGTAATAGAACACGTCTTCCTGCTCCTGCACCATGCGGCGTAACCCGTCGTGCACGATCACCGCGAGCTCGTAGCCGTAGGTCGGGTCGTAGGAAATGCAGTTCGGGACCACCGAGGAGAGCACGTGCGAATGTCCGTCCTCGTGCTGCAGCCCTTCGCCGTTCAGCGTGGTGCGCCCGGCCGTGGCGCCGAGCAGAAAGCCGCGCGCGCGCTGGTCGGCCGCCGCCCACGCAAGGTCCCCGATCCTCTGGAAGCCGAACATCGAGTAGAAGATGTAGAACGGCACCGTCACCTGGTTGGAATGGCTGTATGACGTGGCCGCGGCGATCCAGGAGGAGAAGGCGCCCGCCTCGTTGATGCCTTCCTCGAGGATCTGTCCCTGCTTGTCCTCGCGGTAGTACATCACCTGGTCCCGGTCCACCGGCTCGTACTTCTGCCCCTCCGGCGCGAAGATGCCGAGCTGCCGGAACATGCCTTCCATGCCGAAGG
>Ga0214472_10003501_pt1 | contig 16588 bp, 25 predicted proteins | sample RVTome_6_FD_207662 | JGI IMG/M metagenome (GOLD analysis project Ga0214472, IMG submission 207662) | Soil microbial communities from uranium-contaminated site in the Upper Colorado River Basin, Wyoming, United States - RVT140D175 | ecosystem: Environmental > Terrestrial > Soil > Contaminated >... | reverse complement strand
CCACGACGCTGCCGTATGCCCACACGTAGTTTCCTCCGCCGCCGCTGCGTGTATGGATCCGCGACCCCACCGACGTGACGCGGACGCGGACGCCATCCGTCAGGTAGCGGATCTGCCCGGTCTTGACTGAGTCCCACTCATGCGCGCCGAGCGTAAATGATACCGTAGTGCCCACTGGTATGGGGGCGTCGTTCATGTCGATGGTGGTGTCGGTGTCGGTGTTGTAACCCATAACCGACACCATAAAGCTTCCGTGGAGCCCGTCAAGCTTCCGTGGGACTTTTGTCACCCGACTGGATCGTACGGCGGTCCCTCGGGAGGCTGAGCACCGCCGCTCGCCAGCCGGCGCAGTAGCTGGCCGAGACCATCGGCGATGATCTGCCCGCCCGGCGACTGCAAAACGGTGCCCACCGCCTGTATGAACCCCTCCGGCTCTTGCCCGGCCAGCTGGACCATCTGCGCCTGTGCCGCCTCCTCGCGGTCTGCGTCCTGATCCTCGCGGATCTCCGTGATGGCGCGCTGCAGCTCCTGCAGCGGGGCCGCGAGCTGCTCGGCGCCGGTGGTTCGTGGTGCGGATAGGGCGAGGTAGTGATCGCACCGCGCCCGCTCCGCCTCGATTGCCGCCGCGGCACGGGCTTCGACCGTCGAGACCATCAGCGACATCATCTGCAGCACTTGCTGGTGTTGGCGGTTCCGCTCGCTCTCCGCCAGCGCCTGCAGGTAGACGAAGGTCGCCAGCGGGCTCTGTTCGTGAGGCGCGGGCGGCTCAAACGGGACCGCGATCTGTGGGCGCCGGGGAGGGGTAGGCGACCGCGGCTCCGATGTCGAGTCGCGCGCCGCGGAGGCCGCCCCGCCTGGGATGGTACCACCGCCCACGGGCGGTCCTGACAGCGACTGACGTTTTTGTGGTGGTGGATCCGGATTTGATCCACCACCTGCCTCAGCCACCTCGAACGGCTCGCCCGAGTCCAGCGTGGAGCGCCGATCCTGCCTCGCCCACGCCGCGCGATAGGTGCCGGCGGGGAGTGCGCCTTGCTCGTTCAGCTGCGCGGCCATCTGCTCGGGCTGGAGTTCGGCGACTCGCCACCACCGCCCGACGCCGGGGAGGTCGAGCCGGAGCCACGCGTCCGCCTCGGGATCGTAGGCCTCGAGTCCGCACCACACCGCGAGCGGCGGCACCAGGCCCATGTCGGCCACTCCGGGTATATCGACCTGTTCGCCCATCTAGGACAAATAGCCTAGATGCGAGCAGAGCGGCACGGTTTACCGAGTGATGTCGCCGATGGTCACGGGATTTCGGTCGCTGGACTGCCGCCGCTTCGTTCGCTCCGACATCGTCACCGACAAGACGGTTACGCGGTCACGGAGAGATCCGATCTGTTCGTCGTGCTCGCGGTCGTGCTGTTCGAGCTGGTCTATCCGCCCGGCGACATCTGTGATCTGGGTCAGCCGCTTCCCGAGCTCCTTGAGCTGCGCCGGGTCGTGGCGCACCGAGATCGTGAGGCCGTCGGCGAGGAACCGGCGAATGGTGAGCAGCACTGCAGCGACGATGCCAGCCGTCGGGCCGTGGGCCGCAGCGAGCTCAAGTAGCGCTGTCGTCGGATCCATGGTCGCGGGGGATGCGGGGGATGTAGCGGGGGTGGTGGTTCGACCGGTGCAGAAAGCCGCTCGGGTCCAAAGGTTCTGCGGCGTGAACAATGGAGAAGTCCTCGCCGTAGCCCCAGTCGCGAGAGAGCAGAACGTGCGAGTCAGAGGTGACGAGGATCGCGAGGTCACGCAACCCCGCCCCACGCACCGCACTGGAGAAGAACTGCTTAGGGTTCGATCTCAGGCAGAGATACAGATACAGCACGACCGCGTTAGCGGACGCGGAAGCGGCAAGCACAAAGGCGGCCCAGAGCGGCATGGTTGCAGCTTATCACGTTCACCGACCCGCGCATCGGTAGCCGGTGGAGGTCACGATCGCTCGCCACGGCGGACCGCGTGGCTCCGGCTCGCACTGCTCGCTGTGCTGAGCGCACGGCGCGCGCGTGGTGAGCTCGACCTCGCCCCAGTTCTCGGCGAGGCCGACCACGATCGCGCGGGCCATCCGTGCGTTCAGCGCCAGCTGCGCCGGTCGTCGGTCGGCGCAATCGGGGCAGCTGATCGCGAGGCAGCGGGCGCGGGGGTGGAGGACCACCGCCGCCCCGCCGCAACGCTCGCACGGTATCCCGAGCGTCACCGGCTCCAAGCCGTGCGATCGTGCACCTCGCGTACCAAGCCTTCGACTGCGACGCCGGTAGCGACCAGCTCCACGGTAGCGACCCGGCCACAGGGACAGCGCGGACGGGTGAGCGGGCGGAGATCTAAGATCGGCGTCATCACGGCCCCCACCACAGCGACGCGACTGCGATCCCCAGTAGGAGAGCGAGCGCGACGAAGCTCGCAGCCGCGCGACCGTACTGGAGTCGCCACGCCTCCCAGCGCGACGACACCATGAGCACCGGCCGGCGTGCGGTGCGGGGATGCGCAGCGAGATAGCTCTCCCACGTCACCCAGAGATCGCGCTCCTCGAGGTCGAGAGACCTGGCCACGACCACTAGGCCGCCGCATGGGCAAGTTGCCCTGTCGGGCACGTCCAGATCTGGCACGGCCAGCCGCTCGAACTCGCCCAACGTGTAAGGGCGCTGGCAGTCCCCGCACAATCCGACCGCCTGCTGAATCATCAGTCTCGCCATCACTCACTCCTTATCCTCGCGGGCCGTCTTAGCCCGAGGTCTTTGGCCGCCGCGCCGAGCGAGATGGCGGTCCGCCTTCGTACGTTCTCCCAGCGCCACCAGCGGCGCACGGTTGACCAGCAGTAGCCGGTAGCCGCCACGAGTTGGGCTTGGGCGATCTCGTTCGTCACCATGTTGTGGGCTCCTCGAAGTGGCGCGGATCGTCTGGCCAGATCTCTTCAATCGCGTTGCCGGTGGCCTCGACCTCAACCAGAAGCTCCCACTCGAGATCTTCGGCGTCCTTCATCAGCCGCCAGAGCCGATCCTCGTCAGGTTCGCGCTCGGCTCGGTCAAGGAGCGCGAACAGCATCCGCCACTGCCGCGCGTCGCGCCGTAGCTTGTCGAGCAGATCGTGTTGCGCGCGCTTTATGCGCCGGCGGATCGACTCGCGCCGAGCTCGGCGCCCGCCCGCCGTTTCGTTGGCGCTGGGCCCAGGTATGTATGTTATCCGGGCCCTCATAGCTGAGTTCTCCAGCGCCTCTGCCCCACGCGCTCCAAGCGCATCAGAGCTTCGTCGTAGGCCTCCGAGGGTGCCATTCGGTAGGCGGTGGGCGGGCGCTCAGCGCGCCGCTTGAGCGCGGTGGCACGTAGTCTACCGGCCGACGGATCTCGGTAGGGCAGTGAGGAAAGCGTTCTCTGCCGCTCCGCGACCATCACAGCGCGCAGCAGGAGGTTTCCTTTCCCTTCTAGCGCCTCTGACCAGCGCCGGCGCGCACGTTGATAGGCGCGGAGCCAGTTGTGTAGGTGGCACTTCCTCATAGCGCGCTCCGCCGATAGGCACCGCGCGGGGTGAGGAAAGGCTCATCCTTGGCTGCGTCGGTGGTCTGCTCCGCCTGCCGCTTGTCCGCCTCGATGAGTCGCCGCGCCAGTCGGGCCAGCGCATCGCCCAACGCCGCGGTTGCGGCCTCGGGCGACGCATGTGGACGTGTCAGGTCCGAGGTCGCCACCAGCGCCAGGACTCCGTCACCGTTGCTCACCGCGGCGCTCGCGTCCCAGTCGCGCTCCACATCGCGCGTGATGACCACTGCTCGGTTTAGCCCGCTGTTCAGCCACTCAACTACGATCTGATCCATGTTTTTTCTCCCTGTGAAACTACCGGTAGAAGTACCGGTAGAAGTACCGGTAGAAGTACCGGTATAAGTACCTGTAGAAATGAGCCAGGACACACCCTGGGCCTATCTACGGGTCCAAATTCTGCCGGTGGCCACCTCGGCCACTGCGCGGTCAACCGCCGCCGAACCACCGCGCTCCGCGCACCGGAGCAGGTACAGCGGCACCGTCTCGCCTCCGCGTAGCTTCCGGTCGCGGATCTGCTGCCACACCTTCGGCAGGATCCGGGCGATCACTGTCGTCGTGCTCTCTGGACCCTCGTCATCATCCGCCGCGACGTCCGCGTCCGTGAGCTCGCCGATGTCGAGCCGCGCTTTGAGCCCGTGGCTCCAGAACAGGCGCCGAGCGCCTCTCATGTCCTGGCAGTAGATGCGCCACAGCGACGCATCGCGGCACTTCATGTGCGCCGCCGCTAGCTCCGCCTTCGCCTCGGTCGTCGCCTGAGACGAGGAGATCGCCTCTCTCTCCTGCGACCAATCGCTGGCGATCTGCCAGGGCGTGCGGTGGCCGGCGCGAGCCTTCTTGCTCGCGGGGTCCGCCAACTCGAGGCCCATCTTGGCAATATACTCGCCGTCAGAACAGCGCGTCGTTCTCAGCGCGTGCTGGTCTCCAGATGCAGCGGCGACGCGAGCATCCCACGAAGCCGCAAGCTCCTTGCGGCCGGTCTCCGCCGACAGCTCACGGATGCTCGGATCGGCGCTCGGCACGTGCTCGGGCCCGAGCACCGAACCGACGCACTGTTGCCAGAGCGCTACGAGCTCGGCGCGGTCCGGACAGTCCCACACCGCGCGCGGCCCTTCGTCACCCTGAAACCACGCGAGTTTCAGCGGCTCGCCCATGATGCAGAGCACATGCAGATGCGGGTGCCAGCCGTTCGGGCCGTGGGTCACCTCCATCGCCCGGATGGATCCCTCGAGTTTGTGGGCGAGCTTCCAGCTCTTGAAACGGCTGTGCCTGGTAAACGCGCGGTAGCAATTCGCCAGGCGCTTGCGGAGCTGCTTCAGGTCGTCTCCGAGGCCGTGCCGGATCGTGAGCGTCAACATACCCACCCGCTCGGCTCCGACACGCTCCACTGCTTGAGAGATCTCCCCGGCGCGCGCCTGGAGAATCTGCATTTGGCACGCCGGGCACTCCCACACCGACGCGCAGTGCGCGAGTCCCGACAGGGCGGCGCTACCGTCCTCCCTCACCACCACCGCGACCTGGCCCGACTCAGCCACGATCGCTCTGCCGCAGGCCTGCACGCGGGGTTGTTGGAGTGGTCGGATCCCGTCGCGTAAGCGCCACATCGCGGAGCGGAGCGGCCGGGGCTTCGCTGGCTGGGTGGGCACCCAGCCATCACGCTCGACCGGTACGCGCGGCATCCGGTTGGGCTGGTAGCCGTCGGGCACCCTCATGCGCGCGGCACCTTCGGCCGCCGACTCAGCCGAGGGCATCGCGCCGAGTGCGCGCATAGCCTGCACGCGCGCATCGGCAGCCGCTGCCGCGTGCTCGTGCCGCTCCACCGCGAGCCGCATCGACTCCTGGTACCGGTCGGCGGAAGCGTCGGCGAGGGCTAGATCGAGGTATTCGGCGAGGTCGCCCCGGCTGCCTTGCAGTCCTTTGCCAGGGCGGGCGGGGCCGCCGGGGTTAGCTACATTTCTCACAACCCTACCGAGATCCGACCGGTCGCCAGGGACCGGTAGCCCCTGACGGCGCAGCCCTTCAGCGATGTGCCGACGAAATTCCGCGACGTTAGCAGGTATCTCCAATGTAGGGGCGTCTCCCACTTTTTTCACGGGTGCGCCCCTGGTTCGAAGGACCGTGCTGCGGCTTCGATGGCCTGGTCGATCTCACTGAGCGGCGGAAATTCGCGGTCTGTGCGATCGCCCCACTCGCGGATCTCCGACGCGTGAAAGGCCAGCACCGTCTCGAGTGTCCAGTAGTCCCGCTGCATCTCCCACGACCGCTTTTGAAACTCACACACCCACCGGATGCGCCGGGCTAGCCAGTGGTGAATGATGGGACTGGGGCCCCAAACGCCCCGCGGCGAAGGTCCGGCCCCGCGGCGAAGGTCCGCCATCGTCGCGCTCTGCACCATGCAACGCCACGCATCCCGGGAAGGCGCATTCCAGTTGGGCGCGCCGGCCGCCGCTAGAGAGTCGAACGAGAGGAGGCGAAGTAGCTGGATAGTGCGGTTGAAGTTCCCTGCGCTGACTTTCCCAGCCACGGCGAAGCAGCCCAGCCGCTCGCACCAGATCGACAGTTTGCGCCGGCGGTCGACGTGGAGCGCCCAGTGCGGAAGTGCGCTACAGCGGATATTCCGCTCGCCCCACGCACCCGGCTCCGTCTCGGTCGCCGCCTCGAGCTCGAACAGGCATCCACGGTCGAGGGTGACGCGTAGCCCGGTGGGTAACCCCCGCTGGGGATCGTCCAGCGCGACGTGCGTCGCCTCGAACATCCGCCGGCGCTGCTCGCCGTTGGGGAGCCGGTCAACGAGTAGGAGCTCGTAGCCCTCCGCCTTGGCGTGCGCGCGTAGGTCGTCCTCCGCGTCAGACTGGCGCTGTGCCAAATGCGGCGCGCGGGCCGAACGGAGAGAGCGGAGCCGCGCCCGCATCGCTGCTGCATCGCGTCCGCCTCCGCTGGAATCTTCTATTTTCGATTTCGCATAAGATAGATTCTGGAAACCTACCTTTCGCCCATTGTCTGAGTAACCCATGCCGCGCATTTCAGCGCACGTGGAGGGACGGTGGCAAGTTTTTACCGCCCCTCGAAGTGCAAGCGATGGGGGTTGCAAACGGTAGAGTGGTGGCGGATCGCCCGATTGTATGGCCAGCTCACCGGCGACTCCCCGAGGCGCGCCGAGCTGCTCACGATTGTTCGGTACCGCCGTACGAAAAAAACCGCGTCATCCGGGGGAGGTGACACGGTTCTCATCGACGCTGGGTTAAGACGTCGATGACGTGATCTGAGCCTATCCGGCGCCGTCTGTCAACTGAGCCACCACCAGAGGAGACCGCCGGCGACAACCGCACCGCCGGCGAGGTAGACCCAGCCGCTGGCCGGTGCCGGTTGTTCGTCACCCTCACAGACGTACACGTTGAGGTTTGGGGCGAGGGGGTGCTGGACGCAATCCGGCGTCCACCCCTCGCCGAACTCCTCGCAGTGCTCGGCGAGCTCGTGATCGTCGCACGAGCCGTAGTGCGACCATGGGCCACGGCGCGCCACGGTCAGCCCAGCACGCGCGCCAGCCCGTAGCCGATCACGCCAGAGACGACCGCGCCGATGGCCGCGTACTTGATCGCTTTCGCCTCCTCCGCCGAACGCGCGGCTTGCTCTCGCGCCTGGCACTGGGCCTCGGTCACCATGCCGGGCAGCTGCGGGGCGGGGGGCAGCTGGCCACCGCCGCCGGGCAGCGCGCCTCCACTGGGCAGGCACGGCATGCCCGGAGCAGGTGCCCATTGGCCCTCGGGGCACGCGGGCGGGGCCGTCTGTGGGTCGTAGGCGCTGAGGGGTAGGCATGGCTGACCTGGGGCAGGTGCCCATTGGCCCTCGGGGCACGCGGGCGGCCCGATCTGAGGATTCCATCCGCCGGGGGGGATGGGCCATTCCGGGAGCGTGAACTGCCCGAGCTGCACCGAACTCCCCACCGCGAAAGGGAAGGCGCAGCACGCCGCGTTACAGTGTCCGTTGCAGGCCATGATCTCTCTCCTCAGCTAGACCCGTCGACGATGAGCCCGAGCGTGGCGAGCTCCGTGAGCAAACTTTGGAGGGCGGCGTTTCCCAACGCCGCCCCGGTCACGGTTGGTTGCGGCCCGCCAGCGCCGCCGAAAAATGCGATGTCGCCGGTGGAATTTCCAAGCGTTAGATCCTGCCCAGCTACGTCTGCTACTTCCGTACTCACGCCTCGTAGCCTGGTAACCGGGGTGTTAGCCCCGAGTGCTAGCGTCGTGACGCTGGCACCGGAACCGATCAGTACGGTGGTAGCTGACCCCGTCGATCCGCCGATCACGAGCGCGCCTGCATCGCCACGCTCCAGTGTGGGGGCAAACACAGTCCCGTCGACCTGCAGGTCTGCTCCGACGACTGTACGCGACTGTGCGACCGTGTTGATGAAGAGGTTGTTGATCCCGCTGGGCTCGAGGCTCAGTGCTTGGACCCCTGGCACGGCCAGGGTCCCCGTCCCCACGTCGAACGTGAACGAGGCGTCGCCGGCGAACGCACCCCCGGTGTTGAACTGCACTGCGGTGACTGGACCGGCCGCCGCTGTTACGGCGGTCTGGATCGGCAGGTACGCGCCGCCGTTGATAGACGCTTGCAGAGACGCGCCGTCGAACGCGAGCGCCGCCGCGCCCGCCTTGCTGAGCGTGGTCAGTGGAGCGGTGGGGAGTTGGAGCTGTCCGCGTTTCAGGCTCATGCCGTAAATCCTCTCAGGTTGACTTTCAGGTCGCCGGCGCCGGCAACGCGCACGAGACGCCACTGGAAACCGCGGAGGCCTACGAGCGGGCGCGATAGGTTGAGCACGAGCTCATTTTCGATTTCCCACGCTGCTACCTGCAGCGTCAGGAGAGTTGTCGGATTGTGGATCTCCAGACGCAGGATCTCGCCGCCGGCGAGGGAGGTCGCCTCGATGTCGGTGATGTGGATCGCGCGCGAGTCCGCCGGAACCGCGAAAGCGACCGTGGTTCCGACCGGCAGGCTGTCAGCTGCCCCGGTCGTGTAGAGCACCGCTTGGCTGCGCGATGCGTAGGGGTCGACCGTCGGGCGGCTGACGCGGTCGGCCGCGAGTCCGCTCCCGCCGCTCCAGGCGTGCACGTAGATGTTCCCGTCGCGGAGCGGTTCGCCGGCGCTGGGATTGATCGCGGCTACCTCGAACTGACCGAAACTCGGTCGCCCGCGGATCGCCATCGCGAGACCTACAATCCGCGCAGCGCTCGCCACGCCAACCACTGCGACCGACGGGTCACCAGCGATGGTGAGGTGCTCGAACTGCGAGACGAGCAGACGCGCGATCTCTACAGAGAGCGGGCCTTGCTTGGTCCGTGCGAGCAGCGTTACGCCGAGCCACGTGTTGGGCAAATCGACCCACACGTCGAAGTGTTCCCAGCTGCCCACACAGCCAACGAGCGCGTGCTCCTGACCGTCGGCTCTCAGATTTACCGACTCGTGATCGCACAATGACGGAGGGCTCCAGAACCGGCCGCCGTGGGGATCGGCTGCCGGTGGTACCGCCGCCAGCTGGGTACGCTGGCCCATTCGATCACTCGTCCGTTCGGAGAAACAGGAAGGTCAGAGAGGGCTGAAGCGCGTTGCCGGTCGCGGCCGGCTGGAAGTTTTGCCAACGAAAGACGAGTTTGTCGTTGTCCGAGACGGGCCGGTAGAACGGGAAGGCAGTGGCTCGCCCCGCCGAGAAGAGATCCGAATACGGCACGAAAGAGATCGCCTCGCCGTCGGTAATCAGGTTCTCGTTCCCGTTGAACGAGATTTCTACTCCGATGCTCGCGTACTCGTACGCGCCTGCGCTCTCCACGCCTGCCGTGTCGTCCCGCACGGTGCCCGAGACGCCGATGAGGACCCCTCGTTTGCATCCCGCCTGTGCGCTCAAGTTCAGCCGTGCGATCTCACTCACGGTACCCGGTTGGACGAGCGGCACGTCTGGCACCGTGAGAATCAGTTGCGGGGGGATCTGGCACTGCACGAACTGCCCCCGGAGCGGCGGGTGGAGCGGGCCGACGGGGGTCACGTTGTCCGGCACGTTCTCGCGGGGGAACCGCGAGTGATCGGCGCACAGCGCATCGAGGCGGCGCGCGGCTTGATCTATGGCTCCCCGCCGCGCGCGCGGATCGGGATGCGAGTGCGCCGCTCGCACTAGATCCCGGACTGTCTCGAGGTCGTTGGCCATGGCTCAGCCGATCAGAGCGTTCGCGAGCGCGCGCCTGTTTGCTGCCCGACGAGGTAGACCTTGGCGTCGATGACGAGTTCAGTTGGGTAGTTGTACCCTCCGGACACGGAAGCGATCGCCGCTTGATCGGTGCCGAGGGGACGGTTTTCCGGAGTGCCGCCCGACGGGATGATCACGTCGTGCTGTTGCTGGAAGATCACGTTCAGAGTGCCGTCTGCCTGGTTGTTGGGCATCCACCTCATCCCCTCGGGGAGACGGAAGAAGTTTCCCTTGGTCTGCCAGCCGTTGCCGGCGAATGGCTCGTTCTGCGCACCGTCGAGAAACGGCAGACCGGCCGAGAAGGGAGCGCCGCCGGCCAGCCCCCCAGCCCCGGGGATCATCGCCATGGTCCCCAGGCGGATAGTCTGAGCGTCGCCATTCAACCCGAATTCCACACTCATCGAGCGCTCCAGGGCAGAGAGAAACGCGTAATCGGGCTGTCGGTAGCGCACACCCACCTCGGGCACCACCACCGGCGCGGCTTGGTGCCACAGAATGCAGATCCCGAGAATTTCCACGATCGTGTCGCCGATCGTTTGATTTCGCGTCTGCAGGTTCGTTTCCGAGTAGGTCGCTTGACCATCGCCCGCGAGAAACCCGGCCGGCACCATGTCGTCGCCGACCGCGTAGCCGAACGCCCGCCGGCCCCGCGGGCCCGGGTTCGCGAGCGTCCAATCGTAGGGACCACCGGCGTCATCTTCCGTGCGGTCCGCCCGGAATCGCACGGTAGAGTAGTAGGGAGCGCTGGTGACAAACCGCTGATTCTCCAGGCTGTCGGCGGCATCGCCGGCGCACGGGTCGAGGACGATCTCCGCGCGGGGAGAGATGCGGGCGCCCGATCCGTAGTTCGGGTGGGTAGCGTAGCGGCTCATGAATAGGGCTCCGAGGATGGTGGGGTTGGACCGGGCTCACACGGAACCCGGCCGGGTAGGGCTCAGCCGAGCCCGTTCAGTTGCGCCTGCAGCCCCGGAGCGATGGGCGCGCGCACGGCCCCCATCTGCAGTTCGTAGCGTCTCGAGACGGGCGCGCGAACGGCGCCCATCTGCGGATACCCCTGCGGGTATCGCGTGGCCTGCCGTTGCTGGGCGAGCGCGTAACGCTGGCGCATGGCGCCGAGCCCTGCCGTGTCCTGCGACTTCTTCGCCCAGTACTGCTCCAGGCCGATCCCTGCGGCGAGGGCGGCACCGCCACCGGCGATGCCCGCGCCCACGCTGGGCTTCCAGCCGCTCGCGGCTGCACCGGCGACCAGGCCGATCCCCGCGAGCGCGAGCGCCGCCATCGTGGGGGTGATGTTCTGCTTCGAGAGTGCGTAACCACCGGCTCCCATGGCCAGTCCAGCCGCCGCGCCCATCAAGGTCTCGCCGACCTTGAAGCTCGGGTTTCGACGCCGGCGCCGGGTGGCACGCCGCGGAGCGGCGCGCCGTGTCGCGCGCCGGCGAGGGGCCGCGCGACGGGCAGGAGCTCGGCGGGCGGGAGCTCGGCGGGTGCGGGTGGTCTTGCGTCGTGCCATGGGTGGTCTCTCAGGGTTCATCAGCAGGACCGGAACGGCCGCCGCTGCGGGGTTTTTCCTACGTGTCATGATCCTACCCCACAATACCACGTGCAGTCACACTGTAATCTCCGCCGACGATGTGAAGCTGCCCCGAGGCTGGATCCACCGCGAGCTGGGGGCGGGCGTCCTCGAAGTCGTGGTACCGCCGGGTGGGCGTCTCTGTCTCGTCTCGGTCGTACTCCACGCGCGCGAGCTCGCCGAGCACCCAAAGCGCGGCAGGCACCGCCGTGACTGTCACGATCGTGGGGTCCTCGGGTGCCTCGCCGCGGTTCGCCTCGTAAGCCTCCGCCGCTTCCTCCGCCGCCGTGACGTACTGATCCAGCACCTCCGCTACCTCATCGAGGATCCCAAGCTCGTCAGCCCGGTCGAGGAGATCGTCGATGTCGATCTCCTCGTCACTCATCGAAAGTCGTGTCGATGTCGGGCGGCTCCGGCGACGGTGGCGCACCCTTGAGCTCGCGCGCCTTGGCCACCGCCGCCGCGAGCTCGTCAGCTTCGGTGGCCCCGAGTTCTTCCGCCTCCGCCGCGAGCTCGTCAGCTTCGGTGGCCCCGAGTTCTTCCGCCTCCGCCGCGAGCTCCGCGCGCGCCGCTTCAGCCTCCGCCACTGGAACCGGGTCGGTCCCGAAGAACGTGAGGGCCGGGTTACGGATCCGGGGGGGGTTCTGGCCGCGCTCGGGTGGCGCCTCTTCCGCTGCTGCGCGCTCCGTCTCTTCTCCTCGGCTCCGCAACCCCGCCCGCCACCTCGCCTCTGCTTCGGTGGCCGTGAGCGGCGGCTTTCCGAGTGGAACCGCTCTCCGAAGGCTAAAGCGGTGGCGAGCGGCGTTGGGATTCACGAGGCTGGTGGTGTCGGCAGCTTCGAGCGCGTCATCGAGGGCACGACGCCGCCTCGCTACCTGCGCTCTCATGTTTCTTTGGTGTGAGCTCAAAACGGTACCTCTTCTTCTCCGTGGTCTCGCTCATCGTATGCCGCGCGCTCCGCTTTGGCTAGCTGACGGTCGCTCAGCTGCCAGTGCTCCATGAGTCGTGCTCGCACCTCGTCAGGCTCGGACTCGGCCCACTCGAGAAACTGCTCCGCGCGCGCATCCGGCGCGAGCGCGTAATCGTAGTGTCGCCGCTCCGAGCGCCAGATCGGTAGCAGCGCCTCGGGAATGTTGTGAGCAGCGAGCGAATCAGACTCTGTCACCGACAGTTGGTGTTTCTTCGGCGCGCGGCCAGACCACCATCGATAGGCTTCCCTTGCCTCGTCCTTGAACCCGGTCCACTTGGCTTGCTCTCGCTTGGCCCTCGCTCTGATCGTCTTGCGCCGCTTCTGGCACTCGACCTTGATGGCGCGCATCGCCAGATCGCATTCAGCGCGCGCCGTCTCCAGCTCCGCTTCGCGCGCCTGGCTCGCTTGTTTGATCCGCGCGTTCGCCTGGCGGATGTTGGAGCGCAGCGCGGACCATCGCGAGGATCTCTCGCGCCGGCGTTCAGCGTGGGCGCGCGGGCGCTCGGATCCTGCCTTTGTGGGCCGCAGGGCGAACCCTGGGTTTACGCGGCGGCGCGGGCTTTTTTTTTTGCCGCGACCTTCTTCTTCGGCGCGACCTTCTTCTTCGGCGCGACCTTCTTCTTCGGCGGGACCTTCTTCGGAGCCGCCCGCTTCTTCGGTGCGGCCTTCTTCACTGGTGCGGCCTTCGCTGGTGCGGCCTTCTTCGTGGTCGTGGTCGTAGTCGACTGCGACCGCACGACACGGACGCTCGGGTTCCGCCGGCGCGTCGTCCGGAGACGTCGGCGGCGTCGGGGGTTTGGTAGGCGACGTGCCGCCGGCGCGCGCCTCGCCGGCTTCCGGCTCTGTGCGACACCCACGACTGCGACCGCGCCGAGCACCACACCGACTCCGCCCGCGATCCACGGTGACACGCCGGTCTCGAGTGCAGCGGCGTCGATGAACGGTGGAGGCTTCGGGGCCGGTTCACCGCGCCGGTACTGGTCGTCCAGCCACGCTTGATACTGCGCGAGCTGGGCAGCGGTGGACGCTGCGTGTTTGTCGACCTCGGCTCGGCGCTTCTCACGGTCGGTCACCCACCACGTAGCGCCCGCGATGGCGGACGCGCCTACGAGCACCAGACCATAGATCGCGAGCGCAGGGATCGCGCCGAGCTCGTCACCGCCGGGCGGGATAACAAACCCGCCGCTGTCGTCCTCGAGTCGCTGGGCGCCGTGCACCAGGTCGCCGATCACGTCTCCGGTGGCGGCGTACAGCTGCCCGAGGCCAACTCCCTCCGCCTCTTTGCGGTGGTCTCCCAAGATGCACTCACCACCGACGCAGATCCTCGACCACGCTGCGATCGGCGAATCGTCGGCTCCGCTCGACCCCGCGTGGTAGCGCGCTGTGAGGTAGTCGGTCTGCGCCTGCAGCACGACCACGGCGCCCATGTGCTCGCGGTAGGTCGCGGCACGGTCGCCAGCGGCGTAGCGGGCCAGCGTGGCGACACCAGCGATCCACGTCGCTTCGTCGATGCGGACGTTCAGACGGGGAGAGAAAAGCATCAGGTCGTCCTCGCTAGGTAGTAGAGGGTGCCGGCCGTCGCGGCCAGCACCAGGATCACGCCCACGGCTCCGCGTGTCCAGCTGTCGCCGGGCGGCTTGTGCCCGGCCGGTGTCGGATCGTGCGGTCCGGGCGAGGTTCCACCGCCGCGCGGAGCGTCCTCGATTGGGATCCGGAGAGAGGAGAGCGGGCCCATCGCGCTCACCAGTCGCCAGCGCTCGCCATCGCCGGCGACGTCTTCGAGGTCTTCCCAGCGCTGGAACCCATCGCTGAGGTTCGTCAGGAGGAATTTGGCCTGGACCACGGTGGGGCTCTTCTGGCTGATGTCCACGTGATCCAGATCGTGCCAGAGCTTGCCCGTGCCGCCGGGTGGCTGCCAGACACGGAGCATGGCCGGTCGAGAGACTGACGGCCATGGCTGCTCCCCACCGGGACCCGCCGGGGCGAACGTCCCCGCGCCGTAATTAATGCCGGTGTTGGGCCCGTTCTTCAATACGAGCCGATTTGCCGGGTTGTAGTTGGGAGTCACCACCCACTGTTTGCCGATGGCCCACTGCTCACGAGCCGGGCCCCGCGCAGCGATGATCTCGTCCACCTTTCGAGAGTTGGCGACCATCGCAGCTCGCGAGATGTCAGCTACGTCGTGGTAGTGATCGCGCACGTAGTCAATCAGCTCCCCTTGCACCGCGAGCTGGTCATAGAGACGCGGTGAGAGAACGAACCCACCCAGCGCGTCAGCGATCTGCTGAGCCGTGCGTGCGCTCACGATCGGGATGATCGAGTCCGTCTCGTCGCCGATGCGGATCGGCTGTGTCGATAGCCAGATCTGCGCCTCCCAGTCTCCCCATCGCGTCGTGATCGGGCGCCAGTCGGCCACGTAATGGCCTTGGCGCACCTTGTCCACGATCCAGCGCTGGCGCGCCTCGGTCGCCATCTCGCTCGGGCCGGCAGGCGCCCCGAGCTCCGCCTCCAGCTGCGACCACGCGACCATGGTGTCAGCTCATCGCGTAGAGAGCGGCAGCCACCGCGGCCGCGCCTACGCCAGCTGGCCACCACCGGCGGACGACGTCACCGGCTCCCGGCTCGGTGCGACTCGGGAGCACCGAGGGATCTCCGCCCTGACCGAGCCACCGGCGCATGTTCTCGGCCGCTTCATCCGGCATGATGAGCTCGTCCCCGATGAGCAGCTCGTCCGGGTTCGGGACGAGATCGCGGTTGAGATCCCAGATCTCGCGCCACCGGCCGCCGGTCGGATCGAGATAGGTCTTTGTGATCCCCACCATCGTGTCACCGCTCGCCACGACATAGATCGCGGGGTCCTCATCGAGGTACCAGCGCTCGGCGTGTTCGTCGATGTTGGTGGGCCCCGGCGCCACGAACCCGGGGGGGAGATCGTCCTCCGCTGCGTCGGCTCCGGCCTGACCACCTGCCGCGCCGCCGGCGCCGCCGCCGGCTGGACCGTGCCCGCTGGCGTGGGCGCCGAGCTGGGCGCCGCAGAGGAAGGGGAGGATCGTCCGCATCATCGTGTCGCCAGGTAGGCGCCTCCGCCGACGACTGCGAGGCCGCCGAGCCACCATACCCACGTCGGGATCTTGGGGCGTGCGTGCTCGCAGTGGGGATCGCTGCGCCCGTCCGCCGCGAGAGCCGCGCAAATTCGCTCGTAGGAGCCGCGCGCTTGGCACTCCCCGTCCCAGTTGTATATCGCGTCGATTATGTCGCCTGTGCGGAGCCAGCCGACAGCCGGGCCGCGGTACTCGAATGGCAGCGCAAGCGGCTCGGGGCGCCCCGACGCCGCGGACGCAGCACACGCGTTCATGATGTCTTGCGACTGGGCGAGGGTGGGCGCCCAGTCGTCCCGGGGGGGGTAAGCGCCGCCGTCGTCGGTGAGAGCGAGGATGCCCCGTCCACTGCGGCCGCCGGCGTCGATGCCGTAGCGCTGTGCCTGGGTGGTGTAGGGCATGGCCTCATCAGGGTAGCGCGGGACGTGGCGACCTGTCGAGCGTCAGTGGTCGCAGGGCTCGCACGTGGCCGCGTCGGGGTCGCCGCACGGGCAGACGCCCTGATTCGCGGCCGCCTCGCATTTCCGGAGGCAAGCGAAGGTGTCGTCGCCGTCGGTGCACACCTGCTTGGCGAGCTCCGCAACGTCGCGCACGACCGGCAGAAGCGGAGGGAGGGCAGAACAGCCTGATACGGCGAACAGAGCAAGAAGGGCCACGATGAAGCGCATCCGCAGATCGTACCCGATCACTCCCACATGGTCACCTTGTGCCGAGCGATGGCACGGAGCGGAGGCCCTAGCGCCGCTACGAGGGCATAGTGATCGGCGGCGTTGCCGAACTGGGTGTAATAGTCGGCCCAATGCACGATGTCCTTGGACTCGGTGGCCTTGCTCACGGGACCCTTCGGGCCGCTCGGACTGCGTGCCGGATCTGCGAGCCAGCCCAACACCGCATCAGCGAGCATACGGCCGTACATTACGCGTCTACCGTGGCAGTCGGGACCACCCAGCATGCGATACCGCTTATCCACCGAGATCTGAAACACAACGTCACACGGCGGCTGCCGAACGAACCGGGCGGCCCAGCGGAGCACCTCTCTTGACCACTCGCGCGGGTCGTCCGGTCGCCAGCCTACCTCGGTCCACCAGGCCATGACCGCCTCAGCGGTGTCCTGTGCCCGTGTCAGGTTGACCCGGGACCACTTTGGAGGGGTGGCCAACCCTT
>Ga0214472_10003500_pt1 | contig 16589 bp, 15 predicted proteins | sample RVTome_6_FD_207662 | JGI IMG/M metagenome (GOLD analysis project Ga0214472, IMG submission 207662) | Soil microbial communities from uranium-contaminated site in the Upper Colorado River Basin, Wyoming, United States - RVT140D175 | ecosystem: Environmental > Terrestrial > Soil > Contaminated >... | reverse complement strand
TGCCGCAGTCAGGTCGAGCTTCAGGATTTCCGAGGTATACATGCGGCGCTTTATCACCTGCCCCGCCATGACCGCCTTCGTGACGCCCTCGCTCTTGAACGTCTTTATAAGCTTGCCGAGCTGGGTGAAGCTTAGCCAGTAGACCTTGGAGGCTACCTTTTCTATATCCGGTTCGGTCTCCTCGTTTAACGCCACGGCCACCACCTCAAGCCCGCGCGAGGCTGCGTTTCTGGCCAAAATTAAGGGGAACTTGCCGTTCCCCGCGATTATGCCGAGTTTTTCCGCCATCACCGTTTACCGGAATACATTTATCTGACGACTCCGCGTGACGAAGTTGCTATGAACTCGATCAGGTATGCAACCTCCGGAGTCAACTCCACCTCGGCAAGTACCCTTGTCCTGGCCTCGTCGAACGTCAGCCCGCTCCTGAATATCAGCCTGAACGCGCCCTTAAGCGCGGTTATCGTGTTCGCGGTGAAACCCCTTCTTTTGAGGCCCACCAGGTTCAGGCCGTGCAGCTCGGCCCTGTTGCCGGTGACATTGCTGAAAGGGATAACGTCCTGCGGGACGGCGGAACCGCCTCCAATCATACTGTGCTTCCCGATCCTGACAAACTGGTGTATGGCGGTAATGCCTCCGACTATGGCATGGTCATCTATATGGACATGTCCGCCCATCTGTACGGAGTTCGCGAGGATGACGTGGTCGCCTATATGGCAGTCGTGCGCGACATGGACGTAGGCCATGAAAAAGCCGTCGCTGCCTATCCGCGTAATCCCGCCACCGCCCTTCGTCCCACGGTTGAAGGTGACGAACTCCCTGATACGGTTCCTGTCGCCAATGACGAGGTTTGTCTCCTCGCCGCCGAACTTCAGGTCCTGGGGGACATCGCCTATGGATGCGAACTGGTATATCTCGTTGTCCTCGCCTATCTCCACGAAAGGCTTTATGACCACGTGCGGGCCTATCCTGGTGCCTTTTCCGACCCTTACGTTATCTTCGATGACGGTGTACGGGCCGACAGTCACCCCTTCGGCGAGTACCGCTCCGGGATGGACAATGGCTGTCTTGTGTATGCTCAAATCCTGTTTCTCCCGGAATTAACCGTCCGTGGTCATCGCCATGAACTCCGCTTCGCAGACGACTTTGCCGTCCACGAGCGCGTTGCCCTTGAACTTGAATACCTTGCCCCTGTTCTGGGTTATCTCCACCTCCATCCGGAGCTGGTCGCCAGGCGCTACGGGCTTCCTGAACTTGGCTTTCTCGATGCTCATGAAGTAGACCATGTTGTCTTCCGTGCCGCTCGACTTGCGCACGAGTATCCCGCCAACCTGGGCCATCGCCTCGACCATCAGCACGCCGGGCATTATAGGCCTCCCGGGGAAGTGGCCCTGGAAGAACGGTTCGTCGACGGTGACGTTCTTGATCGCGACGATGTTCTTGCCGGGTTCCAGCTCCAGCACCCTGTCCACGAACAGGAAGGGGTAGCGGTGCGGTATCATTTCCTGAATTTCAACGACATCCATCATCCTAAGTCCCTCCGGGGATCAGTCTTTTTCGCCGGTAAGCAGAGCTATCTTCCTCTCAAGCTCCGCAACCTGTTTTCTTAGCTCGGGCAGCTTAGGCAGCACCGCCTGGACCTTCAGCCAGTTTTTGTGCGGGATTGCGGGCGCGCCTGAGTACACCTGCCATGCTTCGAGGTCCCTCGATACGCCGGATTTGGCCCCGACCTGCACCCCGTCGCCTATCTTCAGGTGGCCGACCAGGCCCACCTGGCCCGCGAGTACGACATGGTGGCCGAGCTCGGTGCTCCCCGATATGCCGACCTGCGCGACTATTATGGAGTCCTCGCCGATTACAACGTTGTGGGCTATCATCACCAGGTTGTCTATCTTGGTGCCGCGCTTCACTACGGTGTCGCCGAGCGCACCCCGGTCGATAGTTACGTTCGCGCCGATTTCGACGTCGTCGCCTATCCTCACCCCGCCTATCTGTGGTATCTTGTGGTGCTTCCCGCCTTCGGTAGCATAACCGAAACCGTCCGCGCCTATGACAGTACCGGCGTGTATAATAACCCTGTCGCCGATTGTGACACCCTCCCTTATGACCACGTTGGGGTACAAAACGCAGTCGTCGCCGACGGACGAGCCTTCTCCGAGGAATACGCCCGGATAAAGCACGGAGCGCGCGCCGGCTGACGCGCCGGGTCCTACCGTGACGCCGTGGTAGATTGCCGCGCCCTCACCAAGCCTGGCCGACCCGTCCACCCTCGCGCCTTCCATAACGCCCGCCGGATGCTTCTTCTTGGGCGCGAACATTACGACCACCCTCGAAAAAGCGAAATACGGGTTCTCCGCCCTGACGACGGGCAGGGTTCCCACGTCCACTCCCGGGGCAGCCACCACGGCGGAGGCGGACGTGGTGGAGAGCTCCTTCAGGTACTTGGGGTTGGCGAGAAACGTGAGGTCACCTTCGGCCGCGTCTTTAATTGCGGCAACGCCTTTGATAAGCACGCCACCGTCGCCCTCAAACCCGCAGCCCAAGTGTCCCGCTATTTCCCTGAGGGTAGTACCCATTGGATGCTCAGCCCTTTGCGGCGTCGTACGCAGCTATTATCTTGTCGGTGACGTCAACCGCGTCCGGGGCGTACAGCACCACGGAGCGTTCGAGGATTAGCGTGTAGCCCTCCTCCTTGCCGAATTTCTTTATGACGTTGCTTACTTCCACGAGCATGTTCTGGGCTATCTCGGACTTCTTCTTGTTCAGCTCTTCCTCCGAGTCGGCCTTGAACCTCTGGAGGTCCTTGTAGTCCTTCTGGAGCTTGTCCTCTTTCTGCCGCCTGACGTCCTCTGAAAGAAGCTGCGACTGCTTGTCGAGCTCGTCCATAAGCGACTCGAGCTCCTTCTGGCGCTTGTCGAGCTGCGTCTGCTTGTCCTTGAACATAGTCTCAATTGTCTTTATGGCGTTCTTTCCGGCCTTGGACTCGGCCTGCACCTTGCCGAAGTCCACATAGCCGACCTTTATGTCCGCGGCGCCGGCCACGGTTGACATGGCCATCATAACTCCCATTACAACCGCGACAAGACAAAACAACCTCTTCATCTTCCACCTCCGGATTATTAGAACATGGTGCCTATCGAGAACTCCCATTTACCAGTCTGGTTGGGGTCCTTGTTGTCGAGGACCTTACCGTACTCAAGCCGGACAAGCCCCATCGGCGACATCCACCTGAAGCCTCCTCCGGCCGAATACCTGAGCGAGCCCAGGTCGAACTTGTGGCTGTAGCCGTATGAGTCGCCCGCGTCGAAGAAGGTCACGCCGTAAAGCTTTATTGCCGTCAAGAGGGGGAACGTATACTCGGCGTTGAACAGAAGGTGCTTGTTGCCGCCCAGTATCTGGCCGTCCGCCGCCTTGGGCCCGACTTCGCCCCAGTCATATCCCCTTATCGTATTGATGCCGCCAAGGTAGAAAAGCTCGGATACCGGAGGGGTATCGCCGTTGAACCCGTATATTATACCCGCCCTGCCGTGGAGCGAGAACACCGTGTCCCAGTAGAACGGGAAGTAGTAGACCGAGTCCCCGACCACTCTGTAGTACGAGTCGCTGCTGCCCAGGTATGAGCTGGCAACCTCGCCGAAGATGCTGCTCTTGCTGCCTCCGGCCGGGAACATGTAGTTGTCCCTCGAGTCGCGAGCAACCGACATGCCTATCTTGCTGATAGTCTTATCGTCGAACTCTTCCTGTCCATAAGCTGCTATAGCACTTGCGCCGACGTCGTAGAACTTTACGTTGGCATAGGAGTATGTGCCGGATATGCTCCAGTAATCCCAGAACCTCCTGCCGAGGGTAAGGCTGCCACCGACCGATTTGGTTGAATACCCGATGGTCGTCTCTTCCTTGTTCTCGTTGAAAGCTTCTACTCCGAGGGATATCGGCCTGTCGAACAGCCAAGGTTCGACGAAACCGAGCGTGAAGTTGTGGCGGCGGCTTCCCCACTGGCCCCTGAAGTTAAGCTCCTGTCCGTTACCGAACAGGTTCCTCTGCTTGATCTCGCCGATGGCCATCAGCCTGTCCACTGTGCTGTACCCGCCGCCGATGCTGAACGAGCCGGTTGACTTCTCCTTGACGTTGACCCTGAGGTTGACCTCGTTAGTATCCGGCACACGTTCGGGTGTTATGGTCATGTCCTCGAAGAAGTCCAGGTTCTTGAGCCTGTCGCTGCCCTTCTTCAGGCCGGACGTGTCGTATATGTCACCCTCGAAGAAGGGGACCTCCCTCCTTATCACCTTGTCTTTGGTAGAGGCGTTGCCGCTGATCTCGATCCTGTTCACATGGATCAGGTCGGATTCCTCGACCTGAAAGGTCACGTCTACCGTGCGGGTATCGACGTCCGGGTTGATGATGGGCGATACGTTCGCAAACGCATATCCTTTAGTTCCATACAGGCCGGTGAGCTTTATAACGTCCTGCCTCAACTGTTCGCGGTTCATTATATCGCCGGTCTTTGCCTTGACGTTATCGAGCAGCTCTTCCGAGGCGAACACCGAATTGCCGCTTACGTCCAGTTTTCCGTACGCAAACTGCACGCCCTCGTGTATGGGTATGGTGATGTCGAGCTCGTTGTCCTTCTCGTCCAGCACTACGTCCGGCTCGCCAACCGACATCTGGATGTAGCCGTTATTAAAATAGAGCGCCTTTATCCTTTCGAGGTCGTTATCGAACTCGTAGAGCTTGTAGGCGCCGGTATCGAGTAGCCATGACCAGAGCATGTTGTACTCTTTGGTGGTCATCGCCTTCCTCAGTTTCCTGCTGGACATGTTCTCGTTACCGGCGAACTCGATGTCGTCGATCCTTACCTTGTCCCCTTCTTCGACAAGGAAGATAACCTTGTCCTCCTTGTCGTTCAACTTGACGACAACGGGTGTTATCCTGACGTTGAAATAACCTTCGCCCTGGTAATAGAGCTTAAGTATCTCGACGTTCTGTGCCACGAGCGAGGGGTTGAATACCGAGTAAGGGGTCAGGGTGAGCTTCTCACGGAGTTTGGCGGCCTCGATGTTGTCGTTGCCCTCGAACGCGAATGACCGTACTATCGGACGCTCGACCACGGTGAATATAAGCCTAAGGCCGCCCTGGAAGCCTTCCGCCTCGACCTGGACGTCGTCGAAGAAACCCATTTTAAATAAGGCGGTTACGTCGTTTCTCACCGCGGACGGGGAAAAGACGTCGCCCACCTGAAGCGACATCCTGGAGCGTATGGTCTCGGCCTCCACCTTTGAGTTTCCCTTGACCTGGATATCGGTTATCTTCGCGGTGTCGTCCGTCTGGCCCGATGCCGTAAATGGCAGTGCCAACAGTATGAAAAGGATAACCGCGACAAGCCTTTTAACCCGTGATGCTTGCAATAATCCGCCCCCCTGATACATGCCTCGACATGGGTGAATAAAGTCCCATAATATAGCATCACGCCTTTGTCATGTAAACAAAAAAATAGAATCAGAAGAATTCGGTTATGACCCGGTTTGACACGAGTATCCCGCTTTTTGTGAGCTTTACCGCCGAGCCGTCCTGGGTAATGTAACCGGCCTTCGAAAGCCTGTCGACGGCGCCCCCGTACGCGTCCATAAACCCGTGCCCGAACCTCTGTCCGTACTCGTCCAGCCGTATCCCGGCGGCTGTCCGAAGGCCCAGCATCACGAACTCCCGCCTGATGTCCTCGGCCGAAAGCTTCTCGCATGAGGCTGTGGCGGTCTTCCCGGCTAATACCGCGTCGATGTATCTCTCTACATCACATATATTATTTGTCCTTGTTCCGCTGATGCAAGACGTCGCGCCCGCGCCGTAACCCGCGTAACCGCCTGCCGCCCAGTAGTTCAGGTTGTGTTTGCACTCATAGCCAGGAAGCGCGAAGTTGGATATCTCGTACCTTGAATACCCTGCATCCCCAAGGAGTTCAACAGCCAGCATGTACATCTCCGTCTGTGCTTCCTCCGGAGGCTTGGCCATCCGCCCGGCGGCAACTTCCCTGTGGAGCGGCGTACCGTCCTCGACAGAAAGGTCGTAAAGCGATATATGCTCCGGCCGAAGCCCGGCCGCCTTCTCGATATTGGCCCGCCACCCGTCCATCGACTGGCCGGGTAGCGCATATATCAGGTCTATGTTTATGTTCCGTGCGCCTGAACCCCTCAGATACCTGACAGCGGCGGATATGTCTTCCGGGGTATGCCTCCTGCCGATGAGCCTAAGCTCGCCGGGGTCGAAGGACTGCGCCCCGGCCGAGAACCTGTTTACGCCCGCGTCTCCAAGCAACCCGATGCCGTAACCGGGAAGCCCGCCGGGGTTTGCCTCGACCGTGACCTCCGCCCCTTCAGGGAGCGTGGAGTTTTCAAATACGCAGTCTATGAGAGACGCCAGTTGTTCCGGGGGTATTGTAGTCGGGGTGCCGCCGCCTATGTAAAGGGTCGAAAAGGCTCCTTCAGGCGGACGGCCAAGGATTTCCGCCTTAACCGCATCGATGTATTTTGCGGCTGCCTTTTCGTTGTATACTTCGGAGTAAAACGAGCAGTAGAAGCACTTGCCTGTGCAGAATGGTATGTGTATGTATATCCCCGCGCCCATCAGTCTAACTGAAGGGTCAGTGCGGTTTCGTTGCATTTGTCCGGGTATTTGACGCACTTGTTGCGGCACTCCATCCATACTTTTTGCGGAAGCGAGTCCCTTTCGGCGCTGTCGAAACCCATCTTCCTGAAGAAGCCTTCTACGTACGTAAGGACAAATACTTCGCGCACACCCATCTCCCTTGCGTCGTCAAGGCACGCATTGACGAGCCTGGTCCCGATGCCCATGCCGATATGGCCCTTCGATACCGCTACGGAACGCAGCTCGGCGATCCCTTCCCAGCCTATATGGACGGCCGCGACGCCCGCGACCGCGCCGTCCACCTCGCATACGTGGAAGTCCCTCAGGCTGTCGTATATCTCCCCGAACGCCCTGGGCAGCATCTCGCCTTTCTCCGCGTACTCGCCAATCAGGTTCTTGATAGCGGCGGCGTCCTGGACCGTTGCCTTCCTTATCGTCATGTTCATCCCAGTGAATAGCCTAATTCCAGCGCTGCTATGTTTACGGGCAGAAGCCCCTTGTGCCGCTCTGGCAGTACGTCCCCGAGCGCCCTCGCCACCGCCTTAATGCCGAGTGTCCCGGACGCCTTAAGGTATGCCCCGAGCATTACGAGGTTCACCACACGCGGGTTTCCGATGCCCTCCGCAAGGTCGTTGGCCGGGACGCACACGACCTTTACGCCGCGGCGTACGAAGTTGCCTGTGACAAGCGAGCTGTTCAGCACGATTAATCCTCCCCGCGCCACTTTTGGCCCGAACTTCTCGGCGGAGGCCTGGTTCAGCGCGACCAGCGCCCCGGGTGAGTCGACGACCGGAGACCCGATCTCGTTGTCCGACATTATGACCGTGCAGTTCGCGGTCCCGCCCCGCATCTCGGCCCCGTAGGACGGGAACCATGTTACGTGGTACCCCTCGTCCATGGCTGCCCATGCAAGGAGCTTCCCGGACAGGAGCACCCCCTGCCCGCCGAAACCCGCTATCAGTACGTCTTTATATATCATAACCGGTTGTCGTCACCACAAATATTATATCAGTTTAAAGGGACCATGCCTTCAATGACTTCTTAGCCCGTGGGCCTGCCCTTGTCCTTGAACACCCGGACCGGGAACGCGTCCCGCATCGGCCCCCTCATCCATTTCACCGCTTCGAGCGGTTCCATGCCCCAGTTGGTCGGGCATAGCGAGAGCACCTCCACGAACGTGAAACCCCTGCCTTCGAGCTGGTAACGGAACGCCTTCTTTATCGCGTTACGGGTCTTCACCGCGCCCTTCGCGCTGTCCATTGAGGTCCGCTCTATGAAGTACGGCGCATCGAGGGTCGCGAGCATCTCGCACACCCTTAGCGGGTAACCGTCGCCCTTGGCCGACCTCCCCGACTGTGTGGTGGTCGTCTTCTGCCCGAGGAGCGTCGTAGGGGCCATCTGTCCGCCTGTCATCCCGTAGGTGGCGTTGTTCACGAATATCACCGTGAAGTTCTCGCCCCGGTTTGCCGCGTGTATTATCTCGGAGGTACCTATTGACGCAAGGTCCCCGTCGCCCTGGTAGCTGAATATCAGCCTGTCCGGCATCAGCCTCTTCATCGCGGTGCAGGCGGCGGGAGGCCGTCCGTGCGCTGCTTCGAGCATGTCGAAGTCCAGGTATTCATATGCGAATACCGCGCAGCCAACAGGGGCGATACCCACTGTCCGTTCGCGTACGCCAAGCTCGTCCACCGCCTGTGCTATCATCCTGTGCAGGGTGCCGTGGCTGCAACCGGGACAGTACCTTAAAGGCGTCTCCTTCATGGAGTCCGGCCTCTTGAAAACCTGTTTCATGCTATCAGCCATCTGTTTGTTTTCCAGTTTACGGTCAGGTAATGTTTAACCCTGCGTCCCAGAGGTGTAATCCGGCTCAACCGCAAAAGTTTTTGCTTGACACCGTCCACCGTCTTTGGTATTTTACGTCTTCGCATGCCGAGGTAGCTCAGATGGTAGAGCAGCGGCCTGAAAAGCCGCGTGTCCGCAGTTCGATCCTGCGCCTCGGCACCATTTTCATAAAAACAAAAGCGCAACCATGTTGCGCTTTTTGTTTTTCATGCCGCCCGTCAGGGAAAAGCCATAATCAGGAGACCGCGTTTGTGCACGAGTGCGACTTGCAGCGGCATGTCTTCGCTTCCTGCATATTTCCCCACTTCTCGTCCGCTATACGGCAGTACTCCTCGGAATAGCGGTCTATGTCCGAAGCAAGCTCGGTGATGAGCGCATCCGCGCCGGCATGCGTCGGCCTGGCCCCGGATATCAACACCGCCTCCCTGATTATCTCCGGCTTGTCTATCAGCATGCAGGGCGTCAGGAGGTTCGTGTTGGTCTTCTGGCTCTCCCTTATGGACGTGAAAAGCCTGGAGTTCAGCGCGTCTTTTATCGTCGTGTCCCTGATGTTGTCCACCGCGAAGTGGCAGAACACGCAAGGTTCTATGTCGCCCTTGGCGTTCACGTGGAAGTACTTCCTGCCGCCCGCGATGCAGCCGCCGACAAGCGGGCCGTCGTTCCAGAAGTCCGCGAGTATTATGGGCTTCGTGTTCCGGAACTCTATGACCTTTTCCCTGAGGTAGCTCCTCTGCTGGGGGGTGGGCATCAGCTCTATGTTGGGCTCCCTGCCTATCGGCACGTACGAGAAGAACCAGCCCGCGTGGCAGCCCTTCTCCACCAGCATGTCCATGTATGCTTCGGAGGTTATGATGTCTATGTTCTTGCTGGTCGCCGTGCAGGAAAACCCGAACATCAGGCCGCCCTTATGCATCAGGTCCATTGCGTGCATGACCGTGTTGAAGTGGCCCTTGCCCCGCCTTGCGTCGGTCTCCTCTTCGAAGCCCTCGATGCTGATGCAGGGCATGACGTTGCCTATTTCCGCAAGCTTTCCGACCAGTTCCTCGTCCAGGAGGCCGCCGTGCGTGTAGACCATGAAGGCCATGTCGCCGTGTTTCCTGAATATGTCGAGGATGTCCTTCCTGAAGAACGGCTCGCCGCCCGACACGACGCAAAGGTGGACGCCCATCTCCTTCATCTGGGTGAGCACCCCGTCTACCTCGCCGAACGTCAGCTCGTCGGACTTCTTGTAACTCCCCGCGTAGCAGCCGAAGCAGTTGAGGTTGCAGCGCATGGAAGGGGATATCACAAGCAGGCCCGGCGGGTAAAAACCCGCTTCGTCCTGGAACGCCTTCCTTCTGTTCGTGCCCAAAAGGAGCTGGTTCACTATGAACGTCTGGACGAGCTTCTTCCTGATATTAGGGTGCGTGTCCCGGATAATCCGCTTGGCTACTTCGAGCACCGGGTGGCCCTGCCTGAACATCTCGCGGGTCTCCCGTATCGCCTTGACGTAGTAGTCCTTCTTGGCGAGCTTCTCCGCCAGGTATGTGAACCTTATGAGGTTTTCGTCAGAACTGTTGCCGACCATCCCCAGCATGGTGTCCACCACCTGGGTTATAGTATAATTTTTGAACTGCTGGTAGTAGTTCATCTACCGCCTCCCCGTTAAAACAAGTCCTGCTATAATGACAAATGGGGGGTATTCAAGTCAAGAGAATTATTCCCAAAACGAGTAAAAATTAAACCACTGCTCCGGGTGCATCCGAACGTATTTCTCTATTATTTCAGTTGTTTTTGATACGTTGGCGCGTATATCGGCATCGAGGTCGCCGGTATCGGTCATCGGTATCTCGGGCTCCGCTGCGGGGTAGTAAAGCCCGTCGTCTCCCATGATGGTGAACGCGGGTACAAGCGGCGCGCCGGTCTTCATCGCAAGTACCACCGGCCCCACGGGGAAGTATGCCGGTGAACCGAAGAATTCGGCCGGTATCCCCTTCTTGTCCGGGTCGCGGTCCCCCTGGAATGCAACCAGACCGTTTGCCTTCAGCATGTTGTGCGTGCTGACCGCGAACCCGACCGGGTTTCCGGACGACGGTATCACGTTTATGCCCCGCACCTGTTTGCCCTTGTCAAGTATCACGTTCTGTTCGCCTGAGTCGTAGAGCTGCTGCACCACGCTCACGTCGAAGCCCAGGTATTTGAGGAGTATCGCGCCAAGCTCCCAGTGGCCTATGTGCGCGGTAAGTATGACCGCGCCCCTCCCCTTATCGAGCGCCTTCCTGATGTGTTCTACCCCCTTGAACTCCGGGACAAGCCGCGCGATCTCGGCGTCGCTCATGTTCTCGAACCTGAAGTGTTCGAGCAGGAACCGTCCGTGCAACCGCCACAGCCGTCTGACTACTTCCCTTTTAGCGGCAACGGAGACATCCGGTCCGAGGATGCGGTCGAGGTTCTTTACCTGCTCGCCGACTATGCTGCCGGACTTCCTGTAGTAAAGCCAGTCGGCAATACGGTCGCCGATGAAGTTTGACAGCGGCTTGGGTATATGCCTGGCGCCCCATGAGATCCACCAGTACACCGAGTACCTGTCCAGGTGGTATGAGTGCGTACCCTTAGCCATCCAGGAGCCCGAATTTAGCGAGTGAGTTCTTCATACTGGCCCGGAAAGGCCCCGGCGTCTCGGAGATGAACGCGTCCCTGACCTCGGCGGGCGTGACAAGGGCCAGCCCCCTTTCGGCGGCAAGAAGCCCTGCCTTCCTGACGGCCGCCTTCTTCGCCATCGGCCTGATAAGCCTCGGCACCTCGGAGATTACCAGGTCCAGGCAGTCCTGGGCATCCCTGCCCCAGCCGGGTGCGGCGCTGGCAGCAGGTTTGGCTGCGCCTCCAGACATTACACCCCTGGCCTCGTAGCAAATCCATTCCGGGTGCTTCCGGAAGTACCCGCCCGCAAGGTCGTACAGTCTCTCGCCCAGCTTCTCGGAGACGTAGAACCTGGGCATCAGCAGGTTGTCATCCCGGCCAATAACCCCTTCTTCCACCGCGGTCTTGGCAAGCGGAGCGCCTGGGTATATCCTGATACCCGCGACCGCGAATACCTTGTCCGGGGATATCCTGTCGAGCGCCTCGAACGTCTCCTGCAGCGTGTCCTCGTCCTCGCCCGGCCCGCCGAGTATCAGAAACAGCATGCTCATCAGCCCCGCATCCCGGCAGTTCCTGACAGCGTCTGCCACGTTTTCCGGCGAGAACGGTTTGCCCAGCCCACTGAGCGCCCTTGCCGAAAGCGAGTCCGCGCCTATCTCCACGCTCGCGCAGCCCGCGTCCCGCATCGACCTCGCAAACCCGGCGTCAAGACCGGCAGGCGTAACGAGCGCGGCCCACTCAAGCCCCGGCCCCCTTGCGGCGAGCTCGCGGCATACTTCTTCCGCGTGGGGTTTGGGGTTGTTGAACACGTTGTCCACGAAGTAGAACGACCCGATACCGTGCGTGTCCCTGAGCGAGGCAATTCCGTCCGCCACGGCTACCGGGTCGATGAGCCGCATCCGCCTGCCTTCGAGAGACGGGTATGTGCAGTAGACGCACGAGAACGAGCAGCCGCGCTTCGACTGCACGCCCACCATGTCGTATTCTTTTACCGGGAAATGTCCCCATGCAGGGGCGGGGTTTGCCGAGAGGTCTTCGATGTTATTTTTTGGCGTGCTGGAAATGACGCCGTCTGTCCGGTAGCATACACCGGAAACCGCCGCCGGGCCGGTCCCGTCGGCTACCGCGCGCGCGAACTCCACAGCCGCTTGTTCCCCTTCTCCCGCGATGCCGAAGTCGAGGCCGAGGTAGTCCAGCACCTGCTCCGGCATGATGGAAAATCCCGGACCGCCCACCACGACAGGCGCGGCGCACACTTCCTTCAGGAGCGCCGCGACGTCCCGGTATGCGGGCAGCAGGAACTCGGTGGACGACTCGATGTTACGGAGCGACAGCCCCACCATCTCCGGACGGTGGAGTTTTACCGCTTCGCGTATTTCGTCTTCTGGACGACCGGAAAACAGCAGGTCGAGCGCGCGGACCTCGTGACCCGCCCTTTCGAGCGCACCCGCCACCAAAGCAAGCCCGAGCGGGGCCGCCGTGAACGGCTCTGTCTCCCTGTTCAGGGATATAAGGAGAATCCTCACGCCTGCTGCTCTCTCCCGGTACTACTCTGGCTGACAAGTACATGAATAAGACAATGATACCCTCTCCTATAATTCCCCTCCCCACCTGCGGGGGAGGGGTTCAGGGGTGGGGGTTATAATAGTCATGGCTTTGATGATGAGCCGTTATCCTGCCGCCGCTACTTCAGCTTCTCTATGAACTCGGTGATATCGTCCGCGTTGTCGGCGGCCTCGCGGTTGATCATCTGCCACTTGTCCAGGCTGCCGTCCAGTCCGGAGGTTGTTTCGTGTTTGAACTTCGCAAGCACGTCGCCGGTCTTCGCGTCCACGAGCTGGCCCTTGGTCTCTATGCCGACCTGACCCGCGCCGAACCCGAATATAATCCTTGCGGCCGCGCTCCCCAGGTTGATACTGGTGAACTCGCCCTCGACGACCATGTCCGCATTGCCGGCGCCCTCGTCATCTTTTATTATGAAAGCTTCGAAGCCGCTATCCTCGAGGTTGTTCCTGAGTGTCTTGGCGAGCGTATCCTGGTAGTCCCTCAGTTCCCTTTTCATCTTGGTCATCTCTTCGTCATCGACGTTATTGTACTCGATGTTGTCCGTGGTGAATATCTTGATGCCGATGACCCTGTACTTCGCAAGGCCCTCGCTTGTTATGACGTCCTCGTCGTCCAGGACACCGGGGGCCTTCATCCCGGCATGCGACATGACTGGCATGGACAAAATCAGTACGGCAACCAGTGCGAGCAGCGTCTTCATCTCTTCCTCCGTTTCGGTTCCAGTTGGTTGTTATTATCCATCGGGGACGGCCGCTCAGCCGTCCCCGCCGCTTACCGCAATAATCCTATCGGCGCACGTCTTCCCGGACTCCACCGCGGACACGGTGCACCCGCCTGCCGGCAGCACGGTCGAGCCCACGCAGTACAGCCCCTTCACCGGCAGCTCTACACCGAACTTCTCGTAGTGTATGGACTCCGCCACCGGCGATACGTAACTTGTGAAACCGAACTCCCTCTGGTAATCATCAGGCGTGTATACAGCCTTTTCTACTATATTATTATAAAAGTCAGGGACGACCTGGTCAACCTCTCTTAGTATCTTTTCCGCCTCCTGCTCCACCTTGTCTTTCGGAGCCCCGCCCTTGGGCAGAAGGAACTTGACCGTGCCAGCGAGCGTGTCCGTGCCGGGGTCGGTGACGGCGTCCGGGCATGACAGGACGAACATCGGCTTGTCCGGGAAACGCCCTTCGCCGAGCACTCTGAACATGGCGCGCATGTTCATGGAGAACCTGGCGTATACATGCACCCTCTTCCTGAGCTTTGCGCCCCGTCTGAAAACGACGAAAACGCTTGCCATCGCGAGCCCTTCGCGGTAGTAGCTTAGCGTGTCCAGGAAACCGAACGGGAAGTACTCCTTGCCTACAAGCTTGTTCACCGTGGGCAGTATGCTGATCCCGCTTATCACATTCTTCGCCTCTATCGTTTTACCGTCCCACACGACGCCTGCCGCCCTGCCGCCGTCCACAACGATGCTCTCCGGAGCGGCGTTATATATGATACCCCCGCCGTTCTCCCTTATGACATCCGCGAGAAGGCCGGGCATCACTCCAGCGCCGCCCTTCGGGTAGAATGGCCTGTCATACCCGTATGTCTTGCCGAACAGGAGGTTGAACCAGTGGACGGGCATGTTCTCCGGGTCGTTCCCGGTGAAGTACGCGCCTATGTTGAATATGTCACGCAGGTGCTCGTTCTCGGTAATATGGTTTATCAGCAGGTAGTTGTTCCCGGCGGCCGGCGAGTACGACCCCATCATAAGCTGCCGGGCCATCCTGTATGCGAGCTTCGGCATCTCCCGGTACCGGACTCCCATCCTGTTAAGGTCGCCCATGGTGTGTAGGCCGGGCGGCATGGTCATGGTCTTTCCTTCCGAGTGAGCAAGGGTCTTAAAGAATACCGGCTCCACTTCTCCTGACTTCCCAAGCGCCTTGTACACATCGAGCATCTTGCCGCCGAAGTAATCCGCTCCGATGTCGAAGCGGTGGCCCATCATTTCGACCGTCCTGCACCGCCCGCCGGGTGCGTCCATCTTTTCGAGGACAAGCACCTTCCTTCCGGCCTTTGCGAGAAACGCACCGGCGGAAAGCCCGCCGAGCCCAGCGCCTATTATCACCGCGTCGAATTTCATGAAGCTATCCGTCCAGTCTTTTTATTTCCGCCGTAACCTTGCCGGCAGTGAATACGCACGCCTCAATGCACGGCAACCTGTAAAAGTCTCCGGCAAGAAACGCGCCCGGAACTTCCGTGACGACGTCCCTGACAGGGCTGCCGGGAGGTATCAGCGTGATTGCGGGCGACCAGCCTACCTTCGGCAGTTCCTTGTAATCGCCGAATACGGCCTTCAGGTCCGCGTCCGTCCTGTACATGAACATCCCGCAGATGCTCCTGCCGTCCGGCAGGTGTTTCAGTTCCCCGCCGTGGACGCCGTGCAGGTTGTCGTATTTGGAAAAAAGGAGCACCTCGTACTTCCGGTACTTCGGGCACCGCGCCTCGAGTATCATCCCGCGGGTCTTGGTGGACTTTATGCTGACGTTTATCCCCGGCATAATGTTCTTCAGGGTCTCCTGCCCGGTCGCGAATACAACATAGTCCGCGGCAGCGGTCTTCGCCTCCCCGCCCTCGTCCTCGTAATCATATGAGAAACCGTCCGGCGTCTTCTTCACGCGCCTCAGCTTGCAGCCCGTCCTGACTACCCCAGGCATCCTCGCCACGAGCTCCCGTGCGACTTCCGCCATCCCCTTCTTCGGCACACGGACCGGGGTGTCGCCGTATGCGAACAGGAAAAGCCCGTGGTCCGCCGCGATATGCGGCGGGTCGATGTACCCGAAGCTCGAAAACGGCTGGACGATGTAATCCACCAGCTTCCGGGAGTAGCCCATATTCTTCACGCAGAACTCTTCGAGCGACATAGCGTGCAGCTTTTCGAGCTCCGGGTCCCAGCTTTCGAGCCTGAAGTCGAGCGAGCGTATGTACTTCTTGAGCTTCCTCCACTTCATGTACTCGCCCAGCGTAAAAAGCCCGCTTTTGAACATCGACCAGGAATCGAGACCGGTCAGCCTGTCGCCTATCTGGAGCGCGAACCTTCGAAGCGGTATCCCCTCGTGCTCGACACCGAGCTCCTTGATAAGGCTTGCGAAGTGCGGGTTCAGCCGTGGCGCGAACATCAGCGCGCCCTTGTTTATGTATACGCCCTCGACTTCGAGGGTCGCGAACCGCCCGCCCGCCTCCGGCCTCTTCTCGTAGACCACCGGCTCGTACCCTTCCTTCATCAGGAAGTACGCGGTGGACAGCCCCGCGATACCCGCGCCGAATATGGCAACTTTTTTCCCGTTGGACATAGTTACCTTTTGTAGGGGCCGACCTATGTGTCGGCCCATTGCTTTTTAGCATTAAAAGGGTTCTCTGAATCCTCTTCCCATTTATCCGGGTTCTCTCTGATATACGCACGCAGCACGTTTAATTCATCCTCACTGCGGATTATTCTATCATGGTAACTGCGTTGCCAGAGTTTGCCGGAGATTGTGGCCCAACTGTACTGTCTGATACCTCTAAGATATGCGTTGGTGGTCTGGGTCTTGAACCACTTCATTATAAGTGGAATTTTCTCGCTTGTTGTACCTGGGCCGACACATAGGTCGGCCCCTACAATTTGTAGAATTGCATGAACATGATTTGGCATGACAACATATCTGTCCAGGTTTACTCCCGGATATTTATGCGAAGCGTCACTCAAATATTTTTCAATCATATCGGCGACCGGTGGATTTTCGAAAAGCGTTTCACGGTTATGGGTGCAGACCGTAAGAAAATAATAACCTTCTTGCGAATAGTCAAAACCTTCGAGCCGAAGCCTTTTTCTTGGTTCTCTGTCTGAATTCATATCACCACTTGTAGGGGCCGACCTATGTGTCGGCCCTATAGAACAT
>Ga0214472_10003499_pt1 | contig 16592 bp, 11 predicted proteins | sample RVTome_6_FD_207662 | JGI IMG/M metagenome (GOLD analysis project Ga0214472, IMG submission 207662) | Soil microbial communities from uranium-contaminated site in the Upper Colorado River Basin, Wyoming, United States - RVT140D175 | ecosystem: Environmental > Terrestrial > Soil > Contaminated >... | reverse complement strand
CAAATATTCATCATGAAGTTGTTCATTAATTAAAAAAATACAAACACGTTCACATCGTTGTAAATACCGTTGCTATGCGGTTTTCCGGCAATCATGATGTTTCATCATTAACAACTATCATCTATTCATTGGTGTCATTGCCAAGAAGATTTTCACTCGTCATCACATCAATAATGGAGTGAAATTTTTTTTAGATTTATATTCAAGTAACCATGACTGATGCCGATACACGATGCTGAATGTAAAAAAAATTGCACAAGAGACTAGCATTATGTGCAAAGATGTTTATACTTAACCGCGGATAACAATTGGAGGAAACAAAATGGCTACAAAGAAGAAAGCTGTAACCAAGAAGAAAACTGCAACAAGGAAGAAGGCGACAAGAAAGAAAGCTGCCAAGAAAAAGGCAGCACCTAAGAAGAAAGCAACAAGAAAGAAGGCGACAAGAAAGAAAGCTGCCGCCAAGAAGTAAAGGGTAGATGTATAATGGGCTTCCAGCCGGAAGCCCATTACCCTTTAACATCCAGCAAAAGGCCCGTTTATACGGGCCTTTTGCTTATATAAAACCTATTAAATATCAGTTTGTTATATTATCCCTGCCAAGAAACAACCGATACGCGGGATTATGTGTTTCCTCCGCATAAACGTAACCCAAACCATCAAGAAAAGTTTGCAATTGTTTTCTATCATTTGCGCTAATTTGTATTCCCACGAGCACTCGGCCATACGCCGCACCATGATTCCTGTAATGGAATAAACTGATGTTCCATTTTTTTCCGATGCGCGTTAAAAACTTTAATAACGCGCCGGGCCGTTCGGGAAACTCGAAACGGTACAGCAGCTCATTCTTAACATCATCGGCCCGCCCGCCCACCATATAACGGACATGCAATTTAGCCATTTCATTATCCGTCATGTCCACGACCGGATAATTTTTGGCCCGCAGCTGCCTGATCAGGGTATTTTTTTCTTCCTCGCCATGATTGAGTTCGATACCGGCAAAAATATGGGCCTGATTGGGATCTGCATAGCGATAGTTGAATTCCGTGAGGCTGCGTTGCCCGATAATCTGGCAAAACTTGCGAAAACTACCCGGACGTTCCGGGATGGTTGCAGCAATCAATGCCTCACGCCGTTCTCCAACCTCGGCGCGCTCCGCAACATGCCTTAAACGGTCAAAATTCAAGTTAGCGCCGCTGTCGATCGCCACCAGACAGTGATTTTTCAATTTTTTACGCTCTACATACTTTTTCAAGCCGGCTACTGCAAGCGCACCGGCAGGTTCGGCAATCGATCGCGTATCATCATAGATATCCTTGATCGCCGCACAAATCTCATCCGTAGTCACCAGGACCATTTCATCCACACACTTACTGGCAATACGGAACGGTTCCACACCTACTTGCCGGACGGCGACTCCATCGGCAAAAATACCGACCTGGTCGAGTATCACGCGCTTTTTGTTTTTGAGCGCCAGGAACATGCATGGCGCATCATCCGGCTCCACGCCGATCACCTTAATGTGGGGATACAGTGATTTAACATAGGCAGCGATGCCTGCAATGAGTCCGCCACCGCCAACGGGCACGAATATGGCGTGGATGCTGCCGGAAGTGGCGCGCAGGATCTCCATGGCGATGGTCCCCTGTCCCGCGATCACGTCGGGGTCATCATAAGGGTGAATAAATGTCATCTTACGTTTGGCTGCCAACTGCTTTGCATGCAGACAGGCATCATCATAGGTATCTCCATGCAGCACAATTTTTGCGCCCAGTTCACCCACTGCAGCCACCTTAATGGGCGGTGTTGTCTTAGGCATCACTATCAGGGCCTTGATATTCATCTTGTGCGCGGCCAATGCCACGCCTTGCGCATGATTCCCTGCAGACGCCGCAATCACACCGTTTTTATACTGTTCAGGTTTCAGTTGGGCGATACAATTGTAGGCACCGCGCAGTTTAAAAGAAAAAACCTGCTGCAGATCCTCGCGTTTGAGAAGCACCTTGTTAGCCACCCGCTTTGACAGTGTTGGCATATCATCAAGCGGCGTTTCCCGGGCGACATCATAGACGCGTGACTTTAGGATTTTTTTGATATAACGACCCGGCATGGCTATACGTTATCAGCAATAAACGTTCCTGCCTAGCCTGATCATCCGGATATTGTGAAGTCTTAGCAGAGCAGCTTTGGGCACGGTATTTTCATACCGGTCATGATATTATTCGAATCACCGGATATTATCGTAGCATCCTTGTGATGTGTTCACGGGAGAAATAAAATGACACAGGATGAACTGAAAAAGAAGGTCGCCGAGGCGGCATTGGAATATGTGGAAGCCGGTACCATTGTGGGGGTAGGGACGGGTTCCACCGCCAATCACTTTATTGATGCCCTGGCAAAAATCAAACACAAGATTGACGGCACAGTCGCAAGCTCAGAGGCGACAGCACAACGGCTAAAAGGCCACGGCATCGAGGTGCTGGAGCTTAATACCGTCGATGAAATCCGTGTCTATGTCGACGGCGCCGACGAAACAAATCAATATCTTCAATTGATCAAGGGCGGCGGTGGCGCACTGACGCGGGAAAAAATAGTGGCCGCTGTCAGCCGTAAGTTCGTATGCATCTGTGATAGTTCAAAACTTGTGGATGTGTTGGGCGCCTTTCCGCTACCCCTTGAGGTTATTCCGATGGCACGCAGTTATGTGGCCCGGGAAATCGTTAAACGAGGCGGCAAACCTGTTTTGCGGGATAACTTCGTAACCGATAATGGCAACGTGATTCTGGACGTCCGGAATCTGCAAATCATCGAACCCGCGAAACTGGAAGAGGAATTGAATAATATCGTTGGTGTCGTAACCAACGGGCTTTTTGCCATGCGCCCGGCCGATGTGTTATTGCTGGGAACCGACCAAGGCGTACGCACACTCACTTAGCAACGTGATCAATAACGTGTCCAGGACTCTCATCACCATAGGCGTCATACTTGTCATACTGGGTCTGATCTGGCCGTGGGTTCAGAAATCCGGGATCGGGCGGTTACCGGGTGACCTGTATGTCGAACGAGACCATTTCCGTTTCTATTTTCCCATCACAACGTCCATTATAGTCAGCCTGATAGTGACATTGCTGTTTTGGTTATTTCGTAAATAATCAACTCATTTACCAAGAACGCAAATCCCCTGTCTCCTTTCTGGAGCATTACCTGATGGTAATGGCTGCAACAAAATGAGACCGGCACATGGAATCCAAGATATCGATATCTATCAAAATCCAGCCAGGATGCGTTAAAAGTAATCATTTGGGTTTGATTTTTGAAGATTTTTATAACTTTGCCGATGATATCGCTTGAAGGACCCGGAAAATATGCTGTCATACGGGTCAATATGCTGAATTTACTACATAAATCATTCAAATTTGGCGATGGTGGCTTGATTATTGCTAGTAAGTTTATATCTTTATCAATTGAATAGTAATGCATCACCTATGACAACCATGACTGAACAAGCAGATGAATTGGATATCGGAACCTTACAAAATCTTGAGCCCATTTCGTCGCTAACGCCCGAGCAAATTCAGGAACTGGCCAGCCAGTCAAAACGGGAACATCTTGAATCAGGGGCGCCCCTGTTTAATGAGGATGATTCCAACCAACAAGCCGTTTATTTATTAAGTGGCAGCCTCGAACTGACGTTAAGTAATAATGAAAAACGTGTTGTCCAAGGCGGAACCATTGAAACACGGCATCCTATAACAAATGAAAAGGCGCGTGTGATGTCCGCGATCACAACCTCTTCGGCAACCATCGTGCGCATCGATAAAGAGTTGCTGGATACCCTGATGACATGGGGACAAATCTCCGCGCCTGAGACAGAAGTGGTCATGAGCGCGGACGGCATACTGACCATCGATAAAGGCAATTGGCTAAAGCTGATGCTCAAATCACCCACTTTCAGAAAATTGCCCCCGGCCAATATCGAAGAATTACTCAATCGCCTGGAACCCATCAAGGTACACGCCGGGACCACTATCATACGGCAAGGAGATCCCGGGGATTATTTTTATATGATCAATGAAGGGGTCGCGCTGGTAACACGTAATCCGGATAATAATGAGGATTCAATTGAGATTACAGAACTCAATGAAGGCAGCAGTTTCGGCGAGGCCGCACTGATCTCGGATAAACCGCGTAATGCCACTGTTTCGATGATGACGGACGGCGTGCTGCTGAGACTGTCAAAAGAGGATTTCAACAAACTCCTTAAACAACCTACCCTGCAGTGGCTTGACTACGGCAAGGCCAGCAGCAAAATCAATAAAGGCGCAAAGTGGATCGATGTAAGGCTCGCATCCGAATATCAACATTCTCACCTTCCCGATGCCATCAATATCCCGATGCAGGAATTACATAAACGGGCCAGAGCCCTGGATCGCTCATTATCCTATATATGTTACTGTCAAACCGGGCGCCGCAGTTCCGCTGCAGCCTTCATTTTTACCCAATACGGCCTTAAAACAAGTGTCTTGCAAGACGGCCTCGAACATGTCCCCAGCGACCAAATGGTGGCCGATGCAGCACCACTCCCTCAACAGTAAAACTCCGGCCTGTCATTTTGACCAATCAATCCGGGTAACAGTCTAATGCAGGGGATGTGCATATTGATGGCCCGTCGATTGATGCTGTTTAAACATAAGCGGTGATCAACGACCCGTCGGCACTGATGATTTGGTAGAGTCAATGCCGCAGCAGAGGAAACAGATTGAAACCACATCCCGCACAGTTATTGGAAAAATTGCAAGTCCGTCTGGCAATGGTGGACAGGCTTCCCCAACTGGCCGTACTGGGCATCATCTGCGGCCTGCTTGCAGGGCTGGTCATTGTGGCCTTCCGGGTGCTTATCGAATATTTCCAGGCTGCGATATTGCCGGGCGGCCTTGCCGATAATTATGAAGCGTTAACCTCCTCAACACGGTTGTCACTCTCGGTTGGCGGTGGCCTGTTGGTCGGCATATTGTTTCAATATATCGCAAAAGATGCGCAACAGGTAGGCGTCACCCATGTTATGGAACGATTGGCCTATCATCAAGGACGGCTGCCGCTGCGTAATGCCATATGGCAATTTATCGGAGCGGCCATCACGATTATCAGCGGCCATTCGGTCGGACGGGAAGGACCAAGCATACACCTCGGCGCAACCAGTGGCAGCCTGTTGGGACAGGCGCTGAAACTCCCCAACAACAGCACCCGGATTCTGGTGTCGTGTGGAATTGCAGCAGCGATTGCCGCATCATTCAATACCCCGTTGGCAGGCGTTATCTTCTCCATGGAAGTCGTGATGATGGAATATACCATTGCCGGTTTTATGCCGGTTATTCTCGCGGCAGTGTGTGCAACAACCGTGATGCGTATGATACTGGGTTCAGAACCGGTATTCATGGTCCCGCCTCTTAACCTGGAATCACTCCATGAATTACCGTATGTGATTATTATGGGATTGGTCATCGGCGGTTTGGCGGCGCTTTTTATTCACCTGCTGCAATACTTCTCTCAAATGGGAACATCACGTCCTTTATGGCAGCGCACCACGTTTGCAGGTTTACTTGTCGGATTATGCGCCTGGTCCGTGCCGGAAATCATGAGTATCGGCTATGACACCGTCAACGCCGCACTACTTGGCCAGCTTGGACTTCTTTTGCTGTGCGCGGTTGTTATTTTGAAACTGCTGGCCACTGCCGCCGGTATCGGCCTTGGCCTGCCCGGCGGATTGATCGGCCCCACCCTTGTTATTGGCGCCACGGCAGGAGGCGCCATGGGCCTTATCGCGGAACATACTTTCCCCGGGGATGTTTCATCACATGCGTTTTACGCCGTTATCGGTATGGCGGCCATGATGGGGGCAACATTACAGGCACCCTTGGCGGCCTTGACTGCCATGGTGGAATTAACGGCAAACCCGAATATCATTTTACCCGGTATGTTGGCGGTGATTGCTTCAGGATTAGTTAGCGGTGAATTGTTTGGCAAACAATCAGTATTCCTGATGCTAATGAAGGCACGTGGCCTGGATTACCGCAATGACCCGGTCGCACAGTCCTTGCGCAGGCTCAGTGTCGCCAGTGTCATGAACACCAATATTGCCATTATTGACAGACATGCCACATTAACTGCCTCAAGATCCTTATTGGATGCGAAGCCACAATGGATTGTTATTACCGACAATAATTCACCAAAATCACTGCTGCCCGCCGCCGACCTGGCACTTTATCTGGAAAGCCGGCGCGGCCCTGAACAAGACCATGAAACTACTAATGCGATCGATTTGATCGAGATACCGGCTCACCGCAGAGAATTAGCAACCATAGCGTTACAGGCTACATTACAAGAAGCATTGGATAAATTATTCGAACACCAGGTAGAGGTCTTATGTATCACGCATCACCTAAACAATATCCTCAAAATCGATGGTATTTTGACAAAGCAGGACATTGAAGAGCATTATCAGTACAAAAACAACAATGGTACATAGATTCATGCAAGTTAGAATTACCTGCTTGAAATAACAACGCGCTTCATGACAATCTACGCATAACAGGATAAAGTCTGACAGCTAAAACAGCATAAGCCGGGGGATCCATGCTTTGGGTTAAGGCATTACACATCATTTTTATGGTCACCTGGTTTGCCGGATTGTTTTATCTCCCACGCCTGTTTGTCTATCATGCCATGTGCGAAGACACGCCGGGCATCGAACGCTTCAAGATCATGGAGCGTAAACTTTTTTTTGGCATCATGACGCCGGGGGCGGTACTGACTGTCATCTTCGGACTGTGGTTGGTGTTTGATTACGCATGGCAGTTATACGGCGGAACAGGCTGGTTGCCTCTGAAACTTGCGCTCGTTGTCTTGTTGATTGTTTACCACATATATTGTGGCAAGTTGCTAATCGACTTCAAGCATGACTGTAACAAACATTCACATGCATTTTACCGCTGGCTGAATGAACTCCCGGTACTTGTTTTAATCGCCATTGTTATTCTTGCGAGCGTAAAGCCCTTTTAGACCTACAGTCTCGTCAAGTTAATACCTCTTTTACAGACAGGTTCATATTTCTAGTGCGCAACCAGCCCCCTGAAAACAACCGTTATTCACGCTGCAGCGCAGGGTTGGCGAATATTCAGATTACCCGCTTCAATTGCATTTGAAGTGGAGATTTCACTGGCACATGTAATGCATATAACTTCTAAACCGCTTGTTGTTCTAAATCCTTATCCCGTGTCTTCCCGCCGGTGAGCAAGCTCTCACCTTCCAGGTTGTATTCAACTTCCACAATGTTTCCACAATCCCAATAATTGACTGCTTTACATATTGTCTTTACCAGCGCGATCCCCCGTCCGTAACCCTTGCCACTATCCATATGACTGATAAAGTCCGCATAATCGAAGCCATTCCCCGAATCTTCTATCCGTATCAGGATTGATTTTTTGTGAAGATGAGGCGGCTTCTCAATATGAATCTTGAGATTGCCTTGATAGTGCGAGGTAAGCCGTTCGCTGCGTAACTTATAATATTGATCCAAGCCATGCTGTGTCTCTTTCATGGTGGAATCAAGCTCGAGAATGCCGTGATCGATAGCATTATTGATTAGTTCGGAAAGGATGACAAATACCTGCTGACGTTGCTTATCCGGCATTTTCAGACGTATCATCCAGTCCATTAAAATTGGCATGGGATCGGCCAACCTGAGACTGGAGATATCCATATACAAATCGATCCCCCACCCGGTATCGAGTGCTTCCTGGAAACGATGCTCTGCCAATCTGTCTTGCTGCTTGTGAATTGGGAGATCGCAGCGTATTTCAACCAGCGTCAAATCATCTCTGGGTATCTGAACGCTCTTAAAATGCTCAACCTGACGTCTGATCGAATCAATCACCGGTTCGCCCGTATCTTTGATAGATACCGCTCTGGTAAGGCCATCTATCCCGAAAAATCCTCCATCGGCATCTTGTACCTCGATCAGACCATCGCTGCATAATATGATCGAGCTGATCAAAGATAACCGTGTGGTTTGCGTTTTTTTATCAAATTTATGCTGCTCCGCAACGCCCAACGGAAGTTTGGTAGATCGAATGACTCGCAATATTTTACCGTCATGGCCAATCAATATAATGGGCGGCATCCCGCCATTCCAAATCTCGATACTCTCCTCCTTACTGTCGATGTTAACCAGTGCTGCCGCACAAAAATAGCCCGTGGGTAAATACACGTTTAGTTTGCGGTTGATTTCCTCGGCAATATCCGCGATACCCGCACCTTTCATTGTCATGGTATAAAATACATCTGAGGTAGGCAGGGCACCGATAGCGGAAGCCAATCCATGGCCGGTAAAATCACCCAACATGATATTCAACCGGCCGGAAGGGGAGAACTCATGCAACACCAGATCGCCGCTGAAATGACTGACCGTCGATGACCATATCTTGATATATGGTGGTTTTGACGAAGTATTGTTTGTAACGACATTAAATATATGCTTGGCGAGCTGTATTTCATGCTCCGTCTTTTCATGATAAAGCTCAAGACGCTTTTTTTGTTCGGTCACAGCCTGATGCAACGATCGAATACGCGACATCGCATCAAGTTTTGATCTGAGCAACGTCAAATTATACGGCTTTGTCAGAAAATCATCCCCGCCGCACTCGACACATTTGGTCAACGATACCTCATCCGTAAGTGTAGTAAGGAATACGACAGGAACAAATTCATCAATGCATTTGTCCTTGATCTCACGCGTTGCCGTATAACCGTCCATAACAGGCATCATCACATCCATAAAAATTATGTCCGGCTTGTGATGCTCAAAAATCGTTATCGCCTCCAACCCATTTTCCGCAGAAATTATTTCATGCATATCACGTCTTAGAAAGAGTTCCAACACCGCACGGTTCGTCATATCATCATCAACAATAAGAATCTTCACGGCTTTTCACCCTTTACCGGTTTAATATGTCACTGGCAAATCGCGGTTTACTATCACGTGATATTAAATATTTTCTGGAAATTAGAAATTTTCAAGATACTTTTAACATGAGGATTACAATTAATAATATCGATGTTCACGCTGGCTCCTACATTCTCACGGAACAACAACAGCATTCCCATGCCTGAACTGTCGATATAGTCGGTCATATGCAGATCCAGTATAATCTTAGCCGGCCTGTGCTTGTTAATCGCGTCGTTGACTACGGATTTGAATTTCGCTCGTATATTAAAGTCGAACCGGCCATTGATGCCGATAATCGAATCATGATCTCTATGTGATACCGAAACACTCGCATACATAATCGCACCTCATTATAAAAATATTTAAAACATCTCGACATCACTCGTCGATATATTCTTTTATGACACGGCTTTATTGGCCGTCAGAAGCCTGTTTCTGGCCTTATCCAACGAATGTATATTTTGTTTCAGCAACCCCTCTACTTGAGACTGCTCATAATCTATGTTATGTGGAAGCTTAAGCTTCTGCAGGGTATCGACATAATCGCTCAGCTCATTAATCCGGCCATCTATATGGCTGATTATCCGCGATACCATATCCTCGAATTGCAGGCAGGTCACTGCCGTCCCCACCAGTTCCGAGATGCTGCCTGTGATACTCTTGACCTCCCCCAGCTTGTCCTCCACTTCTTTGTTGATGGAGATAACATGCCCCAACATATCATCAATGCGCTGCTTCGACGAAAGCGCAACGTTCATGTCCTTTGATGCCAATAAGGTAATAACCTGTAATGCATCCTTCATGGTTTTCTGGGTATCTTCTATAAGGGTTCGGATGTGATCGCTGAAACCATTTGTTCTGGTAGACAACGTTCTCACCTCATCTGCAACCACTGCAAATCCACGGCCCGCCTCACCGGCACGTGCCGCTTCGATTGCGGCATTGAGCGCCAACAAGTTAGTTTGTTCCGTAATTTCCTTGATATCATTCATGGTTTCGGATACAGCGTTTACATGCCCCTTCATTCTGTCCAGTTTATCGACCAGGTCCATGCTGTTTTTGCTTACATCCAGGATATTTTCCACAAAGGAATTCAACAGTATTACAATTTCATCGGAGAATTTATGAAAGTTCACTTTACCGTTTTCTCCCGGTGCAGTGCTTGCGCTACTTGATATATTGTTCAGCAGATCTCTGATCATGCCCTCCTCCCGCCGCACTGCTAGCGCCAGTCCCTGAAAACTATTGCTTAGCTTGACAATGGCTTCTTTGATCAATTTTTCAACTCTTGTAACCTCGTCTCTTAAACTATATAGTTGCGCCTTGAACTCGTTATGGCTCTGATCCAACAAATTTATGTAGTATGACGTGATGTTTGCGAATGCCTTGCTCTTTATCTCAGCCGATTTTCGCATTTCCTTAATGACACCTTGAAAACTTTTTATCCATGCAACAATGACCACCAATATTCCGGCGATTGCCGAGACCATATCAGGAGTGAGGTATACCCAAACGACTATCAGCATGCTCGCCAGGATCGCCATGACATGTGTTTTATAAAATCCTGCGTCGGGCAATAATTGAATCTTGGCCATTTCGTTTCGTCCCATTGTGAATTATGTTTTGCAGCTTACCGAAAGGAAGCTCGAAATCGACTGCGTCGAGCTTGACGGCTCCGCCCGGCATGCCCCATACCACACTTGTTTTTTTCGCCCTGTGCAAGCGCGCGAGCCAAAGCAATCGTTGGTTGCAATGCAAAATTCACTGCATATACTCAACTTCACTGGCATTGATCACTACCGGTTGCTCCGCTGCTAATACCCCGCCAAGCAATTTATACCCCCCCGATTGCAGAGATTTCAACGGACCCGCCCAGTTTTATCATCATTCCTTCCTATTCATAAACTAACAATTGATGACATTCACCGCGCTCGATTGCTGTGCAATCATCCAATACCGGTGTTCAGCGGGATCGTTTGCGTAATTCGGCATTGCCACGTGTCACGTCTCTCACCAAATTGCAAAGATACAATGTCATCATCGCCAAAATAATTTTTGGGATGTTTTAGCCAATGGTTGCTGCGGAATTTAGGCAGGACTTAGGCGGAATTGATTATTCAGCTATAATCAGGTTTCCAGTCATACAGGGATATAGGCAGGGACTAGGCCTATATTGACGAGCGTCTTACTGCTGTCGGCAGCTACAGCGCAATCTTTAGAACCGGCCCTCAATGCACCTCTTGGAGAAAACTGGGCAATTTATATACCATAATAAACTTTTTGCAGGACTTCATTGATTAATATAAGGAAATTATAAATCCGTGGCAGCCTGCTGCGTGCCGGGGACATAATGCCAATTTTTTAATAAAGACATGCCACCTCATTTTTCCGCACAAAACCGACGGAGCCCGTTCCCGTACGTTTGATCGGAAATGAAATTTAGGTATTGGTTTTGCAGCCAATACAGGATGATATATTCCAAGGACTCTTAAATTTATTTAGCGAGCCCGTGGTTTTTATAGCGGGGTTTTTTGGATTTATTTTGAGTATTCAATTTAACAAGAAGATTAATGCTCTCAGCTGCATGAATAATTTCTGAGGCAACATCGATCAACTTGCGGCGTTGCGACCTCGCGTTATAGCGTAATACTTCAAATGATTCCTCTTCACTCAAGCGGTATCTCTCCATGATGAGCCCGATCGCAATACTAGTCTCGCGTCCACTCGACAAGGCCGTTGTCAGATTGACTTCCGCCAATTTAAGCTTTTTAAGTTCGGCCGCCCGGCTCAATGCAGCCTCAATCAATGGCACCATACGGGCGACATCTATAGGCTTCATCAGATACCCCAGGGCACCCGCTTCGCCTGCCTGATTCACTACCTCAGCATCATCGGAGGCGGATAAAAAAATAAACGGCACTTCCAATTCGCCACCAATCTGCCGGGCCACCTCGACCCCGGTCATATCGGATAATCTCATGTCAAGTATTGCCAGATCAGGTAGTTCTTGGGCACATGTTTCGATCGCCGCAGCCCCCGTTGTGGTTTTGAGCACCCCATACCCGGCATTTTTCAGTCCTGCTTCCAATACCATCAAAATGAGCGGGTCATTATCTGCTATTAATATTTTTGCATTATGCATAAATCAACTACCCATATCTGAATAACCAAACAACGACGCCCCACCTGGAACAAAAAACTCCTTACTCTGAGTCAATGGCCGCCATAAGTATATTTCATTGGCCATATGGAACCATATATTAACCACCGGATATTTTTTAAGTATGTTTCATTATCAGCTCGACATATAGCTATCTTGTTATCACACTTCATAATTTTATTGAGTTTCCCAGGCATCTTATACACAACGTGGGATCTGCAACATTTTTACAACACAACATTGCCGTCTAAAATCCCAGATTCTGCCTGACATATTTTAAGTAACTGTTTTTATTAAATATCGATCATAGTATAAAACATCAGCAACTTACCACTTTGTCAATTTTGCCGCGGGTTTCCTGCGGATGATCCCAATACATCCACAAACTTATCCACAGAATTTGTGGATAACTGGCAATCATGCCGTGGGACAATGAGTTACATATTAATCATCAGAAAGCTCATGATACAAACGCTGTAATTAACAATTTTATACTTTGATATAAGGTATTGCTCTATATAGCTAGAGCTCTATAGTTACAGCTCTTTAATTATCATAACGTATATTGTTCATGATAGAGTCTAGCGCATGCAGCAAAGACCACGGATATTACAAATCGCTGTCCTTTCACCACTGCATCGCACCTTTGATTACCTGCCGCCACTGGAGGGTGAGCAGGAATTCACATCGGGTATGCGCCTGCGCATACCCTTTGGCCGCACAACCAAAATCGGTGTCTTGTTAAATACCGGAAATGAAAGCCGTATTGCTGCACAACGCCTGAAACATGCGCTTGAGGTTATCGACACCGAATCCTTACTGACAACCGATATATTGAATCTGATGACATGGGCCTGCCATTATTATCATCATGCTCCCGGCGAAGTCATCTTTAGCGCCCTGCCCACCTTGTTACGCCAGGGTCATGCGGCGAAACTGCAGGGCACAAAATTATGGCGCTTGAGTAATGAAGGTAACCTAGCAGATGTTGATGATCTCCGGCGCGCGCCGCGTCAGGCACAATTGCTGGAAATTCTGCGGCAACATCCCCGGGGATTGCATGCAACCGAGCTTACATATTACGCCGCCAACTGGCACCATACGATGCGGTCCTTGATGACAAAGGGATGGGTGGTGGCGGAAGAAGCGCCCAGACCATCAAATCCGCTAACTATCAGAGAAAAATCCCCGAAGCGGCATGAACTGATGTCCATGCAGCAACATGCGGTAGATAAGATATGTCAATCACTGCATCAATATCAAACCTTCTTGCTCGAAGGGGTGACCGGCAGCGGCAAGACAGAAGTCTATATGCACATCATCGATCAGGTGATCGTCAAACGCAAACAGGCCCTGGTGCTTGTCCCTGAAATCGGACTGACGCCGCAGTTGATCAACCGCTTTGAGGACTATTTCCAAGTGCCGTTGGCAGTACTGCATTCAGGTTTATCAGATCGCGAACGTCTGCGTGCCTGGCTCATGGCGAAAGACGGAACGGCGCCTATCGTTATAGGTACGCGCTCGGCGGTATTCACACCGCTTAAAAATGCCGGCATTATTATTATTGACGAGGAACATGATGCTTCATTTAAACAACAGGATGGCTTTCGCTATCATGCCCGTCAAGTTGCCATCGTGCGGGCACAAAATGCCGGTATTCCGATTCTGCTTGGATCCGCAACCCCCTCTCTGGAAACACTTTATAACATTAAACTTGGCCGTTATCAGCACCTGCGCCTGCCGGAGAGGGTAGGCAGTGCCTCGCATCCTGTCATCAGATTACTCGATGTCAAACGTCAGAAAATGGAAAACAACCTGTCGGCGCCGTTATTACAGGCTATCACACATCATTTATCGCTGAATAATCAGGTCCTGCTCTTTCTTAACCGGCGCGGATACGCGCCGACCCTGATCTGCCATGATTGCGGATGGGTGGCAAAGTGCAGCCGTTGCGACGCCCATATGATCATGCATCAAAGCCAGCGGCAATTACGCTGTCATCATTGCGACGCGCAACGTACCATTGATACACAGTGCCCGCAGTGTGACAGTTCCGATCTAAGACCACTTGGACACGGCACCGAACGCGTTGAAGAGGCGCTGAAAAAACATTTTCCCGAAACGGAGGTATTGCGCATCGATCGTGACAGTACGCGCCGTAAGGGCGCGATGCAATCCTTTTTGAAAAGTATTGCGCAAGGACATAACCAGATCCTGCTGGGGACGCAAATGCTTGCCAAAGGACATCATCTGCCCAATGTCACCCTGGTGGCGGTATTGGATGCGGATCAAGGTCTGTTTGGCATCGATTTCCGTGCCAGTGAACATTTAGGACAATTGATTATTCAGGTTGCCGGCCGCGCTGGACGGGCGGATAAGAAAGGAGAGGTATTGATACAAACCCATCACCCGGATCATCCGCTCTTCGGTGCGCTGCTCACCCATGATTATCACCGCTTTGCCGCCGGTCTCCTTGAAGAACGCCGCCTTGCCCAACTACCTCCCTACAGTCACCTGGTATTATTGCGGGCAGAGGCTGTAAATTCAGAATATCCTATGGCCTTCCTCAAGCAGTCACGCACATTGCTGGAAGCGTATCATAGTGCCGCCGTACAATTCATGGGCCCTGCACCTGCGCCGATGGAAAGGCGGGCGGGACGTTATCGTTGCCATTTGTTGATACAATCGGCCAACAGGCGCGAACTGCACAAACTACTCAAGCTATGGATAACACAAATCGACTCCTTACCGTCGGCTAAAAAGGTACGTTGGTCCTTGGACGTCGATCCGATTGATTTGATGTAGAACCATCTACACTTTTACATACACCGATATTACATGGATAATACGTGCTTTGTATTACGACTTTCAGATGTGATCTATACCTCAGATCCACTCCTGTATATGGACTTGGCGTGGGGACGTTCGCGGCGACCATATGCCGCAAGGATACTGTATACGAGCCCACAGGGACGTAGCCACTCCGTGTCGCCAAAAACGAATCCCAAGATCCAAGTGCAGTGTAAAGTCATAAAATTAATGGGACAGTAGTGATCTCAAAACCGATCCACCATTGATGAAAAACCAACTTGAAAAGCTGCTCGCCAAGGCCATCGCGCATCTGCAACAAACCGCAGTGCTGGCTAAAGACCTTAGTTATGAGATCCAGATCGAGCGCAGCCGCGATAAGCAGCATGGCCATTTTGCGTGTAACGTTGCGTTAAGCCTCGCCAAAACAGCCAGGTGCAAACCGCGAGACCTTGCCGAAAAAATAGTGGCCGCACTTCCTGCATCGCCGGTTATTGATAGAATCGACATCGCGGGGCCCGGGTTCATCAATTTTTTTATGGCCAACCAGGCCTTTCATCAGGTTATCGCGGATATTCTTGAGAGTGGCGAAGCCTATGGCCGCAGCACCATCGGTAATGGCAAATTTGTCCAGGTCGAATTCGTATCAGCCAACCCAACCGGTCCACTGCATGTCGGTCACGGCCGCGGCGCAGCTTACGGTGCGGCTGTAGCAGACCTGCTGGTGGCCGCCGGTTTCAAGGTACACCGTGAATATTATGTCAACGATGCCGGCAGGCAAATGGATATACTCGCCACCAGCCTGTGGTTGCGCTATCTCGAACTGTGCGGCGAAACCATCACGTTTCCGAGCAATGGTTACCGGGGGGAGTATATTACCGATATGGCCCGCAACCTGAACAAGCGGCATGGAGATAAATTTCTCCGCCCGGGTATGGAGGTAATGAATAATTTACCTGTCGATGCCATCGATAATAACCATGGCGGTAATAAGGCTGGCGACAAGGAGGCACATGTCGATGCACTGATCGAACGCGCCAAACACTTACTGGGTCATGCCGATTATCGCATGGTATTCGAACACGGCCTTAATGAGATCCTTGATGATATCCGCATCGACTTGCAGGAATTCGGGGTTGTGTATGAAGAGTGGTACTCAGAACATTCACTGCATACGTCCGGGGCCGTTGACAAGGCCATCGAACGCCTGCGCTCAAGTGGACACCTGTATGTAAAAGACGGTGCATGGTGGTTCCGGTCTACTGACTATGGCGATGAAAAAGACCGGGTAGTTATCCGGGAAAACGGTCAATACACCTACTTCACTTCCGATATCGCCTACCATATGAACAAACTGGAGCGTGGTTTTGATCGTGTCATCGATATCTGGGGAGCCGACCATCATGGCTACATACCGCGTATCAAGGCGGCGCTCAGTGCCTTGGGCGACGATCCGGCGAATCTCGACGTATTGCTGGTGCAGTTTGCCATCCTATACCGGGGCGGCAAAAAGGTACAGATGTCCACGCGCAGCGGTGAGTTTGTTACTCTGCGTGAGCTGCGCCAGGAAGTCGGTAACGATGCGGCGCGGTTTTTTTATGTCATGCGCAAGTGCGAACA
>Ga0214472_10003498_pt1 | contig 16592 bp, 14 predicted proteins | sample RVTome_6_FD_207662 | JGI IMG/M metagenome (GOLD analysis project Ga0214472, IMG submission 207662) | Soil microbial communities from uranium-contaminated site in the Upper Colorado River Basin, Wyoming, United States - RVT140D175 | ecosystem: Environmental > Terrestrial > Soil > Contaminated >... | reverse complement strand
GTACCCGCTGCGGCGGTGGCGGGAGGCCATCGACCACGCGCTGGGGGCGGGGAGGCTGGGGACGCTGAAGGTGGCCTTCGATCCGAGGGCAGAGTAGGAGAACGAAATGACGAGACCGGGGTTCGTGTTGGAGGTGGACGAGCGGACGCCGCCGCTCCTCGTCCACGAGGGCGAGGGGTTCCGGCTCCAGAGGTTCCCCCTGGGAACGCGGGTGGTCTACCCGCCGGACCCGTTGCGCCGCATCAAGGACGTGCGGGGGGCGATCCGGCATGCCCTCGCCGAACCCCACGACGCCGAGCCGCTCGCCGACCTCCTGAAGCCGGGCATGAAGCTCACCGTCGCCTTCGACGACATCTCGCTCCCCCTCCCGCCGATGCGAGCGCCGGACATCCGTCAGCTCGTGCTGGAGGAGGTCATCGAGCTCGCGGCGCGAAAGGGCGTCGAGGACGTCAAGCTGGTCGTGGCCACCTCGCTCCACCGCCGCATGACCGCCGATGAGATCAAGCACGCGGTGGGGGAGCGGGTGTACCGGTCCTTCTACCCGCGCGACCTCACGAACCACGATGCCGAGGACCACGCCAACCTCACGTTGGTCGGCACGACGGACAAGGGCGAGGACGTCGAGATCAACACGCGGGCCGCCCAGTCCGACCTCATCGTGTACGTGAACATCAACCTGGTCGCGATGGACGGCGGTCACAAGTCGGTCCCGGTGGGATTGGCCAGCTACCGAGGGGTCCGGCCTCACCACAACGTCAGCACGATGCTGCACTCGAAGTCGTACATGGACCCCCGGCCCGGGCACTCGGCGATCCACGACTCGTGCGCGCGCATGGGCAAGCTGCTGAAGGACAACGGCGTGCGGATCTTCACCATCGAGACCACCCTGAACAACCAGGTCTTCCCCGAGCCCTTCGGGTTCATGAACAAGCGGGAGTGGGAGTGGTCGGTGAAGGACCAGGCCACGTACCTCGCCGCGAAGAAGGCGAACGACATGGCCCCGTCCAAGCTCCGCCACCAGGTGTGGATGCGGATCGAGTCGCCCTACGGCGTCACCGGCGTCAACGCCGGCGACACCGAGGCCGTCCACGAGCGGACCCTGGCCCGGTTGCACCAGCAGCAGCTCACCGAGGTGAACGGCCAGAGCGACATCATGGTCGTGGGCTTGCCCTACGTCGGGCCCTACAACGTGAACTCGATCATGAACCCCATCCTGGTGCACTGCCTGGGCCTCGGCTACCTGTTCAACATGTACCGGAACAAGCCGGTGGTCCGCCCGGGCGGGGCCATGATCATGTTCCATCCGGTGCCCTGGGAGTTCCACCAGGTCCACCACCCGTCATACGTCGACTTCTTCGAGGAGGTGCTGTCGGAGACCACCGACCCCTCGACGATCGAGTCGAAGTACGAGCAGCAGTACGCTGCCGACCCCTGGTACGTCCACCTGTACCGGAAGAGCCATGCGTACCACGGCGTCCACCCCTTCTACATGTGGTATTGGGGGGCGCACGCCCTCGACTACCTGGGCGACGTGATCGTGGTGGGCGGGAACCCGAAGTCGTGCGACCGGCTGGGGTACCGGGCGGCGAGCTCGTTCCGGGATGCCCTAGAGATGGCCGGCGAGACGGTGGGGCGCTCGCCGTCCATCACCTATCTCCACGTGCCACCGCTCACCATCGCGGACGTGCGCTGATGGCGCCGAAGAAGCGCTCGTTCGCCGACGAGGTTCGGAACGTCGCCGAGGGGTTCCGGTGGGGTCGCCGGCCCGCGGTTCCCCGCAACGCGGAATCCCACACCCCGCCGCCGGAGCGGTGGGCGTTCCCCACCGACTGGGCGCGGACCGAGGCCGGGCGTGCGGCCCGCGACGCCATCCTGTTGCTCGTGATGAAGCCGCTCGTGTGGAACGAGACCTCGCCCGAGGTGTTCGGTCTGGACAACCTGGAGGGCATGAGGCCGCCCGTGATGTTCATCAGCAACCACTCGAGCCACCTGGACGCCACGCTGATCCTGACAACGTTGCCGCCGACGTGGCGGAACAAGACGGCCACCGCGGCGGCGAAGGACTACTTCTTCGACGTGTGGTGGCGCTCGGCGTTCACCGCGCTCGTGTACGGGGGCTTCCCCATCGAGCGGGGCGGCGGCGAGCGGGCCACGGACAAGGCCAAGGACCTGATCCGGGACGGATGGAACCTCATCGTGTTCCCGGAGGGCACGCGCTCGCCGGACGGGTGGGTGCAACGGTTCCGCCACGGCTCCGCTCGTCTGGCCGTCGAGATGGACATGCCGGTCGTGCCGATCGCCATCGTCGGCGCGTACGCGGCGATGCCGAAGGGCCGGTTCTGGCCCATGCCCGGGCGCCCTCCGATCCGGGTCCGATACGGCCTCCCGCTCCATCCGCGTCCGGACGAGACCCACCAGGCGCTGTCGCTTCGGATGCAGCAGTCCATCGCCGAGCTGTTCGACGAGGACCGGACGAGCTGGTGGGAGGCCCGCCGTCGCGCCGAGCGGGGCGAGACCCCCAAGCTCGCCGGGCCGGCCGGCGCGAGGTGGCGGCGGACCTGGGAGGGGTCCCGCCCCATCCGCCGGAGCGGCGAGCCTCCGGCGTGGCGATGACGCCGTGACCCGGACCGGCGGCGAGAAGCGCCGTCATCTTCTGATCGAGGAGGCCATCCGGCACTTCGGCCGCGACGGCTACAACGGCGCGAGCCTCGACGTCATCGCCTCGGCCGCCGGGATCCGAAAGCAGACGCTCCTGTACTACTTCCCCACGAAGGAGGCGCTCCTCGAGGCGTGTTTGGCCGCCGCCGGTCAGCGCCTGGCGGAGACCCTGACCGAGGCCCTGGCCGGCAAGGAGTCCTACTGGGAGCGGGCCGAGGCCGTGATCCACGCGGTGTTCGGCCTGGCCGAGGAGTGGCCGGAGTTCCCGATGTTCGTCCGGGAGGCGGGGCGACTGGGGCCGGAGGCCTTCGAGCGTTTCGCGGCCGTACTGGACCCGCTTCGCCTGCGGGCCATCTCGTTCCTGGAGACGGGGATGAAGGAGGGGCAGATCCGCCGGCAAGACCCGGCGCTCTTGCTGTTCACGCTGTACACGGCCGTGGTCGGCTCGCTCACCGAGGCCAGCGTGCTGAGCGCGGTGGTCGGGAAGGACAAGGGCCGGGCGTCGCTCCGCCGGAGAGAGCGGGAGGTCGTGGCGTTCGTGCGAGGGGCCCTCACTCCGGAGGACGCCGCCGGCTCGCGTTCGCCGGCGACGGCCGGCTACGAGTAGTACTCGATGATGAGGCGCTCTTCGATGGGCACGGGGAGTGGCACCTCATCGCGCTCGGGCATGCGCGAGAGCGTGCCCTTCACCTCGTCCTTGTTCCGGTACAGGTAGGCGGGCGGCTCCGGCGTGATCTCCAGGGCCTCCCGGACCGAGACCAGGTTCCGTGCCTTGGGGGAGACCTCGATGGTCTGGCCCGGCTTCACCTGCGCGCTCGGCACGTCCACCCGCCTCCCGTCCACCAGGACGTGCCCGTGGGAGACGAGCTGGCGGGCCTGGCGCTGGGTGAGCGCGAACCCCAGGCGGAGGGTGACGGCGTCCAGGCGGGTCTCGAGCTGGCGGATCAGCTCCTCGCCGGTGACCCCCGTCTTGCGCGAGGCCCGGTCGTAGTACACGCGCATCTGGCGCTCGCCCACGCCGTAGATGGCCCGGAGCTTCTGCTTCTCGAGCAGGCGGACCTGGTACTCGGAGAAGCGCTTGCGGCCCCTCCCGTGCTGGCCGGGAGGGAAAGGACGCTTGTTGGCCGGGCAGTTGGGGCGCCCGCAGAGGGGCGCGCCGACCCGGCGGCACATGCGATGGGCGGGTCCGATCTTGTTCATGCGGGCAGTCAGGGTACCAATCCGCCGCTGTGCGTGACCGCGGCCGATAGCATCGCGGAGCCATGGACGTCGCCGACCGAGTCGTCGGAAGCGTGCTGGGGCTGGCCCTGGGGGACGCCCTGGGTGCTCCGTTCGAGGGCCGGCGCGCGAGCGAGGTCCCCGATCCTATCCCGGCCCTGGAACGTCCGTGGATGGACCTCCCGCCCGGCTCGACCACCGACGACACGGCCATGGCCAGGAACCTGGTGAGGAGCCTGGTCGCCCGAGCCGGGTTCGACCCCGAGGACCTGGTGGCCCGGCACCTGGAGTGGTTCCGGACCGGCCCACCCGACGTGGGGAGCCTGACCCGACGGGTGCTGAGGCGGGTTGACGAAGGCGAGGACGCGTTCGAGGCGGCGCGGGTGGTGTGGGAGGAGCGTGGCCCCGAGGTCTCGGCCGGCAACGGGTCGGTGATGTACTGCGCGCCGCTGGGCCTGGCCCACGCCAACCGGCCGGGGCAGCTGTTCGAGCTGGCGCCCCGCCTGTCAGCACTGACCCACCACGACGAACGGTGCAGGACGGCGGTGCTGGCCGTAACGCTCACGGTCGCGGCGCTGGCGCGCGGACAGACGCCGGAGGGAGCCGTGGCCGCGGCACTGGGCGCAGTTGGAGAACGCGAGGGAGGGGAGGAACTCGAGTACCTGGTGGAGATGGCCGGCGTGGCGCGACCGATCGACGGGCCGGACCGGGGCTTCTGCCTGTTCACGGCGGGCGTGGGGCTGCAGTCCCTCCTCGGGACCGGCGAATTCGAGGCCGAGGTGAAGCGCGTGGTGTCGCTCGGCGGGGACACCGACACGAACGCGGCGGTCGCGGGCGCGCTGCTGGGCGCGCTCGTGGGCGAGGGCGGCCTCCCAGCGGGGTGGCTCGAACGCCTGCGCGACCGCGAAACCATCCGGGCCGAGGCTCAGGATCTTGTTCCGTTAGCCATACCGACAGAATGACCGGCGTGCATGTACTGGTGCCTCAAGCGAGGCAGGTAGCCGGCCGATAGCCGACCCATGAGTCTGATCTCGGTCGCCCGCCGTGCCGTTCCCGGTGAGGAAGTGCTCGCCGCAGGAGTCTTTCGGCGGCGGGCTCCCTTACTGCTCGGTTCGCGGGCTTCGGGGAGTTCTCCGTTCGCAGGCGTGAGCGTGAAGAGCGCGAGGCGAGCGGACTGGCCTTCCGCCGCTATCTGCTTCTCGTGGTCACCCAGACCCGACTGCACGCCTTCGACGTGCGTTCAGATCTTCGATGGAAGGTGAAGCGGTCTCTCGCCGTCTGGGCAAGACCTGCGATCCGCGTGACGACCGAAGCGAAGTCGGTGACCATCCGGCTCACGATCGAGGTTCCTTCCGAAAATCGGCGCGTTGAACTCGAGGCCCCCAAGTCCAAGCGGTCGACGGCCGGCGAAGTCGTCCGACTGCTAACGAGCAGCTCTCCCCCGCCCATCCCCAACGTGACGGCGGTAACCTCCTCCTTCGAATCATCCGTCGACCCCCTTGCAGACGACAGGTTGCGGACGAGTCGGACGACGGCCGGAGGGCTCGCCGTTGCTGGCGGGCTTGTCCGGGCAGGCGCGTATTTCCTTCCGTGGCTCGTGGTCAAGGGGAGTCGAGTCGTCAACCTCTCGGGCTCCGATGCGGGCGAACCGATCCTTGGCATCGGGTTCTCGATGGCAATCGTCGTGATTGGCCTGGTCTATCTGGCGGGTCGCCGGGAGGCGAGTCCACGCCTGCTCGAAAGCCTTGGGCTTGGCGTGGTCATCGCGTCCCTCATCAACTACGTGCTTCTGCTCGACCGGATCGAGTCCGTCCGGTCGGACTTGCTCGCTCGCGGGCTGGTCGTGACGGTGTCGGCGGGAACAGGACCGTTGGTAGAGCTCGGCGGCGCGCTCATCGCCCTGGCCGGTGGAATCTGGGCGGCCCGGCTCGCTCGGCGGACGAGTCCACGGCGTCCTGCGCCCCATGTCCCGCCGCCTCCCGACCGGGCGATCGTCTGATTCAGCCCTTGGATCGCGGTTGCCTTCCGCGGTGCGCTGAACACTTTCCGAGATTGGACGAGCAGACCCGCGAGCGTCGATCGATTCTCAAGTCATCGCCGGGAAGGGGGCGGCCAGCGACGGGAGGACGTGGGTGGCGCCGGCCGCGCGCAACTCCTCCTCGGAGAACTTCCCGGTGGCCACCGCCACCGGGATCGCGCCCACCGCCTTCGCCGCCTCCACGTCTAGGGGTGTGTCGCCCACCACGAAGACCCCGGCCGGCTCCACGTCGTGGCCGTGCAGCATCGCCGCCTTGTCCATGGCGGCCTGCGTGAGCTTCGCTCGATCGTTCGAATCGGACCCGTAGCCGCCAAACACGAAGAACCGGTTGAGGTCGGCTCGCGACAGCTTCACCCGTGCGGCACCCTCCATCGCTCCCGAAACGATGCCGAGCATGGTCCCCGCGTCGGACAGCATCAGCAGCAGGTCTTCCACTCCCTCGAGCACGCGATAGCCCTCGGACGTGCGCACCTCCTCGGACAGCCCCAGGAGGTACGCGGCGAACAGGCGGGCCAGCTCCTCCTCGGTGGGGTCCCGGCCGATGGCGGCCTGAAACGTCTTTCGGGCCACGACGGGATCGGTCTCCCCGGCCGACGTGTGCGAGCCGATGTCGGCCGGGATCCCGTACAGCTTGTCGAACGCGTGCTTCCAGCTTCGCGCGCCCGCGCCTCCGGTGTCGATCAGCGTGCCGTCGATGTCGAACAGCGCGACGGCAGGCATGGTCATCGTCGGCTCACTCCTTTCTCGAACAGGACGGCGCGAGCCGGGCCCCCGTCGCCGTCCGTGATCTTCAGGGGCAGGACCACCAGCGTGTACTCGCCCGGCTCGACGTCTCCCAGGTTCAGCCCCTCCACGATCACCACGCCGTTCGAGAGCAGCTCCACGTGGGTGGGGTGGCCCTCGGCGCCCTTCATCTCGATCGAGAGGAAGTCCACCCCCAGAAGCTTGATGCCGGCCTCCACGACCCATTTCGCCCCCTCCGGAGACAGGTGCACATACTCCGAAGGGAAGGTGGCCGGCAGGCGGCGCCAGATGTCCGAGTTGTCGCTCTTCAGCAGGACCCGGGTGGCACCGGCGGGAATCTTCAACGCGTCGAGGTCGGCCGGGCCGAGCGGGCCTCGATGGCCCCGCGCGTCGGCCACGACGCAGTCGCCGATCAGCAGGTCCACCGGCACGGCGTCGATCCCCGCCGCCCCCTCCACGAAGTGGACCGGCGGGTCCACATGGGTGCCGGTGTGGGTCCCGATCCGAAGCTCCGAGACGTTGGCCGGATCGCCCTTCGACATCTGGAGCCGGGGCGCGACCTCGATCGGGGGGTCGCCCGGCCAGATGAGCAGGTCGGGCCCGATAGAGAGCGAGACGTCGATGATCCGCTTCATGCCTGTCCTCCCAGGTGCCAGTGGCGGGGCGCGATCAGCCGGTCGGCCTCCTCGGGGCCCCACGTGCCGGGGGCGTACGGGTGGACCGGCCCGGGGTTCTCCAGGATGGGGGTGACGATCTCCCACGAGCGCTCCACGCCGTCCTCTCGCGTGAACAGCGTGTGGTCGCCGTCCATCGCGTCGTGCAGGAGCCGCTCGTAGGCCTCCGCGGGCGCGTGCATGAACGACCGGTCGTAGTCGAAGTCCATCCGCACGGGCCGCACGTTGTAGCCCGGTCCGGGCACCTTGGCCTGGAACGCGAGCGAGATGCCCTCGTCGGGCTGGACCCGGATCGTGAGGTGGTCGTGCTCCAGGTTGGGCAGGCCGATCTCCCGGAACAGGTAGTCCGGCGCCCCCCGGAACACCACGGTGATCTCCGTGGCCCGCTGGGGCAGCCGCTTTCCGTGTCGGAGGTAGAAGGGCACGCCCTCCCACCGCCAGTTGTCGATCAACAGCCGGGCCGCCACGTAGGTCTCGGTCCGCGAGTTCGGGTCCACCCCCGGCTCGGAGCGGTAGCCCTCGTACTGTCCGCGTGCCACGTCGGCGGGGTCGATGGGCCGGATGGCCTTCAGGAGCTTCACCTTCTCGTCGCGGAAGGCCTCCGGCTCGAGCGAGCGCGGCGGCTCCATGGTGACGAACGAGAGCACCTGGAGCATGTGGTTCTGGAGCAGGTCCCGGATTGCCCCGGCCTTCTCGTAGTACGCTGAGCGGCCCTCGACGCCGTACTGCTCGGCCACCGTGAGCTGCACGTGGTCGATGGCGTCACGGTTCCACACCCGTTCCCAGACCGCGTTGCCGAACCGGAAGACCACCAGGTTCTGGACGGTCTCCTTGCCCAGGTAGTGGTCGATGCGGAAGATCTGTGACTCGCCGAAGACGTCGTGAACGGACCGCGACAGGTCCCGCGCGCTCTCCAGGGAGTGGCCGAAGGGCTTCTCGATCACGATCCGTGACCGCGGTGTGGCCTGGCCGATCGCGCCCAGGCCCTTCGCGATCGATGCGAAGAAGGGAGGCGGCGTGGCCAGGTAGTACAGCCGGCCACCGTCGGTGTCGTATCGCTCGTCGACCTCTCGGAGCCGGTCACCCAGGCGAACGAAAGCCGCGGGGTCGTCGAAGCCGCCGGGCACGAACGACAGCGAGTCGGCGAAGGGCTTCCACACCTCCTCGTCGAACGGCGTGCGGGAGAACTCCGCGATCGAGCCCCGTGCGTATTCGCGGAAGGCCTCGTCGCCCCAATCCGAGAAGGCGTACCCCACGATGGCGTGCTTCTCGGGGAGCAGCCCCTGCGACGCCAGGTTGTACAGGGCCGGCAGGATCTTCTTTCGGGCCAGGTCGCCGGACGCACCGAAGACCACGATGGCCTGCGGCGCAGGCGGTTCGAGCGCCATCGCTCAGTCTCCCTCGCCGCGCATCCGGCGGTACCGGCGGATCAGAGCGTTCGTGGAGGAGTCGTGGGCGAGGCTCGGTTCGGCCTCCGGCTCCAGCTCGGGCACGATCCGGTTAGCCAGGACCTTGCCCAGCTCCACGCCCCACTGGTCGAACGAGTTGATGCGCCAGATCGTCCCCTGGGTGAACACCTTGTGCTCGTACAGCGCGATGAGCTGTCCCAGCACATGCGGGGTGAGCCTGGTCCCAAGGAGCGTGTTGGTCGGGTGGTTGCCCCGGAACGTCCGGTGCGGCGCCTGGTGGGCCGGGATGCCCTCGGCTTCGACCTGCTCGCGGGTCTTGCCGAACGCCAGGGCCTCGGTCTGGGCGAAGAAGTTCGCCATCAGGAGGTCGTGGTGAGAGCCCACCGCGTGGCTGGGGTGGACGAACCCGATGAAGTCGCACGGGATGAGCTTCGTCCCCTGGTGGATGAGCTGGTAGTAGGCGTGCTGGCCGTTCGTACCCGGGGTGCCCCACACGATGGGCCCGGTCTGGTAGTCAACGGGGTTCCCGTCGATGTCCACCGACTTCCCGTTCGACTCCATGTCGAGCTGCTGGAGGTACGCGGCGAGCTTCCCCAGGTGCTGGCTGTACGGCAGGATGGCCTGGGTCTCCGCGCCGAAGAAGTTGCCGTACCACACGCCGAGCAGCCCGAGCAGCACCGGCAGGTTCCGGTCGAACGGTGCCGTCCGGAAGTGCTCGTCCATCCGGTGGAACCCGGCCAGCATGTCCCGGAAGCTCTCCGGGCCGATCGCGATCATCAGCGACAGGCCGATGGCGGAGTCGTAGGAGTACCGGCCGCCCACCCAGTCCCAGAACTCGAACATGTTCGCGGTGTCGATGCCGAACTCGGCCACCTTCTCCGCGTTGGTCGAGACCGCCACGAAATGGTTGGCCACCGCCTTCGGGTTGCCGAGCTTCGAGAGCAGCCAGTCGCGGGCGGTGCGGGCGTTCGTGAGGGTCTCGATCGTGGTGAAGGTCTTGGAGGACACGATGAACAGGGTCTCCTCGGGGTCGAGATCCCGGGTGGCCTCGAAAACGTCGGTGCCGTCCACGTTCGACACGAACCGAAACGTCATCGACCGGTCCGAGAAGTCCTGGAGGGCCTCGTAGGCCATGGCCGGGCCGAGATCCGAGCCGCCGATGCCGATGTTGACGACGTTTCGGATCCGCTTGCCCGTGTGGCCCTTCCACTCGCCGGACCGGACCCGCTCGGCGAAGGAGGCCATCTTGTCCAGGACCGCGTGGACCCGAGGGACGACGTTCTCGCCGTCCACCTCGATCACCTCGTCTCTCGGAGCGCGGAGGGCCACGTGCAGCACCGCTCGGTCCTCGGTCACGTTGATCCTCTCGCCGGCGAACATCGCGTCGATCCGCTTGCGTAGGCCGGCCCGCTCCGCCAGCGCCACCAATAGGTCGAGGGTCTCCCCGGTGACGAGGTTCTTCGAGTAGTCGAGGTACAGGTCGCCGGCCCCGAGCGTCATGGCCTCCCCCCGGGCGGGGTCCTCGGCGAACAGGTCCCGGAGGTGGACCCCCTCCATCTTGCCCCGGTGGGCCTCCAGGGCCTCCCACTCGGGAGCCTGGGTGTTCTTCGTGGTCATCGCGGCGGTGCCCTCCTCCTCAGCTCGTCTTCTCGGCATGGCCGCCGAACTCACTGCGCATGGCCGACAGGACCCGGTTGGCGAAGTCGGACTCGCCGCGGGACTCGAACCGGTCGTACAGGGCGGCCGACAGCACGTGCACCGGCACGCCTTCGTCCACCGCGGCCAGGATGGTCCACCGTCCCTCACCGGAGTCCGACACGCGGCCGGAGAAGCGCTCCAGCTCGGGGTCCTTCACGAGCGCGGAGGCGGTGAGGTCGAGGAGCCAGGACGCCACCACGCTGCCGCGACGCCACACCTCGGCCACCTCGGCGGTGTCGATGTCGTACCGGTAGTACTGAGGGTCGCGGAGCGGGGTGGTCTCGGCGTCGGCCTCGCGCTCCTTGCTGCCGGCGTTCGCGTTTCGGATCACGTTCAGGCCCTCCGCGTAGGCCGCCATGATGCCGTACTCGATCCCGTTGTGGACCATCTTGACGAAGTGGCCGGCCCCGGCGGGCCCGCAGTGCAGGTAGCCGGCCTCGGCGGTGCTCTCTTTCTTCGACGTCTCGCGGCCGGACGTTCGCGGCGCGGCCTCCGGCCCCGGCGCGAGGGCGGCGAAGATGGGGTCGAGGTGCTTCACGACCTTCCCGTCGCCCCCGATCATGAGGCAGAACCCCCGCTCCAGGCCGAACACGCCGCCGGAGGTGCCGACGTCCACATAGTTGATGCCCTTCGCGCCGTACCGCTGGGCCCGCTCGATGTCGTCGCGATAGTAGGAGTTCCCGCCGTCGATGATGACGTCGCCTTCCTCCATCAGCCCCGCGAGCTTTTCGGCCGTCGAGCCGGCGAAGGCGGCCGGCACCATGATCCACGCCGCCCTTGGCTTCGAGAGCTTGTTCGCGAAGTCCTCCAGCGAGTCCGTGCCGATGGCGCCCTCGCTCTCCAGCTGCCGGACCGCGTCCTGGCTCACGTCGTACACGACGACCTCGTGGCCGCGGCGCATCAGCCGGCGCGACAGGTTCGCGCCCATCCGCCCCAGGCCCACCATCCCGAGTTGCATCGATCCCGCTCCTTCCGCTTTGTCGTGGCCGTCTGTGTCGTGGCCGTGCAGGCTACGCCGACACCAGGCTCGCCACCTTGCTCCGCACCTTCTCGAGCAGCGAGGCCCACGACTCCGAGAACGCCTTGGCTCCCTTGTCCTGGAGGTCGGCGGCGAGAAGCTCCACGTCCACGCCGTGCTCGGCGATGCTCGCGATGACCGCGTCCGCGTGGGCGAAGTCCGGCTCCAGCAGCTCGCAAACCATGCCGTGGTCGGCGAACGCGATCAGCGTGGGCTCCGGCACGGTATCGACGGTACCGGGTGCGGCCAGCCGCCCCAAGTAGTAGGTGTCGGGGAGGTTCGGGTCCTTGGTCGACGTGCTGGCGAACAGGACCCGCTGGGGGAGCGCGCCGTCTTCCACGAGCGCCGTCCACCGGTCGGTGTCCAGCAGGTCTCGGTACACGGCATACGTCTTCTGCACGATGTGGATGGCCAGCTTCCCCCGGTGCTCCTCCGGGATCCGAGGATCGGCGGCGGCATCCCACCGCGACACGAACACCGATGCCACCGAGCCAACGGGCAGCGGCAGCCCGTCGGCCTTCCGGCGCTGGATGCCCCCCAGGTATGCCTCGGCCGCGCCGAGGTAGTGGCCGGGGGAGAACAGGAGGGTCACGTTCACCGGGATGCCCTTCGCGATCAGCTCCTCCACGGCGACCAGGCCCGCGGGCGTGCCCGGCACCTTGATCATCACGTTCGGCCTGTCGGCCTTGGCGAACAGGGCCTCGCCCGCGACGACCGTGTCGGGGGCGTCGAACGCGAGGGCGGGGGACACCTCCACCGAGACGTACCCGTCGGCCCCGCCGGTCGAATCGAAGACCGGACGGAGGAGGTCGGCAGCGGCCCCCAGGTCCTCCAGGGCGAGCGCGAAGACGAGCTCCTCGGGATCGGCGATCCCCTTGGCCGCGCGGGCCCGGATGGCCTCGTCGTACTCGTCGCTCCCGGAGATGGCCTTCTCCAGGATGGTGGGGTTCGAGGTCACCCCGGTCACGTGGTACTCGCGGATGTACCGCTCCAACGTGCCCTCGGTCAGCAGGCCCTTGCGGATGTTGTCGAGCCAAATGCTCTGGCCGGCGTCGGCGAGCTGCTTCGGTCCGTTCATGCGATGGCCTCCTTCATCGGTTCGACGGGGACGAACGTGTCGCGCCACCCGGCCGCGCCGGCCAACCCGGCGTCGTCGCCGAGCTCGGCGCGCACGATGCGGATGGGTTCGGGGAGCTCGCGGGGTCCGTGGGCCGCGACGGCGACGCGGAGCGGCTCGAGCAGCAGCTCGCCGGTCAGCCCCACCCCGCCGCCCACCACGATCACCTCCGGCGAGAACAGGTGGGCCAGGTTGGCCAGGCCGAACCCGGCGGCCTCGACCATCGAGTCCCACGCCCACCGAGCCGACAGGTCGCCCCGCCGAACCAGCTCGACAAGCTCACGGCCCCGGGCCTCGACCCCCGCCTCCTCCGCCAGGCGGCCGAGGGCCGTGCCGGAGGCCTGGCCCTCGAACGTCCGCCGCCCATTCTCGGCTCGGCGGTCGATCACCGTGTGGCCGGCCTCGGCCAGGGACCGGCGGCCGTGCACCAGCCGCCCGCCCAGGATCACGGCGCAGCCGACGCCGGTAGAGATCGTGACGTACACCATGTCCATGGACCCGCGTCCGCCCCCGAACCGGTATTCGCCCACGGCGGCCAGGTCGGCGTCGTTGGCCAGCGCCACGGGAATGCCGATGGCCCCGGACAGCATGGACTCGGACAGGTGGCCGGCCCAGTGCGACGGCAGGTTCGGCGCGTACTCGAGGCTTCCCTCCGCGTGGTCCACCCGCCCCGGGACGCCGATCACCGCTCGGCTCGCGCCGGAGCCCGCGGCCACCTCCCGCACCAGGGCCGCGAGGCCGTTGGGGTGGGAGGCCTCGCGCGGCGTGGGGTCCACGTGGCGGGAAAGGATCTCGCCCCGGGCCGAGACCACCGCCGCGCGCATGTTCGTGCCGCCCAGGTCCACGGCGATGACGAGACCGCCTTCGGTGGCTTGGATGCGATCGGTCGTCACTGCATCCCTCCATGCCCCTCCGGTCGCGGGATGAGCTTGCGTCCCCCAGAGGCGGGCCGACGTTACACGCGGGTGGCGAAGTTCGCCGCACGGACCGCGGGGATGACGTAACGTCGGGCCGAGCCGCGAGGACGGGTGGTGCGAGCCGTTTCCAGAGGAGGTTCCAGCGATGGCGCATGACGACCCGGCCGCCGAGCTCGACCGGCTGTCCGTCACCACGATCCGCACCCTTTGTATCGACGCCGTGCAGGCGGCAAACTCCGGACACCCGGGAACGCCGATGGCGATGGCGCCGGTGGCCTGCGCGCTGTGGCAGCGCTTCCTGCGTTTCGACCCGGAGGATCCCATCTGGCCGAACCGCGACCGGTTCGTGCTGTCGGCGGGGCATGCGTCCACGCTGCTGTACTCGATGCTGCACCTCACTCGGACGAAGGCGGTCAACCCCGCGTACGAGACCCTCGGCGAGCCCTCGGTGTCGCTCGACGACCTGAAGCGGTTCCGGCAGCTCGACTCCCGGTGCCCGGGGCACCCGGAATACCGGTGGACGTCCGGCATCGAGACCACCACGGGCCCGCTGGGCTCGGGCGTCGCAACGTCGGTGGGGATGGCCATGGCCGGGCTGTGGCAGGCCGCGTATTTCAACCGCCCGGGGTTCGAGCTGTTCGACTACGACGTGTACGCGCTGGCTGGCGACGGCTGCATGGAGGAGGGCGTCTCGTCCGAGGCTGCCTCGCTGGCCGGCCACCTGAAGCTCTCCAACCTGTGCTGGATCTACGACAACAACCACATCACGATCGAGGGAAACACCTCGTGGGCGTTCTCCGAGGACGTCGCGACCCGGTTCATCGCCTACGGCTGGAACGTGACCAGGGTGGGCGACGCGAACGACCTGGAGACGCTGTCCCGGGCGTTCGAGACGTTCCGCAAGGAGACCGAGCGGCCCACCCTGATCATCGTGGACAGCCACATCGCGTACGGCGCTCCCTCCAAGCAGGACACGAGCGCCGCGCACGGCGAGCCGCTCGGCGAGGAGGAGGTCCGGGCCACCAAGCGGGTGTACGGATGGCCCGAGGACGCGCGGTTCCTGGTCCCCGACGAGGTGTACGAGCACTTCGCGAAGGGGATCGGGGCGCGCGGCCGGGAGCTGCGCGATGCGTGGATGGCCCGGTTCGAGGAGTACCGGCGCGAGCACCCGGAGCTCAGCGACCACCTGGTCAAGATGCAGCGGCGGGAGCTCCCCGACGGCTGGGACCGGGACATCCCAGTGTACCCGCCGGACGACAAGGGCCTGGCCGGGCGTGATGCCTCCGGGCAGGTGCTGAACGCGCTCGCGAAGAACGTGCCGTGGCTGGTCGGCGGCTCCGCGGACCTGGCGCCGTCCACGAAGACCCGGCTCACCTTCGATGGCGCCGGCGACTTCACGGCGGAGGACCGCGGCGGGCGGAACCTCCACTTCGGGATCCGCGAGCACGCCATGGGCTCGATCGTGAACGGGATGTCGCTGTCGAAGCTGCGGCCGTACGGGTCGGGGTTCCTGATCTTCTCCGAGTACCACAAGATGCCGATCCGCCTCGGCGCGATCATGGAGATCCCCACGGTCCTGATCTTCACGCACGACTCGATCGGCGTGGGCGAGGACGGCCCGACCCACCAGCCCATCGAGCAGCTCGCCTCGCTCCGGGCCACGCCCGGCGTGATCACGATCCGCCCCGGCGACGCGAACGAGGTGGCCGAGGCGTGGCGCATGCTCATGCGGTTCCAGCACGACCCGGTGTGCCTGATCCTGTCGCGCCAGGCCATGCCGACGCTCGACCGAACGACGTTCGCGCCTGCCGACGGGGTTCGGTACGGCGCGTACGTCCTGGCGGACTCCGATGGACGCGGAGCCGACGGCAGGCCGGACGTGATCCTGATGGCGAGCGGCACCGAGGTCTCGCTCGCCGTGGACGCCTACGAGAAGGTCGTCGCCGACGGCGTCCGGGCCCGGGTGGTCTCGATGCCGTCCTGGGAGCTGTTCGAGCGGCAGAGCGACGAATACCGCGAGTCGGTGCTCCCGCGCTCGGTGCGGGCCCGGGTGGCCGTCGAGCAGGCGTCGACGTTCGGGTGGGAGCGCTACGTGGGCCTCGACGGCGCGATCGTGGGGATGCACACGTTCGGCGCCTCGGCGCCGTTGAAGGACCTCCAGAAGAAGTTCGGCTTCACGCCCGAGGCCGTGGCGGACGCGGCCCGGGCCCAACTGGTGCAGGGCTGAGGCCGGGGTCAGATCAGCGAAGGGCCGCCGCGGCGGCCGCGCGGATCGCCGCCGCCGCGGTCCTCGGGTCGGGCTGCCCGAAGATCCCCGTCCCCGACACCAGGACGTCCGCACCGGCCCGGGCCACGAGGGGCGCGGTCTCGAGGTTCACGCCGCCGTCGACCTCGATGTGGAACGACAGGCCGCGCTCTCGCTTGATCGCCGTTGCGCGCTCGACCTTCGAGAGGTGCTCGGGGACGAACGGCTGCCCACCGAACCCGGCCTTGATCGTCATCACCAGGAGCAGGTCGATGCGGTCGTCGAGGTGGGGCTCGACCACCTCGAACGGGGTCGGCCCGTCGATCACCAGGCCGGCCTTCATGCCGAGCTCGTGGATCCGCCTCAGGAGCGCCGTGGGGTCGCCGAGCTCCACGTGCACGCTGCACATGTCGGCTCCCGCCTCGGCCAGCGGCTCGAGCAGGTCGGCCGGGTCGGTCACCATGAGGTGGCAGTCCAGCACCAGGTCGGTGTGCTTGCGGAGCGAGCGCACGACGGGGGGGCCGATCGAGAGGTTCGGCACGAAGTGCCCGTCCATGATGTCGACGTGGAGCCAGTCGGCCTCGTCGTCGACCCGGGCCAGCTCGCCGGCCAGGTCGGCGTAGTCGGCCGCCAGGATCGACGGTGCGATGATGAGCTCGATCCGCGGCATCGGGCCCTAGTGTGCCGCGCCGGCCGGGGCCGTTACGACCCGCGTGTAACGAGGGGCCGCCCTCCCTGCACGGATGGCGCATGAGGGTCGCGCTCGCAGCCGATCATGCCGGCCTCCCACTTCGGGAGGTCGCGGCCGAGACCGCCGTGGCGGCCGGCCACGAGCCCGTGCTGGTGGGCCCGGACT
>Ga0214472_10003496_pt1 | contig 16599 bp, 13 predicted proteins | sample RVTome_6_FD_207662 | JGI IMG/M metagenome (GOLD analysis project Ga0214472, IMG submission 207662) | Soil microbial communities from uranium-contaminated site in the Upper Colorado River Basin, Wyoming, United States - RVT140D175 | ecosystem: Environmental > Terrestrial > Soil > Contaminated >... | reverse complement strand
GGCTCCGATTCCGGCGCAAGTCAGCCCCGTTCCAGGCCGGTGCGGCCGGAACAGACAGCAGGAGCGTCGATCGACATGCCCTGGAGACGTGAGCCCAGGGTGCTGGCCCTCGTTCTGGCCGGCGGGCGCGGCGAGCGGCTGCGGCCCCTCACCGATGACCGCAGCAAGCCGGCGGTGCCATTCGGGGGCAAGTACCGCATCATCGACTTCGTCCTGAGCAGCCTGGTGCACTCGGGCATCACGGCGATCCACGTACTGACGCAATACAAGGCCCAATCACTGCTCGATCATCTCCAGCGGGCGTGGATTCACTCGCGCACGCCCGAGGACTTCCTGACGGCGGTTCCCGCCCAAATGCAGGCGGGCAAGCAGTGGTATCGCGGCACCGCCGACGCCATCTACCAGAACCTCCGGCTCCTGGATCGCACGCGGCCGGAGATGGTCGCCGTGTTCGGCGCCGATCACGTCTACAAGATGAACGTACGGCAGATGATCGACTTCCATCAGAGCCGCGAGGCCGGAGTCACGGTTGCCTGCATGCCCGTCCCGAAGGAGGACGCCTCCGCCTTCGGGATCATCGAGGTCGACGAACAGTGGCGGATCTGCGGATTCAAGGAGAAACCAGCCAATCCGCTGACCATCCCCGGCCAGCCGGGCATGTGCCTGGCGTCGATGGGGAACTACATCTTCGACCGCAACCTGATGGTCGAACTCCTCCAGGAGGATGCCAAGAACCCCGACTCGGAGCACGACTTCGGGAAGTCGATCCTGCCGAAGCTGGTGGATACCGTGCCTCTGTACGCCTACGACTTCAATCGAAACGAGATTCCGACGGAGGAGGACGCCGAGAGCTCCTACTGGCGGGACATCGGAACGCTGGACGCCTATTTCGAGGCCAATCTCGACCTGAAGAACGTACAGCCACGGCTGAACCTGTACAATGCGGCCTGGCCCATCCGCACCGCCAGCTACGGTGAACCTCCCGTCAAGTTCGTCTTCGACGAGGACGGACGTCGGGGGCGGGCCGTACAGTCGATTCTCACCGGCGGCTGCATCGTCGCTGGCGGCTACGTCAAGGACTCGGTCCTGGGCCGCAACGTGACCGTCGATGCCAGATCGGAGATCTTGGAATGCGTCATTATGGACAATGTCCACGTGGGCGCGGACTGCCGCATCCGGCGCACCATCATCGACAAGAACAACCACATTCGCGATGGCAGCACCATCGGCTACGATCTCGTGGAAGACGCCAAGAAGTACACCGTGTCCGAAGGTGGCGTGGTCGTCGTGGCGCGAGCCAAAGACTCGCCTGAGAACTGTGCCTGGAACCGCATCTGAGCGCGGCGGTCCGGATCGCCGCCGCCTCGCCCTCATCCTTCACTTTCATCAGCCAGTCGGAAACTTCGACCATGTGATTCGCCGCGTGGTCGAGCGCTGCTATCGCCCCCTGCTTTCGATGCTCGCGGAGTTTCCCACCGTCAAGTCGCACCTGCACTTCAACGGCATCTTGCTGGGCTGGTTCGAGCAGCACGAGCCGCACCTGCTTAAGATCATCGGGCAGTTGGTGGAGGGCGGGGCGGCCGAACTGTTGACGGGCGGGCACCAGGAGCCGATTCTCGGCGTGATCCCCGCCGCCGATGCCATCGAGCAGACCAAGCGACTCACCGCGGAGCTGCGATCGAGATTCGACACCCACGCCTGTGGCGCCTGGTTGACCGAGCGGGTCTGGGAGCCCCACCTGCCGTCGATTCTCCATGGGGCAGGAGTCCGTTATGTCAGCCTGGATGACACCATCTTGAGGGCCGCAGGGGCGGACCCTTCGCGCGAGGGCACGAGCTTCGCCACCGACGACCGCGGCAATCCGCTTACCATCTTTTCCGCCGATCACAGGCTCCGCTACGCCATCCCGTTTCGGCCCCACGACGAGGCGCTGGAACTCATGGGGCCTGGCCTCTCGGTGTACGCCGACGACGCCGAGAAATTCGGTGAGTGGCCGCAGACCTATGAGTGGGTCTACGAGAAGGGTTGGTTGCGCACCTTCTTTTCGCGCCTGCGCGACGAGGTCGAGACGGTTCACCTGAGCGATGAATTGCCGACGCCCCGCTCGCTGCCGCGCGTCTATCCGCCCAGCTCCAGTTATCCGGAGATGATGGTGTGGGCGCTGCCGACCGAGGCGCGCGTTCGCCTCGAGAGGCTGCTCGAGGACTCGACGGCCGAAACTCCGTGGCGGGAATTCGTCGGCGGCGGTCCGTGGCGGGGCTTCCTCTCGAAATACCCCGAGGCGCATCGTCTGTACTGCCGGATGTTGCGCGTCAGTCAGCGGCTTCACGAACGGCAGTTCCCCACCGCGGCCGACCGAGAGCTGCGAATTCGCATCGAACGGGACCTCTTTGCCGGTCAGTGCAACGATGCCTACTGGCACGGCTCCTTCGGCGGATTGTATCTGGTGCACCTGCGGCGGGCCGTCGAGCGGCACCTGATCCGCGCGGAGCGGACACTGGGTGGCATGCGCCAGGATCCGCCGACCATCCGAAGCGTCGACCTCGACTTCGACGGTAGAAGCGAGATCGAGATCAACGCACCGGGAGTCTCGGCGGGGCTCGACCCGGCGCGCGGCGGCAGCCTGATCTGGTGGGATCTGCGGGCGGGCTGCACGAACCTGGTATCGACGATGCAGCGCCACGAAGAGCCCTTTCATCGGCAACTGGCGCAGGACGGCGTGACGGGGCAGGAGCCCGAACAGACGGACGAGGGTTCGATCCCGACCATTCATGGCAAGCTGCGGCTGAAGCGATCGCTGAGCGCCGAAGATCTGGCCATCGATCGGCACCCACGCCTGGGCGGTGCGATTTGGCGCGCTCCGCTGGGCACGGCATGGACCTCGGCTCTCGATCTCGAACACCTGGCCCGTCCTCTCGATGGCGTCTGGAGTTCGGAGATCGGCCACAATCGCGTGAGCTTGAGTCTGGAAGATGAAGGCGCGCGGATCGCCAAGAGTTTCCGTTTCGATCCGCAGGACGGCAGCCTCGAGTTTGGAATCTCCGTGCAATCCTCTGCGCAGGAACCCTGGCTCCTCTTGACCGAGTGGAATCTCCTCCTGGGCCACACCGGCGAAGATATCCGCCGCGCCGACGGCGAAGACGGCGATGCCGCCCGAGGAGAGCTCAAGAGTGTAGGCAAATTCCGGTGGGTGGCGGGCGGGGAATGCGGTCTCGAACTCAGCGCGACTCCGGACGCCATGCTCTCGTGGGATGTCATCCGCACGGTCAACAGCTCCGAGGGGGGGCTCGAGCGGACCGCGCAGGGGACCTGTTGGGTCGTCGGTTGGAAGGTCGACGGCGATCACTTCCAGGCGAATCTGCGGCTGCGCCCCACGATTCCACCCGTAGCCGACGAAGATCAGCTGTGAAGCGGCTGGTTCTGCACGGTCACTTCTACCAACCGCCACGCGAGAACCCGTGGACGGGCGTCGTCGGACACGAGCCGGGCGCGCTGCCTTTTGTGAACTGGAACGAACGCATCGACTACGAGTGCTACCGCGCCAACGCGTTCGGTCGGCTGGTCGACGACGACAATCGCATCGAGAGAATCATCAACAACTTCGCTCTGATCAGCTTCGATGTGGGTCCCACATTGCTCCAATGGTTGGCGGAAAACGATACGAGCACCTTGGCTCGCATCGTGGCCGCTGATGGCGCGAGCGCGCAGAACTTTGGCCATGGCAACGCCATCGCACAGAGCTACAATCACACGATCCTGCCCCTGGACAGCGAGCGCGATCGGAAGACCCAGATCCGCTGGGGGCTGGCCGCATTTCGGCACTACTTTCAGCGTGAAGCTCTGGCGATGTGGTTGCCCGAGACGGCGGCGAATCACGCCGTCCTGGACGAGCTCATCGACCACGGCATGAAGTTCGTGATTCTGGCACCGCATCAGGCCAAGCGCGTCCGCCCGCTCACGGAATCCCATCGCGGCGGCGCTGGCTGGCGCCGCGTGGACGCGCCGTCGCTCGACACCAGCGAGACCTATGCCGTGCTGCACAGTGACGGCTCCGGCCGCTCGCTCGCGGTGTTCTTCTACGATGGTGTTCTGTCACGCGCGATCGGTTTCGGCGATGCTCTCGACGATGGCGATCGCTTCGGTCACGCGGTGGCCGCAGCGGCGCAACACGCGGCGTTGGTGCACGCGGCCGTCGACGGCGAGACCTTCGGGCATCATCATGCCTGGGGCGATCGCGTCCTCGCGCACGGTCTCGCGGTGCGCGCCAAGACCGCCGGTCTCCAACCGACCAACTACATGTCCCAACTCGAGGCGCACCCGCCGGCGTTGGAAGTCGAACTCGAGCTGGGAGTGGAGGAGCGCGGCTCCAGCTGGAGCTGTGTTCATGGCGTGGAGCGCTGGAGAGCGGACTGCGGTTGTCGCCTCGCGACCGAGCACGAGAGTTCCCAAGGCTGGCGTGGCCCCCTGCGTGCCGCGCTGGAGCTGCTGCGAGAGCAAGGAGCCTCTTTCTTCGAGCAGAAGGGTCGCAATTTCTTCGTCGATCCCTGGGAGGCGAGGGATGCCTTCGTCGAACTCATCTTGCAGCCCAAGCGGCGTCGGCCCTGGTTGAGTCAGCACGGACGTCCCGGCTTGGCGCGGGCCGAGGCCGAGCAGGCGATCCAGTTGCTGGAGTTCCAACACCAGCTGCTGCTCATGTTCACCAGCTGTGGCTGGTTCTTCGACGACATCGCCGGCATCGAGAGCCGGCAGGTGTTGCGCCACGCGGCGCGCGCCGTGGATTTGTGGGAGAAGCTGGGAGGAACGCCACCAGTGGGGGCTTTCCTCGACCTTCTGCGCGACGCGGTGAGCAACGATCCGCGTGAGGGCAACGGCGCGGCCATCTATGGCGAGATCCTGCGGACGGACAAGAAACTCCCGCCGCCAGCCGCTGCTTCGAACCTGGCCTCGCTCGATCGCGAAATCGTGCGCCTGGCGCTGGAGCGGAGTCTGGTCGCGAGTATCGAAGAGGATTCCTGGGCGGTGGCCAGCGAACTCCTGGTTCTCGCATCGCGTCTTCAGATGGCGGGACAGATGTTTCGCGCCCAGGAGGCGTACCTGGCCGGTGCGCCCGCGGCAGAAGATGGGCTGGTCCATCAGCTGGGACTGGGGTTAGGTTTTTCTTCTACATTCTTGGCGTCGCACGAGGAAAAAGAATGATACGAGATGATTCGAAACAACACCCGCGTCTGCTCTGGATCACGCCGGAATTCGCGCCGTACGCGACGGCAGGCGGACTCGGGGAGGTCGTGTCGGCACTCGCCCATGAACTGCATGCCGCCGACTGGCCGCTGGCGGTCCTGCTGCCGCGCTATCGCTCGATCGACGTGGAAGAATCGCCGGACGTCCTCCAGCAACACCCACTTACGCTGCAGTTGGGGCACCACCGCTATCATCTCGCTGTCCACGAAGCCAAGACGCGCCGTGGACTGACTCTGTTCTTGCTCGATTGCCCCGAGTTGTTCGACCGCGACGGGATCTACGGGCCCACACCGGCGGATACCTACGCGGACAACCATCTGCGCTTCGGGGTGCTGAATCTCGTCGCATGCGAATTGGTTCGCAGTGGCGTGTGGCCGGCCGAGATCCTCCATGTACACGATTGGCCGGCGTCGCTCAGCCTGGCCATGCTGGCGACGTGGTACCGCGAGGTTCCCGAGCTTGCGAATCTGCGCACCATACTGAGCATCCACAATCTGGCCCATCCCGGAGGCTTCGACACGGGCTTCCTGGATGACGTGGGACTGCCCCGCGGTCTGGCTCTTCCAGAGCTGATGGGTTACGGCGGCGGAATCAGTTGGCTGAAGGGGGCCATCCGCTTTGCCGACGGGGTCTGTACCGTCAGCCCGACCTATGCGCGGGAGATTCTGACGAAGGAGCACGGATGTGGTCTGGACGACGCGTTGCGCGGGCGAAGGCGCGCCGTCCGGGGCATCCTCAACGGGATCGACACGTCGGAGTGGGATCCAATGGCAGATTCCCGGCTCGCCGCACCCTACTCGGCGGGGGCGCTCACCGGAAAGGCTCGCTGCAAGGCGGCGCTGCAGCGCGAGTTCTCCCTGGAGCGCTCGGATGCGCCGCTCTTGATCTTCGTCGGCCGGTTGGTCGAACAGAAAGGAGTCGACCTCATGCTGGCGGCGCTGCCGGCACTTCTGAAGAAGGGTGTGCACTTCGTGGTTTCTGGGAGCGGACAGCGCGAACTCGAGAGCGGTCTCCTGAGCCTGGCCGCCGAACATCCGGGCAGCGTGGGCGTTCACGTCGGATTCGATCGCGCGTTGGTGCATCGTCTGGTGGCCGGCGGCGACATCCTTCTCATGCCCTCACGCTTCGAGCCGTGCGGCATCACCCAGATGCAGGCCATGCGCTATGGCACCGTCCCCGTCGTGCACGGCGTCGGCGGCCTGCGCGACACCATCACACCCATCACGCCCGCGGGCCTCGCCAAGGGCAAGGGCAACGGATTCGTCTTTCGCAGCTTTACATCGCGTGCACTGGCAACCTGCGTCGGCAGGGCGCTGGACCTCTTTGCCGAGCCCAAGCGCTGGAAATCGGTGATGCGCCGCGGGATGGAAAGCGACTGGGGTTGGGAGACGCTTCGACCGCAGTACGAGGAGCTCCTGACACGGGCGATGAAAATTCCGGTGCGGCGTTTCGAGATCGAGATTCCACGCCTCTTGCCCGCCGAACCCGAAGCCCAAGAGCCGATGTACATCGACTGGGGTCCCGACCTGCCCCCCCGTTACCAGGAGGACGTGCTCCGGTTGATGTTGCAGTCCCCGCGGCAGCTCTACGTCTATTGGGAACTGTCCTCCTTGCGCTGGCAAAGTGCGCAGGAGCCGGTGAGCCTCGAGTTGGTCGGAGAGGGGGGGCAGACGACCCTCGTCGCCGCAGTCGCGGACGTGGGCGACTGGTGGCTGACGGTGCTTCCCGACCACCAGTATCGAGTCGTGTTGCGTGACGCCTCAGGCGAGGTGCTCCTTTTCAGCAATCGCATCCGCACGCCACGCGAACAGGAGAGTCTCCGAAGAGACGTGCGCTGGGTCGAATCGGAAGAACGGCGACTGCGCTGGGCCGCACAGGCGGGAAGTCAGCTGCCCGCAACGTCCGACGCGCGTCGCTATCCCAGGTGGAAACCGCGGGAGGGGAGCTCATGAGCTCTACCAACGGACTCCTGTGCCTGGTTCTCCACGCCCATCTGCCCTACATCCGGCACGCAGAGCACGAACATTTTCTCGAAGAAGATTGGTTGTTCGAGGCGATCGTCGAGACCTATGTGCCGCTGTTGCGCATGCTCGAACGTCTGGACGCCAACGGCATCCAGTATCGCCTGAGCATGAGCCTGACGCCTTCCCTGGCCGCGATGCTCGGCGACGATCTGTTGCAGCGCCGATTTCGGCGCTACCTCACGCGACTGATCCGGTTGATCGACCGGGAAGTCGAGGGTCATTCAACGGACAGCCCCATTGGAAAGGTGACGCATTTCTACCGCCGGCGGCTGCACGAGACGCGGGAATTCGTCGATGATCGCTGGGGCGGCAAGCTCCTGCACGCGTTCGCCGATGCGCGTGCCCGCGGCGGCTTGGAGATCTTGACGTGTACGGCCACCCACGGCTTGTTGCCGGCCATGAGCACGCGTGAGGCACAGAGGGCTCAGGTGCGCGCCGGTGTCGAGTCCTACCGACGTCTGTTCGGAGAAGGGCCGCGCGGAATCTGGTTGGCCGAGTGCGGCTATGAGGAGGGTGTCGACGAGATTCTCGCCGAGTCGGGCATCGAGTACTTCTATGCCGACAGCCACGCCGTGCTCCTGGGTGATCCGCGTCCCGCGTTGGGAATGAACGCTCCGGTCCGCACGCCAGCCGGCGTCTTCTGCTTCCCGCGAGACGACGAGTCGTCCAAGCAGGTCTGGAGCGCCGACGAGGGGTACCCGGGCGATCCCTGTTACCGTGAGTTCTATCGCGATCTGGGCTACGACGCCGACTACGACTATATCCGGCCGTATCTGCACCCCGACGGCGTCCGCCGGGGCGTAGGGCTGAAGTATTACCGGATCACGGGCAACGTTGCACTGCACGAGAAGGATTACTACGACGCGGACGCCGCCGCGCAGCGCGCGGAGGTTCATGCGGGCAACTTCGCGTTCAACCGGGAAGTGCAGGCACGCTCGCTGGCCGGTGGGATGGATCGCCCGCCTTTGATCGTCAGCCCGTATGACGCCGAGCTCTTCGGGCACTGGTGGTTCGAGGGGCCGTTGTTTCTGGAGCATGTGCTCCGCAAGGTGGCCACCGAGATGCCGACAGTGGAACTGATCACGGGTGGGGACTACATCGATCGTGGCTATCCGGTCCAGGAGCAGCAGCCCAACGCATCGACCTGGGGCGACGAGGGCTATTTTCGCGTCTGGCTCAACGGGTCCAACGCCTGGTTCTATCGCCATCAGCACCATGCCGAACGGCGGATGTCAGAACTGGCTCGTCGCCATCCCCACGCGGAGGGTATACTCAAGGAGGCTCTCGATCAGGCGGCGCGCGAATTGCTGCTCGCACAGAGTTCCGACTGGGCCTTTATCGTAACCATGGGAACGACCGTTCCGTACGCAGTGCGGAGATTCAAGAGCCATGTCGACAGTTTCGCTTCGCTGGCCGATTCGATCGAGCAGGGCGCGCCGGATTCAGCCCTCGTCCACCGCCTCCGCGGTGAGGATCCCATCTTCCCTTGGTTGGATTACCGTGTCTTCGCGTAGTTGTTGAATCATCCATCGAATCCAAGGACTCGCACCTCCAGGACGCATTGACATGTTTCGTTGCCTTCACGTCGCCGACATCGAGTTACCCACCGAGTACGTGGGGCTCTACGAGTTGGCATACAACTTCTGGTGGTCTTGGCATCCTCGCGCCCGGCGGCTTTTCAACACCATCGACGCGCACGCGTGGTCTCGCTACCACAACCCCGTGGAGTTGTTGATCAATGTCGAGCCCCGGCATTGGGAAGATCTCGTCGGCAACGAGACCTTCATGTCGGACTACAATGCGGTCATGCAGGAGTTCAAAAGCTATCTGCGGGACGAAAAACAAGCCTGGTTCCAACAGCGATTCGGCGACCGCGGCGAGACCATCGCCTATTTCAGCACGGAATATGGGATCCACGAGTCGTTGCCCATCTACTCGGGCGGCCTGGGCGTTCTCAGCGGCGACCATCTCAAGAGCGCCAGCGACCTCGGTCTGCCGCTGGTGGCGGTGGGCCTCCTGTACCGGCGCGGTTACTTCAACCAGACCGTCGATGCGGATGGCTTCCAGCAACATGTCTATCCGCACCTCGACTTCACGCGTCTCCCGATTCGGCCGGTGTCGATTCCCACCGGACACCCCGTGATCGTCTCGGTCCCGTTTCCAGCCAGAGACGTGGCTGCCAAGGTCTGGCTGGCCCAGGTGGGCCGCGTTCCGCTGCTCCTGCTGGATACGGACATCTCCGAGAACGACGCCGCCGATCGCACGATCTCCAGCATCCTGTACGTTCGAGGCCGCGAGATGCGCCTGGCGCAGGAGTTGTTGCTGGGAGTGGGGGGCGTCCGCGCACTGCAAGCCTTGGCGGTCGAGCCAGGGGTCTGGCATCTCAACGAGGGTCACAGCGTGCTTCTCCAGATCGAGCGCATGCGCGCCCTCGTCGGCAAGGACGAACCACGCGCGCTCGAGCAGTTGCGTGAAGAAGTGCGGAAGACGACGATCTTCACGACCCACACTCCCGTGCCGGCCGGCAACGAGTCCTTCGATCGTGGTCTCGTCTGCAAATACATCGATGCCTATGCCGACGCGATGGGCGCCGACTGCAACAAGATCCTCGATCTGGCCTCGGCGGACCACGGCGAGCCCAACCAGCCGTTCAACCTCACGGCCCTGGCCATCCGCCTCAGCCGCGTCACCAACGGTGTCAGCCGCCTGCACGGCGATGTCAGCAGTCACATGTGGCGACATCTGTATCCCGCCGACCATCCGGAAGCGGTGATCGGGAGCATCACCAACGGTGTGCATGGGCAGACCTGGATCGGTTCGGAGATGCGCGACCTCTTTACGCGCCGTTTGGGTCAGGAGTGGGATCGGCACCTGTTCGATGAACAGTTTTGGCAAGCCGTCCACGACATCCCGGACGACGACCTGTGGGAGAGCCATCAGACCCAGAAGGGGCGGCTGGGGCGATTCACACGCGTGAGTCTGTTGTCTCAGTATGCGCGCCACGGCGGCAGTCCCGACGAACTCCGCGCGCTCGAGGATTGGTTCGATCCCGAGGCGCTGACCATCGGGTTTGCGCGCCGCTATGCCACCTACAAGCGCGCCGAGTTGCTGTTTCGCGATCTCGTGCGCATTCGCTCCATCGTCTCGCAGACGGATCGCCCCGTTCAGATCGTTCTGGCGGGGAAGGCGCATCCGGCGGACCGCCCCGCACAGGAGCTGGTCCAGCATGCCTTCCATCTCAGCCAGTCTCCCGAGCTGCGCGGCAAGGTGTTCTTCCTGGAGAACTACTCCATGCGCCTGGCGCGCTACCTGGTGCAGGGCGTCGACGTGTGGCTCAACACCCCGATCAGGCGCCAGGAGGCGAGCGGGACCAGCGGCATGAAGGCGGCCATGAACGGCGCGCTCAACATGAGCATCCGCGATGGCTGGTGGCCCGAGGCCTACGACGGCGAAAACGGCTGGGCCATCGGGGACGGGCAGGAAAACGAAGACCCCACGGTGCGCGATCGGGAGGACAGCTTGTCCATCTATTCACTGCTCGAGCAGACGATCATTCCCCTGTACTACCAGCGTGACGAAGCGGGCTTGCCCCGTGATTGGATCCAGATGATGAAGCGCTCGATGGCTTCGATCATTCCCCGGTTCAGCTCGCACCGCATGGTTTCCGACTACGCCAAGCGCAGCTATTTTCCCGGCGCACCGCGCGCAGACCAGGAAGGTTCTGCCGACTAGGGCAGACGCTTTCCGCTGTCGATGAGATAGGTCGCGAGATCCGTCTGCGCGAACTCCGGCGCTCCGATGGTGACGTCGTTGGCGGTGTCATATCCCAGCCCCGTGAACAGCTTTCGCTCGGCGCTCCACGGTCCCTCGGGCGATGGCGCACTTCGAAGGCTAATCCATCCGTGTTCGAAGAGCCGCAACTTCGCGCCGTTGTAGACCGTCAGGTAGCGATGCCACATGAGTTTCCACTCCGTCCCGGCGGGGGCGAATTCGTCATGGACGAGCCTGCCGACCTCGTGGCTCCACGCCGCCGCGAGCGCGTCGTTCGGCGGCGGCAACAAGATGGGCTCGGCGAGATTCAAGGGGCCGGCATCGGCCTAGCTGAACCCTGTTTCGACGGGCTTCGCGAGCCGTGTGCTCACGATGGGAAGGCGTGCGTCATCGGGATGCGCGTCGACCTCGGAGTAGTTCATCCAGAGAGCGGAACCGCTGCCGCCGACGGGTCCCGGGTCGAAGATTCCGCCCAGTGCCGTGCCCGGGATGGTGATCTGTCGACGTGGCGACGGCGGGAGGTCTGGGCCTGAGGGCGTGGAATCGTCGGAGCCGCATGCAGCGAGGGCGATGAGCATGCTGATCGAAGACGCCCAGGCGATGGCTGCAAGGGGTCGCTTCATCTGCGAACCTTCTCGTCTTGTGTTCTTGCGCACCGCAAGGAACCCCATCCGGAGGGAACAGCTATGTCTTGTTTTCTCCATCCTCGGAGAGTCGCACCCGTGCTGGCCCTTGCGTTGCTGCTGCTCCCCGCGGTCGGCGCCGCTCAAGTGATCGACGACTTCGAGCAAGGCAACTTCAATCTCGTCAACGTGGACAACGAGGTCACGACGGTCTGCTGCGCGACGCCGCCAACAGCGAGCTGCTCGTCAGCACGGCAATCACGGGGCCGGGCCGAAGAGCGCGACCCCTCTCCTTCCGCGCGCGGGCTACATCTCGGGCGAGACCTTTCCCGCGTGGTGTCTGTACAAAAGCCAAAAGTAACCCACGGCTAGCAGTATCCCGGGAATCCACCACAGCAAGCCCACAGACAATGAATGGCGGCCGGCCGCGCTGTTGAAGACCGTCAAGCTTCGCGCCAGATCATTGGTCGCGGGCAGGACGTACGGGTAGAGGCCGAACACCACACTGGACATCATGCCGATAAGAAATGCACCTGAGGCGAAGAAGGGGAGAGACTCTCGCGGTCGCCGCAACCAAAGACGAATCAGAAACAGTCCGGCGAGCGCCAGCAGTGGGAACGCTAGCCCCCACGGTGAGCGCCGCAAATTCGCGAGGATCTGCGGCTGGATCGATAGACTGAACGACGTAACGGCAGCCGTCATGATGAGCACAGCCCACCACAGCCGCGAGGCTGCCTGTGTCGCGCGAGCGCGGAGTTCGCCGGTGGTTTTCAGCTGAATCCAGAGAGCACCGTGCAAGCTGAGCGCGGTGAGCGCGGTCGCACCCACTGTCAGTGTGTAACCGTCGAGGATGCCGGTCTCTCTGCCCTCGCGCTCTGCATGTGCCCACAGCGCCTGGAAGAAGTGCCCGGTTTCATCGAGGGGAACTCCGCGCACGACGTTTCCCATGGCAACTCCAAAGAAGATGCAGAGCAGGGTGCTGCACAGGGCGAAGACGCTGTCCCAGATCTGCGGCCAGAGGCCGTCGGGCATGTGGCCGCGCATCTCCAGGGCGATGGCGCGGAGGATCAGCAGCCACAGGACCATCATCAGCGGCAGGTAGAAGCCGCTGAAGCTCGACGCGTAGAGCGTTGGGAAGGCGAGAACCAAGGCGCCACCCGTCGCGATGAGCCAAACCTCGTTGCCGTCCCAGACGGGGCCGACGGAGCGGATCAACTGGCGGCGCTCGGAGTCATTCCGCGCCAGAAACAGATGCAGCACCCCGGTGCCCAGATCGAACCCGTCGAGCACGACATAGGCCGCGAGCATGAAGGCGATGATGACGAACCAGACGGTCTCCATCTCAAGCTGCCCCTTCGATCGACGCTGGACCGTGCTCGATCTCATGCCGAATGAGCAGGAGAAAAAGGACGCTCAAGAGGGCATAGAGTCCCATGAAACCGAGGAGCGAAAACATGGCGTTTCCGGCGGAAACGGTGGGGGAGGCGGCGTCGGCGGTGCGCAAGATTCCGTAGATGACCCACGGCTGGCGACCCAGCTCGGCGGACAGCCAACCCGCGGTGTTGGCGATGTACGCAAAGGGAAATGTGAACAGTAAGACCCATAGTACCGGTCGCGTCGCGTGGAGCCTGCGGCGCCACAGAAGGATTGCCGAGATGCCGAAGACCAGGATCATCAGCGTCCCCAGTCCGACCATGATGTGAAAGCAGTAGTAGAGCAACGGGATGTTCTGCGGCCAGTCGGCCTCGGGAAAGGCGTCGAGGCCGGTCACATGGGCATTCCAACGGTTGTAGGTCAAAAAACTCAACGCGGCCGGGACCTCCAGTGCATTGTCCAGGTGCATGGCCTCGACATCCGGTTGACCGATCAGGACCAGTGGCGCTCCCTCCTCGCTGCGGAACAGCCCCTCGACCGCCGCCAGCGTGACGGGTTGGTGTTGCGCGAGCATCTTTCCCTGCTGATCGCCGGTGGGAAATGCACTCAGAAGACTCGCAAGGAGCCCCACCGGAACTGCCAATCGCAAGAAGCTGCGGGCGGCCCGCGTGTGCTTCCCCTGCAGCAGATAGAAGGAACCGACGGCCGCCATGACGGTCGTGGCCGTCACGACCGAGCCCAGCATGACGTGGGGATACTGCCACATGAGCCAGGGGTTGCTCAGCAGTGCGCGCAGGCTCTGCAGTTGCATTCGGCCGTCAGGCAGTAATTCATAGCCGACCGGATGCTGCATCCAGGCGTTCGTTGCTACGATGAAGTAGCCCGAGAGCCACGAGCCGACGAAGACGGCCAGCGAAGACAGCCAGTGCAGCCGCGGGCTCAGCCTCTGGCCGCCGTAGAGGAACAGTCCCAGGAAACTCGACTCCAGAAAGAATGCAAAGGTCCCCTCCAAGGCGAGCGTCTGACCGATGACGCCTCCGGAAAGGCGCGAGAACTCCGACCAGTTCGTGCCGAACTGGAACTCCATTGGAATCCCGGTCACAACTCCCATGAGAAAGTTGATACCGAAGATCTTCCCCCAGAAGCGGGCGGCGGTATCGTAGACGGGATTCTGGGTCCTCAGCGCGAGCGTCTTCAGGATGAAGATCAACAGCGCCAAACCCATGGTGAGCTGGGGGAACAGATAGTGGTATGTAATGGTAAACGCGAAGTGGAGTCGGTGGGTCGCGAGCGCGGTGTCCATGACCCGGGAAATCTATGGCACACTGAGGAAAGGCGCAATGCGCCGCGATCTGCGCGTTCAGGTTTCAGGCATAGAGCAACCAAGCGGTCGACCTCCGCTTCGCTGCCCGATACGGTCGTGCGAATGGAGGCCTGACGATCCGTCTGCGGGTCTCTCGCTTCTAGTGGATGCCGGGAGTGCCTCGTCGCGGTCCGCGCGCCAGGGCAGTCGAGTCTCTGAGCCTCGGCACGAGCTTTGCTGCCGAGGAAGCCATGCGCTCGCTCATCTACCTATTCGTAGTCGTGGCCCAAGGCATCGCGATTGCATCGGCTAACGCAGCGCCGTGGAGCCCCACGCTCAGCGCAACGAGCGACTTTCCCGTCGCAACCTCTGTTCGGGTCTCCGCTGAGGCGCCCTTCGGGTTGGAACTCGGTGGGAGCCTTGGTTTTCTCCCTGGTCCGTACGCCGATGCGATCAACGCGTTCATCGTGTCGAGCGGCGGCTACGACCAGGAAACAGGACAGCTCATCCGTGATTCTCTCAATCACTCGATGGTCGTGAGCCTCGGCGCCGGGTATGGTGTGTTCTCGAAATTGAGATTCTCCGGAAACTACAGCCACATCTCGTTGGGCGGAACAACGACGACGCCCGAGTTCGTGGCAACTGTGGTCGGTGTCCCATTGCCATTTGCGCGGCAGGACCCCCGTCAAGTTGACGTCGCGTCGAGTCTTCACATGCTGGGCTTCGAGTTCAGTTGGCCATTTGAGTTGACTCATCTGCTTCAACTGCGCGTAGGTATCGGCGCTCGCTTCACCGTCGGCGCCTCGACGGAGGTCGAGGTGGAAGGCAACGATTCGCGGGAAGCGAGCCTCGAGCGCGACGCCGAGCTGTACATGAACGATATCTACCGCAGATACGCTCACCCCCCCGTGCTCTCGGTCTCGTTCGCTTTGGGTTTCTGAAGCCGGAGTTGGCGACGGCCCTGCGCGAACAGCTGGTCGCAGAAGAGCTGGCGGCTGACGGTAGGCCGTTCTCATGACTTCGGCCGAACCGGCTAAGGGTTGAACGGCGATGGCTCAGGAGTTCCAAACACCAGCGGGAGGGCCGAGCTTCTCCGTACGCACACGTCTACGTCCATACGTGTCCGACGTTCACGGTCTTCTGCTTCCCAGTCGATGTACGCAGCGCCTGACAGTTGGATCGTCTCCGTACTCTCGAAATCGACGAACAGGAGTCCCACCTTCGGATTGCGTTCGATGTTTCCGAGCGTGTTGAACATGTTGTTGCCGACAAAGTCCGGCCAGCTGATCCGGTTTTCCTCGACACGGACGAAGCCAGGGCTACCGCCCCGATGCAATGCGTCTGCGCCGGCGTTACATTCCCCGGATTCCGATGGGTCACAGTGCGGGCCTGGATGTACTTCGGGCAATTCGAATACACCTGTTCGCCTCGGAGCTTCAGCGGTCGCGCCGCTTCGAGCTGCCCATTGACGCGCATGCGCCGCCGCGTGGCGAGTTCGATGGCCAGCACTCCCACTTCGCTGCCGGGCCTCAGCGCGATGGCGAGGGGGTCATGGAGAGGCAGAGCGCCGTGAAGGAGGATGGATCCATCATCCACGGGCTCGATGAATCCTGGTGGGCCGCAAAGGGGGCTGAGCCAGACGCGTTCTCGAGCGTCCGTCGCGCCGAGAAGAACCCACGGTTGGGCGCGGAGAAACTCCTTCGCGGCCGGGGGAATGTCTGAGCGATAGCTACGGCCAACGCGCTCGGCAGCTACACGGACGCCCAGGCGGTCCTGGACAGCCAACTCGCCGGCGTGATAGGGGCTGGATCCGAGAGTTCCCATGGATTCATGCTTTCTAAGAAGAAGCCGCAGCTCAGCTCGTCTCCGCTGGGTGCGTCATGGGCTTCCACACCATCGCGCGCTTAGATTTCCAGTCGCGTCCCGTCAGGGTCCTCAAAGAAGAGCCCTCCCGATGCAAGAGCCTTCCGCGTGCGCGACGATCCCACCATGGTGGATGCGGCCTCCGAGTTCGCGGAGTCGTTCCTCCGCACGGCGGATTTCTTCTCCGAACCCGTGAGTTCGTCGTCAATCGAACCCATGAACTCCGCTATGCGTTCTGAAACCGACCATATGAACATTCTTCGAGGCACAACCCTCTAGTTCAATGACACGACGCGCAATCACAGGCGGCGCTGGTGCAGCATGAACACATGTGGGAATCGGTCGAAGACGCGCGCGTTTCACGAGCGCCGGCGTCGGGCCCGGGCTGCTAACGGTCGAGGGC
>Ga0214472_10003494_pt1 | contig 16609 bp, 11 predicted proteins | sample RVTome_6_FD_207662 | JGI IMG/M metagenome (GOLD analysis project Ga0214472, IMG submission 207662) | Soil microbial communities from uranium-contaminated site in the Upper Colorado River Basin, Wyoming, United States - RVT140D175 | ecosystem: Environmental > Terrestrial > Soil > Contaminated >... | reverse complement strand
TCCTACCCACGTCGATGTCGTTGCCCGGATACAGCGCGTAGAGGTGTGAGACGTGGCGATGCTCGGGCTCGACCTCTGCATAGTCCTCGATCCACTCCTGTAACTGGCCACGTGCTCCGATCCGCAACGACGGAAGGCGTTCCGCCGCCGCACCGAGCTCGGTGGCGAGCTCGGCGTCCTGACCGAGGATCCCGGCGGCGCGCACGCACGATGCGAACAACTCGCGGATCAGCTGGATGTCCATCGTCGCGGCGTATGTGAGATGGAAGCCACCTTCGCCGAGGACGTAGCGGTTCTCCGGGGAAGTCGACGGGTTGGTCACTAGCTTTCCAGCGACGGGCGAGCCCTCGGGCGCCTCGACGAACAGGTCGAGGACGAACTGGGCGGCTTCCTTCATGGCCGGGTAAGCGTCGTGCGCGAGGAAGTCAGGATCCTCGCTGAACTCGTAGTGGTCCCACATCTGGTTGGCGAGCCAGACGGCGCCCATCGGCCACACACCCCACGGGCCGTCGACGGGCGTCGTCGCCCGCCAGAGGTCCGTGTTGTGGTGCAGCACCCAACCGCGATGTGCGTAGTGTACGCGCGCGGTGTCGGCGCCCGTCATCCGTAGGTCGCGGATCAGGCCCCACAGCGGCTCGAGGGTCTCCCACAGATCGCCTGAGTCGGCCAGCCAATAGTTCATCTCGAGGTTGATGTTGGTCGTCCACTTGCTGCTCCAGGCGGGCAACAGCTCCTGGTTCCAGATGCCCTGGAGGTTGGCGGGCTGGCCCCCGGACCGCGACGACGAGATCAGCAGGTAGCGGCCGAAGGCGTAGTAGAGGGCGAGCATGCCCGGATCGTCGTCCTGGGCAAAGCGCACGATGCGCTCGTTCGTGGGAGCGTCGGAACGTAGCTCTCCCAGATGCAGCTCGACGCGGGAAAAGAGTCCGGCAAAATCGTCGACGTGGGCGCCGCGCAGCTCGCCATAGCTGCGACCGGCCGCCTGGTTCACGTGTTCGCGGGCGAGGGCCGAAGGATCGCCGCCGATGTCGCGGTAGCTCCGGAAGCTCGTGGCCGCACTCAGGAGCAGGGTGGCGGCATCCGCACCCGAGATCTCCAGCCTGCCCCCTTCGATGCGAACGGAACCCCCTTCGGGGAGCACGCGCACGCGCGCGGCCAAGGTGAGACCGGGTTCGTCCCACGACCCGGTCCAGGCCTGCGCCGGGTTCTCCCGCGGCTGAATGCGCCCGCTCAGCTCGAGGCTGTCGTCGCCGACACCTTTCACCTGCGCTCCAGCCTGGGGCGAGCCGAGACTCGCGCTGAACGTCAGCTGCCCCGGGCGGGAGGCCACGAGGCGGACGACCAGGACCTGGTCGGGGTGCGAGACGAAGACCTCGCGTTCGAAGCGTGTGTCCCCGATGGTGTAGCTGGTCTCGGCGATGGCATCGTCGAGGCGAAGGCCGCGGTGATAGCCCCGGGCTTCGGCATGCCCGGGGAAGTGCAGCCGCAGGTCGCAGAACGGTTGGTAGGGCATCAGGAGCTTGGGGGCGCCCATCACCTCGGCCGACAGCGCTTCGGCCTCGGCCACCCGACCGGCGAAGATCAGACGTCGTATCTCTGGGAGGTGCTTCGCTGCACCGGGGCGCGCGTAGTCGTGGGGTACGCCGCCCCACAGCGTGGCCTCGTTGATCTGGACGCGTTCCTCCTCGGTGCCACCGAAAACCATGGCTCCGATGCGGCCGTTCCCGAGCGGCAGGGCCTCGTTCCACTCGGCGGCCGGCGACTCGTAGCGAAGGCGGAGGGTGTCGTCGGCCACCGAGGTCACGGCACACGCCGCGATGGCGAGTGTCGCGACGAGGATCCTCATCGAGCGATCTCGATCTCGACGCCGGGCGATATCCCCGTCAACGGAACAGCCGCGACGCGAAGTGCCTCAGGTCGCGTCGCCAGGTCTGCCACTCGTGGTCGGTGTCGGGAGACTCGTAGTACACGTGCTCGATGCCCGCCTTCTCGAATGACGCATGCAGCCGCCGGATGCCCTCGAGCATCCGCTCTGGCTCTGCGCTGCCGATGCCCAGCCACAGCATGTGGACCTTGTCGGCGAAAGCCTTGGGGTCGGCAAACACACCGTCGTAGTCGGTTTGCGGATCCAGCTCGCGGCCCTCGAGTACGAGCGGCCCGGCGGCGCCACTGAAGCCGCCGATGGAGGAGAAATGGAGGAGAAGAGGTCGAGGTTGTTCAGGGTCACGTGGAACGTCTGCATGCCGCCCATCGACAGACCGGCCATCGCCCGATGATCGCGATCCGGAACCGTCCTGAAGGTCCGGTCGATGAAAGGAATGAGAGCCTGTATCACGTCGTCCTCGAACGTGGAGGTCATCTCCTGGATCGCTTTGCGCCACTCGGGGGACCCGAAGGGTCGGCCGCTCAGGTCCGGAGGCACGTATCCAGCGCGGCGCGCGTATCCGTACGCCATGACGACGAGCAGGGGCTCGGACTCGCCGGCCGCGATCATGTTGTCGAGGATGAAGTTGGCGCGACCCTGACGGACCCACCCGGTCTCGTCCTCCCCACCTCCGTGCTGGAGGTAGAGCACGGGATAGCGCTTGTCGGTGTGCTCGTCGTAGCCCGGGGGCGTGTAGACGAGGGCGTGACGCCAAGTGCCCGCTATCTTCGAGTCGTACCAGACCTCGCGCACCTGACCATGGGGCACGTCCTGAATCGCGTAGTAGGTGGAACCGGCCTCCGGTACCTCGACGGCACTGGCGTGCTTGCCGCCGCCGAAGAAGGCGTGGCTGCCGGGATCAGCGAACTCGCCACCGTCGACGACGACGGTGTAGTAGTGCAGGCCAGGGACGAGGGGCGGGGTGGTGATCATCCAGAAGCCGTCGTCCTGCTTCTCCATCGGCAGCTTCGGCCCACTCCAGAAGTTCACGCGCACGTTCGTGGCGTCTGGGGCTTTGATGCGTATCTGCACCCTGCCGTCGGGGGCAACGCGGGGGTACGCCGCATCCCAGACGTTGGTCTCAGCGGGTTGGAAGTCCGACTCTTGGGCGGCGCCGGCATTCGCGAGCAGTGTCAATCCGAGTGCCCATCCGAGCTGCTTCATCCTTGCCTCCTGAAATCCACGAGTACCCCGCCAACGTCGCGGCGGGACGTTCGTCGACGCCCCGACAGGCCCGCGGAATCGACGCCAGCCGACGAGAACGCGTCGACTGTAGCACGCCCAATCCTCGCCCCTGCGGCGCGCATTCGGGACATCGAACGCCGACGAGATTAAAACCGTCTCGCGGCTGCGTCCAGCGTTCAGGGAGTCAGCCTCGCGGGCGCTCGTCGTCCGCGAGGCAACCAGTGTCCTGTCCCAATGGTTCGCAAGTTGAGTCCGTGCGCATGAGCGTCGAGTGTTCGGTGTGCGAAGCGCGCGATGCTCGCCAGGATCTCGTCGGCGGTCTTGGTCCAGATGAACGGCTGGGGATCTTCGTTCGTGCATCGATGTAATCGGCGATGGCAGCCTCGAGCGCGCGGACGCTGCGGTGGGCGCCACGACGAATCTGCTTCCTGGTCAGTTCGCCGAACCAACGTTCGACGAGGTTCAGCCACGAGTCATAGGTTGGCGTGAAGTGAACGTGAAACCGCGGTCGCTTCGCAAACCAGTCACGAATGAGCTTGGTCTTGTGGGATCCCGTAGTTGTCCATGATCAGGTGGACATTCATGTCTTCGGGAACATTCGCCTCGATGACGTCGAGGAACTTGCGAAACTCGCGAGAGTGATGCCGACGGTGAGTCTTGCCGATCACGGTGCCTGACTTCGCATCGAAGGCTGCGAACAGGGACGTCGTTCCGTGACGTCGATCGTCATGAGTACGGCGCTCGGCTTGGCCGGGGCGCATGGGAAGCAGTGGCTGGGTTCTGTCGAGTGTTTGAATCTGGGACTTCTCATCAACGCAAAGGACCAACGCATGCTCGGGTGGGTCCATGTAGAGGCCGAGGATGTCGCGGACCTTCTCCACCAACAAGGGATCAGGCGACAGTTTGAACGCCTTCGTTCGATGAGGCTACAGTCCGAAGGCTTTCCAGATGCGACTCACCGTCATGCGGCTCAGGCCAGTGGCCGTCGCCATCGAACGCACACTCCAGTGGGTCGCATCACGCGGTGTGCTTTCCAGAAGTGCGGATCAGTACGTCCTCCACCCGGGCGTCATCGATCGTGCGCGGTGCTCCCGGGCGCGGCTGTCCTGGAGGCCTTCAGCCCGGTGCTCGACAAACCGAGATCATGTTTTCGACTTGCATCGACAGGTCGTCGATGACGAACGCAATTGTCCGGGAAGCTGGTTCCGCACCAGTTGCCGCGTCGGCCAAGGGGATAGAACCGGGCGGCGGCGGTGCGGTCGTTGGTGACAACACACGTCGAAGATGGATGTACGCGAACGCGTTGATCTCCTGGGGGCGTCCCTCCTCCACGACTTCAAAGTCCTCAGGCTGAAGATCCCTCACATATCGATCCTCGCTATCAGTGACGACCGCATCGAGCTGAATAACTTCCAGGCTGACGCGAACAACGGGGATCAGCCCGATGTCTTTCCGAACCTCCTCGGGTGACCGGTCCACCGGCTGGTAGCACGTTCCGACGAAAAGTCGTCCGGTGCTAGGCCATCCTGGTCGCGGCGTGGGAGGTGGCTCGGCGCTGGCCCCGAAGGCGAACGCCGCCAACGACAACGTCATCAGTGCCCGTCCGTGCATGTCGCGACCCCCCGTTTCGTGCGCCCGGTGCCCTGGTCCACTCGTTCGACACGAGATGAGACATTTTCGTTGACTTGTGGTCCGTCGTGAGTATCCTAGCGACCGATACATCAATAGTCCGACTAATCGACCATTAGTCCGATGATATATAGGCGCGGCGCCGCTCGTCGTGGCGCCGCGCATAGGCTGCGTTTTTAGGGGAATGGAGGTCAAGAGATGCGGGGGCTACGGTCACTGTTCGTGGCGATTACCTCGGTAGTCGTCGTCCTAGCCGCGGTGCCGAGGGTCGGCGCCCAGACACTCGGAGAGATCACCGGTGTCGTCGTCGACACGGCCGGTGGAGTGATTCCAGGCGCCACGGTCACGGTCACGAATGTCGCTACCAATGCGGCACGAACGACGACGGCCAATCACGTCGGCGTCTACAACTTTCCGGCGCTCGCGCCGGGCAACTACACCATCAGGGTGGATTTCGCTGGGCTTCAGTCCGTCACGCGATCAGGCGTCGAGCTGCATGTCCAGCAGACGATACGAATCGACTTCCGCCTCGAGATCGGCGGACTCGAAGAGGCGGTCGAGGTCATCGGCGTGTCGCTTCGCAACATCGAGGACGTGACTCTCGGCACGGTCATCGAGAACAAGCGCATCGTCGAGCTGCCACTCAACGGACGGAATTTCCTTCAACTGACCGCCACCGCGCCCAACGTGAGCTTCGGTTTCTCGGACGCGGGGCAAGCGGGAGCTCGGCAGGGCGGTGCGCGAGCAGCCCAGAACATCTCGGTCGCAGGACAGAGAAGCATGTTCAACCGCTTCACCATCGACGGCATCGAGAATACCGACGTCAACTTCAACACCTACATCATCCTGCCCTCGGTGGACGCGCTGCAGGAGTTCAAGGTCCAGCACGGGATCTTCCCGGCGGAGTTTGGCCGAGCCACGAGCCAGATCAACGTCTCGACCAAATCCGGTGGCAACGAGTTTCACGGCGCTCTCTTTGGCTTTCTGCGCGACGACAAGTTCGACGGGAAACCCTATTCGTTCACCTCGAGCCCACCTGACAAGCAACCCTTCAGCCAGAAGCAATACGGTGGCACCATCAGTGGCCCGGTCTGGATTCCGGGCGCCTACAAGGGAACGGATCGGCTCTTCTTCATGGCGAACTTCGAAGGCTACAGGGAGGACCGAACCGTCCAGGGACTCTACAGTGTCCCCACGGCGGCGATGCGAGCTGGCGATTTTTCAGCCCTCGGCCAGATCTTCGACCCGAGCACCCGGGTCATGACGGCGTCATCAGGGCTCAGCCCTTTCCCGGCAACATCATCCCGACGGATCGCATCCACCCCACGTCACTCCAGCTTCTCGAGTTCTATCCCGAGCCCAACATCGGCGATGGCCTGGCGTCCAACTACCAGGTGGCACAGAACCGCGTGCTGGACCGCGATCAGTTCACCGGACGGCTCGATTTCATCGAAAGCACGAACTCCAGCTGGACGTTCAGGTTCTCCTGGGCCGATGACGCTCAGCTCACACCCGCCCTCTACCTGAACGGGTCCAAGCTCCTGACCACGGCGAAGCAGGTCATGGTGTCCAACACACGGGTTCTCACGTCCAACATGGTCAATGAGTTCCGGTTCGGCTACAACAGCTTCTTCAACAGCATCGGCACGGAGCTCGCGTTCGAAAGAGATGTAGTGGGCGAGCTGAACATCCCGGGTGTCGACTCGCCGCCGGAGATCGCCTGGGGCATTCCGTCCATCGGAATCTCGGCGTTCTCCGGCTTCGGCGACTCGACTGAAGGCCCCTACGTGAATCGCAACAAGACCTTTCAGATCGTCGACAACTTCAGTTGGACGGTCTCCCGGCACTCCCTGCGCTTCGGTGGGGAGCTTCGCTTCGACCATACAACCAGGTCGGCAATCAGTTCGCGCGAGGGAGTTTCGCGTTCGAGGGTCAGGCCACACAGAATCCCGAGGCCCCTGCGGGGACGGGCAGCTCCTTCGCCGATTTCCTTCTAGGCCAGTGCCGGAGGTGCGAGAAGGCGGTGACCCTGGCCGAGGCCAAGTTCCGATCCACCAGCTTCGCGGTCTACATCGACGACACATGGAAGGTCAGCCCAAAGCTGACGATCAACGCCGGGATCCGCTACGAGCTGACACCGCCCTGGCTCGACCAGAACGGAACGCTCATCAATGCGTACTTGCCTGCATTCGACGACACACCCAACGTTCAAGACCCGGCGCGACACCCGACCCTCGTCAGGATCGGGTCTGGGGACTTCTACGAGGGGACACTGTTGCGCTTCAACCCAGCGATCTCGGTGGCCCGAGACGGTCGGTTGGGTGATCGTCTCGTAGCCACGGACTACAACGACATCGCTCCACGGCTGGGCCTGGCGTGGAACCCGACCGACAAGTGGACTATCCGGGGAGGCGCCGGATTGTTCTACTCCCAAGACACAGGAAACCCTCGTTTCGACATGGCGCGCAACTTCTCGGGTCGCCGACGAGACGAGTCGAACGCCGACTTCCCGGACCTGACTTGGGACCAACCCTTCCGCGATCTCTCCGGCACGATCCAGGTGAACAACCCATACGTCCTGGCGAATGCCTCCGATCGGAGGACACCCTATACGTTCCAGTATCTGGTGAACTTCCAACGCGAGCTGGGGAACCACGTGGCCGAGATTGGTTACCTGGGCTCGTTCAGCCGGAATCTCGAGTCGCTTCGGGCCATCAACGAGTCGCTCCCCGGAGCCACAGGATCGGTGCTCTCCCGGGCTCCGTACCCAGAGTTCGGGCGCATCCAGGTGGTGAACAACACGGGCAAGGGGAGCTATCACGGCGTGAGCGCCAAACTCCAGCGCAGGCACAGCGACGGTCTGTCCTATGTGCTCGCCTACACATTCTCGAAATCGATCGATACGGCCAGTGCGATTCGGAATCACAATGGTGACACGCTCTTTCCGCAGAACAGCTACGACCTAGCCGCAGAGAAGGCGCTCTCTAGCTTCCACGTCGCGCACCGTTTCGTCGGGTCGTTCCTTTACGAGCTGCCGTTCAGTGGGGACGGGGAGGGCATCGAGAGTGCGCTCCTGGGGGGCTGGCAACTCAGTGGAATCGTTACCGCCCAGTCAGGCTTCCCGATCACCATCTTCGCCGGACGGGACCAATCGAACACAGGCGCTGGTTTCGACCGACCCGACGTGACGGGGCAGGACCCGGTCCTGCCGAGCGGTGAGCGCACTCCGGAACGCTGGTTCAACACGGATGCATACGTCCTCCAGGAGTTCGGGACCTTCGGGAACGTTGGACGCAACACTTTGATCGGCCCCGGCCTCTTCCTGATGGATCTATCGCTCATCAAGAACATCGAGATTGCGGCCGGTCACACATTGCAGCTGCGAGCGGAGGTCTTCAACCTCACGAATCACCCCAACTGGGCGAACCCCAACACGAACCTCTTGAGTACGAATTTCGGACGCATCACAGGAACCAGAACCAACATGCGGGAACTGCAGTTCGGAGTGAAGTACCTGTTCTAGCAGTCCGTGGTGGAAGTGCACCGCAGGCGAGAGCGAGGGATTTTGCGTCAGATCGAGGCGCCAAGCCGCAGGCATACCGGGAGTATTCCGAGGTTTGGCAACGAAGAGCTGGCGGAAAAGACCCGCTCTCGGCGCGGTCTGACGTTCACCATGGACTGCTCGAGGCGGGCTCCGCGCCAAAACGTCGTCTCGGGGCCGGATGGCGATCCATCCGGCCCCACCTTCTCCCTGCCCTCTCGCCGCGCCACCTAAAAAGCCAGGACACAACGCTTTGCTTGTCGGCGTCGATCACCGACGGCATAATCCGGACACTGTGCTAAAAGCCTCCGCAGCAAGTTCCTCGAGTCAGGCCTACCCAGAGAAGGGCCAGCACGGTCGCATCGTGCACTCGGTCGGCCGCCGGATCGTCAGCGGTGAAATTCGACCGGGCGAGCAACTCCCGCGGCCCGACACGCTTCGCGCCAGTAGAGGAGTCTTTCGCGAAGCGGTCAAAGTATTGGCTGCCAAAGGCCTCGTGGTGTCACAGCCCAGGACGGGGACGCGTGTGCGTCCCCCCGAAGCTTGGAACATACTCGACCCTGACGTACTGGCTTGGCAGCAACTCGGACTGCCCCAAGGTGAGTTCCTGGCGAAACTCACCGAGGTGCGCCTGATCATCGAGCCGGGAGCTGCCGAGCTGGCTGCACGGCGCGCAGCGCCAGCGGCATTGTCGGCTCTGCAGGCGGCGTTTGGCGACATGCGCGCGGCGCTGGAGCGATCGCCTCCTGATTTCGACGCCTACAATGAAGCCGATGTACGCTTCCACCGCGCCATAGTAGAGGCCTGCGCCAACGACGTCCTCGTGCAGATGGGCGCCATCATCAACACGGCGCTGCTACTGGCATTCAACGCCGCGATCCGTGTCCCCGGCTTGCCCCGCAATTCCTTGCCCCGCCACAAGGCCATTCTCGACGCCATTCGACGCGGCCACGCCAACAAGGCGCGGCAGGCCATGCAGCGATTGGTGACCAACACCGGCCGTTCCATCGCCAAGCTCCCCCACTGAAACGGCAGCTGGTCAGCAGGACGGGCGCGACGTCCTCGAGCGACGTATCATTGTGCCGGCCCCCTCAAACCCTCGGGCCCACCGTAGCCAAAGTCCGTAAGCCAGGCCTTGGTTCAAAAGCGTCTATCCGCAACCGCCACGAGCCTCACTCCGGACGCCTACCCCCGGAGGCATGGCGGCGGCTCCGCCCGCTTCAAACCAACCAGTATCAACTTCGCCAGCGTCGGCTTGATTCCGGGGACGCTGCACATCCCTCCTTGGTCGGCGCCGTCGGCGCCAACATCGTCTCCTACGCGGCGACCGCGGTCCTGAGCTTGACGTATCTCTTCACCCCGGCATCAACGCGCCCTCCTTCGTCTTCTCAGCGGCGGGCGGGATCCGCGTTCGGACACCTCCCCGCGCGGCGTGCCGCGATGTTGGGGTGCGATCGAGGCACTCGTCACGAGTAGCGTCTCCGCGAACGCTGAGCGATGGCGACCACTGGCCCAAGGGGGTGCGGTCACGTCGCCGACCTCGACCGTCGGCGGACTTCGCCGCGTGGTTCAGTGCTCGGTGTCGGCCGGCGTGCGGTCGTATGCGCGTCGCAGGGTCACGGGTTTTCCGCGTCCCATCTCGAGCTTCGTCTCGATCTCGATGCGGGCAAGATCTTCGCTCACGGTCCAAGTCTCCTCGACCTTGCCGCCGCGCCCCGGTCGGGTCTCGATCCGGAGTGCCCCGTCGTCCCAGCGTGCTTTGAGGTCTGCCGACCCGTTGTCCGTCTTGTACGTCTTGCCGTTGGGACGAAGCCGTCGGACTTTTCCGGAGCTTTCCTCGATCACGAGCACCTGTTCCTCCATCGTGATGGCGAGCTTCATTGCCGGCTCGAAGACGGATCGTATCGCGCCTGCGCGCTCCTCTCCCCCGGGGCGACCGCCCATTGGCCCGGGCCGTCCCTGTGGGCCGTGGCCACCACCGGGAGGACCTCCTCCAGGACCCCCGGACCCACCTCGCCCGCGCGGGCCAGGACGCTCTCTTTCGATCGCCTCTCGCATCTTGGTGTGTGCGTCGTCGCTGAGCTTCTCGTTGAGAGTCCACACACCCGAGAGGCTGGATGGACCGTCAGCCGTCGTGGCGCCATCGGCCGCAGGGGCGCAAAGCAAAGGTGCCAAACCAGCCAAACCGAGAGCGAGAACCTTCACTGTCGACTCCTTCGATCGCCGGTCATGACACGCGAGCGCTTCCTGCTCACGAGACGATCGCTTCCACGCTGCCCGTGTAGGTTCGACCGTCATCGTCACGGAAGCCCATGGTCACGGTCACGAGTGCCTCATGCCCACCGTTGGGAAGCTCGTACCAGACCTGGAAGGCGATCTGAACCGTTTCGTTCGCTTCTAGGCGATTCGTGGTGGCGGACGAGTCGAACTCGTAGCGTTCCGTCTTGCCGCCGGATGGTGCAATGATGATGCCCCCGGAGGCCTGCCGGACGCTAAGGCTCACGGAGGTCACGTTCACGGGCACTCCACCGGTCTCCAGCGCCGTGACGACGAAGGACGTGCGCCACGGGTACTCGACGATCTGATCGTCTTCGTTCTCGTCGCCTTCGATCGTATACGAGACGCCGCTCGAGGCCTCGGCGACGGCAGTGGCCGCCGACAGATCGACGTCGAGGGATGTCGAGCTCGTCGGAGCATCGCAGGCTGGCAGTGAGAGGGCCAGCGCCACGGCAATGGCGCATTCCAGGGTTCTACTCATCGTTTCTCCTCGCGTTAGTTCCACTCAGAAGGTGGTGCCCACGGCAAACTTGAGCGTCCGTGCAGGCTGGAAGTAGTCTCGGTTGAGGTTCCACGCGTAGATCAGCCGAACTGGAACGTTGAGAACAGGCACCAGCATGCGTGCCTCGACGCCCGCCGACGTGCTCATGGTCTTCCAATACAGCCCCTCGCCTTCCCGAGCGGCCTGTCCAGCATCGAAAAAAGCCAGCAGGCGTAGCGGCCGCACCGCATCGAGATACAGCTCGGCGTTGAACAGCATGAACTTGTTGCCACCCACGCCCGTCTGCGTGTCCGTGTCGTAGGGGCCGACCGTTCGAAGGTCGTAGCCGCGTATCTGGGTCTCGCCACCCAGGAAGTACCGCCGGTAGTAGGGGATCTCTGTCGTGGAGCCATAGGGCTGAACGAAGCCGAACTGGCCACGCACGCCCAGGGCCAACCATTTGCGGAGTGGTTTGTAGGCGATGCTTTCGACCGTCGGTCGAAGGAGGTCGACGCTTCCGCCGAGCAGGCCTCCCATGACATGAAAGGTGGCGCTCGACCGCGTCCCACTACGGGGCAGGAATGGATCGTCGACTGTGTCTCGAACCCATGAGGGCGACACAGTGCTTTCGAAGCGTCTTTCCGCGCCACCCACCGCTTCCAGATCGAAGCGTTGGGTGGCGGTGGGGGACTCGATCAAGTCGTCGGCTACCACACCTGTCAGCGCCGAGCTCACCGTTGTCGCCTCGACCTCGTAAACGTCGACGATCTGAAAGCTGTAGCTGAGGAGCGCCCGGGAGAAGCGACCGACAGGCATGCCCAGAGTGAGGCCGACACCCTGTGTCTGTTGCCCGAACCCCACGAACGTACCCGATGTCAGGTACGTCGCCCGGTTGAAGTAGAGGTCGAACCCTGCCGTTATCGGCCGATCGAACGCGTACGGTGTCGTGAACGAGATTCGGTGGTTCGTGCTCCTCGTGCCGGTCTGGACGGCGAGGTTGAGCGCCTCCCCGCGGCCGAGGAAGTTCGCCGTCTGAAAGTTCAGGTTCACGTAAGCGCCGTCGAGCTCAGAAAAGCCTCCTCCGATCGCGACCTGGTTGCGGTTCTGCTCCTCGAGCTCGAAAGTCACGTCGACGCTGTGTTCATCCTGGCCCGGTGCGAGGTGTGGCATCTTCTCCTGGGGCTTGAAGTAGCCGAGTTGGTTGACGCGCTTGATCGAAAGCTCGAGGAACTCGGTGTTCAAGGGGTCGCCCTCGTTCAAGAAGAGAGCGCGACGAACGACCTTGTCTCGGGTCATGTCGTTTCCGACGAAAGCGATCCTGCCCACGAAGTAGCGCTCGTCCTCGTCGAGACGCAAGGTGACGTCCACGACGCCCGTCGACGGGTCCACCGCTCTCTCGGGATAGCCGGTGAACTGGAAGTACCCGAGTTTCCCGTAGGCTTTCTGCAGTGTCTCGATGGCCTTTCGGACCTTCGAGTCCTCGTAGTACTGGCCCTCTTCGAGCGCTATCAGCGATCGGACCCAGTCTTCGGCGAATAGCGTCAAGCCGTCGAAACTGACCTTCCCGACCCTGTAGCGGGTCCCTTCCTCGATCGGGATCGACACCTTGATCTCCTGGCCGGCGTCGGGTTTCTCGGGAGTCCGGTCCGTGTAGGTGAGCGTCGGTGTCCCGACGCGCGCGTCGACGTAGCCGTGATCGAGGTAGAAGTTGCGGATCGCGAGCTCATCTTCCTTCCATTTCTCGTCGCTGAAAATCGTGTTGCCCCTTAGCCAGGTCAGGCCGAGCAGGCTCGGCTGTTTGATCTTCATGCGGCGCCGAAGGGTGCCGTCCGCGAAGGCGTGGTTGCCGTCGAAGTCGACGGACCGAACCTTGGCCTTGGCGCCGTCGTCGATGACGAATGACACGTGGAGAGCGGAACCAGAGACCACCTTCACTTCGTGTCGGACGGTGCCGAACCGGTACCCCTTCTCGGCCAGTAGCTCGGCGATGATCTGTTCGACCTTGTTGGCCGCCTTGGGGTCGTAGAAGCCGTCGATCCGCAGCTTGGCGTCTCTCTCCTCCAACTCGTCCTCGATGTCGCTGGGTTTCAGGTCCTTGCTTCCACGGTAGTCCACGACCTGGACCCGCCGACGCTCATCGACGATGAAGGTCACCACGGCGCCGGCATCGCCATCGCTGACGTCCAATGCCAGATCGTCGAGAAAGCCGGTGTCCCAGAGCCGCCGGAAGTCGCTGCGCAGTCGTAGCGTATCGAGGCGATCTCCCACTTTCGTGGAGATATAGAACAGGTACGTTTCCTCGCTGAGATAGCGTTGCCCCTGCACCTGAACCGAAGCGACAAGTGGCAACTCTGGCTCCTTCGCGAACGCCGAAGACGTGGTGGCGAGAACGAGCACTATCCACGGTAGGGATCGACGCACAGAACCCAAGCTGCCTTCGAGCGACGAGAAAGTCTTCAAGCCCAAGTAAGGCATTCGCCAACAAAGCAAGCGTTCTGTAAGAGATGTAATCTCTGCCACTGATCTGCGATGCCCTGCCGTCGGCAGAGGACCCGCGTGCGTCTAAACCCCGGCGTCGATTGTCAGGCCGCAATGGCCTCAGTGCGGCTTTGCGTCCCCAGCGCGATGGAGGTGTGAGGGCCCCCCCGAATAGCCGGGTACAAACGCCATCGTCGCAGACCGGCCAAGGTTGCTAGACACCTGTAGGAGTCCCCCCGGCTGTCCGGGGAGGACCCCGAAGCTTAACGATCCCGGGACTCTCGTAGGCTCCCTTTCGTGAGCCGCCCAAGCATCACGAAAGGGAGCGGCGTTGGACGACTACAGGAGTCAGTCCCACACCAGGTGGGTGATCCGGCGCTACATTCGGGACCAGAGCGCGGGGCCGAGTTGCACTCGCCGAGCCTACGGCTCGCCTTTACCAGTGGGTCTTCAGCCGCTACCTCCTGTGCTACTCGACCCGGGGTGTATCTCCCGAAGGATGGCACGACCTCGAGTCCAGGTGAAGAACCGTCGCGGTTTTACGCGGGTACGGGCCGGCTACGTCGGAGGGCCGGGCGGATAGTCGGCTGGAGTACCAGCGTCCTCATTGGGCTCCACCGTGACGATGACTCTCTGGTAACGCGTCAACGGCGGACTACCGCGATCGGAAACCTGGAGGATGAAGTGCAGCGTTTCGGGCTTCGAGACCTCCGGCGCGACTCGTGTGAGGAAGTAGACGTTCTCCGGACTATTGCCCACATCGATCGTCGGCCCCGAGCCGGCCTCCGGATACTGCGTCCAAAGGTAGACGAGACTGTCCCCGTCCGGATCGGTGGTGCCGCTGGCATCCAGCGTGAACCGCGCGCCCGATTGAACCGTGAGCTGGGTCGGATGAGCCAACGACGGCACAGGCGGATGATTCGCATCGGTATACGCGCTGACGCACCAATCCATGCGCGCGGCAAAGTCGTGCTGAAAGTGGTCGCGCCAGCGCCACAGAGTCGGTTTGCTGCCCTCGAGCTCGCGTTCGCCGGTCCGCAGCGTGCGACCATACTCCTGATCGACCCGCGGCACGTAAGTGTCGACTGCGTTGGCCCAGATCGGTCGGGTCTCGGCTTCGATCGGAATGCCTCCTTGCACCTCGCGCCCGACCTCGATCTCCTCAGGTGTCGGTTGGTAGAGCTCGTACCGGCCGCCCCAGCCGCCCCAATCTGGGCGATCGGGAACGGCCAACCCGACCGGAATCAGTGCCAGGTACGCCGGTGTGTCGCCTTCCATCCCCCAAGCGACGTCGGGGTAGGCCACACCGAGGGGGCCGTGCCCCTGCTGAATGTTGCGGGCGAGCCAGTCGTTGCTGATCGTCGTGTTGTCGATACCCTCGATGACGCTGTTGATCGAAATCCAGATCGACTTTTCGTACCGACCGGGGCTCACGATGTAGAACAGGTTCGGAAACTTCCGGCGCATCCAGGTACCGCTGTCGTCCTGATCGGAGATCGTGTAGACGCGCAGCTTGCGAATCAGGCGGATGGCTTCCTCGGCATCCCTGGTCTCGCGAATCCTGTAGAGCGCCTGGGCCAAAGTATTCGGACCGCCCCAAACCGAGATCCAAAGCGGCCGCTCGTCGTCCGCCTCCAGCAGCTCGATGATGCGCTCCGAGCCAGGGGTGTCCTTGCCTTCGCCCACATCCTTCATGCCGTACTCGGGCCGCCCCTGCGTCACCAGGCCGAGCAGGTTCTCGGCGGTTGGAAAGCCGGGCTCGTGAAGCAGCAGGCTGGGCTGGACCTTTCCGTAAGCCTCGATCACTTTCCGAATGGAGTCGGGGTTGACGCGGTCCTTCATGTGGACGGACGTCGTCGCGACCAATCCTTGGATCTCGATGAGGTTGGAGTACAGCAGAAGACGGACCAGCGACTGAGTGTCATCGGGGTCCGCTTCGATGTCGGTCAGCACGAGCATCCGGTGCCGCCGATGGGATGGAGTCTGGACGGTCCCGGCGTGATTCTGTGCTTCAGCGCCCAACGGGACGGGCAGTGTCCCGTCCCGCGACGCTGCGCGTTGAGGCCGCGTAGCGCCCTCGGAGCCCGACGCATGGGCCGATGCGCCGCTCAGCGCTATGCCGAGCGCCAAGACCAGTGCCCACTGGAGCCACGGTCTTTGGGCGAAGGCGTCCGTCGCGGTGATCTCGGTGTGGATGACACGGGTCATGGGCTTGCCTCGGACTGAATCGGGCTCACGCTAACATGCTGCAGCGCTCCGAGAGTCTCGCCCTGATCAGCGGTAGCAGGTGTAGATGCTGTTCTCGTCCAGTTGTCGCGCCCGGATCCAATCACGCAGCTGCAGTATGCGGGGGCTGGCGAGTGCGTTGCTGGTGTCGATCTCCCTCTGGACCAGGTCGAGAGCGCGGAAGATCCGCTCATCGATCCAGTACAGGTTGTCCAGAACAGACTCGTCGCTCTTGGTCACTCCACTCCACACCGTGGTCAGGGTGCTCCGGAGACTGTGAACCATGAGAGCGAGCTCGCTCTGAGTGAACGCCACGCTGCGCTCGCGCCAGTAGAAGCTCCGCCCGTTGACGTAGCGGTCGTCGATTTGCGGCTTGGCGATCTTCTCCATCAGACACAGTAGGCGAGTCCTCGGTTCGGAGTGGGGTGCCGTATCGAGAAGCTGTCGCAGACGCCGTAGGTTCTCCTCGAGGATCTGAGGGTCGGGTGGGGGTTCGACATTGGCAGAGTAGATGTCGACTCTACGATCGTTGGCCAGGAGCTCGGGGCGTCTCTGCGTCACGGCATCGACCTCGCCGCTGCTCGTGCTTTCGATGCGCAGCCACGACGTCTGGTCTACGAGTGGCGAGTCGGACAGGGCGTCGGCCAACACGCTACTTCCCGTGCGTGGGCTCGCCTCGCTCAGCAGCCCGCGAATCAACTGCTCCACGGCCTGTGCACGGCGCAGGCCCAAAGCCGCGTTGTAGCTCTCCGGCCCGCGGAGGTCGGTGCGCCCAGCGAGCGCGATGTGGACCGGCGTACCTTCGATCTCGATCTGCTGGCGTAGGTTGGAAGCGAGGGAGCTGAGGACGGCGCGGTCTTCGAAATCG
>Ga0214472_10003493_pt1 | contig 16610 bp, 17 predicted proteins | sample RVTome_6_FD_207662 | JGI IMG/M metagenome (GOLD analysis project Ga0214472, IMG submission 207662) | Soil microbial communities from uranium-contaminated site in the Upper Colorado River Basin, Wyoming, United States - RVT140D175 | ecosystem: Environmental > Terrestrial > Soil > Contaminated >... | reverse complement strand
TACCCATCTCGGGCTCAACAAGCCGATCTACCGCACCAGCGCCGCTTACGGCCATTTCGGCCGCAAGGCACAAGGCGACACATTCCCTTGGGAAAAAACCGACCTCGTAGACGACCTTAATTCGGCGCTCTAAAAGCCGCCGCATGACGGCAAATCTCTACGCGCTGATCGCCAGCGCAACAGCGAAAGCGGGCGACAAGTCGGCGCTCGTCGAGAGCGGCGCGGTGCGGCTGCGCTATGGCGAACTCGATGGCGAAGTCGGCCGCTGGGCCGCCGCGCTGACGGCGGCCGGTGCGACCCCGGGAGCCCGCATCCTCGTCCAGGTCGAGAAATCGGTCGAGAATGTCCTGCTCTATCTCGCAAGCCTGCGCGCGGGGCTCGTCTATGTGCCGCTCAACACCGCCTATACGCCGGCCGAGCTCGATTATTTCATCGGCGATGCGGACCCCGCTGTGATAATCTGCGATCCAGGGAAGGAAGCCGCCATCGCGCCGCTCAAAGGCAAGGCGGCCCTGCTGACGCTGGACGGCGACGGCCAAGGGGGTCTCGCCGAAGCTGTTGCCGCCATGGGCGATGCCGGCGCCATCGTACCGCGTGGCACCGACGATCTCGCCGCGATCCTCTACACCTCGGGCACCACCGGCCGTTCGAAGGGCGCGATGCTGAGCCATGGCAATCTTTCGTCCAACGCGCTGGTGCTGCAGGATGTCTGGCACTGGCAAGCCGAAGACGTCCTCATCCACGGCCTGCCCATCTACCATGTCCACGGCCTGTTTGTGGCGCTGCACCTGGCGCTGCTCGGCGGATCGACGATGCTCTTCCACAAAAACTTCGACGCCGACGCCGTGCTGGCAGACATGGCACAGGGCACTGTGCTGATGGGGGTGCCGACTTTCTATGTCCGGCTCGCCGCGCACCCCGGCCTGACGCGCGAACGTTCGGCGAATATGCGGCTTTTCATCAGCGGCTCGGCGCCGCTGCTCGAAGCGACCTTCAGCGAGTTCGAGGAAAAGACCGGCCAGCGCATCCTCGAACGCTATGGCATGACCGAGGCCGGGATGATCACCTCCAATCCTTATGACGGGAAACGGATCGCGGGAACGGTCGGCTTCCCGCTGCCCGGCGTCGAGGCGCGCGTGGCAGATGCGAACGGCACCGAAGTGCCGCGCGGTGAGCCCGGCGTACTCGAAATCAAGGGTCCGAACCTCTTCAAGGGCTATTGGAAGAAACCGGACAAGACGGCCGAGGAAATGCGGGCCGACGGCTTCTTCGTCACCGGCGATATCTCGACGATGGACGAAGAGGGTCGCGTCGCCATTGTCGGGCGCGCGAAAGACCTGATCATTGCGGGCGGGCTCAACATCTATCCCAAGGAAATCGAACTCGCGATCGACGACGTGCCCGGCGTCGGCGAGAGCGCGGTTGTCGGCGTGCCGCATCCCGATCTCGGCGAGGGCGTCGTCGCCGTGGTGACGCGCACCGATCCCGCGCTCGATGAGGCAGCGATCTTCGATGCGATCGCAGACCGGCTCGCCCGCTTTAAACAGCCGCGCAAGATCGTTTTCGCCGACACCCTTCCCCGCAACGCCATGGGCAAGGTGCAGAAGGCGAAGCTGCGCGACGACTATGGCGATTTGTTCGCGTGACCGAAGACCCCGCCACTATCCGCCGCCTTTACGGCCGTTCCAAGGGTCATAAGCTCCGCGACGGCCAACAGGCTCTGCTCGATACGATGCTCCCGGAAATCGCGGTGCCGGACGAAGGCCCGCTCGATGCCGAACGGCTGTTCGGCGATGCGCGCCCGCTGCATTTCGAAATCGGCTTCGGTTCGGGCGAACATCTGGCCGGCCAGGCCCAGGCGTATCCCAAAACCGGCTTTATCGGCTGCGAGCATTTCGTGAACGGCGTGGTCGGCGCGCTGCTTCATGTCCGCGACAAGGGGCTGGAGAATATCCGCCTGCATATGGGCGACGCGCTCGATGCACTCGAACGGCTCCCCGATGCCTCGCTGGAACGCGTGTACCTTCTCCACCCCGATCCCTGGCCCAAGGCGCGGCACGAGAAGCGCCGCATGATCAATCACGGCCCGCTCGATCTGATCGCGGCGAAGCTGAAACCCGGCGGCGAATTCCGGCTCGGCACCGATCATCCGGTCTACTGCCGCTGGTCGATGATGATCATGGGCCAGCGCGAGGATTTCGACTGGCTGGCGGAGCGGCCGTCGGATTTCCTCGTCCACCCCGACGACTGGCCCGAGACGCGCTACGAAGCCAAGGCCCGGCGCAAGGGCCATGAAGTCTGGTATTTTCGCTATCGGCGGGTCTAGCCCCGCGCGCTGCTAACTCGCGGGCGTCAGCCTGAACAGTATGCCGCGGCTCTCCTCGCGCTCGTCGCCCAGCGCCCAGATCGCCCCGTCCACCCCCGGCATAACCGCCCGGATGCGCTGGCCGAGATCATAGCGGGCGGCTTCACTTGCTCCGCCGCCATTTACATCGACGCGGATAATCGCGTGAGTCGTCATGCCCGAAATCAGGATGTCCCCCTGCCAGTCGGGGAACATGGCGCCCGAATAGAACACCATGTTGCCGGGCGCGAGCACCGGGGTCCAGCTGATCACCGGCGCGCGAAATTCAGGATGGGTCGAATGAGCGGGGATCGGGCGGCCATCATAATTGCTGCCGTTCGAAACGGTCGGCCAGCCGTAATTGACGCCCGCTTCGATCAGGTTGAGTTCGTCGCCGCCGGCCGGGCCGTGCTCGAGCTCCCACAGCCTTCCGTCGGGCGCGAAGGCGAGGCCAAGCGGATTGCGATGGCCGTAGGACCATATCTGCGTCGTCACCCCGCCGCGATTCGCAAAGGGATTGCTTTCGGGCGTGCTGCCGTCGTCGTTGAGGCGGACGACGGTGCCGAGAGTGTTCGACAGATCTTGCGCGGGATCCTGCTGCATCCGTTCGCCCGAGGAGATGTAGAGCAGCCCGTCGGGCCCGAAAGCGATACGGTGGCCGAAATGGCCGGGGCTGACGATGCGCGGGGACTGGCGCCAGACGATTTCGACATCCTCGAGTCGCGGCTCGCCATCGAGGACGAGTCGGCCACGCGCGACCACGGCGCCGCGCAATTCTTCGCGCACCGGCTCGGCATAGCTGAAATAGACGAGGCCGTTTTCAGCGTAATCGGGATGAAGCACGACGTCGCCGAGCCCGCCCTGTCCGCCATAGGCAACCCGCGTAATACCGGCGATCTCGACCGGCTCGCTGCCTTCGCTCCAGAGCAGCATGCGCCCCGCTTTCTCGGTCACCAGCAGCCGTCCGTCGGGAAGCGGGGCCAGCGCCCAGGGCTCAGAAAACACCGCCAGTTCCTCGACTTCGAACACGGTATCGGCGTCGACGGTTTGGGCGACCGCGCCATTCTGTCCGCTGCTGCAAGCAATGAGGGCGGTAACGGCGAGACTGGCGAATAGGCTGCGCATGTCGGGTATCCCCTGTTGAATATCGATATAGGTTAGTACGAACCGTGCACCCCTATGGTTTCACTTGCCGGATTTCAAACCCCGCCCTATATAACCCCTGCTTTCCTCTCCATCGTTGTTGATGCAGAGGCTGGCCCGGAAGCCCGGGCCGGCGCCGGAAGCGCGTATTTATGCTATAAGGACGCCCATGGCGGATATTGCCGCGTTAACGCAGCTGATCGAACCCGAAGTCGAAGCCCTCGGCTTCGCGCTCGTGCGCGTCAAGATGACGAGCGGCGAGGACGGCCCGATCCTGCAGGTCATGGCGGAACGCGAAGAAACGCGCCAGCTCGTGATCGAGGATTGTGCGGCGATTTCCCGCGCGCTTTCGAAAAGGCTCGACGAGACGGACCCGATCGACGGTGCGTACAGGTTGGAAGTCTCTTCGCCGGGTATTGATCGTCCGCTGACGCGGCTCAAGGATTTCGACGACTGGGCCGGGTATGATGCGCGGATCAACATGATCGAACCGGTGCTGGGCAAGAAAAATTTCAAATGCGTGCTCAAGGGCCGCGAAGGCGAGGCGATTCATGTTGCCGTCGCGGAAAAGGCCGGCGCGAACACGACGGGCGCCGAAGAGAATGACCATATTTTCGACTTCAAGAACATCCATTCGGCCAAGCTGATCTTGACCGACAGGCTCATCAAGGAAACCGCTCCGCTTTCGACGGAAGGCGCGGAAACCATTACGGAAGAAGGATAGGACCATGGCCACAGCCATTTCCGCCAACAAGGCCGAGCTGCTCGCCATCGCCGATGCGGTGGCACGCGAGAAGATCATCGACAAGGCGATCGTCATCGAGGCGATGGAAGACGCGATCCAGCGCGCCGCCCGCGCCCGTTATGGTGCCGAAAACGATATCCGCGCCAAGATCGACACCGAAACCGGCGATCTTCGGCTTTGGAGGGTGGTCGAGGTCGTCGAGGAGGTCGAGGATCACTTCAAGCAGGTCGACCTGAAACAGGCCGAAAAGCTGCAGGCCGGCGCGAGTGTCGGCGATTTCATCGTCGATCCGCTGCCTTCGATCGAATTCGGCCGCATCGCGGCCCAGGCGTCCAAGCAGGTTATCTTCCAGAAGGTCCGCGAAGCCGAGCGCGAGCGGCAATATGAAGAATTCAAGGATCGCGCCGGCGAGATCATCACCGGCGTCGTCAAGCGCGTCGAGTTCGGCCATATCGTCGTCGATCTGGGCCGCGCCGAAGGCGTTGTCCGCCGCGACGCGCAGATCCCGCGCGAAATCGTCCGTGTCGGCGATCGCATCCGTTCGCTGATCCTGAAAGTGGTGCGCGAAAATCGCGGCCCGCAGATCTTTCTCAGCCGCGCCCATCCCGATTTCATGCGCAAGCTGTTCGCGCAGGAAGTCCCCGAAATTTACGACGGGATCATCGAGATCAAGGCCGCCGCCCGCGATCCGGGTAGCCGCGCCAAGATCGGCGTGATCAGCCATGATGGTTCGATCGACCCGGTCGGTGCGTGCGTCGGCATGAAGGGCAGCCGCGTGCAGGCGGTCGTCCAGGAAATGCATGGCGAGAAGATCGACATCATCCCCTGGTCGGAAGATCTCGCTACCTTCGTCGTCAATGCGCTGCAGCCGGCCCAGGTCGCCCGCGTCGTCATCGACGAGGAGGAGGAACGGATCGAGGTTGTCGTTCCTGACGACCAGCTTTCGCTCGCCATCGGCCGCCGCGGCCAGAATGTCCGTCTCGCCTCGCAGCTGACGGGCTCCGCGATCGACATCATGACCGAGGACGAAGCGAACGAAAAGCGCCAGAACGAATTCATGCAGCGCTCCGACATGTTCCAGACCGAACTCGACGTCGATGAAACGCTTTCGCAGCTGCTGGTCGCCGAAGGCTTTAGCGAGCTTGAGGAAGTCGCCTATGTCGATCCGTCCGAAATCGCGGTCATCGAAGGCCTCGACGAGGACATCGCCGGCGAGCTTCAGACACGCGCCGTGGAAGCACTCGAAAAGCGCGAGGAAGCCGCCCGCGAACGTCGCCGCGAACTCGGCGTCGAAGACGCCCTGGTCGACATGCCCTATCTCACCGAGGCGATGCTCGTGACCTTGGGCGAAGCCGGCATCAAGACACTCGACGATCTCGCCGACCTGGCGACCGACGAGCTGATCGAGAAGCGTCGCGCCGAACCGCGCCGCCGCGATCAGGCCGCCCCTGCCCGCCCACAGCCCAAGGGCGGCGTGCTCGGCATGTACGGTTTCAGCGAAGAACAGGGCAACGAGATCATCATGGCCGCTCGTGCACACTGGTTCGAGGACGAAGACGAACCGGCGCCCGCCAAAACCGCGGAATCCGAGGAGGACGCGGCTGCGGATGGCGACAAATGAGCAACTCGACGGCCTGAAGCCGACAAAGCGCCCAAGACATAGCAAGGCGCAGGAACCGGAAAGAAAATGCATCCTTTCCGGAGGCGTTGCTTCGCGTGATGCGCTGATCCGCCTGGCGCTCGCGCCGGACGGCCAGATACTGCCCGATGTGCGGGCAAAGGCTCCGGGGCGGGGCGCATGGATATCGCCGGATCGTGCCGCGTTCGACGCCGCACTGGCCAAGGGCAAGTTGAAAGGTGCGCTCGCGCGCGCCTTCAAGACCGGCGAATTTACGGTCGCGCCCGATCTCGGCGATCAGATCGAAGGCGCGCTCGAACGCAACGCGCTCGACCGGCTGGGGCTGGAAACGCGCGGCGGCGCCGTTCTGAGCGGATCGGAGAAGATCCGCGAGGCGGCCCGAGCCGGCAAGGTTTCGTTGCTGCTTCATGCCGCAGATGCCGCCGAGGACGGTTGCAGGAAGCTGGATCAGGCCTGGCGGGTGGGCAATGAGGCCGAAGGAAGCGATTTGCGGGGGTTGGCACTCCCGGCAGGGCGCACCATATTGTCGGAGGCGCTGGGCCGCGAAAATGTGGTGCATATCGCGGTTGTGGACGAACGGGCCGCAAAGCGTGTATCAGGCGCGATCTCGCGCTGGATGGAGTTTTCGGGACCGACTGGCAGGACCGATCCTTGCGGACGCGAACCGCAGGGCCAAAACAGCAGTGAGCTAAAAGACAAAGGGCAGTAATGAGCGACGACACGAAGAAAACACTGGGCGCACGCACTCTCGGCGTGAAACGTACCGTCGAGGGAAAGGTGCAGCAGCAGTTCAGCCATGGCCGCAAGAATACGGTCGTGGTCGAGCGCAAAAAGCGCCGCGTGCTTACCAAGCCCGGCGAAACCGCTGCCCCTGCACCCGTAGAAGAAGAGGCCGTAGCACCGCCGCCTCCGCCTGCCGCCAAGGCCGCGCCCAAGCCGACTCCCAAGACAAGCGAGGCCGATCAAACGCTGAGCCGCAAGGAAAAGCAGGAAAAGCTTCTCCGCGAGGCCGAAGAGGCACGCCTTGCTCAGCTCGAGGACCAGAGCCGCCGCGAGGAAGAAGCGAAAAAGCAGGCGACCGAGGAAGAAGCCCGGCGCGCTGAAGACAATCGCAACGCCGAGAAAAAGTCCAGCAAGGCAGAGGAAAAGGCCCCCGAGGCCGTTGCCGAAGTGGAAGCAGAAGCAGAAGGCGATTCCGACGCCGCCAGTGGCCCGGAGCTCGATCCGGACAAGCCTGCGCCGCGCAGCTTTACACCCGTCGCCAAGCCCAAACGGCCCGACAAGAAGAAGGACGATGGCGGCCGCCCGTCCAAGCGCGACGACCGCAAGGAACGATCAAAGCTTACCGTCAACCGCGCCCTGCGCGATGGCGAAGGCGGCGTCCGCTCACGCTCGCTCGCAGCGCTGAAGCGCGCCCGCGAGAAGGAAAAGGAAAAACGCGCCCATGCCGATGACGGCCCGCAGGTCAAAAAGGCCCGCGACGTTATCGTCCCCGAAGCGATCACCGTCGGCGAACTCGCCAAGCGGATGGACGAAAAGGGCGCAGATCTCGTCAAGTCGCTGTTCAAGATGGGCATGGCGGTTACCGTCAACCAGACGGTTGATCAGGACACGGCCGAGCTGCTGGTCACCGAATTCGGCCACAACATCCAGCGCGTATCCGAAGGCGATGTCGAAATCGGCATCCAGGGCGAAGAGGACAATGACGCGGACCTGAAGTCGCGTCCGCCGGTCGTCACGATCATGGGCCATGTCGATCACGGCAAGACGAGCCTGCTCGATGCGCTGCGCGGCACCGATGTCGTCGCCGGCGAAGCGGGCGGTATCACCCAGCATATCGGCGCCTATCAGGTGAAAACCAAGGACGGGACCGAGATCACTTTCCTCGACACCCCCGGCCATGAAGCCTTTACCGCAATGCGCGCCCGCGGCGCCAACGTCACCGATATCGTCATCATCGTCGTTGCGGCGAATGACGGAATCATGCCGCAGACGATCGAAGCCATCAATCACACCAAGGCCGCCGGCGTGCCGATGATCATCGCGATCAACAAGATGGATGCCGGAGGCGCCGACGCGAAAAATGTACGCGCACGCCTGCTCGAACATGAGGTGATCGTCGAGGAAATGTCCGGCGATGTTCAGGATGTCGAAGTCTCGGCGCTCAAGAAGACCGGTCTCGACGATCTGATGGAGAAAATCACGCTCCAGGCCGAACTGCTGGAACTCAAGGCCAATCCCGAACGCGCCGCCGAAGGCACGGTTATCGAGGCGAAACTCGACAAGGGCCGTGGCCCGGTCGCGACAATCCTCATCAGCCGCGGTACACTCAAGACCGGCGACATCTTCGTCGTCGGCGCCGAAAGCGGCAAGGTTCGCGCGATGGTCAACGACAAGGGCGAGCAGGTGAAGGAAGCCGGCCCGTCGGTTCCCGTCGAGGTGCTCGGCCTGTCCGGCGTGCCTGGCGCCGGCGATCCGCTGACCGTGGTGCCCGATGAGGCCCGCGCCCGCGAAGTCGCCGAATATCGCGCCGATGTTCTTCAGCGCGCCCGCACGACCCAGACGCCGACCAGCGTCGAAAACATGTTCTCGGCGATGGCCGAAGAGCAGGCGATCGAATATCCGGTGGTGATCAAGGGCGATACCCAGGGTTCGGTCGAAGCGATCATCGGCAGCCTCGAAAAGATCTCGACCGACGATATCCGCGTCCGTGTGCTCCATTCGGGCGTCGGCGGCATCACCGAAAGCGATGTCACCCTTGCCTCGGCATCGAAGGTGCCGATTATCGGTTTCCACGTTCGCGGCAATGCCAAGGCCCGCGAAGTCGCCCAGCGCGACGGCGTCGAGATGCGGTACTATGACGTGATCTACGACCTGATCGACGAAGTGAAGGCGGAGATGGCGGGCGAGCTCGGCCCCGAGCGGATCGAGAATGTCGTCGGCCGCGCCGATATCAAGGAAGTCTTCTCTGCCGGCAAGCACGGCAAGGCGGCCGGCCTTCTGGTTACCGAAGGCTATATCCGCCAGGCGCTCAACGCCCGCGTGATGCGCGACGACGTCATCATCTACAACGGCCAGATTGCCTCGCTGCGGCGCTTCAAGGACGATGTTCCGGAAGTCCGTGCCGGTCTTGAATGCGGCATCACGCTTGAGAACACGACCGACATCAAGGCCGGTGATATCGTCGAGACGTTCGACGTCGAACTGCGCGAACGGACGCTCTAGCCGGTCTCGGCACACAAACCGCGTTGTAGCCGTGGGTCTTTGCACCTATTCTCGATTCTCCACATCAAGGGAGAGTCGAGATGGGTGACAAAAAGGTTCCCGACAAAGGGTCGGAAAAGGGCGGCAAGCCGACCGACAAGGGCGGGTATGACAAGAAACCCGTCGACAAAGGCGGCAAGAAATAGCCGGCGCCCGGCGGCGCAGGCCTGACCGGGGATACACGAAGATACGCCGATGAAGACCGACGAGACCCAATCCGTCCGCCTGCTGCGCGTCGGCGAACGTGTCCGGCACGTTTTGTCCGAAATCCTGGCGCGCGGCGACGTGCATGACGAGGTGCTCGCCAGCCATATGGTGAGCGTCACAGAGGTGCGCATGTCGCCGGACCTTCGCCACGCCACCGTCTATGTGAAACCCCTTCTTGGCAGCGACGAGGCCGAGGTTCTGGCGGCGCTGAAGGAGAATGTCCGCTATCTGCGCGGCGAGGTCGCCAAGCGCGTGAACACCAAATATGCGGCCAACCTGAAATTCCTGCTCGACGAGAGTTTCGACGAAGGCGGCAAGATCGACTCCTTGCTCCGCGAACCCAAAGTCGCGCAGGATCTGGGCGAGGAAGAATCAAAGGGCTAAGCCCGTGATGCTACGCCGCTAGCAGTAGAATTCGTACCAGACGCTCTTTTCCTTCCGGTGCGCTGTACGTTCGTAAAGCTTGCGCGCTGGCTTGTTGTCCTTCTCGGCGACCAGCCAGAATTCGGCGATTCCGCGCCGTTTCCCTTCCGCGCCGACGGCTTCGAGCAAGGCGGAACCAATGCCCCGCCGCCGCCACGGCTTGGCGACGTCGATTTCCTCGACATAGATTTCCGCAGGCTTGTCCGGGAAGAAGAAGACATAGGCAAGCGCCTTGCCGATCGCCCGGCCATCGGCCTCTGCAACGATCAGGAACTGGTTGGGATTGGCAAGGCAGGCGGCGACGAAATCAGCCTTCACCTTGCCGTCGAACACGCCTTTTTCCGCCGCGTCGAGCAACGCTGCATTGTCGCGCGTGATGAGATGATAGCCGATCGCTTCCATCGCCTTTTCTCCAATCGCTTCAGCCGCCGTTCAGCCCTTTTTGCCTATAGCGCATATGGGAGAAGACACATGAAAAACGCACTTGCCATCCTTTCCATGGCCGGTTTGACGCTGGGCGCTGCGCCCGCGCTTGCCGATCACCATGAAGGCGCCGAACCCGAACAGGCGCGCATTCCCTTCGCGGACAGCCACGGCATTCGTAACTGGCGCGCCGAAGACGGCGAAGAGGCAATCCTGATCGAAGGCCGGGGCGGCCAATGGTATCGCGCCGAATTCATGCGGCGTTGCATCGGCCTGAACTTCTCGAACGCCGTAGGTTTCGAAACCCGCGGCGCGGGCAGTTTCGACCGGTTCAGTGTGGTACGCACACGCGACGACCGCTGCCATGTGCAAAGCCTGTACGAGATCCCTGATCCCGACGCGACGATCGAGACGGAAACCGAGGCCGAACAAGGCCACGAACACCACTAGATTCGGACACAATCCGCCGCCATAGACCAGCGTCATGGCAGTTGATGCGGCACGACTCACGACGACTTTAAGCGATGGCGCGGTAACGCTGGTGCCGTTCGAAGACCGTTACCGCGAAGGGCTGCGCGCGGCCTGCGCCGCCGATACCGAGATCTGGAACATCTACCCCTTCTCGATGATCGGCGAGCATTTCGATACCGCGCTCGAACGCGTCCTGGCCTTTCACCGCGCCGATAGCTGGGTGCCGATGATCGCGCTCAGCGGCGAAGACGTCGTCGGCATGTCGAGCTATATCGGCCCCGACGCAACCAACGGCGTGGTCGAAATCGGCGGCACCTATATCGTGCCAACGCGGCGCGGCACCGGCTATAACGACACCATGAAGCGGCTGATGATAGATCACGCGCTGGACTGCGGCTTCACGCGCATCGAATTCCGCGTCGATACCCGCAACACGCGCTCGATGGCCGCCGTGCTGAAACTCGGCGCGACGCATGAAGGCACGATCCGCAAAAACCGTATCACCTGGACCGGCTATGTTCGCGATACGGCCATTTTCGGTCTATTGGCGAACGAATGGACGAAAGCCTCGTAAAACCCGCCCTTCATGGCTGGTTCGTGATCGACAAGCCGGTCGGAATCGGTTCGACGCCCTGCGTGTCGGCGGTCAAGCGCGCGCTGCGCGAGGGCGGCTATGCGAAAATGAAAGTCGGCCATGGCGGGACGCTCGATCCGCTGGCATCCGGCGTCCTTCCGATCGCCATCGGCGAGGCCACGAAATTGGCTGGACGGATGCTCGACAGCAACAAGATCTACGAATTCACGGTTCGCTTCGGCGAGGAAACAGAGACGCTAGACGCAGAAGGGGAGGTTACGGAGACCTCTGACATCCGCCCCACCTTCGCCGAGATCGAGGCGGTGCTGCCGCGCTTCACGGGCACCATAGATCAGATTCCGCCCAAATATTCAGCGCTCAAGATCGACGGCAAGCCCGCTTACGCCCGCGCTCGCGCCGGCGAGGAGCTGGCCCTCGAAACTCGGCAGGTGAAGATCTACGATCTTTCCCTCGAAAACCCAGCGAAATCGGGCGACAGGCTTGGCGAAATCACCCTCACCGCGCATGTTTCCAAAGGCACCTATGTCCGATCGCTCGCGCGCGATATCGCGCGCGCACTTGATACCCGCGGAACGGTCACCATGTTGCACCGAATCAAGGCGGGCCCCTTCACCCTGGAGGGCGCGATTTCGCTAGACAAACTTGCCGAAATCGCTAAGGAGCAGCGCCTTGAACAGGCACTCTTGCCATTGACGGCAGGGCTGGACGACATCCCGGCTCTTACCGTCGCTCCCGATCAGGCAAGGCAGCTCCAGCAGGGGCAGCGAGTGATCGGGGTTTCCGCCACTGCCGGGCTCTATCTTGCAACCGACCAGTCTGTTCCGGTTGCGCTCGTCGAATCCGACGGGATCGAGCTGAAAGTTGTGCGCGGCTTCAACCTCTAAAGGCGCTTGTTGGCGCCGGACATGAAAGGAATGACACGATGTCGATTACAGCCGAGCGCAAAACTGCGCTGATCAAGGAACATGCCCGCGAAGAGGGCGATACCGGTTCTCCGGAAGTTCAGGTCGCGATCCTCACCGAACGGATCGTCAACCTGACCGAGCATTTCAAAGGCCACCACAAGGACCATCATTCGCGCCGCGGGCTGCTGATGCTGGTCAACAAGCGCCGCACCCTCCTCGCCTATCTGCGAGGCAAGGATGAAGGCCGCTACCAGGATCTCATCAAGACGCTCGGACTTCGCAAGTAACACGGGAAACGGCCCCTTCATCGGGGCCGTTTTCGCATATGGACTTCGCGCAATGCGGCGCGGGGCCATCGAAACGGGGCGCGAATGCCCCATCACCGAAGCGGGCCGGTCTTGCCCCGCAGATAGGCCATCGGTCGCATAGGGCGGTCGGTTGGAAGAAAGAAGAAACGTAATGTTTGATATCAAAAAAGTCGAAATCGAATGGGGCGGCGAAACGCTGAGCCTCGAAACGGGCCGTGTGGCCCGCCAAGCCGACGGCGCCGTGATGGCCCAGCTGGGCGATACCGTGGTGCTGTGCGCAGTCACCGCCGCCAAATCGGTGCGCGAAGGGCAGGATTTTTTCCCGCTCACCGTGCATTATCAGGAAAAATATTCGGCCGCCGGACGGATTCCGGGCGGCTTTTTCAAGCGCGAAGCGCGCGCTACCGACAAGGAAACGCTGACCTGCCGTCTTATCGACCGTCCGGTCCGCCCGCTGTTTCCTGAGGGTTTCTACAACGAGATCAACGTGATCTGCCAGGTTCTGAGCTATGATGGCGTCAACGAGCCGGACATCCTTGCGATGGTTGCGGCTTCCGCTGCGCTGACCCTTTCCGGCCTGCCCTTCATGGGTCCGATCGCCGCTGCGCGCGTCGGCTACAAAGACGGCGAATATCAGCTGAACCCGAGCATGGAAGAAGTCGCCGAAGGCGAACTCGATCTTGTTGTCGCCGGTACACACAACGCCGTTCTGATGGTGGAATCGGAAGCCAAGGAACTTCCCGAGGACGTCATGCTCGGTGCTGTCATGTTCGCGCATGAAGAGTCGAGGAAAGTCATCGAAGCGATCATCGATCTCGCCGAGCAGGCCGCCAAGGAACCTTGGGACCTTGCCGCTGCCGATGATCAGGACGGCATGAAAGATCAGCTCAAAAAGCTGGTCGGCAAGGATATTGCCGCTGCATACAAGCTCACCGACAAGTCGGAACGCTCGAACGCACTCAACGAAGCCCGCGCCAAAGCGAAAGAGGCTTTCGCCGAAGAAGACGGCCAGACGCAGATGACAGCCGGTAAGGTCGTCAAGAAACTCGAGGCCGAAATCGTTCGCGGCGCGATCATCAAGGACGGCAGCCGTATCGACGGGCGCAAGCTCGACGAGGTTCGCCCGATCGAAGCGATGGTGCATTTCCTGCCTCGTACGCACGGTTCGGCGCTGTTCACCCGCGGCGAAACCCAGGCGATCGTCACGACGACGCTCGGCACGAAAGACGCAGAACAGATGATCGACGGGCTGAGCGGCCTCTCCTATTCGCCGTTCATGCTGCACTATAACTTCCCGCCCTATTCGGTCGGCGAAGTGGGCCGTTTCGGCTTTACCAGCCGCCGCGAGACCGGCCATGGCAAGCTCGCCTGGCGCGCTCTGCATCCGGTCCTGCCGACGACGGAAGAATTTCCGTATACGATCCGAATCCTCTCCGACATCACCGAATCCAATGGCTCTTCGTCGATGGCAACGGTCTGCGGCGGCAGCCTCGCGATGATGGATGCAGGCGTTCCGCTCAAGCGTCCGGTTTCGGGCATCGCCATGGGCCTCATCAAGGAAGGCGACGATTTCGCCGTCCTCTCCGACATTCTCGGCGATGAGGATCATCTCGGCGATATGGACTTCAAGGTCGCGGGCACCAGCGAAGGCATCACCTCGCTTCAGATGGACATCAAGATCGCCGGTATCACCGAAGAGATCATGAAGGTCGCTCTGGAGCAGGCCAATAGCGGCCGCGCGCACATCCTCGGCGAAATGGCCAAGGCGCTCGACACCACGCGCACCGAACTTTCGGACTTTGCGCCGCGTATCGAGACGATGGAAATTCCGAAGGACAAGATCCGCGACGTTATCGGGACGGGCGGCAAGGTCATCCGCGAAATCGTTGCGGAGACCGGCGCCAAGGTCGATATCGACGACGAGGGCCTCATCAAGCTCAGCTCGTCCGACGTAAACGAGATCGCGGCCGCCAGGGCCTGGATCATCGGCATCGTCGCCGAGCCCGAAGTTGGTGCGATCTATGACGGCAAGGTCGTCAACATCGTCGATTTCGGCGCTTTCGTGAACTTCATGGGTCAGAAGGACGGCCTGGTTCACGTTTCCGAGATCAACAATGAGCGCGTCGAAAAGGTGACCGACGTCCTGTCCGAAGGCCAGGAAGTGAAGGTCAAGGTTCTCGAGATCGACGGGCGCGGTAAAGTCCGCCTGTCGATGCGCGTTGTCGATCAGGAAACCGGCGAAGAACTGGAAGACTCGCGTCCTCCGCGCGAACCGCGCGGCGGCGGCGGTGATCGCGGCGGCCGTGGCCGTGGCGGCGGTGGTGGCGGCGCCGGTGGCGGGCGTGGTCGTGGCCCGCGGCGTGACCGCGGCGAATCGAAGGACGCAGGCGAAGCCGAAGGCGGCGAACTGCCCGAGTTCATCACCAAGGACTAAAATTCGACCGAAAACTGCGAAAAGGGGGGTGGCGTTGGCTGCCCCCTTTTTCCGTTACGGTTCCGATGCTAAGTCAGCTTATCTGACTCTGCTATCGGGGGAGCAGCAGGGCCGTCGTCGAACGGACCACGCCAATGCGCGAAATATTCGAGCGGATGCGCACTGCTCAGGATCGACAGGAGCTCTGGGAGGGCTTCGTCGATTATTTCCATGCCTATGGCGTGCGGACGCTGTGCGCCATGCACATCCCGCCACCCGGCGCGCCCGACGGCAACCGGCGCATCATTGATGCCTGCGGCTTTCTCGAACCCATGATCGAAGCCTATGTCGCCGATGGACTGTGGGAACGCGATCCGATCCGCAAACAGGTGCAAATCCACCCTGCCCCGTTCTTCTGGTCGGAAATTGGCGAATTGCGCAAACTGAATGAGGGCGAAAGGGCGTTTCTCGCAGAGTGCGCAGCGCGTGGTGGTGGCGAAGGTTTGGCGATACCGGTTTTCGGCCCGCACGGTCGCAACGGCTATATCAGCATCGCGCTCGAACCCGATCGTTCACATTTCAGCGATGCGGTTCTCAAGGAGTTTCAGGCCGTCGCGCAGATGGCCCATCAGCGCTTTTGCGAATTGCTGGACCCCGAACTGATCGAGCCGGTATCGCTATCGCCCCGGGAAACCGAAATCCTGGAATGGGTCGCGCGCGGCAAGAGCAACACCGTGATCGGCGAGATTCTCGCAATATCGCCCAACACCGTCGATACGCATATACGGCGAATTTATCACAAACTGGACGTGTCCGACCGCACGGTCGCGGCGCTCAGAGGGATAGGGTGTGGAATGATCGTGCTTTAGAAATGCCAGCCAAACAGGGAATCATGCGCGGGTTTTTCGATGAGATCAGCGCCGCGACAGTCAGGCAGGCCGTGTGGGAGGCATTGGTCGGCTATTTCCATCGGCGTGGTATCGACAAAATCTATGCCATCCACTTCCCGCCTCCCGGCGCGCCGGACGGCGAACTCCGGATCGCCCAATCTTCCGGCTATCCCGAAGATCTGGTCCTTCGCTATTTATCGACCGACCTGTGGGACAACGACGCCGTGCCCCGCTACGCGCGTGGCCACCCCATGCCCTTTTTCTGGTTCGACGTTCAAAAAGAGATATCCCTTACCAGCGAACAGAAGGCCGCAATCTCCGAGTTCGCTTCACGGGGAATCCGAAACGGCCTGGCCATACCGGTGTTCGGCCCCAATGGCCGCAACGGTTGTGTCAGCGTCGCGATCGAAGATGGCCGGGCAAAGTTCTCGGATTCGGAAATCGCCGAATATCAGGCGGTATCGCAGATTGCCCATCAGCGGTTTTGCGAACTGCTCGATCAACACCAGACCGAACTCGTGACGCTGTCGCCCCGCGAAGCCGAGATCCTGACCTGGGTCGCACGCGGCAAGAGTAACGGCGTAATCGGCGAGATCCTCGGAATATCGCCCAATACCGTCGATACCCATTTGCGGCGCATCTACGAAAAGCTCGACGTTTCCGACCGGACGACCGCCGCGATCCGCGGCATCGGATGCGGCCTTATTCGCCCTTAGAGTCTGTCCTGTTTAGACTGAAGCATATCCAGAGTTTCTGAGATAATTTGCACATTCGTGTGGCGGGAAGGCGTCGAGGAGCGAGCCGATGCGCTGCCATGTTGCCTCGACGGTTCGTTCGGCA
>Ga0214472_10003491_pt1 | contig 16617 bp, 20 predicted proteins | sample RVTome_6_FD_207662 | JGI IMG/M metagenome (GOLD analysis project Ga0214472, IMG submission 207662) | Soil microbial communities from uranium-contaminated site in the Upper Colorado River Basin, Wyoming, United States - RVT140D175 | ecosystem: Environmental > Terrestrial > Soil > Contaminated >... | reverse complement strand
CGCGCAAAGAGGACGAGAGCATCATGCCGGTCACCATCGAGCTGGTGCGCGCGGGCGCGTCGATGGGCGAGATCGTCGAGCGGCTGAAGACGCTGTGGGGCACCTACCGCGAGACGCCGGTCTTCTAGCGCGATGATCGTCCTGCCTTATCTGCAACAGGAGCCGCGAATAGCAAGCGGCGTCACGGCACACGCGTCCGCCGCCGTCATCGGCCGCACCGAGCTCAAGTCGGGTTGCACGCTGGGCGAGCTCACGCTCGTGCGGGCCGATGGAGAGGATGTGCGCATCGGCGCAGATTGCTGGTTTGGCGAGGCGAGCACCGTGCACATCGCCGACCGCGTTTTCCCGGCCGTCATTGGCTCGCACGTCACCGTGGGACGTTACGGGCTCGTGCACGCCTGCACGGTCGCGGACGATTGCGTCATTGGCGAGCATGCGGCGGTGATGGACGGTTCGGTCGTCGGGCCCGGTGCGGTGATTGCGGCGGAAAGCATCGTGCCGCCGGGAAAGAGGCTAGAAGGAGGCTGGCTCTATGCCGGCACGCCCGCGCGTCCCGTGGAGCGGGTAACACCTCAGCTGCTCAAGGACCTGCATGAAGCCATTCGCCGCGGCGGGGGTACGGCCGTCCCGCATGTCGTGGCCACGGCGCGCGCTCCCCGGCTGCGCAACGAACCGGGAACAGGTGCCAACCAGCCCTTCGGACCGGGGGTCTACGTTGCCCCTACTGCCAGCATCGCAGGCCACGTCGTACTTGGTCCGCGATCAAGCGTCTGGTTCGGCGTCGAGATACATGCAGGCGAAGCGAGCGTCGAGATCGGTGAGGAAACCAATGTGCAGGACAACTCGCGCCTGTATGGCGGTAAGGCAGGCGAAGACCTCCGTATCGGTCCGCGTGTGCTGATCGGACATAACGTGCGCATCTTTCCCAGCGCTATCGAAGAAGGCGCAATCATCGGCATGGGAGCCGTCATCGGCGAAGGAACGGTCGTAAGGGCGGGTGCCTGCGTAGCGGCGGGCTCGATCACCCAACCTGGTACGGAGGTCGCCGCCGGTCAGGTGTGGTCCGGCCGGCCGGCCCGGGCGGCCAGAGCGCTGTCCGACCGAAATCGCCAGGATTTTGCGCGGGCGGTGGAGGTCTACGTCGAGTACGCGGCGAATTACCTAGTTTGCGGCACGCAAGCCCGGCGCGCCGCCGGCGCGGTATGAGGAGGCCTACCAATCCCCTAGAGATGTGAATTCGCGGCCGCCGAGCGGTGCCAAAGCGCGCGGCGCCAACGGTAACCGATGGCGATCGTCGCCCATAGGCCGAGGCCGGCGTAGATCAGCGTGGTGGCGGCATAGCCGAAGCTCGCGATGATCGGCCCCGCCGCGAGCAGCCCGAGCGGCAGTCCCCAGATGGCGAGCATCCGGATTCCCATCACGCGGCCGCGCATCTCCTCGCTCGAGGCGCGCAACATGACCGCGGCCAGCGGCGTGAGGCAGAAGCTCTGCACGAATCCCGCGAAGAAGAGCAGCGTGAGCCCCACGCCGACGGACTGAATCTGCCCGAACAGGATGATCGCCACGAACCAGAACGCGCCGCTCAGGAGCATGACCCGTGCGGCCCGCAGCGGCACGCGGTTCGCGCTTACCACCAGCGAGCCGGCCAGCGCGCCGGTGGCGAACGCCCCGGCAAGATAGCCCAGGCCCGATTGGCCGATTCCATAGACGTCCTTGGCGACGTAGGGCAGCAGGCCAAGGAAGAAGGGGTAGGCGAGCAGGTTGACGAGGAACGCCATGCTGAAGGCGCCCAACAGATCGGGCTTTTCCCAGACATAGTGCACGCCCTGCTTCAGGCCGGCGAAGAGCTTGTCCGCCTCCGCCTTGCCTCTTGCAGCCCATGGGGATGAACCCGCGACGCCGAGCGAAAGCAGGAACGCGGCGACGTAGACCGCGGTAACCCCGACGTACGCCGGGCCCATGCCGATGAGCGCCACGCCGCCCGTGCCGGCGAGCGCGCCCGCGATCCTCGCCGTGTCGGAGGTAGTGCGCGAGATGCCGAGCGCGCTCATCAGCATCTCGGCGCGCATGGTTTGCCCGACCAGCACGTGCCGCATCGCCATGTCGGAGGGCCGCATCAGCCCGGCGACCGCCGCTATCACGAGCACGTGCCACGGCGCGAGCAGCTCGGTCAGCGTCAGCACCGCCAGCACCGCCGCGAGCAGCGCGTACGCGCCGCGCGTGACGCAGAGCAGGGTGCGAACGCCGATGCGGTCCCCCGCGATGCCGAAGAACGGCGAGAACAGAGACCCAAGCCAGGCGAGCGCGCCGACCACCACGAGCAGCTGAACCGACCCCGTGGTGGCGAGCACGTACCAGCCGAGGATCAGCGCCTCCATCTCGAAGGCCCAGGACGTGGCGAGGTCCGCCGGCCACTGGAAGCGGAAGCTGCGGACGCGGAAGGGCGCGAGGGCGGACGCGCGCGCGGCCGGCGAAGGCGGTGTCATGGGCGGATGCTACAGGCCGCCGTCATTCCTCCTTGATGAAATCGTACTTGCCGACGCCCTGGATCAGCAGGAACCTGCACGGCGCTGTCGCAGGATTCGACACTTGGTGCGCTGTAGAGGGCGTCACGGTTGCGGATTGGCCCGCGCCCAGCTCATGACGCGCAGCCGGAGCGCGCGTCTCGATCACGACCCGGCCCTCAAGGCCGTAGTAATAGTCGGTGACTTCGCTGTGCCGGTGCCACGGGATTTTCTCGCCCGCATCGAGCGCGTACTCGCGCACCAGGACATCGGCGCCTTTCGCGACGACGTGAATACTGCGGACCTTGTAAGGCTGCGGCTTCACCCGGTTCACCCGGAATCAATCCAGGCGCAGGTCCCAGAAGGGCGAGTTGTCGCTTACCTCGAGAAGGCGCTGCACGAGCGACTCCAGCCCGCATTGCGCAAACCACCGCTGCTCGCCTTCCACGGATATCCGGTATTGCGTCGGCAGGTTGTTGAATGGGGCGAACGAGGCGATGAGATCCGTCTCCGGAAAAAGCCAGTTGGGCAGACGAGCCGCCATCAGCTCGTGCAGCCGCCGCCTGCCCTCCTCGACGGGAATGCCGAACTGCGCGGCGATCTCGGTGAAATGCGGCGCCTGGCCCCGCTCTACGAACACCGAGATGATGTAGTGGTAGGTCTCGTCCAGGTGATCCGCGGCCATCCCCGGAGTTGACGCTCCCCGGGATCAGGAGTCAAGCGCGAGGCCCGGAGGAAGCACCACCGCTCTCGTACAACCAAACGGCGTGCGGGCTGTACGTCGCGCTGCTAGCGCGCGGCCATCGCCCGCTTGCGCCCGCTCTCGCGGATGCGCGAGGCGAGCAGGTACCAGATGCCGGCGGCGATGGCGGCAATGACCGCCGATCCCACCCATCCCGCCACGGAGACCGCGGCGAGGCCCCCATGCGTCATGCGCCATCCGAGCGAAACGGCGCCGCCCGTGCCGAGCAGGATCACCACCGGCGAGACGACGCAGAGGATGGCGTCGTCCGACACGATCCACAGGTCACTGCGGTGCCGGCACGCTTCGCGCACCAGCCCGCCGATGAGTAGCATGGCGCACAGCGACGCCACCGAAATCATGGTGAACATCAGGACAGGATGCCCTTCAGCATCAACCCGGCGCCGAGGACGAACGCAGTGACGAGGACGAGGGCCAGCGTCGTGGAGCGGGCCTCGGTCTTCGTCCAGAATGTGGGAGCCTTGCCTTCCCTCGGGCTCACCACGTACAGCGTGTAGCCCGATAGGCCGATGCAGGCAATGCCGGCAAGAATGAGAACCGCACTCGTCAGGACCATGGTCAAGCCTCCTGACGCGATTCTCGGAGGCGAGAGCATTACCGTTCCATACGCATCCTGGCCCTGCGGCATAGCCGCCGCATAAACGCTTCAGTGCGGTCCGGCGAGCTGATCGGGCGTACGCAGCCGGTAGCCGACGCCGAGCTCGGTCAGCAGGTAGGCCGGCCGCGCGGGATCGGCCTCGATGCGGCTGCGGAGCTTGCGCATGAACACGCGCAGGTACTGGACGTCGTCGCGGTGCGCAGCGCCCCAGATGTCGTTCAGCAGCTGCCGGTGCGTCACTACCTTGCCTGCGTTGGTCACCAGGATCTGCAGCAGCCGGTACTGCTTGGGCGAGAGCCGCACCTGCGCGCCGCTCACGCGCACCACGCGGCGCACGAGGTCCACTTCCAGCGCACCGACGCGAAACACCGGCTCGGGCGTCTCGCTCTCGATCCTGCGGCGCAGCGCCGCGCGCACGCGCGCGAGCAGCTCGGGCATGCCGAAGGGCTTCACCACGTAGTCGTCGGCGCCGAGGTCGAACGCCCTGACTTTCTCGTCTTCGCGGCTGCGCACGGAGAGCACGATCACCGGGACGCGCGACCACTCGCGAAGCCGCGCGAGCACCTCGAAGCCCTCGCGGTCGGGCAGGCCCAGGTCGAGCACGACGAGCTCGGGCCGCGCGGCGACCGCGGCGCGCAGCGCGGCCTCGGCGTTCGCGGCCTCGAGCACGGCGAAGCCGTTGTGTTCCAGGCCGAGGCGCAGGAACTTGCGGATCTGCGGCTCGTCGTCGACGACGAGGACCTGCGGCATCGCGTCGCTCATGGTTCGGGCAGCCGGATCTGCACCCGGGTTCCGCGCCCGGGGCCGGCGCTCGCGAGCATCACGCTGCCGCCGTTCGCCTCGACGAAGGCGCGGCAGATCGCGAGGCCGAGGCCGCTGCCCGCCGCCGCGCCGCCTTGCTGCGGGCTGCCGCGGTAGAAGGCCTCGAAGACGCGATCGAGCTCCTCGGGGCGGATGCCGCGACCCTCGTCGGCGATTTCCAGCACCACCTGGCCGCCCGCCGGGCGCACCGTCACGCCCACTTTCGAGCCCGCGGGCGAGAACTTCGCCGCATTGTCGAGCACGTTCGCCACCGCATGCTCCATCAGGAACAGGTCGAGCCGCAGCATCGGCAGGCCCGACGGCACGTCGACGTGCAGCGTGTGGCCGGCGAGCGCCTTCTCCTTGCGCCGCAGCGCGCCGTTGATGATATCCGAGAGCTCGACCAGCTCCAGGCGCGGCGCGATCTGGCCGGAGCGCACGCGCGTCAGATCGAGCACGTTGCCGATGTGGCTGGCGAGCCGCTCGGCCTGCTCGCGGATCGCAGTCGCCAGCTCGCGACGCACGCGCGCATCGCCGTTCGGGTCCAGGCCCTCGAGCACTGTGGCCGAGCCGAGGATTGCCGAGAGCGGCGTCTGCAGGTCGTGCGACACCGAGTTGATGAGCGCCTCGCGCAGCGCCTCGCCCTGCGCCTTGAGGCGCGCATCGGCGATCTCGCGCGCCTGCCGGCGCATCCCGGACGCGAGCCGGCTGGTGAGCACCGCCGCGATGACGAACACCGCGAGGTCGGCGAGTTCCTGCGGATTGGCGACCTGGAAGCTGTGGATCGGCGAGTAGAAGAAATAGCTGCCGGCGGCGATGCTCAGGAAGGCGGCGAACAGCGACGGGCCCAGGCCCCACAGCGCCGCGCTGGTGATCACCGCGGCGACGAACAGCACCGAGACGTGCGGGAGCGGCACGAGCCGCGTCAGCGCGTGCGCGGCGAAGCCCACCACCGCCACCGCGAGCGCGCCTTTCAGGTAGGGAAGCGGGTGCAGGCGGACGCGCATTCGGGTGCGGCATGCTGCCCGCCCCGGCCGCCGCAGGTCAAGCCTCGCCGGGCTTGCGGCCTTGCTGCTTCAGCCTCGCGTCGACCTCGGCTTCCGCCGCCACCCAGTCGGCGTTGGCATCGCCGCCGACGAAGCCGCGGCGCTGCGCGATGTAGTAGGCTGCTTCCGCGACCATGCGCCAGCGCTCCTCGTGCGATACGCGGAGCAACATCCCGGCCGGCGCCGTCTTCTTCACCGCTGTCTTGCTCTTCGCCGGTGCCTTTCTCGCGGAAGTCTTTGCCGTCGTCTTTCGCGTGGCCATGGTGTTCCTCCCCGGTATCAAGGTAGGACGCGCCGGGTCGGCTTCGGTTCAATCGACGTTCTTCTCGTCCCGGTACATGACCTTGTGGCGCGTGCTCGCCACCCACTCGTCGATCTGCGCCTCGGTCATGTGGTGCGCGGGATCGAATTTGTTCCAGCTGACGATCTCGCCGAGCGTCTTCTTCCAGCGCTTGTAGGGCGCCTTCGCGGGCGGGCCGAAGCACATGATGTCGAGCACCGACAGTTCCTCGGGTACGCCGAGCAGCGGCTTCATGGCCTGCTGCGCTCTTTCCTGCCCGATCGCGGTGACCCACCAGACGTTGTAGCCCAGCGCCGCGGCCGCGAGGTGCGCGGCCATGGTCGCCGCAGCCACGCTCTGCAGCAGGATGCGCTCGGCGTTCTGCCGGTACATGCGGTCGAGCTCGGAGCCGTCGTTCAGCACCGGAAACGCCCGCACCCAGCGGAAATCGCTCGCCACGACGATCATGCCCGGCGCCGTGGCGAGCCCGCGGTAATCGGGCGTGGGGAACTTCATCTTCAGCTTCGCGCGCGCGACCTGCTCCTCGCGGAAGTACTCCATGATGCTCGTCTTGAGCCTTTGCTCGGTGACGACGATGAAATGCCAGGGCTGGGCGTTCGCCCCCGAGGGGCTGTGGCGCGCCGCCTCGAGAATCATCCCGTAATGCTCGCGCGGAACAGTGTACGAAGGGTCGAAGGCGCGCACCGTCATGCGGCTCTTCACAACCTCCATCAGCGCGTCGTAGCGGCCGCGGTCCACTGGCCTACTCGCGCACACGCGCGAGCTTCTTCACATCCGGCAGCCTGCGCAGCGCGCGCATGACGCGCGCGAGGTGCTGGCGGTTCTGCACTTCCAGCACGAACAGCATGTTGGTGAAGAACGCCCGGTCCTCCTCCATGCTGATCGAGTCGATGTTCGACCCGGCTTCCGCGATCTCGGAGGCCACCTTGGCGAGCACGCCGCGCTGGTTGGCGACCATCACCTTGATCGCGGCCTGGTACAGGCGCGAGGAGGCGGGTCCCCACTCGACGTCGATCCACTGCTCGGGCTCGTTCTTGCGCGAGCGCTCGATCGCGCCGCACTCGGCGGCGTGCACCACCAGCCCCTGGCCCTTCTTCATCGAGCCGACGATGCCGTCCCCGGGGATCGGCCGGCAGCAGGTCGCGAGCTGCACCGCCATGCCCTCGGTGCCGCGGATGACGACCTGCGCGGCCTTGCCCTTCGCCTCCGGCGGGGCCTCCGCGCGCATCACCAGGCGCCGCGCCACGACCGCCGGCAGCTGCTTGCCGAGCCCGATGTCCGCGAGCAGCTCGCGCTTGCTGCGCCCCACGGTTTCGCGGATGACGCGCTCCCAGCTCGCGTCGTCGATCTCCCCGATCGCCACGCCGTAGCCTTTCAGCGCCTGCTCGAGCAGCCGCTCGCCGAGCGCCGCCGATTCGTCGTACTGCATGGTCTTCAGGAAATGGCGGATGTTGGCGCGCGCCTTTCCCGTGCGCACGTACTGCAGCCAGGCCGGGTTCGGCTTGGCGTGGCTGGCGGTGATGATCTCCACGCGGTCGCCGTTCCGCAGCTCGGTGCGCAGCGGCACGAGCTCGCCGTTCACCTTGGCGGCGACGCAGCGGTTGCCGATGTCGGTGTGCACCTGGTAGGAGAAGTCGACGGCCGTGGCGCCGCGCGGCAGCGACAGGATCTTGCCCGCGGGCGTGAACACGTAGACCTCGTCGGGGAACAGGTCGACCTTCACGTGCTCGAGGAACTCGTGCGGGTCGCCCGACTGGTTCTGGAGCTCGAGCAGCGACTGCAGCCACTGGTGGGTCTTCTTCTGCAGCTCCGACAGCGACACCGTGTCGTCCTTGTACATCCAGTGCGAGGCGACCCCGGCTTCGGCGAGGTGATGCATCTGCTCGGTGCGGATCTGCACTTCCATCGGTACGCCGTAGGGGCCGATGAGCGCCGTGTGCAGCGACTGGTAGCCGTTCGCCTTGGGAATGGCGATGTAGTCCTTGAACTTGCCGGGCACCGGCTTGTAGAGCGCGTGCAGCGTGCCGAGCGCGAGGTAGCAGGTGGCCACGTCCTTCACCACCACGCGCAGGCCATAAATGTCGTGCACCTCGGAAAAGGACAGGTGCTTCTCGATCATCTTGCGGTAGATGGAGTAGAGGTGCTTCTCGCGCCCGCTCACCGCGGCGGCGATGCCCGCCTCGGCGAGCTTCGACTTCACCGCCGACTCGATCTTGCCCACCACCTCGCGGCGGTTGCCGCGCGCCGACTTCGTCGCCTTGGCGAGCGTGCGGTAGCGGAGCGGGTACAGGTGCGCGAAGGCGAGCTCCTGCAGCTCGTGGAACAGGGTGTTGAGGCCCAGGCGATTGGCGATCGGCGCATAGATCTCCATCGTCTCGCGCGCCACGCGCCGGCGCTTCGCGGGCGGCACGGCGTCGAGCGTTCTCATGTTGTGCAGCCGGTCGGCGAGCTTGATGAGGATGACGCGCACGTCGCGCGCCATGGCGAGCAGCATCTTGCGGAAGTTCTCGGCCTGCGCGTCCTCGGCCGACTGGAACTCGATCTTGTCGAGCTTGGACAGGCCGTCGACCAGCTCCGCCACGGGCTTGCCGAAGGTGTCCGAGATCTCCGCCTTGGTGACGGAGGTGTCCTCCATCACGTCGTGCAGCAGCGCCGCCATCAGCGCCTGGCCGTCGAGGTGCCAGCCGGCCAGGATCTCGGCCACTGCGAGCGGATGCGAGATGTAGGGATCGCCCGACTGGCGCTTCTGCCCGGCGTGCGCGGCTTCCGAAAAGCGGTACGCGTCCGCAACGCGCGCGATGTCCGCCTTCTTCAGGTAGCCGAAGCGGCTTTGGTCGAGGCTCTGTACAGCGGCCATGCGGAAAGGTTACCGCAGGCCGTGCAGCTCAGGGGGTCTGGGGCGTGGGCGCCGTCGGGTTGCGCTTGAGCACTTCGATGCCGATCTTGCCGCTGGCGATCTCGCGCAGCGCGATCACGGTGGACTTGTCGCGGTTGGGCTCCACGAGCGGCGAGGCGCCGGCGCCGAGCTGGCGCGCGCGGTAGGTCGCAGCCAAGGTCAGCATGAAACGGTTGGGAATTCGATGCAGGCAGTCGTCTACGGTAATGCGGGCCATGGTCAGGTTTCCGGTTTGAAGACTTCGGGGTGCCGCGCCAGCTGCCGGGCGATGGCCAGGCGTTCCGCGCGCACGACCGCCCGCAGGTCGAGCAGGGCGTCGTCGAAGTTATTGTTAATTATAGCGTATTTGAACTCGACGGCGTGCGACATCTCGTCCGCGGCGTTCCTCAGGCGCCGTCGGATGACGTCGTCGGCGTCCTGGGCGCGCGCGCGCAGGCGCCGCTCGAGCTCGCTCATCGACGGTGGCAGGATGAAGATGCCGATGGCATCGGGGTGCAGCCGGCGCACCTGCTCGGCGCCCTGCCAGTCGATCTCCAGCACGAGGTCGAGCCCCGTGGCGCGGGCCTGCTCGAGCACTTTTTGCGATGTGCCGTAGCGATGCCCGTGCACTTCCGCGCTCTCCACGAACTCGCCGCGCTCGAGCATCGCCTCGAAGGTGCGCAGGCCGACGAAGTGATACTCGCGCCCGTCGGCCTCCCCGGGGCGCGGCGGCCGCGTGGTGTAGGACACCGACAGCGCGACGCCGCGCTCGGCCGCGAGCAGGCCCCTGATCAGCGAGGACTTGCCGGCGCCCGAGGGCGCCGTGATGACGAACAGCAGTCCGTTCATTCGATGTTCTGCACCTGCTCGCGCACCTGCTCGATGAGCAGCTTCAGCTCCAGCGCGCAATCGGCGATTTCGCGGGTCGCCGCCTTGGAGGCGAGGGTGTTGGCCTCGCGGTTGAGCTCCTGCGCGAGGAAATCGAGGCGCCTGCCGGCCGCGCCGCCCGCGGCGAGCACGCGCTCCACCTCGGCGATGTGCGCGCCGAGGCGCTGCAGCTCCTCCTCGACGTCGGTCTTCACGGCGAACACCGCCAGCTCGGCGCGCACGCGCTCGTCGTCGGCGCTGACGAGCGCCTCGCGCAGGCGCTCGGCGAGCCGCGCCTGATAGGCGGCGTTCGCTTCCGGCACCAGCGGCGCGACCTGGGCGAGCAGCTTGCGCATCCCGGCGACGCGCCCGGCGAGGATCGAGGCGAGCTTCGCGCCCTCCCTTTCGCGCGCCGCGCACAGCTCGTCCACCGCGCGCGCCGCGAGCTCGCCGACGCGCGCGCGCAGCTCGTCGCCGTCGAGCGCGCCCTCCCGGATCACGCCGGGCCAGCGCAGGACATCGCTGGCGGACATCGGCCCGGCGTGCGGAAAGGCGCGCCGCGCCGCGGCTTCCAGCTGGCGCAGCGCCTCGAGCGCCGCCGCATCGAGCGCCTGCGCGGCGCCTGCGCCCGCCGCAAACGAGAGCCGGCAGTCCACCTTGCCGCGCGAAACGCGCGCGGCGATGGCCTCGCGCAACAGCGGCTCGAGCGCGCGCAGCTCGTCGGGAACGCGAAACTGCAGGTCGAGATAGCGCGCGTTCACCGAGCGCAGCTCGAGGCTGAGCGCGCCGCGCGGGTGCTCGGCCGAGGCGAGCGCGTAACCGGTCATGCTGCGGATCAAGGGGACGGATCGCGGGAAAGCCTGCGAATCGAAGCAGGTATCATAGGGGAGATGCCGGCCCAAGCCAACCAGCCGCTGCCGGAGGGCCGGCAGTTGCTCAACTACCGCATCCTGCGCGTACTGGCCCATGGCGGGTTTTCCTTCGTGTACCTCGCGCACGACGAGAACGAAACGCCGGTGGCGATCAAGGAATACCTGCCGGCGACGCTCGCGCTGCGCACCGGGGAAGGCGCCGTGCCCGTGGTGCCCGAGGCGCACGCGGCGGCGTTCCGCTACGGCATGAAGTGCTTCTTCGAGGAGGGCCGCGCGCTCGCCACGCTCGCGCACCCCAACGTGGTGCGCGTGCTGAATTTCTTTCGCGCCAACGAAACCGTGTACCTGGTGATGCGCTACGAGCGCGGCCGCACGCTGCAGGAGCACATCCACGCGCGCGGCGGCGTGCTGAAGGAATCGTGGATCCGCGACACCTTTACCAGCCTGCTGAACGGCCTGCGCGAAGTGCACTCCAACAAGCTCCTGCACCTGGACATCAAGCCCGGCAACGTCTATCTGCGCGGCGACGGCACGCCGCTGCTCATCGACTTCGGCGCCGCGCGCACCATGCTCGCCGGCGAGGCGCCGGTGCTGCCGCCCATGTACACGCCGGGCTTCGCCTCGCCCGAGCACCATGCCGACCGCTCGAAGCTCGGGCCGTGGAGCGACATCTACTCGGTGGGCGCGACGCTGTACGCCTGCCTCGCGGCGGAGGCGCCGCCGCCCGCCGAGGAGCGCATGGAGAAGGACCGCTATGTCTCCGCGCGGCGCGCCGGCGGCGGCAAGTTCACGCGCGAGCTGCTCGACACCGTGGACTGGTGCCTGCGCCTGAACCACCTCGAGCGCCCGCAGAGCGTATTCGCGCTGCAGAAGGCGCTCTCCGGCGAGAAGCCGCCCGCATACCGCGGTGCCACGCCCGTGCTGGAGCAGCTCAAAGGGGCGCTCGCGCGCTTCTCGCGCCGATGAAGTGCGCCATCTGCCAGGAAACGCACGTCGGCAAGCGGCCCTACAACCAGGACCGGCTCGGGCACTGGCGCACGCCCGAGGCCGTGCTGCTGGTGGTGGCCGATGGCATGGGCGGGCACGCGCACGGCGAGGTGGCGGCGGAGCTCGCCATGCGCCACATCGCGGCGGCCTTCAAGCGCGAGGCGCAGCCGCGGCTCGCGAACCCGGACCTGTTCCTGTTCCGCGCCGTGGGCCGCTCGCACGGCATGCTGCTCCGGGAGGCGCAGGCGCTGGGCCTCGCCGAATCGCCGCGCACCACGGTGGTCGCCTGCGTCGTGCAGGAGGGTCGCGCCTACTGGTCGCACGTCGGCGACTCGCGCCTGTACCTGGTGCGCAAGGGCGAAGTCCTGGTGCGCACGCGCGACCATACCCTCGTGCAGCAGCTCATCGACGAGGGCAAGCTTCGCGACGAGGACGCCGGCGCGCACCCCGAGCGCAACCGCCTGCTGCAGTGCGTGGGCGGCGCGCAGGCGCCGCGCATCATGCCGACCGCGCACGCGCGCCTGGAGCGCGACGACATCGTGCTGCTGTGCTCGGACGGCTTCTGGGGCCCGCTCAAAGAGCGCCAGATCATCGCCGGCCTGGAAAGCGGCGATATCGCGGAGGCGATCGCGCGGCTCTCGTCGCTGGCGCAGGAGCGCGCCGGCGCCGATTGCGACAACGTGTCGGCGGTGGCGCTGGCCTGGGGCGAGGACGCGCTGCCGTTCCGGGACGGCCCGCGCACGGTGCCGCTCGCCGAGATGTCCACCGAGGTGCAGGATTTCGGCGCCACCGATCCGGACTTCCTGCGCATGACGGACGACGACATCGAGCGCGCCGTCGCCGAGATCAAGGAAGCGCTCAAGCGCCAGTCACCGCGGCGATGAGGCGACTGGTTCTCGCTTCCGGCAATCCCGGCAAGCTGCGGGAGATGGCGGAGTTGCTGAGTCCGCTCGGCGTCGAGGTGCTGCCGCAGGGCGCGCTCGGCATCGCCGAGGCCGAAGAGCCGCATGACAGCTTCCTCGAGAACGCGCTCGCCAAGGCGCGGCACGCGAGCCGCGCGAGCGGCCTGCCGGCGCTCGCCGACGATTCCGGGCTCTGCGTGGACGCGCTCGGCGGCGCGCCGGGAGTGCAGTCGGCGTACTTCGCGGGCCGTGAAGGCGGTCGCGAGGAGCGCGATGCACGCAACAATGCGAAGCTCCTCGCGAGCCTCGGCGAGAACCGCAAGGCGCACTACCGCTGCGTGATAGCGCTGGTGCGGAACGCCGACGACCCCGAGCCTTTGATCGCCGAAGGCATCTGGGAAGGAGAAATCGCGCGCGCGCCGCGCGGCGCGAACGGCTTCGGCTACGATCCGCTGTTCCTCGTCGCGGAGCGTGGCCTCACCGCCGCCGAGCTCCCCGAAGTGGAAAAGAACCGCATCAGCCACCGCGCGCAGGCAGCGGCGCGGCTGCTCGCAGCCCTCAGGTGACCGACACGCCTTCGAGCAGCGCGAGCAACCCCTTCAACAGCTCGAGCGGCGACGGCGGGCAGCCCGGGATGTGCAGGTCGACCGGCACCACCGCCGAGACGCCCCCGACGACGCATGCGGCGCTGCCGGCAAACACCCCGCCGTCGCGAGCGCAGGCGCCCACCGCGACCACCCACTTCGGGTCGGGCGTCGCCTGGTAGGTGCGCTCGAGCGCTTCGCGCATGTTGTGCGTCACGGGTCCGGTCACGAGCAGCACGTCGGCGTGGCGCGGCGAAGCGACGAAGCGCAGGCCGAAGCGCTCGAGGTCGTAGAGCACGTTGCCGAGCGCGTGTATCTCGAGCTCGCAGCCGTTGCAGGAGCCCGCATCGACCTCGCGAATGGCAAGCGTGCGCCCGAGGCGCCGGCGCGCCGCCTGATTCACGCGCGACGCGAGCTCGGCGATCGCGGCGTCGTCCGGCGCGGGCGCGGCCTCGGTGAGCGGCCCGCGCACGAAATTCTTGAAGAGCAATCTGCGCATCAGAGGTCGTGGCCCGAGTACGAGCAGTTGAAGGACTTGTTGCACAGGGGAAAGTCGGCAACGATGTTGCCCTCGATCGCCGCCTCGAGCAGGGGCCACTGGAACCACGAGGGGTCGCGCAGATGGCAGCGTTCGACGCGGCCGCCGGCGCCGATCCTCACCCAGGCGAGGATGTCGCCGCGGAAGCCCTCGACGAGCGCGACGCCTTCACGCGCACCGGTCACGGATTGCGCCGCAAGCGCAACGTGGATCGGGCCGGCCGGGAGCTGCGGCAGCATGGCCTGGATCAACGCGAGGCTTTGCTCGACCTCGCGTATGCGTATCCAGACGCGCGCGTTCACGTCGCCCGCCTGGACCACCGGGACCTCGAACGGGAGCCTGTCGTAGGGCGCATAGCCCGGCGCGCGCCGCGCATCGAAATTGCGGCCCGACGCCCGCCCGACGTAGCCGCCGGCCGCGAACTGCCGCGCCAGCGCCGGCGACAGGATCCCCGTGTCGACGGTGCGATCCTTCAGCGAGGCGGTATTGTCGTACACCTCCACCAGATCGGGGAACTCCTTGCGCACGAGTGCGACCAGCGCGGACAGCAGCCGCTCGCCGTCCGCGGGCAGGTCGCGCAGCACGCCGCCGGGGATGACGCAGTCCATCATCAATCGGTGGCCGAAGCAGGCCTGCGCGGCACGCAGGACCTGCTCGCGAAGCTGGCCGCATTGCGCATGCATGATGGAGAGCGCGGCGTCGTTGCACACGGCGCCGATGTCTCCCAGGTGATTGGCGAGCCGCTCGAGCTCCGCCATCAGGGCGCGCAGCCAGACCGCGCGCGGCGCCGCCTCCAGTGCGAGCGCCGCTTCGACCGCACGGGCGTACGCCAAGGAGAATGCAACGGTGCTGTCGCCGGACACCCGCGCGGCGAGCTGCGCCGCGCGCTCGAGGGAGGCGCCGGCCATGAGCGCTTCGACGCCCTTGTGCGCGTAGCCCAGGCGGGCCTCCAGGCGCACCACGGTCTCGCCGCTTGCGGTGAAGCGGAAGTGGCCCGGCTCGATGATTCCGGCGTGCACCGGGCCCACCGGGATCTGGTGCAGGCTTTCGCCTTCGGCGGGCAGGAACGGGTAGACGCCGGAGTGGCGCAGCCACGGCCGCGTGTCGGCGAGCCCCTCGGGCTCAAGGCCGTAGAGGTCGCGCGCCGCCCGCTCCAGACGCAGCGCGGGCGGATGCAGCCGCCCGACCGAGGGGTAGCGGTTGCCTTCGCAGGCGAGGCTCAACACCGAGCATTCGTTCGACGCGCTCTGCATGACCGCCATGTGGACGAAGCCCGGCTCTCCCCAGAGCCCGAGCAGGCACAGCTCGCCCGCGTGCAGGCGTGCCGCGGCTGCCTGCCAGGCTTCGCGATCGACGATGGAACGCGACCAGTTCATCTCAGTTCAGTAACGCCGCCACGTGCTGGAACCACGCCACCAGCGCCGGCGGCAGCCAGATGCCCGCGCCGAAGACGAGCGCGAGGTGGGCGAACACCGGCACGTACGAGGCCTTCGAAGGCGTGTTGCTGCCGTAGGGCTCGCCGAATGCGAGGCCGTTCAAGCGTAACAGCAGCGCACCGAGCGCCACCAGGATGCTCAGGCCGAGCACGATCGCGAGCACCGGCTGGCGCGCGAATGTGGACGTCACGATCAGGAACTCGCTCATGAAAATCCCCATCGGCGGCAGCCCGACGATGGCGACGACGCCGAGCGTGAGGCCCCAGCCGAGCACCGGGTGGGACACGGTGAGCCCGCGGATCTCCGACATCTGCTGCGTGCCCTTGACCTGCGCGATGTGGCCCACGCAGAAGAAAATCGCCGACTTGGTGAGGCTGTGCAGCGTCATGTGCAGCAGGCCGGCGAAGTTCGCCAGCGGCCCGCCCATGCCGAACGCGAACGTGATGATGCCCATGTGCTCGATCGACGAATAGGCGAACATGCGCTTGATGTCGTGACGCCGGTACAGCATGAACGACGCGAACAGCACCGAGAGCAGCCCGAGCGAGACCATCAGCGGCCCGGGCGCCAGCGCCGCCGGGTTCGCCGACATGATGGTCTTGAAGCGCAGCACCGCGAACAGCGCCACGTTGAGCAGCAGCCCCGACAGCACCGCCGAGATCGGCGTCGGTCCTTCGGCATGCGCATCGGGCAGCCAGGCGTGCAGCGGCACCAGGCCGACCTTGGTGCCATAGCCGAGCAGGAGGAACACGAACGAGAGGTTGAGCAGCGCCGGATCGAAAGCCGAGGCTTTGTTCACGAGCACGTTCCAGGCCATCGCATCCAGCCCTTCGCCGACGACCGAGTGCGCCGCGAGGTACACCAGAATGGTTCCGAACAGCGCGAGCGCGATGCCGACGCTACCGAGGAGAAAGTACTTCCAGGCCGCCTCGAGCGCCGCCGGCGTGCGATAAATCCCGACCATCAGCACCGTGGTGAGCGTCGCCAGCTCGACTGCGACCCACATCAGGCCCACGTTGTTGGACAGCAGCGCCAGGTTCATGCCGAACATGAGCGCCTGATACATCGCGTGGTAGAAGCGCAGGTAGGCCGGGGTGAGGCGCCCGGTCTCCAGCTCGTGCGCGATGTAGCTGCTGCTGAACACGCTCGTCGTGAAACCGACAAACGTGCTGAGCACGATGAACACGATATTCAGGTCGTCTACGATGAGGTAGCGGCCGGGAGACGGGCGTTCCACGAAGAGCACGGCCGCCGACACGAAGGTCAGGAACGCCGCCAGCGCATTGAGCCGCGCCGCCGTCCGGTCGTCGGGCAGCAGGGCCAGGACGGCCGCGCTGGCCACGGGGATGATCAGCACGGCGCCCAGGAAGAATGAGCCGGGTTCCGTCATGGCCGCCCGCCGCGGTGCTCGTGCAAGGCGTGAATGTCGACCGTGTCGAAGCGCTCGCGAATGCGGAACAGGAAGACGCCGATCACGATCAGGGCGATCAGGATCGAGAACGCGACGCTGATCTCCACCACCAGCGGCATCCCCTTGGCGCCG
>Ga0214472_10003490_pt1 | contig 16619 bp, 13 predicted proteins | sample RVTome_6_FD_207662 | JGI IMG/M metagenome (GOLD analysis project Ga0214472, IMG submission 207662) | Soil microbial communities from uranium-contaminated site in the Upper Colorado River Basin, Wyoming, United States - RVT140D175 | ecosystem: Environmental > Terrestrial > Soil > Contaminated >... | reverse complement strand
GCAACCCTTCCAGGCTGCGGCCTTTTTCACCGCGACGGACGCCGATCAGAGTTCTTCGGCATGCTGCGACAGATAACTCGCGACGCCGCTCGGGTCGGCCTTCATGCCGGCCTTGCCCTTGTTCCAGCCGGCCGGGCAGACTTCGCCATGCTCTTCGGTGAACTGCAGCGCGTCGACCATGCGCAGCATCTCGTCGACGTTGCGGCCGAGCGGCAGGTCGTTCACGACCTGGTGACGCACGACGCCCGCCTTGTCGATCAGGAAGGAGCCGCGGAACGCAACGCCACCCTCGGATTCGACATCGTACGCGCGGCAGATTTCGTGCTTGACGTCGGCGACCATCGCGTACTGCACCTGCCCGATGCCGCCGTTGTTCACCGGCGTGTTCTTCCACGCGAGGTGCGTGAACTGGCTGTCGATCGAAACACTCAGCACTTCGACGCCGCGCTTCTTGAATTCGTCGAGACGGTGGTCGAACGCGATCAGTTCGGACGGGCAGACGAAGGTGAAGTCCAGCGGGTAGAAGAAGACGACCGCGTACTTGCCGTTCGTAAACTCCGAGAACGTGATGTCCTTGATTTCGTTGTTACCAAACACCGCCGTCGCGGTGAAGTCCGGGGCCTGCTTGCCTACGAGAACAGCCATTTCATCTCTCCTTTGTGGTTCGAATTAGTGCTCAAGCATCTTGGTCCAGCGATCGGGTGCAGTCAAATTGCAATTGCAATCGTATGTTGATAGGCAGTTGCTATCGCATGCGGCGTGGTGCGCTCCCGAGTTTTTCGAAATGCCGACTTTTTCCCGTTGAATTCGTCATTTGTTAAATGTTCCTTTCCGGTTACCGTTACTTACAGCCAAAGAAGTAACGGCCGGGCGCCAGCGGCGCCCTAATGTCCCGCGAAACCTGGAAAGCGCCATGATTCAACAACTCAAGAACTCTCCCATCTGGGTACGCCTGATCCTCGCGATCGGAAGCCTCCTGGTCGCGGTCGGTACGACCCTCGTCGTATGGGTCTCCGCCGAGCAGGAACGCATGGCGATCGAGCAGTCGCACGATTTCGCCGAAAGCGTCAACCAGATGACGATGGCGGCGCTCGTCTTCATGAAGACGACGAAGACGATCAAGCGGCGTGCGATCTACCTCGATCAGGTGAAGGAGTCCTCCGGGATGGCCGACCTGCGCGTCGTGCGCGCGGAGCCGGTGATTCATCAGTTCGGCGACGGCGACGACGACGAAATGCGGCTCGGGCCCGACGAAAAGGCCGTCATCGAAAGCGGCAAGCCGCTTTTCGAAGTGCGGGAAGATCCGAGGCGCGGCAAGGTCCTGAAGGCCGTGTTTCCGGCGATCAATCAGGAAAACTACCTCGGCAAGAACTGCATGGAGTGTCATGACGAGTATCCCGCCGGAACGGTGCTCGGCGCCGTGACGATGGAAGTTTCGCTCGCGCGCACCGACGCGGAGGTGAAGGCGGCGCGGACGAAGCTGATCGGCGGCGCCGTGGTCGGACTGGGGATCGTGCTGCTATGCAGCTTCTGGTTCCTGCAGCGCTTCGTCGCCCGTCCGCTGGGTGCGATGGCGCACCGGCTGCGCGACATCGCAGACGGCGAGGGCGATCTGACGCAGCGTCTGCCGGTCGCCGCGCAGGATGAAGTCGGGCAGGCCGCGACCTATTTCAACCGCATGATGGAAAAACTCCAGGTCGTGATCCGCAATATCTCCGCGTCGGCCGATCAAGTGTCGAGCGCGGCGACGGGGGTCCAGGCGGGGACGCTGCAGATTCGCGCCGGCGCCGGAGAGCAGTCCGAAAAATCCGCCTCTGCGGCGTCGGCGGTCGAGGAGATGGCGGCGAGCATCATGTCGGTCGCCCAGGCAAGCGGCGAAGTGCTCGAACTCGCACGGACCAGTCTGGCCCGCGCCGAGGAGGGGAACGCGGACGTGTCCGAACTGACCGGGCGGCTGGCCGACGTCGAAGCGGCGGTCAGCAAGATGACCGATACCGTGGGTGAGTTCATCGAGCACACCGGTTCGATTTCCAGCCTCACCGCCCGCGTCAAGGAGATCGCCGATCAGACGAATCTGCTGGCGTTGAACGCAGCGATCGAAGCCGCACGTGCCGGCGAGCATGGCCGCGGGTTTGCGGTCGTCGCGGACGAGGTGCGCAAGCTCGCGGAAAAATCCACCCGCTCGGCAAGCGATATCGACGACGTCACCCGCAACCTGAACGCAGGCTCGGAAAACGTGCGCGCTGCGATCACCCAGGGTTCGGAAGCGCTGCAACTCATCCGGGATTCGATGCTGCGCGTCTCGGCCGCGCTCCAGAGCAACATGAGTTCGGCGAGTGGGGTCGCGGACGGCATGAACAACATTGCCACGGCGACCGAAGAGCAGAGGCAGGCGAGCAATCTGGCCGCGAGCAGCGTCGAAATGATCGCCGGGCTCACGCAGCAGACGAGTACGTCGATCGGCGACGTCGCGGCGGCGAGCGAGAGTCTCGACCGTCTCGCCAGCGAGCTCAGGGACGAAATTCGTCGATTCAGAATCTAAGGCGCGAAAACGTGCCGAATGTCAACGGGCCCGTTGCGCTGTCCGCGAAGTGTACACATTTCGCAACACATGCAATCTGCGTGATTGTGTGGAGGGGATTTAGGGGGGTATAAAAGCCCCAACTTCTATACGGGCATATCGGTATTTGCCCGACGTCGTTACCCAGGAGTCATCATGAAAAGTCTTTCCCTGATCGCCTTCGCGATAGCCGCCACGACAGTCAGCCTTCCCGCCGCCGCGGCCGACGCCAAGGCAGCCGAGGCGCTCGTGCGCAAGAGCAAGTGCCTGACCTGTCACGCGATCGACAAGAAGAAGGACGGCCCGTCGTTCAAGGAAACCGCCGCGGAGTACAAAGGCAAGGCCGAGGCCGAGGAAAAGCTCATCAAGCACGTGACCGTGCCGAGCAAGGTCAAGGTCGACGGCAAGGAAGAAGACCACGAAACCCTGAAGACCGACGATCCCGCGCAGGTGAAGAACGTCGTGCAGTGGATTCTTTCTCTTTGACGCGCTGATCGCCAAGCAACTACAGCCGGGGAGGAAGCATGAAAATCACAGAGCGGCTGCGCAGCCAGTCTCCCTGGCTCTTGCTCGCAATCGGCGGCGTTGCCGCGCTCCTCATCGGCGGTGCCGCTTTCGCGGGTCTGAAATGGACCAACACCGAAGCGTTCTGCATCGGCTGTCACGAGATGCGCGACAACGTCTACGCCGAATACAAGGACACGCCGCACGACCGCAACGCATCGGGTGTCCGGGCGATCTGTCCCGACTGCCACGTGCCCCGCGAAACCGCCGACCTGCTGATCCGCAAGGTGCGGGCGACCGGCGAGCTGTGGGGCAAGCTGACCGGCAAGATCGACACGCCCGAGAAGTTCGAAGAACACCGCTACGAGTTGGCGAAGCGGGTGTGGGCGAACATGAAGCGCCACGATTCGCGCGAATGCCGTAACTGCCATTCGGAGAGCGCGATGGACTCGGAACTGCAATCCGAGCGCGCGCAGACCCGCCACGAGCGCGCGAAGCGCGAAAACCTCACCTGCATCGACTGTCATTTCGGCATCGCCCACAAGGAGCCCGAGGGGCCCGGGCCGCAGGAAATCGACTTCGACGCCGAGTGACGAGCGGATTCCGGCGCCCGCGTTGGCGGGCGTCGAGCAAAGCAGTGACAGCAGCAACGTAAAAAAGGGGAAACAAATGAGAGTTGATTCGAGAAGCCTCCGGCAGTGGATGCCGGCGGCCCTGCTGAGCGTGTTTCTGCTCGGCGGAGCCAGCACGTGGGCCGCGGACGATGCCGACGAGAAGAAGGACATCGTGCTCACGGGCGACGCGGTCTGTACGCGCTGCCACGACGAGGGCGAAGCCAAGCCCGTCCTGTCGATCGGCAAGACCAAACACGGCACCGTCGCCGATTCGCGTACGCCGACCTGTACCAGCTGTCACGGCGAAAGTCCGACGCATATCAACAAGCCGGAAGGCGTCTCGGAGCGGCCCGCGCCCGACGTCAACTTCATTCAGGGCTCGAAGACGCCGATCGCCGAGCGTAACCAGGCCTGCCTGAACTGTCACCAGGGGGGCAAGCGCATCCACTGGCAGACGAACCTGCACGCGGCGCGGGATGTTGCCTGTACCTCCTGCCACGAGGTCCATACGCAGCACGACAAGGTCCGCGACAAGCAGACGCAGGCCGAAGTGTGCTTCGAGTGCCACAAGGAACAGCGCGCCCAGATCAACCGGCCGTCGCGCCATCCGATCAAGGAAGGCAAGGTTGCGTGCTCCGACTGCCACAACCCGCACGGCACCGCCGGCGAAAAGATGCTGGTCCGGGATAGCGTCGTCGAGACCTGCTACACGTGTCATATGGAAAAGCGCGGCCCGTTCGTGCGCAGCCACCAGCCGGTGACCGACGACTGCACGATCTGCCACAACCCGCACGGCACCGTCAATGACAACCTGCTCAAGCAGCGCGCGCCGTTCCTTTGCCAGCAATGCCACGAGCCGAACAGCCACCAGGGAACGGTCGCGAGTACCGATCCTGCCAGCAACCGATTTACGATGGGGCGCGGGTGCGTGAACTGCCACACACAGATACACGGCACCAATAATCCATTCGACAACGCCGCGGCCACTGGTCGGGCTCTGCGCCGCTGATAAGGGAGGACGATCATGAACAAGTCGAACCATGTGCGCGCGATCAGTCTCACCGTGCTTGCCGCATCGCTCGCCGCCGCGTTCGGACCGGCGGCGGCCGAAGATGACGAGATCACCCGGCTGATTCGGCCGGAGAGTTCCGTCCAACTGGGTGCGGGCTATCTTACCGACGATGCGATTCGATACGGGCAGTACACGGGCCTTAAGTCCACGGGTTGGTATGCGATCGGGGGCGTGGATTACGTCCGCCGCGGGGACCAGACCGGGACCTGGTATCGGCTGCGCGGCCGCAACCTGGGGCTGGAATCCCGGGAGTTGCGCGTCGAGCACGAGCGCCAGGGCGATTGGGGCTACGGTGTCGAGTACAGCAAGACGCCGCGTTTTTCGCAATATGTCGTCAACACTGGCCTGCAGGGAATCGGCCACGATTTGCAAACGGTGACGGTGCCACCCATCGCTGCGGGAACGGGTTTCGACAAGCGTCTCAAAACCGAGCGCGAGGCCGTCACGTTGGCGGGTCAGAAGTTTCTCGGCAATGGCCTCGATCTGCAGGTCCGCTTCAAGAACGAAACCAAGGAAGGCGACAGACTGTTCGGGCGCGGAGCCTTCAGCGGGGGCACGCAGTTTCTCGCCGAACCGATCGATCACATGATGCGCCAGCTCGACGTGATTCTCGGATACACCGGAGAGAGACTGCAGCTCTCTGGCGGGTACTACGGATCCTTCTTCGAAAACGATCATTCGGCACTGACGGTGAGTCCGTTTGTGGCGGGAGCCTCGGTACAGGCGTTAAGCCCGATGGCTCTTCCTCCGGATAATCATGCGCACCAGTTCTACCTCACCGGCGGATACAGCTTCACGCCGACGACGCGCGGCAATTTGAAGGTTGCACGAACAGTCGCTTACCAAAGGGACTCTTTCGTCGTGCCGTCCACTACAGGACGCAGCAACCTGGGTGGTCGGGTCGAAACGACTCTCGCGCAGCTTGGCCTGAGCGCGCGGCCCATGCCGAAGTTGTCGCTACTTGCGAACCTAAAGTATGAGGATCGCGACGATCAGACGCCCGAGCGGCAGTATTTCACGCCTCCCGCAAGCGGAACCTTCAGCGGCTTCAACGAACCCCGTTCGCTGCGTTCGACCACTGGCAAGATCGAGGCGAGTTACCTGCTGCCGGCCGATTTTCGCGCTACCGGCGGCGTGGATTACGAAGCCAAGCGGCGAAACACATTTCCGCTGCGGCTGACGACGTTTCGCAAGGAAACCGAAGAGACGGCCTATCGCGTCGAGTTGCGCCGCGCGCTGTCCGAGACCGTCAACGGATCGGTCGCGCTGGTGTATAGCGAGCGCACGGGTTCGAGCTTCGACAGCTTTCCCGCTGCCGTGGTCAGGCCGGCGGGCCCGGTCGCTCCGGTACATCTCGCCGACCGCGACCGGGAAAAAGTCAGGCTGAAGCTCGATTGGGCACCGCTCGATCCACTTTCGGTGCAACTGCTTGCCGACTTCTCGCGGGACGATTACAGCGGTGGTAACTTGGGGCTCGAGGACGGCAGCGCTGCCTTCTGGTCGATCGATGCATCGTATAACTTTACCGACGAATGGCAAGGCCTGGCGTGGGTTTCCCGAGACTACTCGCGCGTCTTGAACAAGACCAGCGGTAGTGGCGGGAGTCTCGCAAACCAGTGGCAGGCCAATCTCCGTCTGCTTACAGAGGCGTTCGGGCTAGGGGTTCGCGGTAGCCTCGGATCGAGCTGGAAGATCGGGGGCGACCTACAGTACTCCCGCGATCGCAGCGACTTTGGGCTGAGCGGAAACCCGGTCGTGGCAGAGCTCGCCGACGTCAAGTACTCGCTCGCGACCTTGAAGCTGTTCGCGGAGTACGAGATGAAGCGTGATCTCGCGCTGCGTTTCGACCTTGTGCATGACCGCTGGAGCACGAATGATTGGCTGTGGGAAGGAACGTCGCAGCCGTTCACGTACACCGACGGCACGACTCTGAGTCAGGACACCACGCAGGAGGCAAGCTTCGTCGGTGTGTCGATGAAGTACACCTGGCGCTGATCGACTGATCATCTGACGTCGGCAAACGGCCCCGCCAGCTTCTGCATGGGCGGGGCCGTTTTTCATTTTCAGCTCCCGGTGCGGTCAGAGCCTCGGCTTTCGGTACCCTGTGCGGGAGCTGCGCGCTCCGTGTTCGGATCATTCGCATGCCCGGCGCGAAGCGGGTTGTTTCAAGACGTCGGGCGCACCGAAAACGGATCTGTTCCCGGGATTTCATCCGCAGTCACGTCCACCCGATCGACCCGCGCCCCCGGCGGGCCCTTGCGCGCCCACGCAGTGAATTCATCGACTCCTGTCTTCGGCCCGCTGACGAGCGCCTCGACCGAACCGTCGCGCCGGTTGCGCACCCATCCATGCAAGCCGAGCCGCAGTGCCTCGGCTTGAGCGTTCGCGCGGTAGCTCACGCCCTGCACCCGTCCGTGGATCGTCAACCGGACGGCGATTGCCGCCGGCTTTTCGTTCTCTTCACGCATAGGACAACTCCGGCTCGTGCCCGCGCATCCGCTGCGCGCGGATCAGCGCTTCGGTAAGGTTCGCCGCGACATTGCCGTCGCCGAGCTTTGCCCGGAAACCCGAGCGCATGACGAGCGATGCGGGCTGGGCGTTGAGGTCGGACAGGATCAGGTCGGCGCCGCGCTTTTGCAGCGTCCGGTGCAGCGTCTGCAGCGCGTCGAGCCCGGTCGTGTCGATGCTGATCACCTTGTCCATGTCGAGGATGACGACATCCGGATGGCCGTCCTGCATCAGCAGCAGGTTCTCGAGCTTGTTCGCGGCGCCGAAGAACAGGCTGCCGAAGACGCGGTAGGCGAGGATGCGCGGCGTGCCGTCGGGCCGCGACAGCGCCTCGACGCCGTAGTAGTCCTCGAGCGGAACGCGCTCGATGCGCGTGAGGTCGGACATCCGATAAATGAAAAACAGACTCGCGAGCACCATTCCGAGTTCCACCGCGAGCGTGAGGTCGAACACGACCGTGACGAAGAACGTGCCGAGCAGGATCAGCCGATACTGCGGCGAGTAACGCTTGAGCTCCTTCCACGCGAACGCGTGCCACTCGCCCATGTTGACCGACACGACGACGACGATCGCCGACAGCGTCGCGAGCGGAATGTGGCTCGCGAGTGGGGCGAGCGCGAGCACGATCGCGAGCAGCACAAAGGCATGGATCATTCCGGCGACCGGCGTGCGGCCGCCGGTGCGGATATTCGTCGCGGTACGGGCGATCGCGCCGGTCGCCGCGAAGCCGCCGAACAGCGGCGCGGCGAGGTTCGCGATACCCTGCGCCATCAGCTCCTGGTTCGGGTCGTGACGATTGTCTATGAGGGTGTCGGCGACGCGCGCCGACAGCAGCGACTCGATCGCGCCGAGCAGCGCGATCGTCAGTGCCGGCGCGATCAGCTTGCCGAAGGTGCCGAGCGAAAACGCCGGCAGGCCGATCGCGGGCAGCGCCTGCGGGATGCCGCCAAAGCGGCTGCCAATCGTGTCGATCGGCATCTGGATCAGCGCATTGACCGCCGTCGCGAGGATCAGCACCGCGAGCGGGCCCGGTAGGCGCCGCATCCAGGCGGCGCGGGCAGCGATGCGGTTCCATGACAGCAGCACGACGAGCGACGCGACGGCGACCGCGACGGTCGGGCCATGTAGCGTATCCAGCGCGCCGAACAGCGCTTCCATCTTGCCGAAGAACTCGCCCGGCAGAGTGTCGATCGACAGCCCGAGAAAGTCCTTGATCTGCGAGATGAAAATGACAACAGCGATGCCGTTGGTGAATCCGATGACGACCGACACCGGGATGAAGCGGATCATGCTGCCGAGCCGGAACGCGCCCATCGCGAGCAGCAAGATTCCGGACATCATCGTCGCGATCAGCAGGTTCTGGATGCCGTAGTCCGCAACGATCGCGTACACGATCGGAATGAACGCGCCGGTCGGCCCGCCGATCTGCACGTGCGAGCCGCCGAGCGCGGCGATCAGGAAGCCGGCGACGATCGCCGTCCAGATGCCGGCGGTCGGGCTCATGCCGCTCGCGATCGCGAAGGCCATCGCAAGCGGCAGCGCAAGCACGCCGACGGTGATGCCGGCAGAAAGGTCGTGGGTGAATGCGGCCCGGCCGTAGCCGGGCAGGGTGTCAAAAAGTTTCGGCCGAAACCTGATCATGAAGCCTCCTGAATTCCTCGTCTTGCTGCTGGGCATACCGGGGATTGCCGGAAAGCAGCAGTCCCGGTGCCGTGCGTTGGCGCACGATCCAGCGTTTCGAGGGAGTCAGAGGCATGTCGGTCGGGCGGTCTCTATTTCACGCGCATGCCCGCGGTCGCGCCGCTGTCCGGCGACAGGATATAGAGCCCGCCGGTCTTGCCGTCGGGGTCGGACGCCGCGAGTACCATCCCTTCGCTGAGGCCGAACTTCATCTTTCGCGGGGCGAGATTCGCGACCATCACCGTCAGTCGTCCGACGAGCGCGGCCGGGGCGTACGCCGACTTGATCCCGGCGAACACTTGGCGCGGCTTCATCTGCCCGTTCTCGATCTCGCCGATGTCGAGCTGCAACCGGATCAGCTTGTCTGCGCCTTCGACGTGTTCGGCACTGACGATGCGCGCAACGCGCAGGTCCACCTTCGCGAAATCGTCGATCGAGATCAGCGGCATCGCCGTTTCGGCGCCCTGCGCGGCGTGCTGCTGCTTTTCCGCATGGCGTTGCTGTGAATGTTCGGCGGCCTTCGCTGGCGTCTTCGTATCGGCGGGGACCGCAGCGGGAGCCAGAGATTCGCGGTTCGCTTCGAGCAGCGCGTTAATCTGGTTGCGCTCGACGCGCGTCATCAGGTGAGCGTACGCATTGATGCTGTGCCCGATCGGCAACACCTGCCATTCGTCCTGCCAGGCGAGCGGCGCGATCGACAGGAAGGCTTCGACCTTCGTCGCGAGGCCCGGCAGCACGGGTTTGAGATACAGCGTCAGGTCGCGGAACAGGGTCAGCGCGGTGCTGCAAACCGCATGCAGCCGCGCTTCCCGGCCTTCGAGCTTCGCCAGTTCCCACGGCTTGTGATCGTTGACGTATTGGTTCGCGAGATCGGCGAGCCGCATGATCTCGCGCAGCGCGCGGCCATAATCGCGCTCTTCATAGGCCTGCGCAATCGTGCCCGAACGGAACGCCGCTTCGAATTCCGCGGTCGCGGCGGCGTCGGTCTCGCCGAGCTTGCCGTCGAAGCGCTTGGCGATGAACCCGGCGCAGCGGCTCGCGATGTTCACGTACTTGCCGACGAGGTCGGAATTGACCTTCGCGATCATGTCGTCGAGGTTGAGGTCAACGTCTTCCATCGTGCCGTTCGACTTCGTCGCGAAGTAGTAACGCAGCCACTCGGGGTTGAGGCCCTGCGTGACATACGAGCGCGCGGTGATGAAGGTGCCGCGGCTCTTGCTCATCTTCGCGCCATCGACGGTCAGGAAACCGTTGACGCACAGCTGCGACGGCGTGCGGTAGCCGGCGAACTGCAGCATCGCGGGCCAGAACAGCGCGTGGAAGTACAGGATGTCCTTGCCGATGAAATGCACCATCTCGGTCCCGGCCGCCTGCGCACGCGCGCCGTCGATGAAGTCCGCGACCGCGATGTCGTCGCGACGATCGGCGAGATTGCGGAAGCTCGCGAGATAGCCGATCGGCGCATCGAGCCAGACGTAGAAATACTTTCCCGGCGCGCCGGGAATTTCGAAGCCGAAGTAGGGCGCGTCGCGCGAGATGTCCCAGTCGGACAGCGTGTTTTCACCGTCGCCGCTGGCCTCGTCGCCGAGCCACTCCTTCATCTTGTTCGCGGCTTCGGCCTGCAGCCGGCGCACGCCGGCGGCATTCGTGCCCCGGGTCCATTCGCGCAGGAACGCGACCGCGCGTGGGTCGGACAGTCGGAAGAAGTAGTGTTCGGAAGTCTTCAGCACCGGTTTTGCGCCGGAGACGGCGGAATACGGGTTCTTCAGTTCGGTCGGCGCGTAGGCCGCGCCGCATACTTCGCAGTTGTCGCCGTACTGGTCGGCCGCGCCGCATTTCGGGCACTCGCCCTTGATGAAGCGGTCCGGCAGGAACATCTCCTTGACCGGGTCGTAGAACTGCTCGATCGCCCGCGTATCGATCAGCTCCGCGGCCTTGAGATTCGCATAAACGTCCTCGGCGTAGGCGCGGTTCTCGGCGCTGTGCGTGCTGTGGTAGTTGTCGAACGCAACGCCGAAATCCGTGAAATCCCGCAGATGCTCGCCGTGCACGCGCGCGATCAGCGCTTCGGGCGTGATGCCTTCCTTTTCGGCACGCAGCATAACCGGCGTGCCGTGCGTGTCGTCGGCGCAGACGTAATGAACCGTATTCCCGCGCATGCGCTGGTAGCGAACCCAGATGTCGCCCTGGATGTAACCGACCAGATGACCGAGGTGGATGTCGCCGTTGGCGTAGGGCAGTGCGTTCGTGACCAGGATTTTGCGCGGCATGGGAGCGGGAACAAACAAAAACAGGAGTGTAACAAACGCGTCGCCCCTTATCCCGCGGGCGCCGCCGGAAGCGCTCGGGCCTACTCGAGCGGGCGCACGAGGATCTCGACGCGCCGGTTCTTCGCCCGTCCGTCCTCGGTCCCATTGTCGGCAATCGGTTCGGACTCGCCTTTGCCGTCGGCGCGCAGCCGCGCGAGCGAGATCCCGCGAATGCGCAGATACTCTGCGACGTTCTCGGCGCGCCGGATCGACAACTGCAGATTGTGGAGTTCACTCGCGATGCTGTCGGTGTGGCCGAATATTTCGATGTCGGTCGCCGACACCGGGGCGAGCACCGCTGCGATGCGGTCGAGTGCCAGGCGTAGCGGCGCTTTCGGCTCTTCCCCGCCGCGCGAGAACGCGTCCGCACCGGGCAACAGGAGCTGCAGCGCACCGTCCTCGCGAACCTGCAGAGCGATGTCGCGCGATCCGCTCAAGCCTTTCATGATTCGCGCGCGTTCGGAGGCCCAGTCGGTCGAGCGACCGGCTTTCTTGCGTGCGGGGACGCTCGGCGCGGGTGCGACAGCGGCTTCGCGCTCGACGGTCACGGCGGTTTCGGCGGTCTGGGGCGTGGTCGTGCAGGCGGACAGTAGCGCGCACGCAATCGCCGCACTGGTGGCCTTGAATCTGGACATGCTGGAGGTCATCCCCCGAAGGATGGAAGGCGAAAGTTGCAAGCCGCGCATTTTAACGGCCGGTGGCGCGGACGAATGGCCCTTTTGCTGGAGAGGGTGAGCATGAGCGCCGGCTTCGGTATGATCTGTCCCGTTGTGGCCCCGACCGCGGGCCGTCGATCGCCGAGGACATGCACCCATGAGTCTTACCCAGGAATCAGTCACCGAAGCCCTGAAAGGCGTCATCGATCCGAATACCGGCAAGGATTTCGTTTCGACGCGCGCCGTCAGGAATATCAGCATCAGCGGCAACGACGTGCGCTTCGAGGTGGAACTCGGGTATCCCGCGAAGAGCCAGCACGGCCAGCTCCGCGAGATGCTTGCTGGCGCGGTATCGGCCCTTCCCGGCGTCGGCCGAGTCACCGTCGATATCGGCAGCAAGATCGTTGCGCACGCGGTGCAGCAAGGGGTGAAGCTGCTGCCCGGAGTCAAGAACATCATCGCCGTCGCGTCGGGCAAAGGGGGGGTCGGCAAGAGCACGACGGCCGTGAATCTCGCGCTCTCGCTCGTCGCAGAAGGGGCGACTGTCGGCATCCTCGATGCCGATATCTACGGACCGTCGCAGCCGCAGATGCTCGGTATCGGTGACCAGCGCCCGCAGTCAGTCGACGGCAAGACGATGGAGCCGCTCGAGGCGCACGGCCTGCAGGTGATGTCGATCGGTTTCCTCGTCGATGTCGAGACGCCGATGGTGTGGCGCGGGCCGATGGCGACGCAGGCGCTCAACCAGTTGCTCAAGGAGACGAACTGGAAGGACCTGGACTACCTGATCATCGACATGCCCCCGGGTACGGGCGACATTCAGCTGACGCTGTCGCAGAGCGTGCCGCTGACCGGCGCGGTGATCGTCACGACGCCGCAGGACATCGCTTTGCTCGACGCTCGCAAGGGGCTCAAGATGTTCGAGAAGGTCGGCGTGCCGATCATCGGCGTCGTCGAGAATATGAGCCTGCACATCTGTTCGAAGTGCGGGCACGAGGAGCCGATCTTCGGCACCGGCGGCGGCGAGAGGCTGTGCGCCGACTACAACGTGCCGTTCCTCGGCGCGTTGCCGCTCGATTTGCAGATCCGGCAGCAGACCGACAGCGGTGCGCCGACGGTCATTTCCGACCCGGACGGGCGAATCGCGTCGCTGTACAAGGAGATCGCACGAAAGGTCGCGGTGCGCGTCGCAGTGAAGGCGAAGGACATGACGCACAAGTTCCCGAACATCGTCATCAAGAACACCTGAAGAGCCGGCTTTCCGCGGGATCGTTTTTCGTGCTTTCGGTCCCGCCGCGCTTGCCCTAAACTACGCGACTTTTCGCGTCCGGCGGGTGCCGGGCCTGCTCCCGAGGAAACCGCGCCCCATGTCCATCAAGTCCGACAAGTGGATCCGCCGCATGGCGGAACGGCAACGGATGATAGAGCCGTTCGCCCCCGAACTGGTTCGCCACAACGAGTCCGGAAAAATCGTGTCGTACGGGACGTCGAGCTACGGCTACGACGTCCGTTGTGCGAACGAATTCAAGATCTTCACGAACATCAACTCGACGATCGTCGATCCGAAGGATTTCGACGCGCGCAACTTCGTCGATTTCGTCGGCGATGTCTGCATCATTCCGCCGAACTCCTTCGCGCTCGCGCGCACGGTCGAATATTTCCGCATCCCGCGTAGCGTGCTGACCGTCTGTCTCGGCAAGTCCACCTACGCGCGCTGCGGCATCATCGTGAACGTGACGCCGCTCGAGCCGGAGTGGGAGGGGCACGTGACGCTCGAGTTCTCGAACACGACTCCGTTGCCGGCGAAGATCTACGCGAACGAGGGCATCGCCCAGATGCTGTTTTTCGAGTCGGACGACGTGTGCGAGACCTCGTACAGGGATCGCGGGGGCAAGTATCTCGGGCAGACGGGCGTGACGCTGCCGAAAATCTGATTCACCGCAGTGAGCAGATCGACGATGAACCGGGCCGCGTGACGGCCCTTTCGTGCTTTCCGGTAACAGGAAAGCAAACTTCGCGCGGGTAACATTCGCGCTTGCCGCAGGGCGACGTTGGAGATAACAGGGATGCGCTTTCATTTTCCGATCATCATCATCGACGAGGACTTCCGCTCGGAAAACACGAGCGGTCTCGGCATCCGTGCGCTCGCGAAGGCCATCGAAGAAGAAGGGATCGAGGTGCTGGGTGTGACGAGCTACGGTGACCTGACGTCCTTCGCGCAGCAGCAGAGCCGCGGCTCCGCGTTCATCCTGTCGATCGACGATGAGGAATTTTCATCATCGGAGGCATCCGACAAGGCGATTGCGGACCTGCGTGCGTTCGTCGAGGAAATCCGATTCCGTAACGCCGACATCCCGATCTTTCTGCACGGCGAAACCCGGACGAGCCGGCATATTCCGAACGACGTGCTGCGCGAAATGCACGGCTTCATTCACATGTTCGAGGACACGCCGGAGTTCGTCGCCCGCTACATTGTGCGCGAAGCGAAGAATTACCTCGAAAGTCTCGCCCCACCATTCTTCCGCGCGCTGACGCATTACGCGGCCGACGGCTCGTATTCCTGGCACTGCCCCGGCCATTCCGGCGGCGTCGCCTTCCTGAAAAGCCCCGTAGGACAGATGTTCCATCAGTTCTTCGGCGAGAACATGCTGCGCGCCGACGTGTGCAATGCGGTCGAGGAACTTGGCCAACTGCTCGACCACACGGGTCCGGTCGCCGCGTCCGAGCGCAACGCGGCGCGGATCTTCAACTGCGACCATCTCTATTTCGTCACCAACGGCACGTCGACGTCGAACAAGATGGTCTGGCACACGACGGTCGCGCCGGGAGACGTCGTCGTCGTCGATCGCAACTGCCACAAGTCGATTCTCCATTCGATCATTATGACGGGCGCAGTGCCGGTGTTCCTGACGCCGACGCGCAACCACTACGGCATCATCGGTCCGATTCCGCTGGAAGAATTCAGCATGGACACGATCCGGCGCAAGATCGAGGCGAATCCGTTCGCGCGCGAGGCCGCCGGCAAGAAGCCGCGCATCCTGACGATCACGCAGTCGACCTACGACGGGGTCGTCTACAACGTCGAGACGATCAAGGAGATGCTCGACGGCCAGATCGACACGCTGCATTTCGACGAGGCGTGGCTGCCGCACGCGGCTTTCCACGATTTCTACGGCGACTACCATGCGATCGGTGCGGACCGGCCCCGTTGCAAGCAGTCGATGATTTTTTCGACGCAGTCGACCCACAAGCTGCTCGCCGGCCTGTCGCAGGCTTCCCAGATCCTCGTGCAGGACTCGGAGACGCGCAACCTCGATCGCGACGTCTTCAATGAAGCCTATCTGATGCACACCTCCACGTCGCCGCAGTACTCGATCATCGCGTCCTGCGACGTCGCGGCGGCGATGATGGAACCCCCGGGCGGGCCGGCGCTGGTCGAGGAGTCGCTGTCCGAGGCGGTCGAGTTCCGCCGCGCGATGCGCAAGGTCGAGGCCGAGTTCGGCAGCGCGGACTGGTGGTTCAAGGTCTGGGGGCCGGAGTACCTGCCCGAGGAGGGCATCGGCGAACGCGAGGACTGGATGCTCAGGGCCGGCGAGCGCTGGCATGGCTTCGGCAACCTCGCGCCCGAGTTCAACATGCTCGACCCGATCAAGGCGACGGTGATCACGCCCGGACTCGATGTAGACGGCGACTTCGCCGATTCGGGCATCCCCGCGGGAATCCTCACCCGTTATCTCGCCGAGCACGGGATCATCGTCGAGAAAACCGGCCTCTACTCGTTCTTCATCATGTTCACAATCGGCATCACGAAGGGCCGCTGGAACACGATGGTGACGGAGCTGCAACAGTTCAAGGACGACTACGACCGCAATCAGCCGCTGTGGCGCGTGATGCCCGAGTTCATCGCAAAGCACCCCCGCTACGAGAAGGTCGGCCTGAAGGACCTGTGCGCGCAGATCCACTCCTTCTACAAGGCGCATGACATCGCGCGCCTGACGACCGAGATGTATCTGTCGGACATGGTGCCGGCAATGAAGCCCGCCGACGCGTTCGCGAAGATGGCTCACCGGGAGATCGAGCGGGTCGCGATCGACGAGCTCGAAGGCCGTGTGACGGCGATGCTCGTGACGCCATACCCCCCGGGAATTCCGCTGCTGATTCCGGGCGAGCGATTCAATGCGACGATTGTGCGTTATTTGAAGTTCGCGCGCGACTTCAATGCCGGCTTCCCGGGCTTCGAGACCGATATTCACGGCCTCGTAAGGGTGCAGACGGATGGAAAGGTGAACTACTACGTGGATTGCGTCAAACAACGCTGATCCACTTGCACGTATGAAAAGCGGGAGCAGGCTCCCGCTTTTCATTTCGCCTCGCCCAGGCCGGGATCCGAAGCGTTGTCAGAGCCTCTTGCGCCTGAGTTCGACGAAGTCGAACGGATATTCGTTGTGTGCGTCGGCAGGATGGCTCTCCCGTCGCGTCTCGACGAACTTGCTGCGCTCGTATGCGGGGAAATAGACATCTCCCGGCACATCGGCCTGCACCTCGGTCAGGACGAGCAGGTCCACCCGGTCCATCAACTGCCGGAACAATTCTGCGCCCCCGATCACGCACACCTTGGCGCTCCCGGCGGCGGCCTGCAGCGCGGCATCGATATCGCTGAAGACCTCGGCTCCAGGAGCGGCGTAGTCGGCGTCGCGAGTGACGACGAGGTTGCGG
>Ga0214472_10003489_pt1 | contig 16621 bp, 21 predicted proteins | sample RVTome_6_FD_207662 | JGI IMG/M metagenome (GOLD analysis project Ga0214472, IMG submission 207662) | Soil microbial communities from uranium-contaminated site in the Upper Colorado River Basin, Wyoming, United States - RVT140D175 | ecosystem: Environmental > Terrestrial > Soil > Contaminated >... | reverse complement strand
CCTGATCGCGGTGCCCCTCAACGGTGAGCGCCTGTCCGACGGAGCGACAGCCTTCCTCGACCCGACGTCGCTCGAGCCGTGGCCCGACCAGTGGCGATTCCTCTCCTCGGTGGCACGCATCGCCCCAGAAGCGGTGGCTTCACTCGCCGAGTCGCTGCGACCGGTGACATCGGGTCCGGCCATGAGCCTCACCGACCTCCTCGCCGACAACGACCCGCACCTACCGGATGCCGTCCGGGCCGAGCTCGGCGCACGGCTCTCCATCGAGCGCGCCGGCTTGCCCCCAGCTTTGGTGGCGGCCCTCAAGCATCTCGCCTCGATCCAGAACCCGCAGTTCTACGAGAAGCAGCGGATGCGATTCTCGACCTGGGACACCCCCCGCTTCATCCGCTGCTACGAGGAGGACCTGGAGTGGCTCCACCTCCCCAGAGGACTGGTCGAGCGTACTGACGACCTACTCACGGAGATCGGCTGCCGCCTCGAAATCGTCGACGTCCGACCGTCACCCGAGCCGATACCGATCAGGTTCCGAACCGAGCTCCGTCCGCAACAACATGAGGCGGTCGCCGCGGTTGCCCCCCACGAGCGCAGCGTCATCGTGGCGCCCCCGGGAGCGGGCAAGACCGTTATGGCGTGCGCCGTGATCGCCCACCACCAGACACCGACGATCGTGCTCGTCGACCGAAAACCCCTCGTCGCGCAATGGAGAGAGCGGCTCTGCGACCACCTCGGCCTCGACGAGAGCCAGATCGGGCGGATTGGGGACGGCAAGGCGAATCAGACGGGATTCATCGACGTGGCGATGATCCAGACCCTCGCCCGGCGCGACGATTCGGCGAGCACCTTCTCGGACTACGGCTTGGTCGTCGTTGACGAGTGCCACCACCTTCCTGCCGTCTCGTTTGAGGCGTGCGTGCGCAATGCTCCCTCACGTCGCTGGCTCGGTCTCACCGCCACCCCGTACCGACGGGACGGGCTGGAGGGAATCATCGCATTGCAGTGCGGTCCGGTCCGCCACGAGATCCACCCCAAGGAAGCCGAGGGGCTGGTGATGGGCCACCGGGAGTTGATCGTGCACGAGACCGAGACAAAGTTACCGGAGGACGAGGCGCAGGCGATTCACACGGTCCTCGCGGCCGTCGCCGAGGACGGAGCGCGGACCCTCCAGATCTGCCGGGACGTGCGGGATGCCGTCGCCGCCGGGCACACGTGCCTCGTGTTGACCCAGCGCACCGCCCACATCGACGCGCTCGTCGCCGGCCTCGCCCACATGGGTGTACGTGCCTTGGTTCTCAAGGGAGGCCTCGGCAAGAAGGCCCGCCGGACGGTGACCGACGCCATCGAGTCCCGATCGACCGGCGAGGGCATCGTCCTCGTCGCCACCGGCTCGTATCTCGGGGAGGGATTCGATTGGCCCGAGCTCGACACATTGTTCCTCGCGTTCCCGATCGCGTTCAAGGGCCGTGTCGTCCAGTACGTCGGGCGCCTGCTCCGCGCCCACGAAGACAAGCTCGATGTCCAACTCCACGATTACGTCGATGCCCAGATCCCTGTCCTTTCCCGCATGCACGCCAAGCGCATCCCGGCGTATCGCATGCTCGGGTTCGAGGTCCACAAAACACGCCGCAGGTGAGCGTCGTCCTTCATGGTTCCACCTGTCCCCACCCTGTGGCATTGGGCTCCTCCCCGCCTCGCTGGTGCGTCGCCAACCTCGCTGCCAGACTGTCTCGCGTGACCGCAGACCACACGGACATCGATCCGGCCTTCGCCGAGTTCGCGGATCTCTGGGGCGCGGACACCGCCGACGCCCTCCACCGCGTGCTGGTTCTGCACCCGCTGTTTCGATCGACTGCGGATGCGTTTGAGCCATTCCAGCTCCTCACCAAGCATCACGAGGGGGAGCCGGAGACCTCCACCGTTACGGCCCTTCTGCTCCTGACCGACCGGCGATGGAGCAACGGCGTGAGCCGGTTGGTCCACAAGATCGCCGAATCAGGCATGATCAGCGAGGACGACCTCGCCCTGCTGGCGAACCTGTTCGTTGACGCCGACGACTACCTCTACTGGGAGCTGCCCGAGGCGTGGCTGGGAGACGGTGACTGGGTCGACATCGATATCCGAGATCCGTTCGCCGACGCGGCCGAGGCCGGCAGCGACCCTGGGGCTGGCGCCGAAGCCGCCGCCGACGAGGATCAGCCCACCGTCGCGGCTCGGCCCGTCTACCCGCCGTTGCGGAGGTGGGCCGCGACGTACTTGGTGGGCCAAGACACATCGAGGTGGGGGGCGCTGCTCTCGATCGCACGCCGCCGCCGCGGAGCCGCCGGAGCCGCCATCATGCGCGGCCTTCTCGACGCGGTCGGCCACCTTCCCGATCGGGCCCAGAAGCTCGTCGTCGACACCGGCACCGCATGGCCCAAGGCTGACGTCCGCAAGCAGGCGCTCCAGCTCCTCGCCGATCGCGGAGACCGGCCGGCCGCCTACGACATCGCGGAGCATGACACGAGCGCGGCGGTCCGCCGCTGGGCGCCTTCGCTCCTCGAGCCCTTGCCTGGCTCCGACACCGCCCCGGACCATGATCAGCCAAGGGCCTCGCCACAAGGGCAACTGTTCTCGACGTGACGCCGGCATCGACGATGTCAGCCCGCCAGACCGTGGCGCTTCGATCTGGCCGAATCGGCGTTACATGCACCTCAGGCCGGTTCGGAGCGCATCCTGGAGGTGTGAATCGTTCCATCGGGCGTCCGCTCATCGCTTCAGCCACACGTCGCGCCACCACCGGTTGATGAGCTGCTCCAGTCAGAAGGTCGATCTGCCCGGTCTCTTGCGAAGAACCCTGCCCAAGGGCCTCGCTCGCCGGTGACGCCGTCACTCTGATGGAAAATGGCTCCCGAGGATCGCTCCCAGGGCATACCCGCCACCAACTCGCTCGACCGTCGACGCGGCGAAACCCCGCCTGAGCAGGGGCTTCGCACAGCACGCCCGGAGGGACTCGGACCCCCAACCTCCTGATCCGTAGATCTCCAAGCGGTGTCCGCAGGCGTCCACATCCGTCCACACACGGTTCAGCACCGGGCTTCCATTTCCACCACTGTCCACACACGACCGCCGCGGTCCACCCCGAATGGCTCCCAACTTGGCTCCCACGGCAGGCCATGGGTTGCGCTAGCCGATCCAACCGGGCCCCCGAGGACGGCGGCGAACGCGCCGAAACCGTGGCCCGAGTCAAGGGCACCACTTTCAATCACTGATCTTCGACGCCTCAAGGCCCGGATAGAAGACGCGTTGCTACTGGCGATCCGGCAGAAGATCCGCTAGAAGCGCGCGGTGCGCATCTACTACGACGGCTACCACGAGGGCGTTTGGTTCCGGGACCTCCATCCGCGCCTCGCTGACGCAGAGCTGAAGCCCTTCCCGGCCGCGAGCCAGCAGTCCGCTGGACTTGCGGCGGTGCTCGCTTACGACCGGCCCGACATTGTGCTCACCGAGAGCGACGACACACCGTTGCTGTCGCTGGAGCGGACGATCGAGGTGCCAAGCGGCCACAATGTTGGCCAGAGATTCGCCCGGCTTGCGGCTGCGGCGCGAGCAGGTGTTCCTGCGGTGTACTTCGGCCCGTACTCGGCGTACAAGCACGGCGGCGTCACCCGCGGTCCGCGGTACATGAACCTGCGGCTCTTCCACGCCATCGACGCGACGATGCGAGTGGAGGGCGCGCCGATCACGACGATCCGATGGCCGACGGACGACGACTTCGAGATTATCCACGGGCCTACGAAGGACGTCCGGCTGCGAGAGTATCTCCGCCTCTTCTTCGACCTGTTGGACAGAGGCGGCGTGGGTGGTGCGAGGGAGGGGCTGCTCACGTCGGAGTTCGAAGAGCAGCAAGAGATCGAGCGGCAGGCATTCATCGATCGCGAGGTGCGCCAGCCGGAGCAGTACGACGGTCCTCCTCCCTCCGTCGTGATCGGTCACCCGAACGACATCCCCGCGCTCCGGGGGATCGAGTTGCCGACCCGGGAGACTGTCGTCTACGGAGTGGGGATGCGGTACATTCGCTCCGATCCGTATACAGGCATGGCGATTCTCTACGCTTACCTCTACTGCGGCGGAATGGAGAACCGATCGCGGACCCTAATTCTTCGGTTCCCTGAGATTTCGATGGCGTTGTGGGACGTGGCGGCGCGGTCAACGCGCCGCAAGGACGTCAGGCTCTTCCGAGAGGTCGCGGACGGAATCCTCTTCGCCGACGGCTTCCGCGCGAAGCGTGACCTATAGCGTCAGGCCTTTCGTAAGAACAGAAGGCTCTCCTCCGCCATCAAGTTCGCACGACGGTTGCCGCCCCGACGCTCGACCCTTGCGTCGAGTCGGAGTCCATGCGACTTCGCCAACCGGAGTGCCATAGCTGGAAGGTCGATGAGCGTTCCCTTTACGGTCGGCGAGCCGAGCAGCATGACGAGGTACCGCTCGGGCCGGAGGATACGCGCGGACTCGGCGATCATGCGATCGAAGTCATGCTCGAAGCGCTGCACGACATCCCGCGTTTGTCGCCGGCCACCCGTCAACAACTCGTCGATGTCCTTCGGATTGTGTCCGAGCAAGCGAAGACTGAGAGCGCCGTATTCGGCATAGGGAATGCTCCCAATATACGGAGGGTGCGTCACGACTGCGTGGGCGCTCTCGTCAGCGAGCGGGATGGCGCACGCGGAGGCGTCCAATACCTCTGGGACGTGTTCGGGGGGGATCTTTGCTTCAAGGTCACGGACGGCGGACGCGATCTCGTCGAGTCTGCGGACGAACCGAGGGGGAAGCGCCTGTGGGGGCGCCTTGCGCCGGTCATACATGACGTTCGGGTAGGAGGTGTTCGCCATGCTGCTACGGCGGAGCACGTCACTGAGCGCGAGGAGACCGACAGACCTCAGATGGGGATCGGCTTCGGCAGATATGAGGTGGTCAATCGCAATCAGCTCGGCACGGCGATCATCCGGGAACCATTTGACGAACCAAGAGTCAGACCAACGTGCATCCGCCGTTACGGCGTTCCAGGTCTCGGGGCCGATCATGCCCAGCCCAGGAAGCGGCTGATCGGGCTTGCGAATGCACTCGAGCGCGGCGATGCGCACCCTGTCGACGAACCGGTCAAGGTCGTCAGGGTCTACGGGCGTCGTCTTGACCCGAGCGATGAGACAGGCCAACGGATTCAGATCGAGTCCGATGGATGACCGGCCCCGCAGTGCTGCTTCGAGCAGAGCCGTCCCCGATCCGGTGTATGGATCGACAACTAACTCACCGGGAGCGGTCACGAGGTCAATCGTCTGCCCCGCGATCTGCGGGATGAACTTGCCCGAATATCGGTGGATACCGTGAGTGAGGTAGCGCGTGTCGCTCTCGAGCTGCTCCCAGTCCAGTGATCGGACGGCGCTGTCGAGTGAGTTGCTCATGGGGATGAAACCTGCCCGGAAGGTATGTGACCTGCGCCGTCAAGGTCGACGCCCCCGTCCGGATCGACCATGAGGTAACAAAACCGAGCGTTGCGGGGGAAAGCGAAGCCAGCCGTGAAGCCAAGGCAGAGGTGGAGCAGGCATGCCGATGTGGGAGATGCCTCCCAGCGGCGATGCTCGATCAACCGATCCAGAGCGCTGTCGAAATCTGGCCTTCGACGCCCGGCGATTTCAAGCAGTTTCGCCTCGTCGACGGGATCGTAGAGCGGCTTCATCTCTACGACGAGAAGTGTGGCTCCGCTGCGCGCAACTAGATCCGGCACGAGTTTGTTCGCGCTGTGCCGTCTGTGATCCGGACTACGGTCGCGAGCGAGCAACGGATCGACCACGTTGAGGCATGGGAGCTCGTCGTCGGACCCGCTCGGGTACTGGCCGGCTACAAGCTCCCAGCCGAGGACTCGGAGCGCCCGACGTGCGTGGTAGTGGATGAAATCCTCGCGGAGGGGTACTAGGGGCGACGGAATAGCAGCACCGCTTCCTGTTGAATCACGCGTTCCTGCCAGGGAACCTCTGAATTGCTGTTGTTCGTCTTCAGCTTGTGCTGGATCGCTCGCTCAAACCGGAGGCCCCGACTCTCGAAGACCTCACGCACAATGTCGTCGGTCGGGATGACCTCCGTTCCGAGTCGCTTGTTACCGACCACGAAGGCAACACGACCCTCGGGTCGGAGCCACTCGACGAATCGATCCGCCACTTCTACGAGATCGTCGAAGAACTTCTCCATCATCGCAACGCGGCGCTGATCTCCGTCGAGGTCCTGCGCGAAGAACCTACGGAATGTGGTGCTGCACGGCGCCGCGGCATGGCCGGCGCGTGTTGCCTCGGTCGCTAGGTACTCACTACCAATGACGCGTGGGTTGTTGTGATACGGGTCGTGCCCGAGGATGCGATCCAACGATCGGTAGCTCAGCAGGTGTGTTCGTAGGTAGCTGAGAGACTCCACGCCGTACGGAGGTGAGGTGACGATGTAGTCGACTTCCCCTGACTCAAACACACCTTCCCTGGCGTCGCCCTCAACGACCCGCACGTTTGTCGCTTCTCCCAGCAAGTCTTCGTGACTGGAGACGCTCGCGGCGATCGCCCGCAGCATCTTGCTCACCCGTCGGGTGACCAGTCGAAGCACGTCGACGTTCGTGCGTGCCTCCTTCCGATACTCCGCGCGAACCACGTCAACGTCGACGTTGCCGATGCTTCGCATCTCGGCCGATAGAGCGGTAGCGAAGAAGTCACGCTCATACCCCTCGAGCTGCTCGATGAGTTCGACTGCAATCGACACGCCCAATAGGGCTTCCGGAGTGAACCACTTCTCGATGTTCGTGAAGTCGTTCAGTGTGTTACCGACGCGAGCCATCACCGATTCATGTGAAAGTTCTGCGCCCCTGAGCCGGAATTCGGTTTCGCGCGCGGTAAAGCCCTCCGCGAGCTTGTCGAGCGCCACAGCGAGCGGGGTCCACTCCGCCGGGAACTGGGCCTTCGCTCGAGTCATCGTGCAGGAGAGTGGGCAAAGGTCGACACCGACTCCGCGCAGGCCAAGCAGCCGAGCCTCCACGAGTGTTGTCCCACTCCCGACGAAAGGATCGACCACAAGCTCGTCACGTTCCGCCCCAAAGTGGTTGAGTAGCGCCCGCACAAGATGTGGCGGGAACCGCCCAACGTACCGATGCCAGCCGTGGGGCCCGTAGTTGCCATTCCATGACCGCGCGCTCGACTTCGGCGTCTCAAGTAGGGCCTGCGCGGTGGCCTCGCCACGTACCGCTGCGACACACGACAACCGCGCCGCCCACAATCGGTCGCTCGAGGGCCGGGTCGCCTCCGACTGAAGCGCCAACATCGTGCGGAAGAAGTCAAGTTGATCAGCCGGTCCGTTCAGGACGTATGGAGCAGGGTCGTAGCTGAAGCTCTGTTCGCCTCTCCGCAGTCGTTCAGGGAGTGCGCTTCGGAGCTCGGACGATGCGTACAGGTCGGACCGGGGTGTCGAGGCGATCTTCGTTTCGATGTCGTGGATCTCACCGAAGCCGAGGGCACGCAGGCGTTCAGCGACGGCAGCCGACGGCTTTGACGTGCCGTTCTCCCATCGCAGAACGGTTATTGGCTTCACTCCGAGGAGGTCAGCGAACAGAGGGACGTCGAGACCACGCTCAACGCGGAACGACTCGATACGCCGCGCGATTGGGTGCTCTGGAACCGGACTGTCGACGACGGATTCCACTCTTCGGCGTGTTCTGGTCCTCTGAATTGCTCCACCTCCTGGCGTTTCTGAAGTCTGCCGCACGAGATCAGCCCCTCCGGGGAGGTCGAAGCCGGCATTTCGGCTCTCGGGCTGTGTCATATGCATCGCCTCCCGCCATCACACGACAGCCTTGAGGTCAGGTCGATCCCGACCCGCGCGCGCTCGCGCGCATTGAATGACAGGATTGTAAGACACCAGACTGACAGAATCTTGCCGAGCGCCGAGAATCTAAGTGGAGCAGACGTCCCAGAGTTCGCGCGTGACCTCGCGCGATCTGAGGCCGTCTCCCGCATATCTCGGGTCGTCCGGGTCCACATGGATCGAGAGCAGATCAAGAGCGTCCGTGGGCTTGCCAAGGCACTTGGGATGTCGTGGAAGCCAATCGACAAGCTCCTCAGCGGTGATCCTGATCCGCCGCTGAGCACTCTCCTCCAGCTCGCCCACGGGCTTGGACTGCGGTCGATCGAGGAGCTTCTTGGATCATTCGAGACGACACGCGTGCTCGATCTCGGCAAAGGCACACCCAACGGCAATTGACTCGACAGACCTATTTCTCGAAGCACAGGCTCCCCACTCCATGTCTTGACCGGCGCGTTGGCGCGTACGTCACGTCACTGGGGAAGTGCGGCAGGCGGGTCAAGAGCGACCCGAGGTTGCGTGTCCAAATATGGCTGATCGAGGGATGCCACGTCAAGTAGTCCGTGACGCTGTGTTCGGCAGTGCGGGCTCTCAACCGGCTTAGCGGCCGGCCGAGGACGGCCCGCCAGGGCCGCCCGCAGGTCGGCCTCTCTTGATTCTGTAGAGAAAGTCCTCACAGGCCCGCTCGCGCTTGGACGCCGTTCGCCCTACGGTGGAGGCATGGAGCTGAGCGTCTGGGCCGAAGATCATGCAGGGCAACTGCTCAGTTCGTTGAGACGACGGTGGAAACATGCCAGGACCGTCGGAACCGCTGGGAGAGAAGTTGGGCGGCACCTAACGGCGGAGGATGCCGAGATGTTGTTGGCGGCCGCTTACCTCCACGACATGGGCTATGCCCCGGATCTGGTCGAGACGGGATTCCACCAGCTCGATGGGGCTCGTCACCTGTCGAAGCTCGGACATGGTCGGCTTGCCGGGTTGGTAGCCCATCACACTCGAGCCGCTCACGAGGCCCGCCTACGAGGTCTGGGTCAAGCTCTGTCGGAGTTCGACGACGAGGACAGCATCGTGTCAGCCGCGCTGGCGTACTGCGATCTGACCACTGGGCCGCGGGGCGAGCAGATGACACCGGAGCAGAGGCTGGCCGACGTCGAGGCTCGGTACGGCGAGGACGACCCTGTCACCATGGGACTGCGGGCCGCTTGGCCAGAGCTGATGGACGATGTAGCCAAGGTGAACGCGCTTCTGAAGCAACGGCGAGTTGTCGCTCAGCCGAGGTAGGGCTCGGAGCGACTCTCCATGGAGTGCTGAATGCGGAGGCGGATCGATGGGTGGATCTCCATGTTCTCGAAATCGTCGGGGCTGAAGTAATCCACCTCGCTCGTTTCGTCACTCGTGGCGAGTTCGCCGCCGACGCGCTGACAGCTGAAACAGACCGAGAACTGCTGGCGCACCTCGCCGTCTGAGTACTCCACGACATGATTCGGGTTCGAGTAGATCCCGATCAACGACACCACCTCGACGTCGATGCCGGTCTCCTCCTTGACCTCTCGAATCGCCGTCTCCGCGATCGTCTCCCCAGGCTTCATCGTGCCTCCGGGAATCGTCCACAACGTGTTGTCGGTTCGTTTGCCGAGCAGCACTCGACCCTGTTCATCGGTGACGACGGCAGATGCGGCCGGGACGACGCGGGTCGCCCGGGGAGCGTCGGGGTCATTGAAGTGGTCGATGCGAGTCATGATCCTGGGATCGGTTCTGAGACGGACCAGATTCTTTCGAAGTGGTCCATGAAGCCGTCAAACATCCCATCATCGGAGGCACGCCGTATGTGGATCAGCGGTGCCCGGTAGCCCTTCAGGGCATACAGATGGGGTGTCACGAACATCTCGTCGTCTCCTCGGAAGATCGAGTTGTACATCCTCGTCTGATGAAACCGTAAGTCGATTCCTTCCACCCCGAATAGTGGCTTGAAGTGGTCGAGAGTGGTGCGGATCCGATCGGGGAAGGTGCCGCCGAGGCCCTCCTCGTCGTCACGCTCGGCGACAAACGGCGACTCGGGGTTGGCGAGGTCGATGCGTACGTGACATCCGGTCGATGCCTTGTCGATCAGGAGTCGGTCGAGTCGAGAGTGGTCCTCGGGTAGGAACTGCATCGCGTAGCCGAGCAGATCGATGCTGGTGTCGGCTCCCGCAAGGATCGCCCACCACCGGGCCTTGGGAGCGTCAGCGCGGTGAGCCCAAACGGTGACGACTTCCTCGGTCACCTCACGATCTTCTCGGATCGAGCTGCCTCGCGGCGGCGGTGGCCAGATATCGGCCTCAGCGACACCGAGAACGTCCGCTACCCGTGTCTTGAGGCCTACTCGCCGCGGGATGATCCCCTTGGAGGTCCAGCGCCACACCGACTTCGGGTCGACCCCAACGGCTTCAGCCAGACGGTCAGCGGAAATGCCGGCCTGGTCCATCGCCTCACGAAGTCGGTCGTTGCGCACGCTCCCAGTCTGCCAGCACGACCATTCACGCACCCGAGACGCGACCTCGGCGCGATCTGGCATTCGCAGACGTCTTGCTGTCGCGGTTGTGCCGTCCTCCGTCACTGACGTATCTCGTCGGGAGGCGCCAGATGGGCGCCGGAAAGGAAGGTGGAGGTGAAACTCCCGATCGATACAACGGGGATGACGTTCCTCGCAGCCGGCCCACCCGAGCCGGTGCTCGACTTCGAGTCGAAGGCACCCAGGGTGGACGAGACCGGCGCGCCGCTGCACTCGGTGCAGGTGGTGGCGCTGAACGATGGCGGTGCCGAGGTGATCGCTGTCAAGGTGGCCGGCCAGCCGAAGGGCGTCGCGCAGGGCAGCACGGTGAAGGTCACCGGGCTCGTGGCGACGCCGTGGACCATGGGCGACCGGAGCGGCGTCGCCTACCGAGCCGACCAGATCGAGCCGACCCAGGCCGGCAGGTCCGGGTCGTAGTCGAAGGTGGCCTCGATGATCCGTCCCCGCGTCTTAGCCTCGAAGCAGAGGGGTGGCGACCATGCGTAGCCACGAAGAAGACGTGGCCGAGGAGATCATCGAGGCCTTCCTTCGCGCCCTGTGGTCATTCCGGCTGGAGCTGACTCTCGTTGCCATCGGCGCCGGGCTCTGGCTGTTGATCAGACACAGCATTGGTGACACCGAAGCTTGGATCGCTGAAGCCGTGGCGGCTGGGGTGGTGCTGGCCGTGCCTCCCTTTCGAAGGTTCATAGGGCGCCGACTTCGCCATTCACGAGTGCGACGACAGTGGACTCGGTCGGTGCGCTCTGCTCGCATCGCCTCCCTCGAGGACCGCGTGCCAACAGTGCGTCGGATGAGAGACATCCCGGCCGGTGAACGATTCGAAGTGCGTGTCCCGCCTGGGAGCAGCGTGCCCGAACTCGAAAGAGCCTCCGAGGTCATCGCAGCCGCGCTTCGGGTCCGGGATCTCCGCGTGAGACGAGACCCCGGTAATGCCTCCCTTGCCGAGATCGTCATCGCCCGCCGAGACCCGCTCGCTGTGGGCCCGCCGCTCCCATGGCCGCGGGCCGATGCGACCCGGGCCAACCTGTGGGAACCCGTCCCAGTCGGCGTCGGCGAGGACGGTGAGAGTGTGACCGTTCTGTTGCCGGAACGGAACCTCCTGCTCGGCGGAGAACCCGGAGCTGGCAAGTCGGTGGCGCTCTCGCTGCTTGTCGCAACCGCAGCGCTCGATCCTTCATGCCGGCTCTGGCTGCTCGACGGGAAGCTCGTCGAACTTGCCACGTGGAGCAGGTGCGCCGAGGGCAAGGCTGGCGTCAGCTCCGCAGAAGCAATCGAGGTGCTGCACAACCTGCAGGAGAAGATGGACCACCGCTACGCCCAGCTCCTGGACGCCGGACGACGCAAGGTCGCCCAAAATGAAGGGGTAGCTCTCCACGTCGTGGTCATCGACGAGATGGCCCACTACCTCACTACCTCGGATCGCAAGGAACGCACCGAGTTCGCCGACCTGCTCCGTGACCTCGTGTCCCGTGGGCGGGCAGCCGGCATCATCGTGCTTGCAGCCACCCAGAAGCCTTCCGCTGACGTAGTCCCGACGTCGATCCGCGACCTGTTCGGGTTTCGGTGGGCAATGCGTTGTTCGACGCCGCAGGCCTCGGACACGATCCTCGGGTCGGGCTGGGCATCAGCCGGGTACTCGGCGGCCGATGTGGACCCTGCCTCCCGAGGTGTCGGGTACCTGCTCCACGAGGGAGGCATCCCGCAACGGATCCGCTCGTACTACCTCGACGACTCGGCACTTGTATCCCTTTCGAAGCGGGCAGAGGCGCTCCGCGCTCGACCTTCGATGCTCGAGGAGGCGTGAGGTGCCAACGGCGAAGTCGGACCTCGACTTCCTTCTCAAGCGGGCATCCGAATCGGAATCGTTCGAGCGATGGCTCGATCTGGCCCGATCCACTGGCTGGTGCGAACACCCCGTCAGGCTGGCGGGCACAAGTCATCAGATCGATCCGGCAACCGGTGAGATCTATTCCAGCTACAGCACCGCGGCTGAACCAAACGGACATCTCCTCAAAGCCTGCGGGACCCGGAGGGCAACGGTTTGTGAGCCGTGCTCGACGAGGTATCGGGCGGACGCCTGGCACCTCATCGTGGCCGGTCTGCGAGGCGGGAAGGGAGTGCCGGAAGACGCCTCGACGCATCCCATTCTGTTCGTGACCCTCACCGCGCCCAGTTTCGGGCCGGTCCATTCACGACGGGAAAGGGACGGGTCGTCCAGAAGGTGCCATCCGAAGCGGCGCGGCCGGTGCGACCACGGGCGCTCGATCCGTTGTGATGAGATCCATCAACCCGACGACGCCCGCCTGGGCGAGCCGCTCTGTATCGACTGCTTCGAGTACGAGCGGGCCGTCCTCTGGAATACCCACGCCACCGAGCTGTGGCGCCGCACCACCATCGGCATCCGCCGGGACCTGGCAAAGGCTATGGGCATCGGCAGCTCGCACTTCGCCGCCCATGCTCGGGTCTCCTACGCCAAGGTCGTCGAGTACCAGGACCGAGGGCTCGTCCATCTGCACGTCGTCATCCGACTCGACGGGGCATCCGGACCTGATGAGCCGCCTCCAGAGGCGCTGACCATCGAACGATTCGAAGCGGCAGTCGTGAGCACCTGCCAGAGGATGTCTGTCGCCTACCCCCAAACCCGAGGCGTCGCCGGCGAGGCTCGATGGGGCGACCAGATCGACGCACGTAGGGTGGCGCTCGACTCCGCGACCCCAGGGGCGGTGGCTGCCTACATTGCCAAATACGCCACCAAGTCGACGGACGCCTTCGGTCGTCTCGATCATCGTCTCCACCAGTCGGATTTGGCGTCGCTTGACGTCCGACCGCATCTCAAGAGACTGGTCACCACGGCATGGGATCTCGGGGGGCGGCCCGAGCTCGAGCCTCTGAAGCTCCGCCACTGGGCACACACCCTCGGGTTCAGGGGGCATTGGCTCACCAAGAGCCGGCGCTACTCGACGACTCTCGGAGCGCTCCGCTCGGCCCGCTCCGAGTGGACGGCGGAGCGACGAGATCCAACGGAAGGGCTAGCGGAGGCGGTGGCAGTCAAGGACTGGCGGTATCTCGGACGTGGGTGGGACAACCGTGGCGATGCCTGGCTGGCCCACACCGCGGCGGCGGAGGCAGCTGAATCGCGAGTGCTGGCGCGAGAGGCGCGTCTGGCCGAGCGGAAGCACAGCGAGGGCTAACGGTGGACAAGCTCCTTCTCACGCCCACCGAGGCCGCCCAGGTATTGTCGATCAGCCGATCGAAGCTCTATGAGCTGATCGGCCAGGGTCGTCTCACCACTGTCCGCATCGACGCCAGCCGGCGAGTACCGGCGCAAGCACTCGTCGAGTTCATCCAGCACCTCCAACACCAGGAGGCCGACGGTGAAACGTAAGCGGCGAACGGCCCTCCGCTCTGGGACGAATCTTCGGAGGAGCCGAGATAACGCTTTACACCGTCAAGGGTTTGCTCGTATGCTTCGGTCCATGACCGATCACCTCGTCGGTCTCACCGAGATCGCTTCGATGCTGGGAGTCACGCGCCAGCGAGCCGGGCAGCTCGCCAGGGACTACGACGACTTCCCACCACCCGTCGCTGAGCTGGCATCCGGGCGGGTTTGGGAGACGGTGGCGGTGGAAGCCTGGGCGAAGGCTCATCCGGCGAGGCCAGCCGGGCGCCCAGTGAGAGAATCGGGAGGGACTCGTGACTAAAGGTCGCCGAGGCTGGGGCGAGGACTCCGTTTACCAGGACGGGGATCGGTGGCGAGGGGCGATCTCACTCGGTCGTACGGCGGACGGACGGCGGAGCAGGATCAAGGTGTCGGGGAGCACCAAGGCCGAAGTCATAGGCAAGCTCAAAGAGGTGCGCCGATCTCTCGACGCCGGCGCCGAGAGCCCCACCAGTCGACTTTCCGTTGGTGCCTACCTAGATCGATGGATCGAAGGCGTGCCGGCACGAGTCGAACAGTCGACCGCCGCCGACTATGCCGACACCGTTCGCCTCCACCTCAAGCCAGCTCTCGGCTCGAAGACGCTCACCAAGCTGTCCGTGTCCGAGCTGAACGCCCTATGGGCGGCCAAACGGAAGGCCGGATACAGCGCCAACAGCATCCGCATCATGCGAACCGTGCTCCGCTCGGCGCTCCACCAGGCCGAGCGCGAAGGCCTCCTCATTCGCAACGTGGCCGCGCTCTCGGATCCACCCCAGCTCGACCCGCCTGAGGGACGATCCCTCACCCTCGCCGAGGCGAAGAGCCTGCTGAGCGCCGCTCGGGGTGAGCGCCTCGAAGCCCTCTACGCCGTCACGCTGACATATGGGCTGCGACGGGGTGAGGCCCTAGGCATGTCGTGGGGCGATGTGGACTTCGAGTCTGGCTTGCTACACGTGCGACATCAGCTGCGCAGGGAGCGACTGTCGCCGGAAGAAGCGCAGGAGGCGGGGAGGCGAACCCAGCTCGTTCTGCGCAGCCTGAAGACGCGGCGATCACGGAGAACGCTCCACATCACGCCGGCGCTCGACGGTCTGTTCCGAGCCCATAGAGCACGGCAGGCACAGGAGCGACTCGCGGGGGTCCGGCGTGGGATGACTCGGACCTTGTCTTCACCACAAAGAAGGGCACGCCCATCGATCCCGACAACTTCGCGCACTACTTCCACGGGCTCTGCGCGCGCGCCGACCTCGGGCACTGGACCCCTCACGAGCTCAGGCATTCAGCCGCCTCGATAATGCTCGCCCAGGGAACCCCGCTGTGGGTCGTCTCCGAGGTGTTGGGCCACGCCTCGCTGGCGATCACCAAAGACGTCTACGGGCACCTCATCGGCGGCGAGAAGAGGGAAGCGACCGAGGCCATCACCGATGTGCTGTTCGACACCGAGTCGCCCTCGGAGGATCGTGGAGATGGCGAAGGGCGTCGAGGAAGCCAAGGCGCCTCATAGATGAGTGCCGAGCCTCTCCAGACAGTGGACTGTCCGTCGTGCGGCCAGGTCCTGGAGGGCCAGTCGCTCAAGCCAGCGAGTCGGTTCGAAGACTGCGTTCGTCGATGTGACGACTGCGGCATCGGATTCTCCAATGCCCGGCAAAACCCAACGGTGATCTACCGAGACTTCGCGATGAATGTGCCGATCGATTTCCGCGAGGGTCTCGCCGAGGTTCTGGCGCAGGCACTGAACATCCACAACCGCCCTCAGAAGAAGACCAAGTTCGGCTTCTCGACGTCAGAGGACGCAATCACGTGGACCATCTTCTCCGCTGTCGCGCGGTCCGGTCGGTCAGCTGCTCTCTGGCGCGAGTTGACCGGAGCGGCACCGGATGCTGATCACCCACCGAGACTCCTTCTGTGGGGCGTACCACTGGAGGCCGGAGACGACCGCGCCTGGGGTGTCCGACGAAGTGTGGAAGAGGTGTCAGACGCACTGGGTGAAGATCCACGCTGGCGTACCGAACCTGACGTGATCATCGACGCGGGCTCGGAGGGCATCATCCTCGTTGAGGTCAAGTACCGATCTCCTAACGACTACCAAGCGCCGGACGCCCGGTTCGATCGCTACCTCGACACGCTGTGCTTCAACGACCCCGCAGCAGCCAAGGCGACGGGGCTGTATGAGTTGATCAGGAACTGGAGGTTCGGATGTGAACTCGCTCAGGGCCGGGACTTGCTTCTGGTGAACCTGACCCGGCGCCAACACCTCCAGCGAGAACAGCAGCGGCTGTCTCCCCTTGTCTCGACCCTGGCCACGTCGGATCACCGTCGATTCACAGCCGTGGATTGGGAGGGGCTCGTCGATCGGCTTCACCTGGCGGACGCCCCGACAATGCTCAGGTACCTCGCCGATCACCTCGGCTGACAGTCCGGTACGTCACGACCGGGTGAGCTTCATCTCCTCGGCAGGGATGAGTCGCTGGAGGAAGTCCTCGATTGCCCGAACGACAAGGTAGTTGACGGACAGTTCCCGCTCCTCGGCTGCCCTCGCTAGCCGCCCATGGAGGTCCTCGGGTACTCGGATAGCAGTGGTGACTCTCTTCTGGTGGTGGACCTTGGGTCTCGCCATGAATTACACGCTAGTAGTTTCTCGCGCGAAAGTGCGGATTTCCGCGCGCGCTCACAGTCCTGGGGCTTCTGAGTGGCTGTCGCGTTAGTTTTCCCTGCGCGGTGGTGGGGGTGGGGGTTGGGTGAGGCGGCGGAGGAGGTAGCGGCTGTGGGCGGCCCATATGAAC